>Ga0209777_10001105_pt1 | contig 40765 bp, 37 predicted proteins | sample FrelakmetHBP12HB_FD_187147 | JGI IMG/M metagenome (GOLD analysis project Ga0209777, IMG submission 187147) | Freshwater lake sediment microbial communities from the University of Notre Dame, USA, for methane emissions studies -HBP12 HB (SPAdes)... | ecosystem: Environmental > Aquatic >...
CCTTGCGGGACCTTGAGGTTCAGACAAAAATTGTACCGAACACGACATTTTTTAAGGATTTACAAAAAGAGAAAATACAGGGGTTGGTTCTCTCCGGCGGGGCACCACGAATAGGGCTTGATGGCAGCCTAGGGAACTGCGCTGAATATTTAGAGAAGGCAGATTTTCCGATCCTTGGGATATGTGCTGGACATCAATTTATGGCTCGTTTTTTCGGTGGTGAAGTGAAACCATCGAAGATACCGGAGTTCGGACAGGTTGAAATGACGTTAATTAAAGATGATGATGCATTATTTGAAGGTGTTTTAAAAAAGTCGATTGTGTGGGAATCACACAACGACGAGGTGACTGTTTTACCCAAGGATTTTATTAGAATTGCAGAAAGTGAAAATTGTAAGATTCAGGCGATACAACATAAGAAAAAACAATTTTATGGACTGCAGTTTCATCCTGAAGTAGAGCATACTGAATACGGAGAGCATATCTTTAAGAATTTTATACAACTGTGTGAAGTGTAATTATTTTTTTATAACACGACTGAAAGACTCGCTGTGACGATTAATTGGACAGTTAATTATTTTTTTTCAATTCGCACGCTTCTGTATATCGTTTCGATAAGTACAATCAGGAGAAAGAAAAAAATCAACACACCCACAAAACTACCAATTACATAGAGTACGATTGTAAAGAGATTATCATCGGAGAAAAGAACATTATTGACTCCAAAGTAACTACTGCTCAGCAGAATAATAAAAAAAATACTGGAGAGAACTACTGCTAGAAAAAATTCCAAAAAATAGTTTTTCTTTTTAGGACTTTTAGGAGTATCTTCTGTTTTATCCAAAAATTCTAATACCTCTTTCTTTTCTTCTGTCAGTTCAATAGATTCTTCTTCGTTTTCTTCTTTGATTTCTTCTTTTCGCTCTACGGTTTGTTTTTTTGCGTTAGAAAGCGCGTCAATGAATTTCTTATATTCAGTTTCAGAATCAAAGAGAAGAGACGCTCCTTGGTACCCGCAGTCCTTACATACTTCTTTCCATGAGGATAATCCAAATATTATGCCGTCGCCGAGTGTCCCAATACCAATATTTTTACTTCCACAATTCGGACATGCGGTAATTTCCATCGTTCACACCATCGATTATTTCCATCGTTTGAATAGAGAATGTTGGAGGCCAAGTTGGTCAAAGACTTTCCCAACAATAAAATCAACTAACTCTTCAATATATTTTGGTTGATGATAAAATGCAGGCATCGCAGGTAAGATGATCGCTCCGCTTTCTTTTGCAGCTAACATGTTTCTAAGTCCTGGTACATCAAGTGGTGTTTCACGAATAACAAGAACGAGTTTTCTCCCTTCCTTTAAACAACAGCTCGCTGCTCGTGACGTCAGCGTATCCCCGTATCCATTGGCGATTGCAGAGAGTGTTTTCATACTACAAGGAATAACAATCATGCCATCGAGAGGGAATGAACCGCTTGCTGGACCAGCATATAAATCATCGTTGTCGTAGACGACAACTGCTTTTTTCTTGATAGCATTATAGGTGTATTTGGTTTCATGTTTGATGATTTTTTTTGCTGCTTCTGAGATAACAAGATATACCTCATGTCCAGTCTTGTTCAACTCTTGCAGTAATCGGATTCCATAAATACTGCCTGATGCTCCCCCGATGCTAACAAAATATTTCATATCTTACAATCCTTCTATAGCGGTAACAATATCGGTGAGTGTTGTCTTGAAATGTTTGTCTTTTTCAATCGCAGTACCTGTAATAATGATATCTGCTCCTGCACGTACTTTTTCTCTGGCGGTTTTGGAATCTCGGATACCACCACCGACGATGACAGGGATAGAGGTGTTTTTCTTCACCGCTTGGATCATCTCATTTGGAACCGGTGTTGGAGCCCCAGAACCAGCCTCAATATAGAAAAACTTCATGCCAAGGTATTCTGCGGCAAGGGCATATCCCACCGCGGTTTGAGGATCATCTCTTTTGATTAACTCAGCTTCTCCAACACGACCAGCAGTCATCCCTGGTTCTACAATCACGTATCCCATGGAAATCGGCTCAAGCCCTGAGTATTTGACAAATGGCGCTCCTTTGACATGTTCCCTGATCACGTAATCCAGATTATTTGAGTTGAGGAGACTCATGAAGAAGACTGCATCAGCATATTTGCTGAGGAATTTCGCGCCAGATGGAAATAGGATGACAGGGAGATCTGAATTTTTTTTGATAGCTTGAACGGTTTCATCTACCTGCTTCTGTGACATGAGGGTAGACCCACCAACCATGATCGCGCTACTTCCGACGTCAGAGACTGTCTGCGCAATGTGCCCTGCAACACTTGGTTTTTGTTTATCCGGGTCGAGGAGTGCAAAATGCAATCTCTTTTTCCGTGCTAGTTCTACAATTGTATCGGCTATAGTCATTAGGGGTTAAAGAACACCGGATGTATTTATGTTTTATGCCTTGGGGAGAAGGTCACAAATTAACTTTTCTGAACATGCGGCAAGAACACTGGTTCTCTCCACTAAATTAAAATCCATATCCAGGTCGTCGCCGAAAACGGTTTTGACAAACCCCCCTGCTTCCCGAACAATCAGGGTGGATGCAGCGATATCAATGACTCGAATAATGTTCTTTCCCACGAAATAGTAATCAAGGGCGCCGGTTGCAACCATACACATCTCAAGGGATGCTGAGCCTAACGATCGAACGTTACCTTTTTTTGATAAAGAACCGGCTCTTGAGGTATGGTTCTTCCCCAGAGAAATCGATGAAAGCATCTCAGGAGAAGGCACCTCGCAGACCCGGATTGGTGTATTGTTGAGAAACGCACCATGATGTTTCTCTGCGGTGAACACATCACCTGTTGGGATGTTTTTCACAACACCATATTCGATATCGCTGATCTTCGATGTACCTATCGCTAAGGAGATGGAATAGAACGGGATGCCCCGATACGCGTTCCGTGTTCCATCCACCGGGTCTAACACGAACACGTACTTTCCACCAAAATCAATAAATCCAATCTCTTCACTGAGTAAATTTATCTTCATCTCAGATTTTTTTAATAGTTTGAGTGCAGCATCCTCAGCGACTTTATCGATATAGGAGGTGGGTGTCCCATCAGCCCCAAGGCCGATAGTCTTCCCAAGTTTATAGAAATTATTCCTCGCCTCCTTTTTTACTTCTTTGCTGATTTTTTCTACAATCTGATGAGCAAGATGTTTTAGTTTTTCATCCATGTGTTATCCCTTGATGTTGATATCAAGATAGGTGAGCATCCAACTGATGCAGAGGGTGAGTATAATCATAATCACTGCAGCAAGAATTAGTCCAATGAAGATTGCGAGCAGAGATTTTAAAAAATTTTAAATCAAAAAGATACGCGATCAATGCACCTGTCCATGCACCTGTGAAGGGAACAGGCAACGCAACAAATGTAAATAATCCAAGATACCGATACTTTCTGATTCTACTATCTGCTTTCTTTTGTGTTCGTGCGAATAACCAATCTATAATCTTTGCCCAAAATGTAAATTTTTGAAGGAATTTTTTAACGTAGCGAAAAAAAAGAAGGAAAAAAGAGATTAGAAATATATTTCCTACGATAGCAAGCGGAAACGCCCGCCACCACTTCCATCCATACTGCGGCATCGAAAATGGTATTACATATCGTGCTTCAAGCCAGGGCGCCATGGACAAAAAAAAGATTTGAAACCATTGTGGTAAGAAGTCAAGCATGTATTATACTCCAACGAACCTGCCAAATCCTTGTTTCACGAACATCTGACGGTCTTCCATCACTTTTTCTCCTCTGATGAAAATCGTGGAAGGGAAAATCGCAGGGAATCCTTCGAACGGTGTCCACCCGCATTTCGAATGAAGCATCTCTGCGGTGATCGTTTCTGTTTTTTTCAAATCAACAATAATGAAATCAGCATCTCGCCCAACCTCGATTTTTCCTTTAGGAAGGTTCAGAAGCTGCGCAGGTCGTTCACAGAGCAGAGTTAAGAGAGTGCTAAGTTTGATTTGCTCTTTTTTCATAGCGGTAAGCAAGAGAGGATACATGGTTTCAACTCCTGGCAGACCTGAGGGAGCATCGCCAAACGCAACGTTTTTTTCTTCTCCAGTGTGCGGCGCGTGATCTGATTCAAAGATATCGATGAGCATGTTGTTCACGCCGTACCAGAGTGTATCACGATCAAAACTTGATCGGATCGGCGGATTTACTTTATATAACGTCTGTTTAGTGTTGAGGGAATGCACATCAAAGAAAAGATGATGAGGGGTGACCCCAACGCTTACATGGTTTGGTCTTGCTCGGAGCATTTCAAATCCTTCACAGGAAGAAAGATGGCAGATATGAATCGGTGAAGAAAGATCAGGGGAGTTGTTGATGACGGATCTTATAGCTGTTTCCTCGCATTCCGCGGATCGACATCGAAGATGATCAATAAGATTGCTCTCTTGATCTTCATGTGTTTTAAGACAATGTTCGTCTTCAGCATGAATCAGTGTTATTTTCTTTGTTCGATTGGTTTCAAGCAATGCGACTCGAAGATTTTTGGTGCTGAGTTGGAGAGAATGGGTACTGGCTCCTAAAAAGATTTTAAAACCACTGCAAAACGGAGAGAGTTCTGCGAGCCGCCCGATATTCTCATCACTCACCGCTGCATAAAGCCCGAAATCTATATAGCTTTTTTCGGAAGCAATCTGTGTTTTTTCTTTCAGTGCCTGTTTGTTTATTGTTTGAGGCTGGGTATTAGGCATGTCAAAGACACAGGAGATACCTCCAAATGCTGCTGACTGTGAGCCAGTTGAGAAATCTTCCTTGTGGGTAAAACCAGGGTCGCGGAAATGAACATGGAGGTCGATACCGGCTGGGAGGATGAAATTGTTGCCGACGTTGATATGATTGTCTGTTTTGAGACTTTTTTTTATTGCGACGATTTTCCCCTGTTCGATACCAAGGCAGCCTTGCTCGAATGTTCCGTTAGAATAGAGTTTTCCCTCAATTGTGAGATCCATCTAAATGTATCTCCTTTATTGGTCCATGTGGTTTTGTTTCGGTAAAGATCTGCCCCTGAAACTTCGAGATTTTTGTAGTTTTTTCAAACCACGCGTCAGGGGGTAATCCCGCTTTCATGCAGGTATGCGAAAGATACTCTTCTTTATCCCATTCTTGTTCTACGGGCACCTGGGGCAGCAATAAGCCTTTGTAAAAGTTTTGTTCAACAATTAAGCCGTCTCGTCCAATGTCTATGTGTGCAGGATAGTCTTGAGGGTGTGTTATTTTAATGAGTTCTGGTTTTGTAAGCACGGTGACTTCTACAATGATCGCATCAAGTTCCGTTTCTTCCAATGGCGGAAATCGAGGATCTCTAGTGACTGACTGAGCTGATTCGATAATTGCATCCTGTAAAGTCATGATGGGAAGCGGGATTCCTATACATCCTCGTAACTCGTGACTCGGGAAGGTGTGAAGAGTGACAAAAACCCCTTGTTTTTGATGAAAAGATTTTCCAAGATTTGGTGATGAATTCTTCTCACGTTTGACATATTTTTCTACTATCTGTCGTGCGAACAGAACCGCTTTTGTCCCCTCAATAAGGCTCAACATGGTAGAAAGGATAAGGAAACGCATTAAATAAAACTTGGTGAGGGGAAATCTCCCCCTCTCTTTTTTATGGTGACTGCTCTCGTGTCAGGAGAATATTGAGGGTTCTTGGTGTATCGCCTCTATTGAGTGTGATTTGTCCGATACCGGTATATGTTATATTTTGACCGCTTTCATTGACATGTTCTTCAACACTTGCGTTATACGAGCCTGGTGTTAGTTCGGTGGTGTAATTTCCGTTGCTGTCGGTTTTCACGCTTTGTGTTACTGCAGTATTGTTCGCAATTCGTAAATCCTTTGAAAAGAGAATGGTCATGTTTGCTTTCCCTACACCATTGTATTTTGTATTTCCGCTGATAGTAACAGATAATTTGGCGAGGGCTATGTTGTACGAGGCAGTTCCTTCTCCGATGGTAACAACTAGTTTGTTTATAAAGGCGTATACTGTGGTGGTTGCCTCTGTTGTTCTGATGGTAACATTGTATGTTCCTGGTGTGAGTTTAGCTGCGTAGAGTCCTTGAGCATCAGTTGTCGCAGAAATTTTTGTTGTTGCAGTGTTGTTTTTTACTGATGCGTCAGGGGTGAATGTCACAGGGATGTTCGCAATTTTTTTGGTGTCATAGGCCGTGTATCCACTGACAATCACGGGAGCATAGCTAAGGGAAATATTGACCCAGGATGTTTTGTTTGCGGTAAGGGTGACTTTTTGCTCTGTTAAGTAATCAAGGTTCCCTGTGCTGGTGTTTTGTTTTGTTGCATTCAAGGTGTAATCTCCCGGGATTAATGAGGAGAATGAGTAGGTTCCTGCCGTACCTATAGTTGTGTTGGTGACTGATTTTTGGGTATTATCGAGTTTGGTGTAGGTGAGTTGTATTTGCACGTTGCTTGCTTCCTCACCAGGTGTGTATTTCTTATCACCATTGCTATCAGTATAGACAATTCCTTTGACTTCAGCCAATTTTGGTTTTGAGATGTTGTATGTGTTTTTGCCAGATACAACATTGATACCTTGTTGTTTGAGGAGGGTATATTCGTTTTCGACTGCAGAGATGTTGTATTTACTTGGGTATAAATTATGGAAGATGTAGTGTCCTTGCAGGTCTGTTTTTACCGGTTGGACTGGCCTACCGAAATAATAATCGTTTAATTCGATGGTTACGTTTGGTAATGGTGTGTCGTTAGCAGGTTCATAGGAACCGTTGTTGTTGTTATCCTGATAGACAAAACCTTCTAGGGTTGATAGGTTCACACTAATATTGAAATTGCGTGAATATCTCGAACCATTGAGACGCATGGCTTCTGCGTCCGTCACTGGAGAATATAACGTACTATTGGTGTTGTTAAACGTGATACTTTTCAGTAAAACATCATTGGCATAGCTGAAAAACAGGGTGATATTGCCACCGGGTGCGAGGAGGTTGAAACTACCGTTTTTATCGGTGAGCTTGTTATCGTGTGGGAGCCCATAATTATCAAGAATTGCGACCGTTACATAAGGAAGCGGCGTGTTATTGCAGCTGATGGAGCCGTTGAAGAACGCACCTTCATAGTACTTCGCTATAACCACTGCGCTTCTGCCTTGTTGGTAGGGGTAAGGTGAAACATAGACCGGGATGAAATGCTTCATAGCATAGCAGGGGATTTGTTGACTAGCTGTTTGATAGTTCCCGGACGAATCTGTTGTCGGGGGGGCTCCAATATAGGTTCGATAGAACATGGTATTGAAATAATCTTTTTTGGTAACGGTTGTCGTTCCTGTGATGGCAATATATCGTCGCTGCGTCGTGGGCATATCGTTGAGTTCTTTTGCTGTCCATTGACCGTCAGGGCCTTGGGTGCCATCTGTGTTTACCGTATAACCCGTGTATATGACTTGTATAAAGTCATCCTCGGGGTTGTGGTACTGTGTTCCTGCGGTTCGAAGTGCGGTTAAGACGTTGCTTTTATCTCCTAGGAATGCGAAGATGTTGAAAATCTGCTCGTCATATCCTTCCACTCCGTAGTACCGAATGCTGTAGCCAGTGGCTTGCTGAATATCATGGTATAACCAGGTGATTTGTTCATCGGTTAAGGTATCGTTCAGGAGTTGTGCGATATCGTGATAATAAGCGTTTTCAGGATATTGCGATCCCACGAGCAGGGTCTTGCTCAGATTAAGGTCATATTCTGCTCCGATTGGTGTCTTCTGCGAAGGAGAGAGCGCGGGATTGATCATCCATGAAGTTATTTTGGTTGTATTGTTATTCCCAAGTTGTTTCTGAAGTGCAGTAATCACTGAACCGGAGAAGGTTGTCCCGTTGTTATCTTTTAGATTTCCTTCTAATAATCGGATGATCCAGACTGCGATTCCTTCTTTTTCGCTTGTTGCAGTATGGAAATTAGCAGCAGGGGGGATTCCATCTTGGAAGTTATCAGCGACGGTCGGGTGGCTTCCAACAGCAACTTCATAGAATCCGTAGTCCCACCAGGAGATAAACCCAGGTCGTTTTGATGGATTTGTGATGTTTGTGTCTTGCTGGTTTAACCAAGAATCCGCGGCGGTCCAGTATTGCTCTTTATAAGAGCTAGAGCCGAATGCAGAGGAAAAATTTTTCCCGAAGAAATCGTATTTCAAATTACTCGTACCGTTTTTTGATGCGGCTGATGGTACTGCCGCGTCCATTGCGAGGAACCCATTAGGGATGAGAATAAGGAAGGCGACAAAGAGAACCCCGAAAACGTGGTAGATTTTTACGCTTTTTCGTATGCCTCGGATGCCACCGCCTGCGTTTCGGATATTGCGCGCCATTTGCTTATAATCGATTTTACTGATGAGGAACCAGATGATCCACCCGGCGAGTAATGCGATGATCGGCACCATGTCGTTTAGGAAACGACCTGCGGTAGTGCATAAATACGTATCGACAATAAACAGGGTCAGAATAAGCAAGTAATCCTTTCGCCATTTTTCTTTGTAGTACATAAAAATCAGTATAGCGAACCCTGCCCAGGCAAGCCAGTAGACCGCTGGGCCAAAGGACATCACGGTACGACTCATATTGTATGTGCCTGCCTCTGCGATAGTAAGTGAGACTTTCGATCCGTAGATACCAGTCCCGATGAAGGGGATATACCCTGCGAGTGTTGCGATTGGCCCGAGGATTGACGGCTGTGACGGGAGATGATAAATAATATACAAGGCGACGAGAGCGACACCTGCGATGACGCCAATGGAAGGAATCGAGATGATCCATGGAATCTGTCTTCGTTTGAAAAGTATGCACAATAGCCCAAAGGCGAGTACCCCGATCGCAAGATAAAGCGGGAGGCTAACCAACTCACCGCGAGCAGCGGTGACAGGCAATGATATAAGAACTCCGGTGATCATGACGAGAAACATATTAAGAACAAAACGTTCCTCGATTTTCTTCATGAAAATGTCGAAGAATAATTGAACGACGACGTAAATAGTGATAACCACGTACAGGAACATGGCATCGACCCAGGTTAAGGAGAGCGCGGCAAGAGCTACCCCGCCGAGGAGCGCATAAAGGATAGAACGCATCCGGTCTTTCTCCTTGATACTGAGAATCATGAACAGGAAAACAAGGAAATAGCAGAGCAGATTGATTGAATCATGGTCGAAGAGCCCGAATGCGGATCCATGCCCCGAGCTGATTTCTATTGGGATGATTGCGATGAGGAACGCGCTGAGAAGCCCTGCTTTTCGCCCGAAGAGTATTTTCCCTATGAAATACACAGGGAAAACGAGTAACGCCCCAAATAACGCAGGAACAAACGCCATGGAATACCCAACCGCGTTCATTTCACTCATGAAGGGAGTAAGGAGCTTACTAAACCCTATGGCGGACATGCTAAGAAGCGGGGGACGACCTCCTGAGTGCCCGAAGGGGTACGCGAGCAGCGGGTCGTTGGTCGTATAGTACGGGAATCGCCCAGTTGCCACTGTCGTATTCACAAGCCGTAAGTTGTAGTACGGGTCAGGGCCGGATAATAAGAATTTCGACCCAAGGGTGGTCCCTGCGAGGTTTACATCCATATTTGAGGTGATATTGAAATACGAGTTCATGAACAGGACTAAAAAGAAAATCCCGATCAGACACAGACCAATCCACAAGTTTTTCCTCATTTTGAACTGAAAACGTTTTCGTTCTTGAGGCGCAGTCTGCTGTATAGTTGAAGCTGATTCAGACTGTAAAGGTATCTTCAATTGTGCTCGTTTTCGCATACGTTTCACCCTAAGGTAATTAGAACCGTAAATCCATGGTCTTATAAATAACTTATCTCTAAAAGAATCACCTTAATTTTTGATGTGAGTGGTCGTTTTTACGAGGATTTCTGCGATACAATCTGCGGCACTGACTTTGCTGAACTCAGTTTCTATCGTGTCCGTTGAAATAATTTCATCGCAGTCTGCGGACAAGAGTTTTTCTTTCGCACCACCAACAAATAATCCATGGGTACATGCAATCGAGACTGTTTTAGCACCTTGTTTCTTTAACTCTTTAATGGAATTGGCCATGGTGCCGCCTGTGGAGATAATATCATCAATGATAGCAACGTGTTTGCCACGGACATCAAGTTTCTTGGGTGTTATCTTAACGATGGTTCCATCGACGCGTGTTTTCTCCAAATAATCGTACTCGCAGTCGATGAGGGTCGCTGCTTCCTTTGCTCGTTCTTTTGCCCCGTTATCTGGTGCAAGCACAAAATCAATGTTTTTTTCTTTGAGATACTGAGCGATGGTTGAAACCGCGGAACAACTATACGCAGGAACTGAAAAGAATTTCAAAATATGCTCCTTATGCGGATCAACAGTGATAACATAGTCAGCATACATGCTGATGTGTTGTGCGACAGCTCTGGCACTGATTGACTCGCCTTCCTTAAATTTTTTATCTTGTCTACTATACCCAAAGTAAGGAAGAACGACCGTGATTTTCTTTGCGCCTGCATCATGAACCGCATCCTGCATGAGCAGGAGTTCAACAATTTTTGGATCAGGATACGCAGTTTGAACAATCAGGACATCTTCTCCAGCTATGTCATCTAAAATACGGACGTAAAATTCATCGTCAGGAAACCGTTTGTATGTTGCCTGTAGAAGCGGTTGCTGAATTTTGTTCGCAAGATTTCCTGCAACGTTTTTTGCTGAGGTTCCCCCAAGTACATACATAATACGACACTGTAAATGGCCGATGTCTTTTTAGTGATTTCGTAAGAAAGTTTTTATAAGAGTTTTTGCTTAATTCCTTAGAAGTGAGTGGATGAGATGCGACGACATCTATTGATACACACCATGGCGGTTATTCTCTTATTACTATCTGTCATTTTTATTTACACAGCACCTTCGAGGGCTACAGAAGATAGCAATGTAGAGGCAACGATCACGTGTAAGTTTGAAACGGGGGCGCAGCTGATTGTCCGATCACAAATGATTGTCAATAGCATCAACGTATTTGACACAACGTATGACAGACAAACTATTGAGAATATGGCTACGACCAATCCGTATATCATGGGGGCAATTATGCTTCGCCTTCATGAATCAGTAAAAACCCAGATCGAATCTGCATTTACCAATGCAGATGTAGACACCATTAATGCGATGCCTTTGTATGAGAAACCATATTTCATTGATGATTTTCGAGTGAATCTCACTGCAGCATTTTTTCGTTACAATGGCTCCATGAATTTTACTAATTTCATAAGGGGCATGCTTGACATGGGTGCGACGGTCACTTATCATTTTAATTTACAAGCAGAGCATGGATGGAACACGACGTACATGTATGTGCTCCCAAGCACAATGACACTTGCGTATGCAAATACGCCAGATACAAATCCTGATACCAATAAGGTCACCTGGGTGGTACGGAATTGGAATGGAAATGATACAGGAAAAGATGCAACGTTATCCATACAATCAAAAAACCCGACAACGCCGGCTTCAGAGACTGAAGATATTGCCCATGAATTCACCTTAGACGCCAGAACGGTAGACGATACCAGTTTTACCGATTCCATCGTAGTGAAAAAAATGAACATCCACAGTTACAATATATTGCCTGAGTTTATCACCGGGTTAGATATTATACCAGCTGATGGAGTACGATTATGCATCGATAGCGGACTATTTTCCTGGACAGACCTGCTTGAAAAAACAATTCGACCGATCGAACAACAGACCACTCCGATAATCGAGAATTCCTCTTTCCAACAAACCCTTAGCCTTTCATTTACCTGGGATGCTGAAAGCACCACTAATTGTTCAACCCCGTACAACATTACCCATATGGATGACTCACCAGCGATACGGGCCAACTTCAAAGACCCTGATATAAATCTGCAGATATGCCAGATGCCAGCCAGAGCATTCTTTGGATTGATAAATGCAGGGGCGACCGCATCAATCTCAACGGTGGATGTAAACTTTGGTTCAGGGCTTGACAGAATCATCCACCCCTATTCCATTATTTTGCGTCTTCCAACAAACATCTCTCTTAATAGAGACAATGTATATACCTGGAATAAAACGACACCTATCACAGGGACATTTCTCTCAGGGCTTCAACCGACGCCTCCGTACACAAAAGAACATATTGAGACACAAGTTGAAATCGAGCTGTTGAAGATGGATTTGAACATCCCGAGTGTTATCACTGGAAAAACCGAGTTAACGGTATCCACTAAGATGAAAGAAGATGATCGACTTTATGTAATCCGTCGAGATGGCGAGCTTTTCCTTTCCCCGAAAGTCAATATAACCTATTTGAATTCAGATGCGTTCCGTCTTTGCACCGAAGAAAATGTCTTTAATGAAAGTCAGATAAACTCGTTTCTCTCAAAGAAAACAGAGATGTTTCAACAGCGGTTGTCCGAAATCTTCCATGGACTGCGTGTGAAGGGTATAATCGACAGAAAAATTTTTTCCAACTCACTTGTATGGGATGGGGATATCTCTGCGATGGATAATGTTGTACCTGTCGTGGTTTCCAATTATGCAAATGAGGTGTACGCAGTTGGATTCAATGTTTCGTTATGGCCTGCTGAGCTTACGTTTGCGCCGCAACGGTTTACCCTCCAGGGTATGGAAAACCAGACCGTGACGTATCGGATTATCTTCCCACGAGGTATTACGGTCAACGCGAGTGATAGTGTCGGGAATTCGCTTATCACAGGGAAAACAAATGACGGGCGAGATTATGTTGAACTTTCTTTTGATGCGGAGTCATCAACGCAATCAACAGTCCTTACCTGCGTTTTGAATGTATCGCCCGTGTATGTCCTCGGATTGTTTTTACCCTGCATTCTTGTCTTTATCTTGTTGATTGTTCTTATTGTCATTATTTATTTGATACGGAAGAAGAGAGGGGGGCTACGAAGAGGGAAAGGCAAACTTTTCGAACCGGAGGATAACGAACCGTCTGATTACAGTAGGCAGGATTACTATGTGCCGCCTCCACCGCCATCGAAAAAGAAGAAAAAATAATCTTATTGTTTTGTCCGTTTCAGCATCGCTGGGGCAAGAGACAACAGAGAAGGTGATGTTCTTATGAGTGGCAGAGCAAGCCGTGAGGGGTAATCGATATCTCCGTGGGTGTTGATAATATCGATTGTTTTTTTGTTGTTCAATTTTTCTAGATATTTATTGAGTTGTTCGTCGCTGAGGCTAGTGAATATTTTCCTGAATCTCATGCCCAGTGAGAGTTCTCGTCCGATTTCATTTGTCCATCTCCTATGATATTGTTTTAAAAATTCTCCATCGAATTGTTGTTTTTGTAATGCTTCTTCAGCGACAATTGCGCATTGTGTAGCGCAGAGTAAACCGGAGTAGATGCCACCGCCTGATGTTGGTTTGACCTGTGCTGCTGCGTCTCCGACGAGCATGACACGGTCATCAACGGTTTTTTTCAGGGGACCTAATGGGATCGTTCCGCCGAATCGTTTCATGACAGTTGTGCCTCGTAAAAGTGGCTGCTGCAGCAAGGCGGTAAAATAGTGCTGAAGTGGATAGTCGCATTGTTTTTCGATACACAGTCCGATGCGTGCGGTGGTGCCGTGTACGTTTGTGGGGATGACCCAAGCAAAAAAACCTGGGGCAATAGAACGTCCTACGAAAATATGGACAAACTGAGGGTCGAGTGCAGTATCAGAAAGTTCAGCGCCGATTCCTTGCAGCATTTCGATTGGGTTTGGGAATCCAAAGATTTTTCGTATGCTTGAATGGGGTCCGTCTGCACCAATGAGTATGTTGCATTGAACCGTTAGCGTTTGTTCGTTTTGTTGGATGGTGAGTGTTATATGGTCTTCTTGTTTTTTGGCGGAAACAACTTTATGTTCTACCGAAAGATTAACACCTGCTTTTTGCGTTTTTTGTGCTATATTTTCATCGAATTTTTTGCGGTTTATTACTAGTCCATGGACTGCATCCCCGCCGATTGTTAGTGTTGATCTAGAGGGGCTATGGATAATTGCCCCGTAAATCTTATTTTGAACAATTCTTGTTGCAGAGTATTTGGAAATATCGAAGACGCGTTGAGTGACCAATCCTGCACAGTGAACTGGCTCCCCGATTGTACTGTGTTCTTCAAATACAGCGACATGTCTTCCGTTTGACGCTAGCTGTTCTGCAACAAAGCATCCTACGGGGCCTCCGCCAGCAACAGCGATATCGTACTCGTTCATTAATTCTCAGAATATAACCAAAGATTTATAATAAAAACGGTATTACAGGGCATCTATGGTTTCTAAAATCACTATTTTGTTGCTCACGTCAGAATATATTGGTGGCATATTCTTTTTTAGCAAGAATAAAGAAACCACTGAAACGAAGAAAAATATCGAGAACGCTGATTCATCGATGATCTGTAAGTTTGTGTTGGATGGTACAGGAAAAAAAATCGGAGAAAGCGTTTCCATTGATCATGATGTGCTTATAATTAAATCAGGGTCTCAGTTTTTAGGTGTTCCTCTGAAGCATGTGGAACCAGGAGAGAAAATCCTAGTGGTGAAAGGTCTCTTTGATTTTACAAAAGCTTATGAACTGGGTGAGAAATGGCGGAAGGAATCGTATCGTGAGATGAATCAGCATGAAAGCCCAGAAGAAAAATCAAAGCGACTTTGAGTATAAAATGGTGATTGTGACTCGTTCAGATCTTTCTCTTTCTGCAGGGAAGCTTGCAGCACAGGTGTCTCATGCTGCGGTAACGTGTACGCTTTTGACGAAGAAACATAAGCCTGAATGGTTTACGAAATGGCAGCGGGAGGGTGCAAAAAAAGTCGTAGTGAAGATTGAGACTCTTGAGGAATTTTATTCGTTGAAAGAAAAGGCTGAGACGCTTGGGATTATTACGAATATTGTGACTGATGCGGGGTATACGGAGATAGCGGAAGGAACACAGACGGTTCTTGGGATTGGCCCTGCGCCAAGTAATTTAATTGATCAGGTGACTGGTGAGTTGCCGTTATTATAAGATGTGTTAAAACATGTAATGGAATGTTATCTGCAATATTAAAACTCTTTTAATGTCCTCTGTCGATTATCCGGTAAAACAACTTTTCGTTCGACCTCTCGCCATTCCAAGTCATGTTCTTTAAGGAGTGTTTTCACCATATCGGGAACACGGGGTGCACAGAGAATACCGCGTACCTTCGGCTCCTTTCTATCTTTTTTGATATCTTTTACATACATACGGAGCTGATGAACAGAGCTAATCGTCGCCAGACTTCGTTTCACCTCGATTACTACCGGTACATGATCTTTGTCAAACCCATAAAGATCAATAGACCCTGTTTTCACTGGTTTTTCTCGTTTCACAATCCGAAGGCCGTCTTCGATAATATTTGGGTTGCTTACAATTTGATTTACCACATCGATTTCCATGCCAGCAATGATTAGGTTTGCACGGTCCACAAGAGATGCCGCAGTCACCAGTTTCAGCTGACGGAACGTTACTTTCATTTTCTCAGCGGGGCGGTGGTGCCTGCAATTGAGTATGAGTTGATCATCTTTGGTTTTGAATTCGGTGATACTCCCGGTAGGCTGCCAGTTTACCGGTTCGCGCATTACCGGTTGATGTACGAGCACGGTCCCATCCTGCTTGATCATGATGAGACGCTCCCCCCAGTCCAGCAAGGATCGTGCACGCCCCTGATAATCAACCATACATTCGCCCATCAGCAGCAGCATGGTTTTTTCTGGTTTTGAGGTGTGATGCTCCTTGATAAAATGTAATGCATTGGATGCAGAAGGATGAAGAATCGTGTTCATGATCTAACTCCTCAATACACAGGAACTTGAATGCCACCTTAGATAGTAAGCCGTGCTTGTCCTTTCATTTTATAGTTCGCAAGCTCTTTGAATATGTCATCTTCCTGAAGAACGGTTAATAAATCTTTCAAGGAAGAAGATGAGGACATCTGAATCTCCGTCGTCCGCCCATGTCGTCCTTTGGAAATCACGCGGGCGGTAATAATTCCAAGCATATCGAGTTCAGAGATAAGATCTGCGGTTCTTCGCTGTGTCAAACAGTTATACCTTGCTTTCTTACAGAGCTCTCTGTAAATATCATAGACCTCACCAGTCGTCAGCGCCTGTGTTGTTCCTGCTTTTTTGTTTTGTTTATCCAGCAAAATAATCGAATACAGAACGAGTTTGGATTGGTTTGGTAGGGTGCGGACGACTTCAGTAATACGATCAAGCTCAATTTTGTTTTGCGCGAGGCGTACATGAGACCGAGTGACCTTCGGGACTTTGCCACGCTCCGCAAGCTCCGTAGACACCCGGAGGAGATCAAGTGCGCGACGGGCATCCCCGTGTTCCTGCGCTGAGAGCGCGGCGCACAATGGAATCACATCATCTTCGATGACGCCCTGTTTCAACGCGGTTTTAATTCGAGCACGTAAAATATCCTGGAGCTGTTCTGCGTCATATGGGTAGAAAATCATGCTTTCCTCACCAAGACTTGATTTCACGCGAGGATCCAGAAACTCAGTGAACTTCAAATCATTGGAAATACCGATAACGGAGACACGGGCTTTGTCTAAATCACTGTTGATACGGGTGAGATTATACAAGGCTTCGTCTCCTTTGAGTTTATCGATTTCATCAAGTACGATTACTGTGACGCTTTTTTCCTTGTCCATCATTGCTTTTACTTTTGAATAGACTTCATCAGTAGGCCATCCGGTGAACGGTACGTGGTCGTTCCATTCATTGATGAACCGGTTTGCGATGTTCTGCAACAGTCGGTATTGCGTGTCGACAATCTCGCAGTTTATGTAAATGAAATTGACTTTCTTTCCGGTTTGTTCTCCTTTTTTTAGGAGTTCTTTGCCCACGAATTTCACGACTGCTGTTTTCCCAGTTCCTGTTTTCCCATAAATAAAGACATTTGATGGTGTTTCTTCCTTTAGAGCAGGTACGAGAATGTTTGCAAGATCATTAATTTCTTTTTCTCGGTGTGGTAGTATTTCTGGCATATATGTTGGTCGCATGACTTCTCTGTTGGTGAATAGCCCTTCGCTGTTGAGTAGATGGCTGAATATGTCTCTGGTTATTGGTTCTTTAGGAATAAAATATGCCTCCTCGCAGAGTGGTAAGGGATTATGGTATAATAAATTTTTGTGTTAATTTTTTTAAGATTTCTTCTCTGTTAGACACGAGAACGAGGGAGGGGATGATTTCGCATGGAAAGAGGTAACATACATTGTTTTAATTTTAAAATTTTTTTTATTTTATAATTTTAAAAATAGCAACATTCAAATACTTCGAAATGCATATTCATTCGGGACTACTAACGTCCATTTTTTGTATATTTCTGACTACTTTATTTCTTCTATTTTCCATACGAAATGAAGGGGTCCCTCCTTGTAAAAACAAATAAGAAACTTCTCCTGAAAAACAGTACTTTTACAAAGAGAGAAAAAAAATGAACGCGGGAGTAAAACGGTTGTTTACCCGCCTACGATGATAACGTCTTTTACCGATCTAATCGCTTCGAACGGGAACACCAGATGGCCGACCTCATCAAGATGATACAGCCGTGGATCAATATCTTCAGAAGGCTCCACAAGAATACTGAGCAACTGACCAGTTCTCTCGTCCACCAATGAATTCCTCAGAATGCCAAGGTATAATCCCTCTTCACTCATAACTGTTTTTCCTCTCAACTCACTCTCTAGTAATTTCATCATATCCCTCTTGTTTTTTATTATACACTTACATATATTGAATGTCTCGTTCTTTTTTATCCTTTTTGGCGATGCTACTACCCATATCATCCTTTACTTTCTTATAATATTTTACAACATCTTCCGTAAGGCTGCCACGGGCCTCACCCATCGCATGTTCAAAATCCACCTTCCGAACCTCTTTAACATTGATATCACCACGGAGCGCAATCATCGCTGCCTCCCGGCAGAGTGCATCGATATCTGCACCGGAAAAGCCCTCGGTCTGTTTTGCTAACCAATACAGTAATTTTTCCCCTAAAGATAACTCTTCGATAGATATCGTAGATTTTTGCTTTATTTTGTCTATATTGTTATTTATATTACTAACATCATTTTGAGATAGTACCTCATCGCCAGCTCCTTTCTTTAGAATAACTGTTTTTTTCTTTTCGAATTCTAACTGTTCGTTTTCAAGCTCTCGTTCAATTTTCTTGATTTCCTCTTCACTTACATACAATGGCATATCTTTTGTATGAATCTTGAAAATCTCGAATCGTGTGACTATATCAGGTGCTGGAATAAGAAGCAAGCGGTCAAATCGACCAGGACGCAATAATCCAGGGTCGATAATATCTGGTCGGTTGGTCGCCCCAATCACTACCACACCTTCCATGCTTTCTAATCCATCAATGCTCGTAAGCAGTTGATTGACGACACTTTCAGTTACATGCGACCCCTCAAACGTTCCACGACGCGGGGCAATGGAATCAATTTCATCAAGGAACACAATGGTAGGTGCGACCTGGCGAGCTTTTTTGAACAACTCACGAACCGCTTTTTCACTCTCACCCACCCACTTACTCAACACCTCTGGTCCTTTAATGGAGATGAAATTTGCTTTGGACTCATGCGCAACAGCTTTTGCAAGAAGCGTCTTCCCAGTACCAGGAGGACCATATAGTAAAATCCCACGAGGTGCATGAATACCCATACGTTTGAACACCTCAGGTTGAGTCAACGGCCATTCCACCGCTTCCTTTAAACTTTGTTTCACGTCTTCAAGACCACCAACATCTTCCCAGGAAATTTTAGGAATATCAACAAAGAACTCACGCAACGCTGAAGGTTCAATGCCCCGGTGTGCATTCTTGAAATCATCCAATGTAACCTCCATTTTCTCAAGTAACTCGATTGGAATCGGTTTTTCCAAATCAATATCTGGAAGGTATCGTCGTAACGCATTCATCGCTGCCTCCCTAGCTAAAGCAGCAAGATCCGCTCCCACAAAACCATACGTGATATCAGCGATATCATCTAGCAGTGATTCTTTCGAGATTCTCTTAATGAAATCATCCGGACTTTCTCTAATGGTAGCAAGCCGTTCATTAATCTGTTGTTCTGCGCTCACATTTGATTCAGTATCATCCAGATCATACGGCAATAAATTCGTAATTTCATCAGCCATTAAACGGATTACTTTTTCATAGAAAAGAGGAGGCATCTCACCTTTAAATGAATCAAAAATCACTTTGAGATAATTGCCGACGATTTCAGAACGTTTATTCTTATCTTTCGACCGTAACATACCCCGCAACAGATCAGAGATGTGGATTTTCTTAATCCCGTGCTTGATTGCATTCAAGATTTTTTCTTCATTGATTGTCTCCCCAGGGTACAATTCAGTAAGACCGGGATTAATCGGCATACCTCGCGTATGAATGAGCAGGATTTCTTTTCTTCCATTTCTATCAGGAACATCAATGCGTATTTCTCGGTCGAACCGGCCTGGTCTCCGTAACGCAGGATCGATTACATCAGGAATATTGGTTGCACCAATAACAATGACTTTTCCTCGTCCCTTTAATCCATCCATCAAAGTGAGGAGCTGAGAGACGACACGACGTTCCACTTCACCATGCACTTCACTACGTTTTGGCGCAATCGCATCAATCTCGTCAAGGAAGACAATAGACGGGGCATTCTTTTGTGCTTCTTCGAAGACTTTGCGGAGATTCTCTTCACTTTGCCCGTAGAATTTACTCATAATTTCCGGACCGTTGATAGTGTAGAAGTTCGCACCGGATTCGTTTGCAACAGCTTTTGCGATCAAGGTTTTCCCAGTCCCTGGTGGACCGTGCAGGAGAACTCCTTTTGGTGGATCAATTCCCAGACGGTCAAACAACTCTGGGTGTTTCAACGGCAGCTCAATCATCTCTCGTACTTTTTGAATCTCAATATGGAGACCACCGATGTCTTCGTAGCTGACTCGTGTGCCTTCCTCCTCAGTGATTTTTGCTGCTTCTTCTTTCACATGCAAAACTGTACGTTCTGTGATCATTACAATACCATGAGGATTCGTATCAACAATGATAAACGGCAGAGCATTGCCAAAAAAAGCGATCCCAGGGATGATGATTTCATCACTTTTGGTAATTGGCCGGCGTAGCATATTTTTCCGGATGATAACATCAATCCCCATACCAAACTCAATACGTTGACCTTCGGGCATCAACGGAGCAAGAGCGACATCACGGGCTTCTTTTACTTCAGCACGTCTGATTTTCACCCGATCTCCTAACCCCGTGCCAGCGTTTTTTCTGGTCAGGTTGTCTATACGCACAAGTCGTTTCCCCTCATCAGAAGGATGCGCCCGCCAGACCGACGTAGCAGTCACCTTGGTCCCCTCAAGTTCAATGACATCACCAATAGAGAGATCAAGATCCATACGGGTTTGATGATCAATACGCGCTCGGCCATAGCCGACATCTTGTTGAAATGCCTCTGAAACTTTCAGAACAACTTCACGTACCATAACTCCCACTAGTCGTAGTTACCGTGGCCAGAAGAATAACCCGCGTTATAAAGTTTTCTCCCTTAATCTATTAAAATACAGGGAACCAGAAGGAAAATTAAATAAAGAAAAGATATATTTTCAATCTTATTATTCGCAGCAACCCAATATGAGGTTCTTACCGATTTGCTGGGGTGTGCGACGAAGCCATTGTATGGGAATTTTGTTGATACCAATTATCCTCTATTTTCTTTGATGATTGTCTTTTCAACAGAATCGTACCAATCAGCAATATCAACACCGAGTTTCCTTGCAACATATAACGCGACAACTTCAGGGAGAAGATTTTTTTCTTTTTCCTCTTGTTTTATTTCTTCAAGTATCTCGTTTTTACTGTGATTGGTTTGCGTGCTAATTTGAGTAGCAATCCCATCGATGATGTTTTCTTCTTTTTGTTCAGTTGTTTTTTCACTAAAAAGTTCTTTTGATGGAGTAAAACCAACAGGGATTGTGATTTTTTTAAACGGGAAATTCGGGTGTAACAAACCTTCCTTTCTCACGAGCAGATCTTGTTTGATCGCATATTTGACGAACTCCTGTGATTCTTTTGAGGATAACCACCCTAATTCCATGGAGAGTGATAAATAGAGTTCTGCGTCTTTTAACCCGGTCTTTCCGCTCCGGTTAAAGAGAAACGCGATAACGATTTTTGCTTCAGAGTCCATATCGATCTCCTTCTTTTTTGTTCAAATCAACTAGTATGCCGGTTATGCCATCCTTCTCCCAAAGAGGAATAGCATTTTGAGCGACATTATGGAGATATATTTTATGTTTTATTGCAAGATCCTTAAGGAAACTCGCAAAGATAAAATCACCGTTTATTTGAGGCGTCTGGATGAACACAACAACACCGATGTCTTGCTGAGGAAACGACAGTGCCCAGGGTTGTTCTGTGTGTCCTGAAATGATACCAAAATACACTTCATCGTCTGTTAGTTCGAAGACATCGAGGATATCCATCTCTGGCCAGAGGTCTTCTCGTAAAGTGATGTTTGTTGCCCCTGCCATAATCATATCCATGACATCATCAATGCGTCGAGGCCCATCATCTATCCAGAGAATACAATGTTCTGTAAGTTTTTGATACAAATCAAGAGCTGGGTTGCTGTAATCAATTCCATCGAGATCAAGGACGTACAGTATCGTATCTTTCTCTACTCGTTTAAACAGGTCGTCGATCGATACTTGATTTCCGTCTTTTCCATCAAGAATTTTTCCATCTTTTACATAAACAAGAGGAACGATATTCATATACTGGGCAATCAGGTACTTCACTAAATACTTTTCAGATGTTGTGATTTATGGTAAAAGGAAAAGAAAGGAAGATGTTTATCTTCCGAGTCGTCGTTCTGTCTCAGCGATCTTTAATCTTGTTTTGATAACTGTATCTGGGTTCAGTGAGATGCTATCGATACCGCATTCAACAAGGAACTCTGCAAACTCTGGGAAATCAGAGGGTGCTTGTCCACAGATGCCTACTTTTCGTCGTGGGTGGTGATTATGGGCGGTTGTGATTACTTGAGAGATAAGTCGTTTGACTGCGTCGTTTCGTTCATCAAAAATATGTGCGACTAAATCTGAGTCTCGGTCCAGACCAAGGGTGAGTTGGGTAAGATCGTTTGATCCGATGCTAAAGCCATCGAAAATTTCTGAAAATTGATCTGCGACAATGATGTTAGAGGGGATTTCGCACATGACGTATACTTCAAGCCCGTTTTCCCCTTGTTTCAGGCCATATTCGTTCATGACGTTGATGACCTTACGGCCTTCCTCTGGTGTTCGGCAGAATGGGATCATGGGTTTAATATTGGTAAGTCCCATTTCGTTTCGTGCTTTCTTGAGTGAGATACATTCAAGTCCGAACGCTGGTTTGAATTTCTCGTCATAGTATCGGGAAGCTCCTCGCCAGCCGATCATCGGGTTATGCTCATCAGGTTCGTACAAATATCCACCGATGAGGTTTGCGTATTCATTTGTTTTGAAATCGGACATTCGTACGATAACATCATTGGGGTAGAACCCTGCCGCTATCTTTGCAATCCCTCGTGCTAATGTATCGACAAAGAATTCCACCTTGTCATCGTAACTGGCGCTACGTTCATCGATTTTTTTTATGACTTCTGCGATTTTTTTGTCCTTTGCCGCTTTCTTTTTTAAAGTGTTATAATCAAGTAATGCAAGAGGATGAATACCAATATGCGAATTAATGATGAATTCTTCTCGTGCGAGACCGACACCGTTGTTCGGAATCTGGCTTTGTTGGAATGCTTGTTCTGGTACACCGACGTTCATCATAATCTGCGTCTTAGTTGTCGGGAGTTCATTTAATTTCAATTCGTCCACATGGAATCCTAATAATCCTTCGTAGATTCTGCCCACTCCTTCAGAGCAGTCGATCGTAATGTTGGAGCCGTTCTTAATGACAGAGGTGCCGTTTCCTGTTCCGATAACACAAGGGATTCCCAGTTCTCTGGAAATAATGGCAGCATGACAGGTACGTCCACCACGGTTCGTAACAATAGCGCCTGCGATTTTCATAATTGGTTCCCAGTCAGGATCCGTCATGTCAGTGACCAAGACTTGTCCTTTTTTGAATTGACTGATGTCTTTTGCTTCCTCGATAATATTAACTTGACCTTGTCCGATTTTACTGCCCACTGCTTCTCCTTCGGCCAGAAGTTTTCCTTTTTGATCAAGCACATAGGTTTTCATCGTTGTCATATCTTTTTGTGAATGGACAGTCTCTGGTCGTGCCTGGACGATGAAGAGTTCTTTGGTTAGTCCATCTTTTGCCCATTCGATATCCATTGGTTTTTTATAGTGTTCCTCGATGATGCATGCCCATCGTGCGAGTGTCAAAAGTTCGTCGTCGTTGATAACGAACTTTGCTTTGTCTTCTATGCTTACCTTCGTCTGTTTGGTTCCTGTTGTCCCGTAGATAAGGCGTTTTTCTTTTGATCCAAGCTTCTTCTCAAGAATTGGTTTATATCCTTTCTTAAGGGTTGATTTGAAAACGTAGAATTGATCCGGATTGACTGTGCCTTGTACAACGTTTTCTCCAAGGCCATACGCGCCAGTAATGTAGACTGCATTGGTGAATCCACTTTCTGTGTCAATAGAGAACATTACACCAGAGCACGCAAGGTCAGAGCGTACCATTTTTTGGACACCAACAGAAAGATAGACAGATAAATGGTCAAAGCCTTTGTCGACACGATATGAGATCGCACGGTTTGTAAACAATGACGCAAAACAATCTCTGACTTTCTCTATAAGTTCGTCTTCTCCACGGATGTTGAGGTAGGTTTCTTGTTGTCCTGCGAAACTTGCGTCAGGCAAGTCCTCTGCAGTCGCGCTGCTTCGAACCGCGACATCAACATTTTCACCGTAGCGAAACTCCATCTCACGGTAGTGACGGCGAATGTCTTCTTCAAGATCCTTTGGGATAGCGGTGTTTTTGATGAGATCACGTATCTTTTCTCCTCGTGTTGCAAGATCCGTCACATCATGGGTGTTTAGGTCTTTGAGTATCTCTTTTATTTTACTATCAATGCCCGCGTTTTCAATCATGTATTTATATGCATACGCAGTGATTGCAAACCCCGAGGGCACTCGAACTCCCTTCTGGCTAAGATTCCGAATCATTTCTCCGAGAGATGCGTTTTTCCCACCAACTGAAGGTACGTCACCGATGGTGAGATCTTCAAACCACTTTACAAACTCCTGCATCATTGAAATCTCTCCTTTCATGAAGACAGGTTAATACGAACTGACATATAAATTCTTTTTACCAGAATTATTATGAAGATAACAATTATATAATCTCTAAAGACTTACTGCTCTCTTCTATTAATTCTGTAATCTATTAAAAAAGGAAAAAAAATATCGAGTAATTAATTCCTGTCGTTTTCCATAAAAACAGCAGCAGCAATAACCGTGGTCCACAACCCATTTTTATCTCCTTCTGCTGTCTGTGCGATACTCTGTGTGCGAACGATTTGTCTGCTCATCTTGTATTCCTGTTTCCGTTTGTCCCATGCTTTATCCGGATCGAATTCTAAGCCTAGCGTGGTTGCAAGCATGGTTGCTGCAAGGTCCTCCGTGTAATCCTCGAGTCTCTTCCCGGTGATTCCAAAGGCATGATGCTCTGAGATGTACCCGTAGTTTGACCGATCCTTAGGAACCGCAATACCGACTGCTGCACCAATAAGCCGATTTGGTTCGTTGGTCGTATTCCGGGACATGACCACATAGGTGATTTCACCCGCATCGAGTTCTTTGACTCCTTTTTCTTTTGAAATGATTGTACAGTGTGGTGGAATAATGCTTGAGACATAGACAAGGTTACATTGTTCGATATCCGCATCACGCAACGCAAGCTCAAATGATTGAAGCTCGTGTTTGTGTCTCCCTACTCCCTTTGTAAAAAAAACTCTTTTTGGTACCATTATTTCTCCATGAATAAATATTGTTTTATAAATATATCTCTACTTTACGTGACTTCTTTTGCTTCCTCCTTATCCTCATCCTCTTCTTCGATTTCCTCTTCTTCAGGTTCTGCTACTCTTGCCATCTTTTGTTTTTTCAAGAGATCCTTCATCTGCTTCTGGATATCAACCTGCTCTGGTGGAAAAGCATCTTCTTCTGCAATAGTTTTTTTCATCACCATTTTTTCTTTGCCTTCTTTTTCATCTTCCTCTATATCCTCTTCTTCGATTGGTTGCCTCACTACTTTTCCTGATGGTTTTTCCCTTACTTGTTTATGAAGAAGATCACGCATCTGCTTCTGAATATCCACTTGTTCTTTCTGAAATTCAACTTGTTCTTTCTCATATTGCGTTGGAACGTGGGTTTGTAATAATTCTTCTACAAGTTGTTTCACATCCTTATAAGGATACACACCATGTAATTCGTAGTAACTTCGTGCAATCGGTGTTTGCACTTCTTTTCCCCCGCCAGCAAATCCAAATAATTTAGCTTTCTTTGTACCAACTTCAACACCACCTGCGGCCATGGTCTTATCGCTTCCCAATCCAAAACCTGATTCGCTTACAGGAATAATCGTCCCAAACCCAAATATCTGTCCAAGGATCCCTTGTTTCGCATCAATATCAGCGATTTTATCATACCTTATAGTTCGTTCCCGTTTCGTAAATATACCGCCTTTAAAGATAATACGGAGATCCGTAATGATATATTTATGTGATCGGCGATATAATTCGACGATCAAAAAACCAACAATAGAGACAGCAATCGAGTACAGGAAGAGGAAAAGCGCGGTGTCTTTCTCCCAATGCTGCCAGAAAATTAAACCTAATGCACCAACAAAGACACAAAGATATAGGAAAAAAATGCTCCATTGTATAGTGACGAGCGAGGCAACAACGCCGATGAGGAGCAGTACGAGTCCCCAAAGGATGAGAGAGTACCATATATTTCCATTAAATATGCTTGTATACTGTGAGAATTTTGTTAACCACCAGACCACAATTCCCCACACAATGACAAAAATGCAGAGTGCTTGCAATTTCATGAACGATAATGGATGAGGTGAGAGTACCCTTTCAATCTGCTCGTTTTTTAGAAGTTCTTTTCTTACCATCCGTAACCCTCATATGCTTCATCTTTGACGCGGTCTTAAATCTATTGGTTTTCTTATATTTTATCAATAGGATGGTTATGATCAGCGTCGAAAATATCATGATCAGAAGGGAGACGCTTTCGACTTGCTTTATTGAGTAATAGATGAAAAACACACGGGCGAGTACATACGAAACCGCGAGGGTAATGAAAGGAATTAGTTTCCAATGCGTTCGGATTTCATCGGTTGTTTTTATCAGTAAGAGAACAGGATATGTAAGGAGTACTGCGATAATCGCAGTCAGCGATATCCATCCGAATATGGAAAACAACCCGACATACAACGTTGGATTCAGGAACAGCGACAGTATGTAGAACGTGTAAATAATAAAAATAATAGCAAGGATGTATAGAGGTTTTTGTACCAAATGATTTTTAATGTGTTTCAGGTCATGGATCAGGTCGATTTTCTCTTTTCGTTCCTCACCTATATAACTGGGTCGTATGCCTAATCCAAAAAACAATAACACAAACAAGAATCCGATATGAAACGGGTTGAACAGATCGATATTGACGAGAAAGCCAACAAATTTATTTGCGAATGTGAACAAACTCGCACCAAAACCAGTCAATGATTCTACAAAGGTGTAATGAACAGGTGTTAGAAACGCAAAACCTTTCCCGATGACAAAATAAATAATAAGCAAGACAAGACCTGCAGGAATAAAAAAGGGACCGAACAGAAGAAACGAACGGGCTATCCAATCAAGCACCCCTGTTTTTTCTTTCTTAGGCTGGACTTTCCCATAGTTAACCGTCACCTGGAAAGAAGCAATTCCGCTTCTCGTGACCGTATAGCCAAGAGCATGGCAAATCGTTTGAAAAGAGATACCAATGAAATTGGTGAACCGACAGAACGCTTCATGGCAATGACGTAATTTTGAGAGCATCCGTTTTTGAATTTCGATGAAGATAAGCTGGAGAAACCAAAAAGCAGCAACACCAAGAATAGGTGCAAAAGCTGCTCCAATTAAACTATCGATATTCAATGGGACGGTCGCCATCTCTCTCCAGGATGATAGTAATCTGAGGATATAAAAATCTTTTTTAAATAATCTCCATCGAAACTTCATGACCCATATAATCGTATGCCTTCCATGACACATCACCAAAGGGTGTGACACCGACAATGATATGGATTTTTCCGAAGTGGTTAAACAAATCTAAATCCGCTTCGGATGGTCGGGCAATGGAAGACGGATGGGAATGTACCGTACCAACAATACTGAAATCCACAGGAAGCATATGTAAATGAAAAATCGCGTGAGAATCCCCGGAGATAGTACCCGGGAGAAGAATTACTTCAATAATCGTGGTTTTATTCACCCGGTCAACGCGAAGAAGTGCACCGAATTCTTGCGGATAATTTGATTTTGAACTCTCAAAAATCAGATCAAGGCACTTCTGCGTTATCTTCCATTGAACAGGCGTATACTCAATTTTTTTTCGTCGGAAAAGCCCCATGCATCATCTCATAAGTTTTAATCGAACCATCTGATAAAAGCTTTCACCAAACCGGATAAACCGTGCTTTCTTCTCTGACCCTGTGACAATAATATTGTTTTCCTGGGTCACGGGCACTAAGAATCTGCCGTCAATGACCAGATTTGTCTCCTTGCTTTTCGGTAACAAATGCACCCCAACCCTTCGATCTAGAGGAACAATCCATGGTCGTGCAGATAGTTTAAACGCAGCAAGCGGTGCGATAATCATCGCGTTCACAGTCGGGTCCATAATCGGACCACCCACACTTAACGAATAACTTGTTGAACCAGTCGGGGTTGCAATAATCACTCCATCTGCACCCATCGACTCAATCAGTTCATCATCAACAAATATTTTGAGATAGAGTATCTTTGCTATCCGTGCTGTCTGGATTGTCACTTCATTGGTCGCATCAGGTAATCGTTTCCCATCCATAGCGATTTTTAATTTCGCCCGTTCTTCGACATTATACTTTCCGTCAATAATCTGTTTCAAACCTTCAAGTGCGTACTTTGATTCAACCTCGGAAAGAAAACCCATGCCACCAGAGTTAATCGCAAACACCGGTTTTTCTATCTCGCTCATCGCCATCAGAATTGTCCCATCACCACCAATGGTCACCACGATGTCTGCATTCTTATTGATCTCTTTAAACGACGACCCTTTCTCTTGGATCTCAGATGCGATAGCTTCCTCTACAAGCACCTTTCCATGTTCATGTAAAAACTCAGCTACATCCTTTGCTAACGACACCGACCGCTTAACACTTGGATTACACACTAGACCCCAATTCATGGTCACGTTTACGCCCTCGCAAGTCTCATCAATGGTGTTAACTTCACCAACAAAGATGGATGTTTCGTCACCAATGCCTTAATAATGCTCAGAGTGCTAAACTCTTCAAATTTATAATCTTTCAGGGATTCTGCAAGCATATCCAATGTTTTATCTTCCATATCAAGCATGATTTCTTTTGCTACATAATTCCGATGTAGTTTTTTTCCGAATGCCTTCTTCCACAAGGTTTCATACTCGCAGAGTGTTTGATAATCAAAGCTCTGTTTCTCAACTGCTTTACCGATTGTTTCGCCAGCATATTTTCCTGCCTCAATCGAACTCATCAAGCCACCGCCGGTGATTGGATCAACTTGACGAGCAGCGTCACCGACTAAAAGGAGATTGTCTTTTACGGATTGGATAGGCTCCGCCACAGGATCTGCTCCGGTGATGACACGTAACGGCTCTCCTTTTTTCAACTCGGGCCGGGCAGCAATAAACTTATCAAGCAATTGAACTGCTTTTCCTGATTCACTCAGGCTAGCAAGGATACCAATCCCAACATTCGCAACATCTTTGCCTTTAGGAAACACCCAGACATAGCCACCAGGTGCAACATGTTTACCTAGAAAGAAATCACAATATGAGCTGTCCCATTCGATGTTCGTCAATGTGTATTGTACACAAGTTTCCAAGTCATGCGACTTCAATGTTGTTTGAATTCCTGCCCATTTACCAACTCTTGATTCTACACCATCAGCGCCAACCACAACATCTGCTTCTATCTCAAGTTTTTCATCGAAATGCTGTGCTCTAACCCCTCTGATTTTTCCATCTTTTTTCAGGAGATCAACCGTGCAGGTATTCAACATGAGTTCTGCACCTTTTTTTACTGCCCCACGCACCAATTCTTGATCAAAAATATCCCGATAAACAACATAACCGGTTTCACTCCCGGCAAATTCCGCGGACAATGTTATTTTAGTACCATTCGGAGAAAAGATACGAGCCCCTTCCATTTTAGTGGCAATCCATCGTTTCCCCTCAAGAATCTTAAAATTGTCAACCTTCTGACTGATTCCTTCTCCACACAAAACAGGGATACCAACTTCAGCACGACGCTCAACAATAAGAACTTTTGCGCCTGCTTCTGCAGCAAAACGTGCGGTCACGCTGCCAGCAGGACCACTTCCAACAACAACGACATCGTATTTCATACTTATTTTTCCTCCCAGCCTATTGCTCCAATCGGACATGTTTTCACACAAATAGAGCAACTGTTACAATGTTCTTTGTTCACCAATGCTTTACTGGTAACCATAAGAATGGCATCTTGAGGGCAGACAGAAATGCATCCCCCACATGCCAGACATTTTTCATTTCTTACGAACGCCTTAGGCTTTGCCATACGATTCACCTCGTGTGATACCGGAAGCTATAAGATGCGCAACTCGGATTGGCTCAGGTATAACACCACGTATGGTAGAGATGTTTATTATTTCTTTTGCCTTCTCCAGAGACAATCCAGTGTATTTAATATAAATCGGATTATGTTGAGTGGCAATCATTTGCATTTCTCCTTTTTGTAAAAGAGTCCATCTGTCTTTCCAATCTTTAAAATTTTTCTGCAATGCACGTTTTATTTTGCTAAAATCTGGTTTGTCCCTCGTAATAGTGATTACAGGAAGATTCGTTGATTCAGAAAGCTCATAGATGTCAATAACATTAAATCCACCGAGACAAGCGCCGTCCACCATCACTGCTTTAAGTTGTCGTCGATGTCGTGAGTTCTGAATCATCTGTTTACATACCAAAGTTGCCTCTGTTCCATCGATAGTTACTTGACTTCGTAAGATACATTCAAGATATTCACCGCCACGCATCACTACACCAATCACCGTTGAATATTTTTCACGAAAGGTGAAAGGAGCATCATCTATTCCAAGAATACGAATCTGTCGTTTCATCCCAAAAGTAAAAATCACGCATCTATTAAGAATGTTTCTATTAACATTCATTGGCTGTTAAAAGCAATATTATACTCTTCAAGTAAGCTGGATGCACCTTTGGTTTTGTAAACAAGAAAATCTTCCTTCTATAGAGCAGATGTATCAATACTGACGTGATTCTCTATTACTTTCTGATCGATCCATCAAACAATTGCTGAAGAAAAAAAGGTTGATTGTAGAGACAAAACCCATTTTGAAATCAGCGTCCATACGATTGCATTTATCAAATCAATTTGCGAAACCTGAAAGACGAATCGAACGAAAAGCAACATACATTCTGAAGCAAAAAAAATTTATTCTTAATTCGACGGTCGAGCGTGTTAAAATCCCCGTTGACCATGCAGGATTGTACAATGGGTCCACAACTCTAGCACGGGTTGGGATTACTTCATCACATATGGGCAGCATGTTAATCTCACCTTGCTCTGAGGGGAACCTAACACTTGAGATTTTTAAAGCTTCTGACAAATCGTTTGCACTCAAAGCAGGGATGCGAATCGGGTAAAACTCTTCATCCTGAAACTCGATACGCCTGTAGACCATCCTCAACCAACGCTGTTCAGCTACAAAGGAAAAAACCACACGGGACTTGTCTTACCAGATAAAAAAGTAATTTACAGAAAACGAAAATAATACCGTTTCATTAAAAAAAAAACAACCTGTCATCACCAATCGTACCTTTGTTATCGTGAAGATAATCAAGTCATTCTTCTTTGTTAAAATGTCAGGCCGGTCAATGTTTTTGTGTCAAGGACACCGGTAATTGATCGTATTTTGTTAACGATGATCGTACCAAGCTCCTCAAAATCGTCCGCTTCGATTTTTGCGATCAGATCATATTCTCCGAACAAAGGGTGTAGTTCGATGATCTGTGGTATTTTCGATAGTTTGTTATAGATCTCATGTTCATGTGCTGGTGCGACATTTATTAGGACAAAGCCTATGGCCATCTGTTTTCCTCCTTTTTTTTTCATCAATATTCTTTATTTGATTTTTTGTTGATGTAAAGTTTTTTTTTCGTTTATCGAACCTAGGGTTCTGCTTCATCTGTGCTAATCTGTCCGCTCGCTGCAATCTTACAACTTTCGCAGATGCCTTCCATTTCTTCCTCAGGTTCGAGTTCGTCTCCGCAAACAGAGCAATATAGTGGCATAGTAATCCATCCCTCTCACTCTGTCATGTGATGAGTGTCAAAATGCAATAGGGTTATTGTTTATAAAGTCTTGTCTTCGCCCCTGCGGTAACAACTGATAATGACCACAATTTTTTCGTATACATTCTTCGTGTTTGCATCGTTATCAAATTTTTTTTAACTGCTATGTTCACATCATTATTATTTTCCAAAAAAATCAAATGTATGATCATCGTATGTTACAATATATTTTAATACGTGTTTTTCAATACGGTGTACGTAATGAGTCTTTTACAATGAAAGGGAGAACCAGATGGATTTGATGGGCCTTCAAAACGAAGATGAGCCCCCGCCTCTCGATGGTGTTGGAGATACTCTTTTTACTAGAGCCAGAAATCTCGAGCGTACTCTCGGTTTTGGAAACATCTTCTTAAAGTTCGAAGGTGGAAACCCGACCGGGACACAGAAAGATAGGATTTCTCAGTACCACGTGAAGAAGGCATTGAATGAAGGTTTCGATACCATCACAGTCGGTACATGCGGTAACTACGGCGTGTCACTTGCTTATTTCGCAAAGCTTGCTAGGTTAAAAGCAAAAATTCTAATTCCTGAGCAGTACTATGTTTCACCAAAACGAAAAGAAGAACTGCAGAGTTTCGATGCTGAAATTCTCACTATTGATGGAAAATATGAAGACGCGGTCGAAGAGAGCCGGAAGCTTTCACGCATGGAACATGTGTACGATGCAAATCCGGGGAATGGAAACGAAGGGTGGCGCGGGTACATGCCGATCGCTTATGAAATCTATCGACAACTCGGCCGGTCACCAACTGCAGTTGCAGCCCCGGTCGGTAATGGAACCACGCTTGTCGGGATTTATCATGGGTTCAAGAACCTCTTCGACAAGAACATCATTAATCGTATGCCGTACCTTGTTGGTGCATCCACGCCTGGTGGAAACCCAATCATTAAGAGTTTCAAGGCCGGAGCCTCAAAAACTGAAGACCTGCAGCCCGCGGAAATCAAAGAAAGCAGCATCAACGAACCACTCATCGCGTACCATTCCTACGATGGTGACGATGCGTTACACGCTATTTATGAAACCAACGGTTGGGCTGATTACGCAAGTGACTCTTGCATGCTCAAGTTTCATACCTTACTCAAAGACCTCGAAGGATTAAACGTCCTTCCAGCGTCAGCAAGCCCCATTGAAGCGCTCATTAAATTCAAGGAACATCGAGTCCTCAACAGCGATTACGTTATTGTTCTCACGGGGAGAAAATTTAGGTAAAAACAGCACCATGGAATGATTCCTTTATGTCGAAGAATCGCGCTATAGTTTATGCGGACCGCTTGTACAATTGTGCTGATGGAAAGACAGCACACGGGCTCGTACGGTACAGTAAAAAATTTACCATTGCCTGCGTGATTGACTCGACAATACCTCCTGGTGATGCGGGAGAGTTCTTAGATAAAACAAAGAAAGGGATCCCTTTACTGAACGATCTTGACGAAGCTTTCACATCGACACATCCAGACACGTTCATCATCGGGGCTGTTTCTGAGGGTGGTGTACTTCCAGAAGGGTACGACAAGGCAGTAGACTGGGCATTATCAAAAGGACTAAACGTGATTTCCGGGCTCCATCAATTTCTCTCAGACGACCCATGGTTCATCAAACGTGCAAAAGAGCATCATTGCACAATCACCGACGTACGAAAAATATTCCGTGATTATAAACGATTCTACACTGGTGGGATTACAAAGGTACCATCTACCCGTATCGCACTCATCGGCACTGACTCAGCTATTGGAAAACGAACCATGGCGGTCTTACTCGTCGAAGAATTAAAAAAACGAGGGCGAATCGCCGATATGATTTTCACAGGTCAGACCGGCTGGCTTCAGGGTTGGCCGCACGGAGTGGTCTTAGATGCGATGATAAATGATTTCGTTTCCGGGGGAATTGAAGGAGCAATCATAGACTCATGGAAGGATCTCCAACCAGAGTTCATGATCATCGAAGGACAAGGAAGCCTAGTGCATCCATTCTTCCCCGGTGGTTTTGAAATTTTAGCTGCGGGTCAAATACATGGATTCATCTTAATCGATGCACCAAAAAGACTGCACCTCGATGGTTTCCCAGGATACCCGATGCCAGACCCAAAACGAGTGGTGAAAATCGCTGAGTTACTCACCGAAAAAAAACTCGTCGGAGTCGGCATAAACCATGAACAAATGACCAAGCCAGATATCAAAACAGCAAAGAATACCTATCAAAAAATGTTCAATGTCCCTGCTTCAGATCCACTCACTGAAGGTGTTGGAGAACTCATCGATGCCGTGGAGGCGATGTGTGATCACAAAAAATAACCTTCTATGTCTTTCATCGATTTCACTTTCTGACCCAACAATTGAAAAGGACACAGTCCACGCAGAAGTGATACTGAATGGGACCGATGGAAAAGAAAGCCGCTTCGAACTCATGAATAAATATGAAAAGCAGCTTCAGGAAAACCATCTCCCCATTCTCCGACTCGCGTTCTGTATGCCGTTGCTTAACTACGGTCTCTTCTCAGAAAAAATCCAGTTGAACTTTCCCGTAAGCAAGACTGACCTTTCTTTACTCAACGATCTCAACGTAATATTTAGTCGTGATATCTTCATTAACAAAATAGCGCATGGAAACAACCTATATATTCTCCCTGAGTTTTTCCCTAACGAAGAACAAATAAAACCACACGATGGTGATCCAAAAGCAGTGATTACATCTACTTTAATACTTCCGGATACAGTAATTGGTAATGCGATGAATCCAATGAAATCCGGGGTTCTTTCAAGCGGAGGGAAAGACAGCCTGCTGACCTACAGGTTACTCAAAGAGCTTGGCGCAAACGTCTATCCTTTATATGTGAATGAAAGTGGTGGCCATTGGAAAACTGCACTGACTGCATATAAATATCATCAAAAAACAGAACCGAATACGCGACGGATATGGACGAACGTTGACCGATTCTACAGTTTCATGCTTGATCATCTATGGCTCATACGGCCTGATCATCGGAAGATATGGCATGATACATATCCGATACGGTTGTGCATTTTCCCGTTCTATGTGTTCAGCTTACTCCCAATTTTTGTTGAGGAAAAAATTGGAAATTTGCTTTTAGGTAGTGAATTTGATGATCTACGGTATGAGATACAATACAAAGGAATCCAGCATTACTTCGGAGTATACGACCAACATCAAGATTACGATGTACGAATGAATGAATGGTACGAGAGACGTGTTCCCGGATTGTATCAATGGTCTGCGTTGCGAAACATCTCAGGTCTTATCGGTCAGAAAATCCTAGTACAGCGGTACCCGGATCTTGCTAAGCAGCAACGATCCTGCCACTCCTGTCATATGAAAAACAAGGAGATTTATCCCTGCGGGATCTGTTCAAAATGCTTAGGAATTCTATTGTATCTTTTGGCGAATAAGATCGATCCGACTATTATGAATTATCAGAAAAAAGACATTGAATATTTCTATAAAAACGTTGGAGCTTCTTCTCTGAAACTTGATAAAGATGAGAAAGATCAATCGTTCTTCTTACTGAAAGAAAACGGATCTATTCCTAAAGTCAGCTATGTTGATCATGTTGAAAAAATCCATATTCATGAATCAACCTGTGATCCACGTTTATATCCCAAACAATTCCGGAATGGACTACTGAAGATCCTTGAGGAGTACACAACCGGATACTGTAGATTAAAAAATGGAAAATGGGTACCGACCGAAAAATGGCAGGAAAAAACACCTACTATAATAATTCCTTAATCATCCTGAATGCATCACGAGAACCATCATGGTTATAGAGGTAATAATTTTTTAGAAGAGCGATTTTTTTAAATCCCGCGTTTTCGTACAACATAACCGCTGCATCGTTGGTTGTTGAAACCTCCAATCTGATTTTGTGTATCCCTTTTTTTCGTAGGCATTCTTCAGCAGCATTAAGTAATCGGAGGCCAACTCCTTGTTTACGGTACGCCGGGTCGACGTTGATGGTTTCAATACCTGCAACCCTGGTTCCTTTCCGGCATAAGATGATGATAAATCCTCGTACTATTGTACTGATAGTTTCGACAAGTACGATACTATTAGCTTTTGTGAGAAGATAACAGAGTTGTCGTCGTGTATAGGCTAGCTCTGATGTGAAACAGACGTTCTCAAGGTCAATGATTCTTTCGAAATCATTGGGAGATGCTTTTCTGATATGTGTAGTCTCTTGCATAGTGAGATAGTAAGGCAACCAGTTGAAATAGTTTTTTTCTTTTATAGGACCGTACTGCTAATTTTTATATAGAAACATGTGTTCTTAAGCAACTGTAAGGGGTGCTGATTCATGTCAAACGAGCGGAAAAAAACAGAATTGAAAATCTCCGGAATGACTTGCGCAATGTGCTCGTCGACCATTGAGAAATCCCTTTCAGGTCTTCCTGGCGTATCTAGAGCACAAGTGAATCTAGGTAATGAACTTGCGTATGTGGAATACGATCCAACACAGGTGAACCTTGGTGATCTGGAAAAAGCGGTCACCGATGCAGGGTACGATACAGTAAATGAAAAGATTATCCTCAAAATCGGTGGAATGACCTGTGCTACCTGTGAAAAAACCGTCACCGATGCATTAAAACATCTTGATGGTGTTGTGAAAGTGACCGTGAATCTTGCTACGGAAAAAGTCTCAGTGACATATAATCAGAGAATGACAACCCTCGCTGAAATGAAAAAAGCAATAGAAGACGCTGGATATCAGTATCTTGGTATTGAGGGTAGAGAAGATATCTCTACGGTTATACGAGAAAAAGACCTTCGAGACAAACGCATTAGGATTTATATCGGGTTTCTTGTTGGTCTCCCACTGATGGTTCTTATGTATATTCCAGTTGGTCTTCCGTTTCCATTGGAATATTTTGAACTTCTTATTTCTACCCCGGTTTTCCTGTATATTAGTTTTCCGATCTTCCGTGCAGGATATCATGCGCTGATGAATAAAACGTTGACCATGGATGTGATGTATTCCATGGGGATTGGTGTTGCGTTTGGAGCAAGCGTCCTTGGTACTTTTAAGATCGTGTTAACTCGTGAGTTTATGTTCTATGAGACAGCGGTGCTTCTCGCGACATTCCTGATGCTTGGCCGATATTTGGAGGCAAAAGCAAAAGGAAAAACCTCCGATGCTATTAAAAAATTGATGGGCTTGCAGGCGAAAACCGCGATCGTGTTTCGGGAGGACAAGGAAATCGAGGTGTCGATAGAGGATGTTCAGATAAACGATGTTGTAGTAGTAAAACCTGGGGCAAAGATTCCTATTGATGGAGTAGTCGTTGGAGGGGAAAGTTACGTTAATGAATCCATGGTGACTGGGGAACCTATCCCGGTGGGGAAGAAAGACGGTAGCACGGTCATTGGTGGGACGCTCAATACGAATAGCATTCTTATGGTGAAAGCAACAAAGATTGGTAAAGATACAATGCTTGCGCACATCATTAAACTTGTTGAAGAAGCTCAGGGTTCGAAACCTACGGTCCAACGTATTGCTGATACTGCCGTGAGTTATTTCATCCCGGTCGTGTTAACCATCGCTATTGTTTCTTTTCTTGTTTGGTACGTTCTCCTTGGGAGTACTTTGCTCTTTAGTCTTACTGCTTTGATTTCTGTGCTGGTGATTGCGTGTCCCTGTGCATTGGGGCTTGCGACTCCTACCGCGGTCACGGTTGGTATTGGTCGTGGTGCTGAACTCGGGATTCTCATCAAGAACGGTGAGGCTCTGGAGGTGTCTGAGAAAGTCACCACGATTGTGTTTGATAAAACCGGGACTCTGACGAAGGGAAAACCGGAGGTAACAGACATCCTTGGTGTCGGGGTGAAGGATAACATGGTATTGCAGATGGCTGCAAGTGTTGAAACAAATTCATTGCATCCTTTAGCAAAGGCAGTGGTGAAAAAAGCACAAGAGCACCATCTTTCCTTGGAGAAAAGCATAGGTTTTGATACCTTTGCTGGCAAAGGAGTGCAGGCGACCGTGAAAGGAACTGAGGTGCTGATTGGAAATCGCGTGCTATTCAAAGAAAGAAATGTTTCATGGCCTAAGGAAGTAGAGGAGATGCTTGTTCAGTTGGAAACCGAAGGAAAGACGGTCATGTTCATCGGGTTTGATCGGAAACTTGTAGGTCTCATCGGTATCGCAGATACATTGAAGGAAACGACAAAGTCTGCGGTTCAAAAATTCAAAGCGATGGGTTTGAAGATTGTGATGATTACTGGTGATAATGTGCGGACCGCACAAGCGATTGCGCAGCAAATCGGTATCGATGTGGTACGTGCGGAGGTCCTCCCGCAAGAAAAAGCAAGTGAAGTAAAAAAGCTTCAGGCAGCGGGGGAGGTTGTTGCGTTTGTCGGTGATGGGATAAATGATGCTCCTGCACTTGCTCAGGCTGATGTCGGTATTGCTATTGGTAGTGGTACAGATGTGGCAATTGAGAGTGGCGAGGTTGTTCTAATGAAAAGTGATCTGCTGGATTCCGTTGCCGCAGTACAATTAAGCAAGAAAGTGATGGCTCGAATTAAACAGAATTTATTCTGGGCGTTTGCGTATAATACCGCATTAATCCCGGTTGCTGCAGGAGTACTCTATCCATTTTTTGGTGTAACATTTCGACCAGAGTTTGCTGGGCTTGCAATGGCACTAAGCTCGGTGACGGTCGTTACTCTTTCGTTGTTATTGAAACGATATATACCGCCGGCAAAGGAGGTGAGAACACATGGCGATTGACCCTATCTGTATGATGACGGTTGATGAAAAAACAGCAAAATTCATCAGTGTCTATAACAGAAAGACGTATTACTTCTGCGCACCCGGATGTAAAAAAACGTTTGAGGCAAACCCTGAACAGTATATTCGCATAAAATAAGCATATTAATTGACACCGTTGGTTATTAAAATTTATATATTTCCCTAAAATTGTTGTGTTGGAAACACCCACAAATCATAAGAGAATCATGGTCTATCTTACGTTGAATAATTCATTTACTCGCTAAAATCGAAGGAAGCAATTTTTATGAAGGTTTTTTTTCGATTTGTATTCAATACATTTATTGGATTCTAGCTTTTTTTATAAGAAAAATTTATATTTCTTTTCTTACCTCCCAGACTTGAAAAAACTAGACTCCCAACCTTAAAAATTTTTATAGAGAAAAGCCTATTTTTCTTTTTTTAAAAAAGAAGCGAGGGAGAATGTTATTTTTCCAGGGTCTTACGCGAGAGATACTGATTAACAATTAATCGTTTCCGCTGGAGAGCAGTTTTTATCTCTGTTGCAATATCTCTTGTGTCAATACTCACCCAGTGAATAGCATCATGCTCAAAAAGTTCATTTAAGGGGAACCTTCCATCCCATGGCTCCCAGGCTTTCTGTAGGGTCATGCTACTAATCGTCCGAATGTTCGTGGCTCCAGTTTCACCCATTGCATCTGCAAAAGGAATCAAACGATCATGGGGGATAGCAATACCAACGGTCTGCAAAAAAGTGCCAATTGGTTTGACCCGCTTTGGGATTTCCATGATATCTGAAATTGGTTTTACTCGGATAACTCTAAATAGAGGAGAGGGCTCAAAATTCGTGGTGCTCTCGTCATAGATCACAAGCCATTGATGGGTCGATGACGGAAAGATCTTGACTGGTTCGCCCATCATCTCCTTTGTAAAATACTGGTAATAACCATCTAACACTTGCATCTTTCCTGAATTTGTACCCTTGGGAAGGGCACGCGAGGTCGTCTCCATTTCCTCAGCAAGCAATTTGGAAAATTCTTTTGGTGAAACACTTCCTCCAGTCTCAGCAAATATTTCCTGCGGAGAGAAACACCCTTGTTGATCCCATGCGCATACATCAAGCGATGCTAACTCAGCGATCTCACGAGCTTGTGTATCGAGGTACTCTCGTGCGATAGTAATAAAACTAAACTTATGCCAGTGGCCAGCGAGAGGAACCTTGTATTTCTCTGCAAGCTCAGAAAGATTCTTCCGCGCGTTTTCTCCCCCGGTAGCTCGCACAATATCTGATTTCGAGAAAAGAAACTCCTGAGCCATTTTATTTTCACTTCCGAACGGGAGGACTGCTATCGTATATGCAAGAGCAGGATCAATTTCTTCAATAGATTTTGCATACAGCGCACCAAACACAGGCTCTTCAGAAGGAACTTTCACCCAGGTTGCTGCATCAACAAGCTTGTCCATCATCATTTCGAATGCTGGAAGGCCAAGGATGTTCCCTGCACAGATATGACCGATGACTTCCGGTTGGTAATTGGAATGACTAATATGCGGTTTGCCGTAGGCCTTCACTAAACCATCACCGCATTTGGAAAACTCCCTGAAATTATTCGGCTGAAATTTCCCTGTTAACGGGAGATTGTCCTTTTTAAGAATGTCGAAAAAATAATCAAAACCCCAGGATTCAATCATTTCTATGGAAAACCCGGTCACAGTTGGCAGAACATCTCTAGCTATTTTTCTCCCTTTGTATGCGGGGTCTATCCAGAGAGCGTTTACCTTGTCGATAGCGTCAAGAACCGCAGGGATGTCGTGGTTGAGAAGGTAGTCTTGTTGCGCTTTTTTTATCCCTTCGATGATTTTCTCAAGAATATTAATAGTGAAAATCGGTTTTTTAAGCGTAATACCATTGCCGATTTCTTCGTAGGTAAAATCTAAATCATCTTCAACACCAAGGTTTGGATTCCAGAAAAAACAATCAATTGTTCTTCCCATGCATCTACCCTTCAAAAAACAACTGGGATCTTACTTGCGGTGTTCACTAGTTCTTGGGCTGCTTTGGCCTGGTCAAGGATGACCCGAGAATCACCTTCTACAGTGAACATTCCTCTAATTAACCCTCGAATAGGATCGAGTTCTTTTCTGATGACTTTCTTCCAGTTCGAATACGGCCCTTTGAAAACAAACATCGCATTTTTTTCACCTTTCACAAGATAAGCATCTCTGCATTTCCCATGCC
>Ga0209777_10001106_pt1 | contig 40691 bp, 38 predicted proteins | sample FrelakmetHBP12HB_FD_187147 | JGI IMG/M metagenome (GOLD analysis project Ga0209777, IMG submission 187147) | Freshwater lake sediment microbial communities from the University of Notre Dame, USA, for methane emissions studies -HBP12 HB (SPAdes)... | ecosystem: Environmental > Aquatic >...
GGGGAGCCGCATCCGATGGAAGAGATGCGCGCCGAGGACGCTCTCGACCGCGTGCTCGGAGAGACGCCGCCCGGCGTGCGGAACGGCGCTCGCCGACGATGCGGCGACGAGGAGCGGCGCTCCGAGTTCGGACGCCGCCTGCTCGGCCGAATCGAAATAGACCTCGATCATCTGCGATCTCCGCCGCGCCCGTCCGCCTTGCCGCTCATCCGGGGCCGCATCTCATGCTTCGCCCCTGAGGGCGCGCGCGACCGCATCGATGAACGGCGCCTCATCCTCCGCCTCGATCGCGCGCACATCGAGGATCGCGCGCTCGTCCTGGATTCTACCGAGTACGGGAGGCGATCCGCCGCGGAGTCTCGCGCTGATCGCGTCGGCCCCGACGCTCTCACTCGACAGCGCCACCGCATGCGACTCGACCGTGATCCCGGGCAGGGATCCGCCGCCGATCTCGCCCACGGTCCTCAGGGTCGAAACGGACCATCCGACCCCTAGACGACCGCGCAGCTCCGACGCGCACCGCTCAGCGGTCGCGGCGATCGACGCCAAGTCCCGAGAGAGGAGCCGCAACAGCGGGATCGCGCGCCGCGCCTCTCCCTCGCCGCGCAGATGGATCCGCAGTCCCGCCTCGAGCCCCGCGATGAGCGTCTTGTCGAGACGGACGATCCGCGCGATCGGGTGCTTCGAGAGCCGCTCGACGATCGCGCGCCTCCCCGCGATGATCCCGGCCTGCGTGATCCCGAGGAGCTTATCGCCGCTCACGCAGGCGAGGTCGGCGCCGGCCTCGAGCGAATCCTCGATCGTGGGCTCGTCGGGGAAGAGATCGGCGTAGCGGCGCAGGGCCCCGCTCCCAAGGTCGTCGACGAAGGGGAGATCCTCGCGCCGGCAGAAGGCGATCAGCTCCTCGATGGACGGCTCCTCGGTGAACCCGACGAGCTTGAAGTTGCTCCGGTGGACCCGCAGGACCAGCGCCGTCGCGGCGGTCCTCGCGCGGGCGAAATCCTCGATTCGCGTGCGATTCGTGGTCCCGACCTCGCACAGCTTCGCGCCCGCCGCCTCGAGAATCTCGGGCAGACGGAACGACCCGCCGATCTCGACGAGCTGGCCCCGCGACACGAGCACCTCTCGCCCGGTCGCAAGCGCGGCGATCGAAAGAAACAGCGCGGCCGCGTTGTTGTTGACCGCGAATCCCGCCTCCGCTCCGGTCAGCAACGGGACCAGCTCGCGGATCGCGGCCAGACGCGACGCACGCTTCCCCGCCGCGAGATCGATCTCGAGGCTGCTGTATCCCGAAGCCGCCCCCAGGATCGCATGCTGCGCCCGGATCGGGAGGGGGGCGCGACCCAGGTTCGTGTGGAGGAGGACGCCGGTCGCGTTCCAGACAGGGCGCAGGCGCTGATCAAGGGACGATGCACCCCTCGCGAGGACCGCTTCGACGGCGCGCGCGGCCGCGTCCTCGCGGTCCCGCGGCGTCCAGGTCCCGGCACGGATCTCGCTTCGCAGGGCATCGAGAGCGTCGCGCACCCACGCCCGCACGAGAGGACGCGGCTCGTTCTCGAGCGCCTTGAGCCGCGGATCGGCCAGCAGCGCATCGACCGATGGAAGGACCGAAAGCATCATCTCCCCCCCAGATACGCCTCGCGCACCGCCGGGTCGGAGGCGAGTGACGCGGCCGGTCCCGACGCGACGATCCGCCCCGTCTCGAGCACGTGCGCGTCGTTCGCGATCTTCAGGGCCAGGTGCGCGTTCTGTTCGACCAGCAGGATCGAGGTCCCGGCGCGATTGATCTCGACGATCGTCTCGAAGATCTGCTTGACGAGCATCGGCGCAAGTCCCAGCGACGGCTCATCCATCAGGAGGATCCGCGGCTTCCCCATCAGGCCCCGCCCGACGGCAAGCATCTGCTGCTCGCCTCCGCTCAGGGTGCCGCCGAACTGGCGGCTCCGCTCCTTCAGCCGCGGGAACAGCGTGAAGACGCGCTCGATGTCGTTGCGGATTCCCGCGTGATCGCGCCGCAGGTACGCGCCCAGCTCGAGGTTGTCCCGCACGGTCAGGTTCGCGAAGATCAGTCGCCCTTCGGGGACCTGCACGACGCCGCGACGGACCATTTCGTGCGGCGCCGCGCGCGTCAAGTCCACGCCGTCGAACTCGATCCTTCCTTCGGACGCGCGCACGAGCCCGGAGATCGTCCTCAAGATCGTCGACTTCCCCGCGCCGTTCGAGCCGATCAGGGTCGTGATCGTCCCGTCGCGCACGGAGAGCGTCACCCCTTTCACCGCGTGGATCGCCCCGTAGTGGACGTGCAGCCCGTCAATCCGCAGCATGGACCGCTTCCTGTCCGAGATAGGCCTCGATCACGCGCGGGTCCGTGCGGATCTCATCCGGCGTCCCCTCGGCGATCTTCACGCCGTAGTCGAGGACGGCGACGCGCTCGCAGATCCCCATCACGACGCGCATGTCGTGCTCCACCAGAAGGACCGTGAGGTCGAATTCCTTGCGGATCCGGCGGATCAACTCCATCAGATCCTCGGTCTCGTGCGGGTTCATCCCGGCGGCGGGTTCGTCGAGAAGGAGGAGCTTCGGCGCGAGCGCGAGCGCGCGGGCGATCTCGAGCCTCCGCTGGTGTCCGTACGGAAGGTCGGTCGCACGGGCCTCGGCGATGTCGCGGAGCCCGAGGAGCGCAAGCAACTCGAGGGCCCTCGAGCGGAAGAGCTCCTCCTCGCGCAGGAAACCGCCGGTCCGCACGATCGCGGGGATCCATCCGTACCTCGCCTCGCGATGGAAGGCGACGCGCACGTTGTCGAGCGCGGACAGCCGCGAGAAGAGCCGGATGTTCTGGAACGTGCGCGCGATGCCCCGATCGGCGATCGCATGCGGGGCAAGCCCGACAATCGAGCGGCCGAGAAAGTCGATCTCCCCCGCCGTCGGCCGATAGACGCCGGTGATCAGGTTGAATACGGTCGTCTTCCCCGCTCCGTTCGGGCCGATCAGGCCGACCAGATCCCCCGACTCGAGGGTGAGGTCGAGATCCGAAACCGCTTTCAGCCCGCCGAAGGCGATCGAGACCTTTCGCAGGTCGAGGACGTGGGAGGATACAGGATCTCGTCCTACGGTCCCGCGTTCTCCGGCCGCGCCGGTCATGACGACGCCCTCCGCTTCCAGGGGATGCGCCCGCGCAGCACGTCGCCGATCTCGTGCGTCCCGAAGATCCCCTGGGGCCGCGCGATCATGAGGATGATGAGGAGGAAGCTGTAGATCACCATCCGGTACTCGCGCACGGACCTGAGCAGCTCGGGGAGGAGCGTCAGGATGATCGCGGCGATGACGGATCCCGTGATCGATCCCATCCCGCCCAGGACCACCATGATCACGACCTCGATCGACTTCATGAACGTGAACGAGTTCGTGTGCAGGTACATCAGGTAGTGCGCGAAGAGCCCGCCCGCCAGCCCCGCGAATGCGGCGCCGATCACGAACGCCAGGACTTTGTAGCGCGTCGTCGGAACGCCGAGACTCTCGGCTGCGATCTCGTCATCGCGCACCGCGAGCAGCGCCCGCCCGTGCCGCGAGCGGATCACGTTCGCGTGGAAGACGATGCACGCCGCGACGACGAGGTAGACCCAGAACATCGTCGTCGACCCGGGGATGTTCGTGAAGCCGCGCGCGCCGCCCAGGAAGTTCAAGTTCAGGATCAGCACGCGGATGATCTCGCCGAAGCCGAGGGTCGCGATCGCGAGGTAGTCCCCGCGGAGGCGCAGGGTCGGTATCCCGATCAGGAGCCCGGCCCCCGCGGCCGCGATCGCTCCGAGGACGAGCGCGATCAGGAAGGTCGGGAGCGCCATCCCGGGACCGAGGGACGGCCCGACGTAGACGCTGAACGCCGCCGCGACGTACCCCCCGACCGCCATGAATCCCGCGTGCCCGAGGCTGAACTGACCCGTGAAGCCGTTGATCAGGTTCAGGCTGACCGCAAGGATGATGTTGATCCCGGAGAGGATCAGGAGCCGCGCGAAGTACGGGTTCAGGGTCGAGGTGAGGACGCGGTCGGCGACCCACAGGAGGACCAAGCCGGGGATCCAGAGAAGTCCCGCCGCGCGCGTCATCCGCGAAGCGGCGCGGCGCGCTGCCGATCCCTCGCCCACTCCCAGGGTTCCGGCAGGCCCGCTCACATCCTTCACACCTTCTCGGAGACCGAGCCGCCCAGGATCCCGGACGGCTTCACAAGCAGGATCACGATCAGAAGGGCGAACGCGATCGCGTCGCGCAGCGTCGACGAGACGTATCCCGCGACCAGCGTCTCGGCGATCCCCATCAGCAGCCCGCCGACGACGGCCCCCGGGATGTTCCCGATCCCGCCCAGGACCGCAGCGACGAACGCCTTGATGCCCGGGAGCAACCCCATCAGCGGCTCGATCTTCGGGTTCGTGAGGGCGACCAGCACCGCGGCCGCCCCGGCGAGCGCGCTTCCGATCGCGAAGGTGAAGATGATCACCCGGTCGGTCGCGATCCCCATGAGGCTGGCCGCGTCGCGGTTGTACGAGACCGCGCGCATCGCCTTGCCGATCCGCGTTCGGTAGACGATCACTTGCAGCAGGAGCATCAGAACGCACGACCCCACGAGGATCAGGATCTGGTGGTTCGTGATCACGACGCCGCCCAGGTGATACGTGCGCGCCTCGATGATCTGCGGGAAGAACTTCGGATCCGCCCCGAAGATCAGGATCCCGACGTTCTCGAGGAACAGGCTCATCCCGATCGCGGTGATGAGCGCCGTCAGCTTCGAGTGCCGCCGCACGGGCTTGTAGACGCTCCGCTCGATCGCGATCCCGAGGAGAGCGCAGAGCACCATTGCGGTGAGGAACACGAGGAGGACTCCAAAGACCCCCGCCCCGCCCGCGTGCGAGAGGCCGAACCAGCCGACCGCATAGAACGCAAAGAATGCGCCCATCATGAAGATGTCGCCGTGCGCGAAGTTGATGAGGCGCAGGATCCCGTAGACCATCGTGTAGCCGAGGGCGATCAGGGCGTAGATCCCACCCCACGAGACCCCGTTGACAAGCTGCTGCATGAACTCGCGCATCGCTCGACCTGGGCCTCTAGGGAGCGACCCGCTCGACGAACGCGAACTTGCCGTCCTTGATCGTCAGGACGACGGCGGATTTCACCGCGTTGCGCTGGTCGTCGATCGAGATCGAGCCCGTCACGCCGGGGTAGTCCTTCGTCTGCGCGATCAGGTCGCGCAGGGCCTTTTCGGCGGCGGCCCGCTTCGCGCGGGATTTCGCGTCGAGCCCGAGGCTCGAGTGGAGCCCTTCAAAGACCGCCGGCTGCGACGTCTGGAGCGTCCTCAACGACTGGACGAGAAGTCCGGCCGCATCGTAGCCGAGGGCGGCAAGAGCGTCCGGCGTCTCGCCGTACTTCGCCTTGTACTTCGTGATGAAGTTCTGCACGACGGGGCTCTGATCGTCCGCGGCGTAGTGATTGCTGAAGTAGCAGCCTTCCAGCGCCTTCCCGCCGATTTCGACGAGCTTCGGCGAGTCCCATCCATCGCCGCCAAGGAGCGGGACCGTGACCCCGAGCTCGCGCGCCTGGCGTGCGATCAATCCGACGTCCGTATAGTAGCCGGGGACATAGATCGCCTGAGGATTCGAGGCAACGATCGCGGTCAGGGGGGCGCGGAAATCCTGGTCTCCCTGCTGATAGCTCACGTTGGCGCAGATCTTCCCGCCGACCGATTCAATCGTCTTCTGGAACACGTCGGAGAGCCCGATCGAGTAGTCGCTGCGCACGTCTCGCAGGATCGCGACATGGTTCAGCTTGAGCGACTGCAGGGCGAACTTCGCGGCCACGGCCCCCTGGAACGGGTCAATGAAGCAGACCCGGAAGATGTAGTCGCCGATCGTGGTGACCTTCTCGTTCGTCGAGGAAGGTGAGATCATCGGCACGCCGGAGTTCTGGCAGATCGGCGCGCCAGCAAGAGAGTTCGAGCTCGCGACCTCGCCGATCACCGCGATCACGCGATTCTGGCTGATCAGCTTGTTGACCGCCGTGGCGGCCTCCTCCGGCTTCCCCTGATCGTCCTCGCTGGTGGCGTTGATCGTGAGGCCGCCGACGCCGCCCGCGGCGTTTGCCTCGCGGAAGGCCATCAACGCGCCGTTCTCGGTCGACTTGCCGAAGGTCGCAGTCGGCCCGGTCTTGCTGCCGTAGACCCCAACCCGGAGGTCGTTCACCTTCTTGCCGCACGATGTGGTCGCGAAAACGACAAAGACGGCAAGCGCCAGCGCCAAGAACCCGCCCGCAATCCGCCTCATCTTCCTACCAGTTCCCTTCCCCGCCGCCGAGGCGGCCGGAATCGCCTAAGCTATTGAAATTGCTGCTGTAAACTAGCATGGCCCGCTGGGAGGGTCAAGAAGGAATCTCCCTCGCGACCAGCGGAAACTAGCACGGATCGAAACTAGCGGGAAGATCGGAGCGGCACCTCGGCGAGGATCCGCGCGTACCGATTGAACCCGGTGCGGAAGTGGATCTCTAAACAGCCGCGCCGGGACGTTCGACGACGTCGTACCTATCGAAGAGCATCGAGTAGGTCGCGCGGCCCTGGCTCGCCGATCTGAGATCAGTCGTGAATCCGAACATCCGCGATAGCGGCGCTTCGGCCTTCAGGATCTGGAGCATCTCGCGGATCTCGGCTCCGAGGAGCCGGCCGCCGCGCGCGGCGAGCGCGTTGACGACGCTCCCGACGAAGTCCTTGGGGACGAGGATCTCCAGACGCACGATCGGCTCGAGCAGGATCGGGTCGGCGCGACGGCAGCCGTCGCGGAACGCGGAGAGGGTCGCCGCGCGGAACGCGAGATCGGAAGAGGTCTGTTCATTCGAGGTGCCGTCGACCAGTTCGACCTGAATATCGGTGATCGGATATCCCCACTGGATTCCCGACTCGCACGCGTCCTTGACCGCCATCTCGATCATCAAATGATAGATCTGCGGGATCCGGTCGTCGGCCAGGGTCCAGAAGAAGCGGACGCCGGTCCCGCGGGCGCGGGGACGGATGTCGAGGACGACGTGGCCGAAGTGGTCGCGCCCGCCGGTCGTCCGCTCGAAATGGCCTTCACTGCGCACGGTCGCGCGGATCGTCTCGCGGTAGGTGACTTGCGGGCGGCCGAGGCGCACCTTGAGGCCGAACTCGCGATCAAGCCGTTCCTCGAGGATCTCCAGATGCAACTCGCCCATCCCCGAGATTACGGTCTGCCCCGTATTCTCGTCGATCCGCACGCGGAACGTAGGATCATCCCACGCGAGCTTCGAGAGGGCCGCCATCACGCGCTCGACCTCCGCCCCGGCCTTTGCCTCGAGCGAGGCCGACACGACCGGCTCGGGAAAATCCATCGCCTCGAGGAGGATCGGCTTCTCCTTGGAGGTCAGGGTCTCGCCGGTGGCGACGATCTTCAGCCCGGTCACCGCGACGATGTCCCCGGCGAGGGCCTTCTCCATGCGCTCGCGCTTCGCCGCGTGCATCCGGAAGATGTGCGCGATCCGCTCGAACGCGTTCCGACTCGCGCTCCAGACCGCCTGGCCCTCCGTGAGCGTCCCCGAGTAGATCCGGAGGAACGAGATCCGGCCGCGCTCGCGCTCGGTCTGCGTCTTGAAGACGAGCGCGCAGAGCGGACCTTGGATATCGGGGGCGCGGTCCTCATAGTGGCCGTCGCCGGGCACGCGTCCGCGCGCCGGCTCGACCTCGTCGGGAGCCGGGAGCAGGTCGACGACCGCGTCCAAGATCGGCTGCACCCCCTTGTTGCGCAGCGCGGAGCCTGAGAAGACGGGGATCAAGTGCCGCTCGATCGTAGCGCGACGCAGCACCGGTTGGATCTCCTCGAATGTCGGCGCGGTCCCGGCGAGGACCTTCTCGAGGAATGTCTCGTCCTCGGTCGCCAGGCTTTCCAGGAGTTGATGGCGATACGCGGCGAGCCGCTCCGCCTCGGATTCGGGACACGGGTGTTGGGTCACCCCCGTCCCCTCGGCCTCCTCGCTGAAACGAAGCATGCAGCCGGTTCGGACATCGACGATCGCCTCGAACCGGTCTTCGGCGCCGACGGGAAAGGTGAGAACGATGGGCGTCGCGCCGAGGGTCTCGCCGATATCGGCGAGGACGGCCTCGAAGTCGGCGCCGGCGCGGTCCATCTTGTTCACGAAAACGACGCGAGGGACGCGATAGCGATCGGCCTGGTGCCAGACGACCTCGGATTGCGGCTCGACCCCGCTCCGGGCATCGAGGACGACAATCGCGCCGTCCAGGACGCGCAGGGACCGTTCGACCTCGGCCGTGAAATCGACGTGGCCGGGGGTGTCGATGATGTTGATCTGATGATCCCGCCAGTAGCAGGTGACGGCGGCGCTCGTGATCGTGATCCCGCGCTCCTTCTCCTGCTCCATCCAGTCGGTCGTCGTCGTCCCCTCATCGACGTCGCCGATCAGGTGCGTCTCCCCCGTGTAGTAAAGAATCCGCTCGGTGGTCGTGGTCTTTCCCGCATCGATGTGCGCGATGATTCCGATGTTTCGGATTCGATGTAGATGACCCGGTTCAGACATGCGGCACCTCGTGCGACAGGGTGACGGAGGCGATTCCGAGTGTCAAGCCGTGGCGCGCATTTCACGCGGATTTCGTGCGGGTTTCCGGGTCGCCTGCGAGGGGGGGACGCGGGGTCGCGCGCAGGGCGCGACCCCGGCACATCGACTAGCGAAGACGCAGAAGCTTCGTGGACTGCATGGGACCGGATCCATCGCGGAGCCGGGCGAAGTACACGCCCGAACCGACCGCGCGGCCTCGATCGTCGAGCCCGTCCCAGGTGATGATCTGCGAGCCCGGCCGGGCCGAACCATTCACGAGGGTTCGAATCCTGCAGCCGCTCGGATCGAAGATCTCGAGCGCCACGCTCCTGCCGGGCGACTCGAAACGGATCGCCGTATGCGGGCCGAAAGGATTCGGGCTCGCGCCCAAGAGGCGCAACCCGGGCGGAGTCACCCTGACGAGAACCTCGGTGCTGTGGAGAACTTCCCCTCCGCGCTCGTCAAGACCGAGAACACGGTACAAGAAGATCCCCGGCTCGCTCACATCACGAAAGTGATAGACGGATCCCTCGGCGAATCTCGAAGGGGGGCCTTCGGCGCGCATCCGCCAGATCCCCGCATCATCACGCCTCGAGATTCGGAAGATCTCCGGTTGGACCGATCCCGAGGCCCAGGTCAGCACCGCAGCTCCACCTTCGGAAGATGTTTCCAGATCCATCTGCGAGACGGGGGTGTTCCAATCTCCCGAGATCGCGAGGCTGCCGTATCCCCCCGCAGAGACAACAGCGAAAGGACCATTCGGCTCGGGAAGCTCGCATTGACCATAGTAGTTGTTCCCCCAGGCCACGATCGTGGAGTTCCCCCTCACGGCGAGCGCGAAGAACCTTCCCGCTGAGATGGCGCGGAACCCCGTGTTCGGCTGAGGCAGATTGAGAACGATCCCATCGTTTGATCCCCAGGCGACGATCGAATGGTCGGATCTGAGTGCGAGGCTGTATTCCTCCCCGGCGGCAATCGCGACGTAGCCGGTGTTCGGCTCCGGCACGTTGCATTCCCCACCGAAGTTGTCCCCCCACGCGGTGATCGAACCGTCGGCCCGAAGGGCAAGGCTGTGCGTCGACCCCGCCGCGACGGCGATGAAGCCGTGGTTGGGCAACGGCGCGTCGCACTGGTGGAACTGATTGTGACCCCAGGCGACGATCGAGCTGTCCGCTTTCAGGCCGAGGGAGTGCTCCAATCCCGCGTCGATCTTCACGAAGCCGCTGTTCGGGTGCGGGACCGCGCACTGCATTAATGTGTTCCTTCCCCAAGCGGATACCACGCCGGTCGACTTGAGGCCGAGGCAGTAACCGTCCCCGGCCGAGACCGCGACAAAGTCCGCATTCGGGGTAGGGACATTCCATTCGCCGTTCTGGTTGTATCCCCAGACCACAACTGAGCCGTCGAGCCTCAAGCCAAGGCTGTGGTCGATTCCTGCGGCGATATCCACGAACGCGTCATTCGGCGCCGGCACGTTGCACTCGGCGAACCAATTGTCTCCCCAGGGAACGATCGATCCATCCGTCTTGAGACCAACGGTGTGCGCATAGCTCCCAACCACGTCTCTGAAATCCGCATTCGGTGCCGGGACGTTGCACTCCCCGCTCTGGTTCCACCCCCACACGACGACCGAGCCGTCGGACTTGACCCCGATGCTGTGATAGGAGCCCGCACGCACGGCCGTGAACCCCTCGTTCGGCACGGGCGGGTCGCTCTCACCATTGGTATTGTCCCCCCACCCCACGATCGATCCGTCGGACTTCAGGCCGAGGCTGTGACTCCCTCCCGCTGCGATGCCGATGAAGTTGCCATTCGGCTGGGGCACGGCGCACTGGTTCGAGCCGTTCTCCCCCCAGGCGACGATCGTGCCGTCGGCCTTCAGGCCGAGGGCGAAGGCCGTCCCCGCTGCGATGGCCACGAACCCTCGGTTCGGCTCCGGCACGTTGCACTGCCCGAAACCGTTGTTGCCCCAGGCGGCGATCGAGCTGTCGGCCTCCAGGCCGATGGCGAAGGTCCACCCTCCGGCCAGGGCGATGAATCCGCGGTTGGGGGCAGGTATATTGCCCACTCCGTATTCGTTGCTCCCCCATGCCACGATGGAGCTGTCGGATTTCAGGCCAAGGCTGCTCTGGTATCCCGCCAGGACCGCGACGAAATCCTGATTCGGCGCGGGCACCATGCATTCGCGATACTGATTGTCCCCCCAGGCGAGGACTGAGCCATCCTCTCTCAGCCCGAGGGTGTGGTAGCGACCCGCCGAGGCAGCGCTGAATCGACCGCCGAGGTCGCCGCCAACAGTCTGGATGCCCCAGCCCACGATCGGGCCGCTCTGCCCGATCGCTTGGACGGGGCACGCAGAGAAGAATGCAACCGCGACTCCCAGGCACATCGGAGACCAGGATCTCCTCATGGCTCGATCACCCCCTCTTCCTCCCCCAGGCAAGACCGGCCGTGATCGAATACGACTCTTGAGTGAGTCGTTCCCGGTCAGGGCTCAAAGAAGTATGCGGAGGTTAGCGTAATCACGGATCGTTGGTCCGTCAATTTGACGCGCGCGGGGCGCGGCCCCGGCACCTCGGCTAGCGGAGTCGCAGGAGCTTCGTGGACTGCATGGGACCGGATCCATCGCGGAGCCGGACGAGGTACACGCCCGATCCAACCGCGCGGCCTCGATCGTCGAGTCCGTCCCAGGTGATGATCTGCGCGCCCGGCCGGGCCGAACCACTCACGAAAGATCGAATCCTGCGGCCGCTCGGATCGAAGATCTCGAGCGCCACGCTCCCGCCGGGAGACTCGAAGCGGATCGCCGTATGCGGGCCGAAGGGATTCGGGCTGGCGCCCAAGAGGCGCAGCCCGGGCGGAGCCACCCTGACGAGAACCTCGGTGCTGTGGAGGACTTCCGCCCCGCAGTCGTCGAGACCGAGAACCCGGTACAGGAAGGTCCCTGGCTCGCTGGCATCACGGAAGGCGTAGACGGGCTGACTGCGATCTCTGAAAGTCAGAGGCGGTCCTTCGGCCCGCGCACCCCAGGTGCCGCCCTCATCCTGCCGCTGGATGCGAAACATGAAAGGCTCGTCGGTCCCCGCCCGCCACTCGAGGATCGCGACGCCGGGTTCCGCCGATCCCGCGAGATCCAACTGCGACACGGGAGTGTTCCCGCCGCGCCTCATGGCCACGCTGTGATTCCCCCCGGCCGCGATCGCCATGAACTGCCCATTCGGCGCCATCAAGTCGCATTGACCCTTCTCGTTACTTCCCCATGCGAGCACCGTGCCGTCTTCCTTCAGGCCGAGGCTGTGCAGGCTGCCGGCGGCGACGGCGACGAACCCCGTGTTCGGCGAGGGGACGTGACACTGCTGGTAGTCGTTTCGCCCCCACGCGACGATCGACCCGTCGGATTTCAGGGCGATGCTATGGCGGTCTCCGGCACTGACCACCACGAAGTCTCCGTTCGGGTACGGGACGGTACACTGGTCGAACCGGTCATCCCCCCAGGCCACGATCGTGCCGTCATCCTTGAGGCCGAGACTGTGGTTCTCCCCCGCCGCGATCGCCACGAACCCCTGATTCGGCGGCGGCACGTTGCATTGCGCGTACGCGTTTTGCCCCCATGCGACGATCGAACCGTCCGCCTTCAGCCCGAGGCTGTGGTACGACCCCGCCGCAACCGCGACGAAGCTCCCATTGGGATCCGGAACCTCACATTGGTGCTGATCGTTCCATCCCCAGGCGACGATCGTGCTATCGGCCCGTAGCGCGAGGCTGTGTCCCATCCCCCCGGCGGCGCTCACGAAACCCTCGTTCGGCGCCGGGACGTTGCACTGGCCCCAGTAGTTGTCGCCCCAAGCAATGATTGAGCCGTCTTCCTTCAGCGCAAGGGTGTGCGAGATCCCCGCGTGGATCGCGGAGAACCCCTCGTTCGGTGGCGGCACGCTGCACTGGCCGTACCGATTCTCGCCCCACGCGCGGACCGCGCCGGCGTTCACGGCAAGTGCGTGGTTCCGCCCACCGGAAACGCCCGTGTAGCCTGAATTCGGCTCGGGCACGTCGCATTGGTGGTACGTATTGCTCCCCCATGCCACGATCGAACCACCCTCCTTGAGCCCGATGGTGAACCCCTCGCCCCCTACAACGGCCACGAAACCCGAATTCGGCTGCGGCACCTCGCACTGGTGGTACTGATTGTCCCCCCATGCGAAGAGCGATCCGCCGGACTTCAGGCCCAGGCTGTGGTACTCCCCGGCTGCGATCGCCTCGAAACCGGTGTTCGGGATGGGCAGGGTGCACTGGCCGTATCCATTCCAGCCCCACGCGACGATCGATCCGTCCGCTTTCAGGCCCAGGCTGTGCGAATAGCCCGCGGCGATCGCCACAAATCCTTTGTTCGGCTGCGGGACCTCGCTCTCGCCGGCAGTGTCACTCCCCCACGCGACAACGGTGCTGTCCGCCTTGAGCCCGAGGCTGTGGAATCCGGAAGCGGAGACCGCGATGAAGCCCGTGTTCGGACCCGGCACGCTGCCCTGGCCCCAGAAGTTGTCGCCCCATGCCACGATCGAGCCGTCCGCCTTGAGCCCCAAGCTGTGGCCGTCCCCGCAGGCAACGGCGACAAAACCGCGATTCGGCGGCGGCACGTTGCACTCTTCGTACCCGTTGTCCCCCCACGTCACGATAGTGCTATCGGCCTTGAGCCCGAGGCTGTGATCGTGCCCCGCGGCGATGGTCACGAAGTTGCTTCCGAGATCTACGCCGACGATCTGGGTCCCCCATCCGACCACCGATCCCGTGTCGCATCTCGCATCGAGAGCAATGAGTCCGAGCAGCGCGGCCGCGAACACGACGCACAACAGGATTCGGCACGTTTTCATGGCGACCCTCCGTATGATCAAGGATCCATCCGTCCACGTTTCGCAGAAGCGAATGCGGCGGGATGATCGCACCAATCACCCCACCGCTCAACGAAAAATGCCGAAGGACGGACGCTCGCTAGCGGACCACGACGACTTTTTCGGATCGCACCCCCTCGACAGTCGTGAGCCGCGCGAAGTACACCCCGCTCACCGCCGGCGCACCTGAGTCGGTGGTCCCGTTCCATGGGCTGGGGGTGGATCCGCGTCTATTTCCGCGGGCCGGCGCGTGCCCTCCGGCGCGATCAGTCCGCGGCGCCGGCACGATACGCGCTCTCCGGCACGGTCGGCGCGATTCCGTTGTAGGACAGCCGAAGAGGGGGGCCATCCGGACCCCGGGCCTAGAAGGAGTACTTCCCGAAATCTTTGGGGTTCATGTTCTCGATGAACCGCCGCAACTCCTCGACGCGCTGCTCCTCGGTCTGCTCGGGGGCCCTCGCGGGACCTTCGGTCTGGATCAGACGATCCAGCTCGTCGGTCAGCAGCTCCTCGGCCGCGTAGATCTTCGCCTTCGTCTTCAGCGCGAGCGCGATCGAATCGCTCGGCCTCGCGTCGATCGACAGGAGCTGCCCCGCCGCCTCGATCGTGATCCGCGCGTAGAAGGTGTTCTGCTTGAGGTCGCAGATCTCGACGCGACGGACCCGAGCCTGCAGCCCTTTCAGGATGCTGACCATGAGATCGTGCGTGAGGGGGCGTTGGAACTTCTTGCCCGCGATCTCCATCGCGATGGCGCTTGCTTCCGGGGGGCCGATCCAGATCGGCAGCCTCCGCGTGCCGTCCAGCGTCTGCAGGATGACGACCGGGTACTGGTTCTTCTCGTCAATCGCCAAGCTCAGGACTTCGACTTCAACCATGGCGGAACCTCTGGGCGGGATCGCGCTCTAATGCCCGAAGCGCGCCTGACGGCCGATCTGATCGACGCTCGAATGATCGACGTCCGGCTTGTCCATGTTCTCCAGCATCCAGCGGGCCGAAGGGACGAGCTCCTGATCCGGGTACTTCTGGATGTAGGCCTGGAAGGCCTCCCGCGCCGCGGCGTAGTCCTTCCGCTCGTCAGCCAGAATGAAGCCTATCATGAACTGGGCTTGGCTGACACGCACACCCGCCGGGAACCGGCGCACGATCTCCTGATAGTCAGCGAGTCTGTGATCGGGATCCTTCTCGCGCTGCGCCATCTGGAAGAGCTCGTCCTCCGAGAGGAGGCTGCGGGCGTACTTCTCGAAGTTGTCCATGTAGATCTCTGCGCCGTATTCCTTCTTCAGGCCGTCGAGCGTCTCCTTGAAGATCTGATTGTGCTTCTTCGTCCGCAGCCTCTTCTTGGCGGCCTCGATCACCTTGTCGTCGAGCGGAAGGATGTGCGCCTCCGAACGATCAGCGGCGTAGATGACGCTCCATCCCGTCGGGATCTCGACCGGCTGGCTGACCTCGCCCTTCTGCAGCTGCATCGCGGCCTCGCTGAACTGCGGGATCCTGCCGAGGTGGCCGGCCCCCGACGTGGCCGTGATCCAGCCGATCATCCCCGCCGCCTTCTTCGTCGGCTCATCGATCGACATCTGGGCGGCGACGACGGCGATCGGCTCGCCCTTGAGGAGCCGTGCGCGGGCCGCTTTCGCTTCCGCCTCCGTCTTCAGAAGCACATGCGCCGCCTGGACACGCGCCGGGAGCTGGAAGTCCGCCTGATTCTGGTTGTAGTAGTCGCGGATTTCCTGGTCGGTGGGTACTTCCTTGCTCCGCACCTCGTGCTCGATCGCCCGATCCGCGAGGATGTAGCGGCGCGACAGATCCCAAGTGGCCTTGAACTCGGGATCGTTCTGATAGCCCTTCTTCTCGCCCATGTGGACCCAGCAGAGCTCGTCCACCGCCGACTTCAGGATGTCGCGCGCCTGATCGACGCCGGACGGATCCTTGACGTCGCCGATGACGCCGTACTGATACTTCAGCTTCTTCTTGAGGTCGGCCACGGTGAAATCCTTCCCCGCGACCTTCCCGAGGACGAGCTTGTCGTATTGCCCTGCGTCCTGCCCCTGTCCCTGGTCATTCGACGGGGACCGCGAACAAGAACCGACAAAGACCATCGTGCCCGCGACGAGCGCGATCACAGATACCGCACGCCGGCAGTTCATGAACTAGGCCAGCCCCTCCTTCTTCACCCAGACGCGGACCTTCGCCTCGATGTCCTGGAACAGCTTGACATGGACATTGTAGGCCCCGAGCGCCCGAAGCGGCTCGTCCAGGTGGATGTGCCTCTTGTCGATCTGGAACCCCTCTTTGCCCAGCTTCTCCGCGATGTCCGATGCGGTCACCGAGCCGAAGAGCCGGTCGTCGTCCCCGGCCTGCATCGTGATCGTGACGCTCGTCTTGTTGAGCTTCGCCGCGACCTTCTCGGCCTGCGCGCGCTCGCGGTCCTGACGCGCCTGCTTGACGCGCTCCATCTCCGCGAAGAGCGCCGCCCCCGCGCTGGTCGCCTCCAGGGCGAGCTTGCGGGGAAGCAGGAAGTTCCGCGCGAATCCTCTCGATACGTTGATCTTGTCGCCGCGCCGGCCGAGGCCTTCCACGACTTCCAGCAGGATCAACTCCATCGTCCCCTCCCTTCCCGGACCGATAGGTCCGGCATCTGCTACTTGTACGACTCCGCCACGAAGGGAAGGAGCGCCAGGATTCGGGCGCGCTTCACCGCTCGAGTGATCTGAGCCTGGTGCCGGTTGCAGTTGCCCGACACTCTCCGGGGGACGATCTTCCCCCGATCCGTGATCGCCCTCTGGAGGCGCTTCTCGTCCTTGTAGTCGACGAACGCGACCCGATCCACGCAGAGCTTGCAGACCTTCCTGCGCAGGCCGCGGGGTTCACCCTTCGGCATTCTAACCTCCTACGACATGTCGATCCGCCCGGGCACCCGCCCGTTATAGCGGTAGCTTCTCCTCGTCGCCTGCGCCTTCGGGCGCGGGCGGCTCTTCATGATGACGCTCATCGGTTGGATGAGGAGCCTCATGGTGCTCTTCCAAGAGCGGCACCCCAACCTCGCCGCCACCCTCATCGCCCCCCTCGGGACGCTCCTCGCGAACGCGCGCGGGCCTGCGAGAGCCCCCACGCGGGGCGCCAGGTTGGCCTTCCTCCGCATGCGGCTGGCCCTCGGACGGCTTCTCACCCTCCGCAAAGGGACCGAGGATCTGGATCTGCTCGGCGTAGATCTCGACCGCGGTACGCTTCTCTCCGCGCGCAGTCGTAAACGACCGGCTGCTCACGTAGCCCTCGACGTACACGGCCTGACCTTTGCGGAGTTCCCGCGCCATCCGCTGGGCAGCCTCCTGCCAAGCGACCACCGTCAGGTAAGCCGCCACTTCCCGCGCCCCACCCGAGCGATCCCGGAGGATCCGCCCGACCTGGACGCGAAACGAACAGACAGCCACTCCGGAGGGCGTGTAGCGCAACTCCGGCTCTTCCTGTGCGATGCCGGTCAGAAGGACCCGGTTCATCCGCGGGTAGGTCGTGCCTTCCATATGAACTCCTCTCGCCTCCGCCTATCGGCGCCTAAGGCAGTTGAGAACTGGCCTCCGGGTCGGCCTGGACCTCCTCAGTGGAAGGCCCTCCGGAGCTCGTGGTCGTATCTGGAACTTGTGTACTTGCCAAAGCCTCCACGTTCTCCGCAGCTCCTGCAGTCTCCTGAGCCGGAGCCCCCTCCTCGCTTTCGCGACGCACCGGCGGCTCGGGAGGAGGACCCTGCGCAATGACGGTCAGATGACGGAGCACGTCCTCCCGCAACCGGTACCGGCGCTCCAGATCCTGCACGATGCTCGGATTCGCCCGGAAGCGGATCAAGGTATAGATCCCCTCGTTCACCTTCCGGATCTCGTATGCGAGCCTTCGACGGCCCCAGCGTTCGATCCCGAGGATCTCGCCGGAAGCGCCTTGGATCGCCTGCCGGACTCCCTCGATCTCCTCCTCCACCCGCGCCTCCTCGACGTTCGGGCGAAGAATGAAGACCGTTTCGTACTCTCTCAAGGAACCCACCTTTCGGACCTCCCGATGCGAGGTCCAGCCTTTGCGGGACCGATCCGCCTTGGGGAAGCCCTCCCGCCCGAGCTTCCCAGGCACTGACCTATGAGATGTTCGAATCGCCGGCCCGCGCGGCCGGGCGATCCCGATCCCCTGTTTCGAGACTCGCCGGGTTGAACCGGTTCATCGCTTTCGGGAGACCTTCCCGCAGGAGGAAGCGGACCGCTTCGACCCCGCGCTCGATCACCCCTTTGAAGAAGGCCTTCTCGTCCTCATCCAGCGGATCGAGAACGTAGTCGGCCAGATCCTCATCCTCCTCGCGATCCCCCAGCACGCCGACGCGGAGCCTCGCGTAGTCCCTGCTCTCGATCGACTCCTCGATCGACAGCAGGCCACGGTGTCCGCCGGCGCTCCCGAACGGCCGCAGTCGCAGACGCCCGGCAGGGAGCGCGACGTCGTCGACGACGACGAGCAGGTCCTCCGGCGCGAAGCCGTGGCGGCGCATGCACGCGCCGACCGCCTCCCCGCTCCGGTTCATGTACGTCTGCGGCTTCAGCAGGACCACGCCCTCGCCCTCGATCTCGCCGCTCGTCTCCAGGGCCGCATCCGCCCTTTCCCACGAGCGGAACGCGTCGTGCGCAAGCCGATCCAAGAGCCAGAAACCCGCGTTGTGTCGCGACCATCGATAGCGCGGTCCCGGGTTTCCCAGTCCAACGACGCAGCGGATCGGCATCGCGCAGCTCTCACGCCTTCCCCGAGGACTCCTTGCCCTTGCCCCTGTCCTTGTCCTTGTCGCCCTTTTCCTTGTCGCCCTTCTCCTCTGCGGCCGGCGCGGCAGCGCCACCCTCCGTGGGAGCGGCGCCCTCGGCCGCAACGGCCGGCGCAACCTCGACCTCGGCCCTCGGCACGATCACGCCGACCACCACCCGGTCCGCGGGGGTGAGGATCTTCACACCCTCGGGCGGCCGGAGATCGGAAACGTGCAGCATCTCGCCCTTGTTGATGTTCGTGATCTCGATCGGGAGCCCGTCGGGAATCTGGCCCACCTGGGACTCGATCTCGATCTCGCGCAAGAAGTGTTCGAGGATTCCTCCCTGCTTCACCCCCACGGCGACCCCCATCAGATGGACCGGGACCATGACCGTGACGAGCTGCGTCATCGAGACGTGGAGCAGGTCGACATGAAGGACCCGCGACGACAATGGGTCGCGCTGCATCTCCTTGATGATCGCGTTCAGCTCGCGATCCTCCTGCCCGGCCAGTTTCAGGTCGAGCACGAAGGTCCCGGAGCTGTGCTTCGAGAGGATCTTCTCGAACTGCTTCGTGTCGAGATTGATCGGAATGTTCTCGCCGCTCGGCCCGTAGAGGACCCCCGGCGTCTTCCCCGCCGCTCGCGAGCGCCGGGCGCCCCCCTTGCCCTGGGCGACGCGCGTTTCTCCTTGAACCTGGATCGTCTGCATCGTTCTCCTCTCTTGCTTCTTGCGAGCCCTCTAGACGAAGAGAGAGCTCAAAGAACGCTCCTCGTGGATCCTGCGGATCGCCTCCCCCAGAAGCCCGCTCACGCTCAAGGTCCGAACCTTGACCGTGGAGAGCCGATCGTGGGGCTGCGGGATCGAGTCCGTGACGACGATCTCCCGGATCGGCGAGTCCGCCAGATTCCCGGCGGTGACCTCGCTGAAGGCGGCATGCGTCGCGCAGACGAAGATCTCGCGCGCGCCGTTCTTCCGGAGCGCGATCGCGGCCTGGGCGATTGTCTTCCCCGTCGATATCACGTCATCGAAGATCACGACGTTGTGATCGGCGACCTCTCCAATGACGTTCATCACCTCGGCGTCGTCGATCCCCTTGCGCCGCTTGTCGACCAGGGCGAGGGAGACGCCGAGCCTCTTCGCATACGCCCGGGCCATCTTTATGCTCCCGACGTCCGGCGCCACGACGAGGAGATCAGGGATCGCCAGGTCGCGGAAATACCGGATCAGAACCGGCGCCGCAAACAGATGGTCGAAGGGAATGTCGAAGAACCCTTGGATCTGCGGGGAATGGAGGTCCATCGTCAGGACCCGGTCCGCCCCCGCCTGCGTGATCAGGTTTGCCACGAGCTTCGCTGTGATCGGGACCCGCGGCTGGTCCTTGCGGTCCTGGCGCGCGTACCCGAAATACGGGATCACGGCCGTCACGCGTTGCGCGCTCGCGCGCCGCGCGGCGTCCACCATGATCAGAAGCTCGAGGAGGTTGTCGGCCGGGGCAAACGTCGGCTGGACCACGAAGACGTGGCAGCCCCGGATGTTCTCCTTGATTCGCACGTGAATCTCGCCGTCGCTGAACTGGCCGACATCGGCCTCGCCCAGATCGACGCCAAGATAATTGGTGATGTCTCGGGCAAGCTTCGGATTCGCGTTGCCCGAAAAAACGCGCAGCGTATCTAGCACGATTTCCTCCGCTCGGTCGAACCGCCGATTCGGCGGCCCGCCCATGCACCTCCGGGCCCGATCTCAGGTTTTGAGATCTCAGGTCTCTAGAAGAGATGCTGGGGCGGGAGGACTCGAACCTCCGTAACGGGAACCAAAATCCCGGGTCCTGCCACTGGACGACGCCCCAATCCTAACAGCCGGATGTACCCTGCGCAAAGCAGATCCATCGGCATCGAGGAGTCCCCCGGAGCCAAGCCGGCGGCGCCGACCCGCCATGGCAGTCCCTATGCTATTGAACCAGGGCGTTTTTCTCCAGCTCTTGTCGATACTTTTCTAGAATCTCCCCCTCGATCCACCGGCGGGTCTGGTTGTTGATCGGATGGGCCAGGTCCTGGAACGTACCGTCTGGCTTCCTTCGACTCGGCATCGCGACGAACAGTCCCTTGTTGCCGCTGATGATCTTCATGCCCCGGATCACGAAACAGCTGTCCAGCGTGACGCTGACGAATGCCTTGAGCTTCTCATCGTCCCGCAGCGAAACCCTGATCTCTGTGATCTTCATCATAACTGTCACCACCCCATTCGTGAGGTCCCGAGGCCTCCATGGCCCCGAAATCCAGCTGCACGGAGCTACGGTGATGAACCGCGAGAGACGTCGATGGCGGCTGCGCCCAGCAAAACCCTCTCATGCCCCTCGAGGAACGACGGAAACCAACCCCTTCCCGGAAAAACGGGTCAGATAGACCCTCCACTGATGGACCGGAGCATCTTCCAGCAATCGATTCAACTTCCGCTGATCTTTTGCCAGCACGAAGATGCACGAACCGCTCCCCGTGACGCGGGCCACCTCCGAGCCTAAGGTCCGCAAATCACGTAAGATGCGTGCGACCTTGCGCTCGCGCTGTATCACCACAGGCTCCAGATCGTTGCGCAACTTGGCGATGCAACTTATCGCGCCAGAACGACTTGTAAGGTCGCAAGCATGAAGTCTAGTCAAGGGTCCCCGGGGTGTCAATCTCAATTTTCTTGATAGATAGATCGAAGCCGTGGAGATGAAAAGACTTGGGTCGATCACCGCGACCGGCAACGAAGGGAGGGGCGGGAGAGGAGTCAGTTTCTCCCCACGCCCGCGCGCGAGTTGGGTCCCCCCGCGGATGAAGAACGCGACGTCCGAGCCGATCTCGCCCGCGAGCACGATAAGATCCCGTCGCGAGAGCCTTAAGCCCCAGAGCCGGTTCAGCCCGACGAGCGTGGCTGCCGCGTCGCTCGATCCCCCACCGAGCCCGCCCCCGATCGGGATCCCCTTCCACAGAACGATTTCGACCCCCGTCCGGCAGCCGGTCCGATCGCGAAGGAGATGCGCGGCTCGCATGATGAGGTTTCGCCGGTCCGTCGGAAGATCGCTTCGGGTCGTGCGCATGCCGATCCCACCGTCCCGCGACCGCCGCATCTCGAGTCGATCGCAGAGACCGATCGTCTGCATGAGGCTGCGGATCTCGTGAAACCCGTCGGGCCTCTCGGCGATCACCTCGAGGCCGAGGTTCAGCTTCGCGCGCGCTTCGAGGACGATCCGATCCGCGCCGGCCACGCGCGGTCACCGTCCTCTGTAGAGGGTCCAGAGGACGACGCCGAGCCAGAGAACGATGTTGATGAGGGTCGGCGGGTCAGTGAGGAGCGTCTCGGACGGCGAGCCGCCCTGGCTCCTGTGGAAGATGATGTAGAGGTAGCGAAAGACCCCGTAGACGACGAACGGGACCGTGTAAACGAGCTCCGGCCCGCCGACGCGATCGATCGTCGCGGGCGAGACGGTGTAGATCGAGTAGGAGATCACGGTCGCAGCGGTGACGACCGGGATCAGCTGGTCGATCAGCTCGGGCGGATACTCGGCCAGCGTGCGTCGGTGGTGCTCCGCCTTCTCCGCCAGAAGGATCCGCTCGTTGCGCCTCTTTCCGACCGCAAGGAAAAGTGCCAGGAAGAACGTGCAGAGGAGAAGCCATGGAGAGAGCTGGACTGGATTGTGGAGGACGGCAACCCCGGCAACCGCTCGGAGCACGAATCCAATCGAGATCGCCATGACATCGACCATCACGAGCCGCTTCAGGGCTAGCGTGTAGAAGATCATCAAGACGAGATAGACCGACGCGACGATCGCGAAGCGCGCGCCGAGCGCGAAGGTGATCCCGCCACCGGCCGTGAGCAGGAGCGCGATCAGCCCCCAGGCGCCCGCCGGCGTGATGACGCCGGAGGCAAGCGGGCGATTGCGCTTCTTCGGATGGATCCGATCGCTCCGGATGTCGACGATGTCGTTCAGGACATACACGACCGATGAGAAAAGGCAGAAGGCGAGGAAGCCGGCGGCCGCCCGCCTGAGTTCCATCGGGTTGCGGAACTCGCGGGCGAAGATCAATCCCGCGAAGAGAACGAGGTTCTTCGTCCACTGCCGGACCCGGAGCTCCTGCAAGATCAGCTTCGCCACGAACCGATCTCCCTCAAGTAGCCCTCTACCCCCCCGCGCCAATCGGGCAAGTCGATCCCGAGCGTCTCGGTGACGAGACGGCAATCGAGCACGGAGTAGCGCGGCCGGCGGGCCGGGCGCGGGGATCGCTCCGAAGAGATCGGCGCGCAAGGAACCGCGAGCCCGCTCCCCTCGAGGACGGCGCGCGCCAGATCGTACCACGTGCACTCCCCCGCCGCCGCGATATGCAGGATCCCTTGAACTTCGCTTAACGCCGCCCGCGCGAGTGCCGACGCTAGATGCCGGACCCACGTCGGCTTCTGGACCTGATCGTCAACCACCTCGAGCGATTCCCCCCGGAGCGCGCGCTCGAGGATCGCGGCGATGAAGCTCGGGCCCGCCGTGCCGTAGAGACTCGACGACCGCACGACAAGCCGGTCGGGGGCCAAGGCAAGGAGGGCCCGTTCGGCCTCTTCCTTGGACCGCCCGTACACGTTCAGGGCGCGGGTCTTCTGGTACTCGCGATAGGGGGCCTTCTGTTCGCCGTCGAAGACGTAGTCCGTACTCATCATGACGACGCGCGCACCTGCGTGACGCGCCGCCTCCGCCACATGGATCGTCCCGTGGACGTTCGTGCGGAACGCATCCTCCGGGTGCTCCTCGCACCGGTCGACGCGCGTGTCCGCCGCGAGGTGGATGACGAGGGACGGGCGGAACGAGGCGATCGTTCGGTGAACGGTCTCCGGCCGGTTCAAGTCGAACTCGTCGAGGTCGGGAGCATGGATCTCCCCGTGCATCCGCAGCTCCGGGAGGAGCGCGTCCCCCAGAAGCCCGCTCGCCCCGGTCAGGAAGATGCGGTGTTCCTTCATGCCTCTCCTCCTCCGGTCTTCCTGATCGTCACGCGCCGAGCGCCGCTTGAAGCCGGTCGCGCATCACGCGGAGGATTTCGGGGATTTTCGACGGGTCGGGGATGCCGGCCATCGCCAGGTGCGGACGCCCACCGCCGCTCCCGCCCGCGATCGACGCCGCCTCGCGCACGACCTGGTCCGCCCGGATCTTACCTGCCGCGATCAGATCGTCGCTCACGACCGCGAGGAGGGTCCCCTTCTCGCCGGACCGAACGGCCACGAGCCCGACGCCGGTCCCGAGGCGCTCGCGAATGCGATCCCCCATCTCGCGGATCCCGTCGGTCGACTCCATCTCGAGCTCGGCGACGAGGACCTTCCCAGCAGGTAGGGACTGCACCCCTTCCCAGAGGGAGGCAAGCTCGTCGCGCGAACCGAGCGCCTTCTGCGCGGCGAGTTCCTTCCGAAGCCGCTGTCCCTCGTCGATCAGGCGCTGCACCTTGTCGGGGAACTCCTCGACCGATCCCTGCAACTGGCCGCGGAGGCTCTCCAGATGGCTCCGCTGCCTCTGGAAGATCTCGAGCGTCCCGAGTCCGGTCTGCGCCTCGATCCGGCGGACGCCGGCCGCGATCCCCGATTCCGAGAGGATCACGAACGCGCCGATGTCGCCCGTGCGCGCGACGTGGGTTCCGCCGCACAACTCCTCGCTGAAACCGGGGACCTGCACGCGCCGGACGACGTCCTCATACTTCTCGCCGAACAGCGCGGTCACGCCGTCGCGTAGCGCATCGTCATAGCTCGACTGGCGGACCCGCACCTCGATGTTCGCCACGATCTGCTCGTTCACGGCCCCCTCGACGGCCTCGATCTCCTCCCGCGACATGCCGCGCGGATGGGTGAAGTCGAAGCGAAGGCGGTTCGGCGCGACAAGCGAGCCGGCCTGCGTCACATGCTTGCCGAGTTGACCGCGGAGCGCCGCCTGGAGCATGTGGGTCGCGGTATGGTTGCGCCGGGTCGCGTCCCGCGCGAGCTTGTCGACGATGATTCGCACCTCGGGAGCACGGTGCCACGCGCCGCGGACGAGCCGCGCGCGATGCCGGATCTCCCCACCCTTCGACTGCGTGTCGAGCACGACCGCATCGAGCTCGACTTCGGCGATCCGACCGACGTCGCCAACTTGCCCGCCGGACTCGGCGTAGAACGGGGTCGTCTCGACGACGACCCACCACTCATCGGCCGTTCCGGGGATTTGCGCGACGCGCCGGAGCGGCGTCTCCGCCTCGATCGTCTCGTACCCGACGAACCGGGAGTGCGGCCCGTCGGAAAGGACCGTCCACTCGAGCCCTTCCTCCTGCGACTTGTAGAAGGTCGCGCTCGCGCGCGAGCGCTCCCGCTGCTGCGCCATCTCGAGATCGAACCCGGCCAAGTCTGCATCGAGCTTCCGTTCGTGCGCGAGGACCGCCGTCAGGTCTGTCGGGAAACCGTACGTGTCGTACAGCAGGAAGAGGTCCCGCCCCGTGATCGCGCCGGTCGATCGCGCCGCGATCTCCTCGAACCGCGCGAGCCCCTGATCGAGGGTCGACTGGAAGCGCTCCTCCTCGGACCGCATCGCGACGCGCGCTGCGTCCGCCGCCTCGATGAGCTCCGGATAGACCTGCCCCATCTCCTCGACGACGACGCTCGCAAGCTTGTACAGGAACGGCTCCCGCAGCCCGATGCGATGCCCCTGGACGGCCGCCCGCCGCAGCAGCCGGCGGATCACGTACCCGCGTCCATCGTTCGACGGGAGGATCCCCTCGGTCAGCGCGAAGGAGAGAGCGCGCGTGTGGTCTGCGATGATGTGGTAGCTAGGCCGCCGATCCCCTTCGTAGGGGAGCGCGCCCTCCTCGGAAATCCGCTCGATCAATGGGACGAAGAGGTCGTTCTCGAAGATCGTCTTCTTCCCCTCGAGCACCATCGTCAGGCGATCGAGGCCGATCCCCGTGTCGATTCCGCGATTGGCAAGCGGCAGGTCCGATCCGTCGGCCTGGCGATCGAACTGCGGGAAGACGAAGTTGCCGATCTCGATCCAGCGGTCGCAGTCGCAACCCGGACCGCACTCGGGCAGGCCGCATCCCAGCTCCGCGCCGAGATCGTAGTAGAGCTCCGAGCTCGGGCCGCACGCGCCTGTGTCCCCCGCGGGTCCCCAGAAGTTGTCCTTGCGGCCAAGGCGAGCGATGAGGGAGGCCGGAACGCCGACCTCGTCGCGCCAGATCGCGAACGCTTCATCGTCCTCCTCGAAGACGGATGGGCGGAGCATCTCGATCGGGAGACCGAGGACCTTCGTGAAGAACTCCCAGTTCCAGAGGATCGCCTCGCGCTTGAAGTAGTCGCCGAAGCTAAAGTGGCCGAGCATCTCGAAGAAGGTGCAGTGGCGCCGTGTGTGACCGACGTCCTCGAGATCGGTCGCGCGGAGGCACTTCTGGACCGTCGCCGCTCGCCGGAACTCGAGGGGATCCTGCGAGGCGTAGTACTTCTTGAACTGGACCATCCCCGCGGAGGTGAACAGGAGCGTGGGGTCCTCGCGCGGCACGAGCGGGGCGCTCTTCAGCACCTTGTGGCCACGTTCGGCCCAGAAATCGATGAACTTCGAGCGAACTTCGCGTGAGAGTCGTTTCATTCCTGCATGTCCTCGTCCGGCGGCCGGTCCCTGTCTACTCGTTGGCCCTCGTCTTCTTGCCGATCCTCATCTTCTTGCCGGTCCTTGCATTCTCGATGGTCCGCGACGTCTCGTCCTGCGGCCCCCTGCTCCTTTGCCCACCTGAACGCGATCGACGCGGGAAAACCGCGCGCGCGCAGTCGTTGCACGGCCCGCGCCTGCAAGTCCTTTCGGTCCCGTCCGGACAGCTTTGCGAGGATCCGGCGGGCCAGCTCCTCCTCCGAGACCTGATTCAGGAACTCGGAGACCGCCTGTTGCGCCGTCTCGCGATCGACCCCGTCCTCGATCAGCTCACGCACGAGCCACGCACCGGAACGCGGCGATCTCCGGCTCCGCACCTCGACGTAGAGGCGTGCGTAGCGGAGGTCGTCGACGAGCCGCTTCTCTCGAAGGTGTCGGATCGCTGTGTCGATCTCATCGGCGTCCGCGCCGCGACGCTCGAGATACGCCCGCACCTGGGCGGCGCAGCGCTCGCGCGAGGCGAGGTACCGACATGCGAGATCGAAGGCTCCCCGCGGCCTCGAATCCGAGGCCGCGGGTCCGGGTTTCCTCAAACGACGGCGTCCTTGGCGCGCGAGCCGGCGGCCTTCTTGTCCTTCCCGGAGGACGCCTTCCCGTCATCCGACGGGGAGACGCCCACGGCGGCCCCTTGCTTCTTCTCATCGGGGGCCTGCTTGCGATCGTCGGCGCCCTTCTTCGCGCCCGACGCTTGCGGGGGCGCGGCCCCGATCAGCGGCAGCCCCATCGCCTGGCGGATCTGCACCTCGATCCGATCGGCGAGCGCCTTGTTCTCGCGCAGCAGATGGCGGGCGTTCTCGCGTCCCTGCCCGAGCCGCTCGTCGCCGTACGAGATCCACGTCCCCGTCTTTTGCAGGACGCCGGCCTCGACTCCGATATCAATCAACTCGCCGGTCCGCGAGATCCCCTCGTCGAAGAGGATGTCGAACTCGGCGGTCCGGAACGGAGCCGCGACCTTGTTCTTCACGACCCGCACGCGCGTGCGGTTCCCGACGACCTGTTCCTTCTCCTTGATCGATGCGATCTTGCGGATATCGAGACGGACCGACGAGTAGAACTTGAGGGCATTGCCGCCCGGGGTCGTCTCGGGGTTGCCGAAGAGGACGCCGATCTTCATGCGGATCTGGTTAATGAAGATCACCATCGACCGGCTCTTGCTGATCGATCCCGAGAGCTTCCGCAACGCCTGCGACATCAGCCTCGCCTGGAGCCCCATGTGCGAGTCGCCCATCTCGCCCTCGATCTCGGCGCGCGGCACCAAGGCCGCGACCGAGTCAATCACGATCAAGTCGACCGCTCCGCTGCGGACCAGGTGGTCGGCGATCTCGAGCGCCTCCTCCCCGGTGTCCGGCTGACTCACATGGAGGTTGTCGACGTCGACCCCGAGCATCTTCGCGTATGAGGGCTGCAGCGCATGCTCCGCGTCGATGAAGACCGCGGTCCCGCCGACCCTCTGCGCGGCCGCGATCATCGTGAGCGTGAGCGTCGTCTTTCCGGAGGACTCGGGACCGAAGATCTCCATTACCCGCCCGCGCGGGATGCCGCCCACGCCGAGAGCGAGATCGAGCGAGAGCGATCCGCTCGGGATCACCTCCGCATCGACGACCGCGTTCTGCTCGCCCAGCCGCATGATCGATCCCTTCCCGAACTGCTTCTCAATCTGGGAGACGGCGGCGTCCAGCGCCTTCTTCCTCTCCTCGGTCTCCCTCCCCTTGCTCTGCTCCTCACCCATCCGCGGGCTCTCCTTCCTCACCTTCTGCTGGATCCTGCCCGGTGCGCCGGGCGCGCGGAGGCGTCTCATCGACCGTTGTCGTCGGCGGCGGCGCATCCCCCGGCGCGCCTTCATGCGCGGCGCCGCGTGGATGTGCGACCTCCAGGGGGATGTACTCCGGCCCGTTTCGACCACGCAAGTCGCTCTCGAAAAGCGTAATGGAGGTGATCGTAAGAGGGCCGCCGGGCGGTGTCAAACCGGCCGTGAGCGACTCGAGGTCCGGGCACGACCGCCCGCGCGCCACACGCGCGAGGGTCAGGTGCGCGACGAACGGCTTGTTCGCCGGGCCGAACCCGGTCACGCGGATCGCGCGGTCCGCTTCGGCCGCGAGGTCTCGGAGCGCCCCGGTCGGATCGTGGACACCGAGCCAGATCACCTGCGGCCGGCGCGGCGACGGGAAGGCCCCGATCTCATCCCAGGTCAGGTCGGGCGGAGGATCCCACGCCCCCTTCAGGCTATTGATCGCGCGGCGGGCGCGGTCGAGCCGCTTTCGGTCGAGGTCGCCGAAGAAGCGGACCGTCAGGTGCAGGATCTCCGGGCGGACGAAGCGCAGCGCCTCGGCGCCCGGGCGGCGCCGCATCGCTTCGCAGAGCTGCCCAACGCTGCGGCGCATCTCGATCGGGATCTCGAATGCGGCGAACGTACGCACGAGCAGGTCGGTCATGGGGCAAGCATCTCCTGCAATCGATTCAGCGATCGCCGTGTGCTGCGCGGCGAGAGCCGCCCGAGCCTGCGGATCATCCGATCCCGGTCAACCGTCCGAATCTGGTCGAGCACGACATGGCCTTTCTTCCCCCCGAACCGGCAAGGGGCCCGGAAGGGGTACGAGTGGCCGCCGGTCGTCATCGGCGCCACGATGAGCGTTCGCAGGTGGCGGTTGAGCTCATCCGGCGATACGACCAGGCACGGTCGGGCTTTCCTGATCTCGCCCCCTCGAGCGGGATCGAAGTCGACCAGGAGAACGTCCCCTCGGCAGACCGCCTGCCCGCTCACCATTCCCACTCCTCTTCATCGAAGCGGGTCTGTGTCGGCGGATCGAGCAAGGAATCCTCCTGCCGCTCGTGCATTCGCTCCGCCGCCGATTCCCATCCCGCGCGGGGTCGCTCGGTCGATGCGATCACGATCGTCCCGTCGATGGCCTTGATGTCGACCTCCTCGGTCAGACCTGCTTCCTCGATCAGCGGCTTCGGAAGGCGGATGCCGCGAGAGTTGCCGATGCGAACGATCCTGGTCTTCATGGAGGGACCTCCCGTCGTGATCACATTGTAATCACGACGCGAAAGGCCCGTCAATGTCCCCTCCCCGACTTAGCGGATCGGAAGTCCGCATACGGAGCGGCGCGCGAGATCGAGTGCGATCAGCATGGTCCGCTCGATCACCTGCTCCCGGTCACCCGGAAGGCGTCTCTGCACGGCCGCCTCCCCCGCCGGCCCCTCGACGCCGAACCAGACGAGTCCGACCGGCTTCTCCGCGCTAGCACCCGTCGGCCCCGCCACGCCGGTTGTCGCGATCGCGACGTCCGCGCCGAAGCGCTCGCGCGCGCCGTGCGCCATTGCGCGCGCGACCGATTCGCTCACCGCGCCCCGCTCGCGGATCCACGCCTCGGGAACGCCGAGGAGCGCGACCTTCGCCCGATTGCTGTATGCAACGAGCCCTCCCAGGAAGTACTGCGAGGCGCCCGGGGCGCGAACGATCCGGCCGCCGACGCGCCCCCCGGTCAGGGACTCGGCCGTTGCGATCGAGAGCTTCCGCGCGACCAGCTCGCGCCCGAGGACCTCCTCGAGTTCGGTCGTCCCCTCGGCATAGACCGCATCGGCGAGGCGAGCGCGAATCGGCTCGATGACGCGGTCGAGAAGGTCCTTCGCCTCGGTTGGGCGCCCGGCGATCGAGAAGCGCAGGTCGACCGTCCCGAGGTGCGGCAGATACGCGACGCTGATATCGGGCGAAACCATTGGCGCCACGGTCTCCGCGAGCTTGTTTTCCGGCACGCCGATCGTCCGCAGCGTGCGCTCGCTCACCCGAACCTCCGGCTCGAGCGCCGCGATCTGCGGAAGCACGAAGCGGGCCGCGATCGCTTCCATCTCGTACGGAACGCCGGGGAGCGCATAGAGGAAGCGCCGGTCGGCCGTCTCGAACTTGAGGCCGGGCGCGATCCCGATCGGGTTCTCGATCAGCTCGGCGCCGAGCGGGACAAGCGCCTGCGCCTGCATGTTCGGGGGTGGCGTGCGTCCCATCCGCGCGAAGCGTTCCTCGATCGCGGTCATGACATCTTCGCGCAGAACGAGCTGGCGTTTCAGCACGGTCGCCAGCGCCTTGCGCGTGATGTCGTCGGGGGTCGCGCCGAGGCCCCCCGTCGTGATCACGACGTCGGCGCGCCCGAGGGCGACCTCGAACGTCTCGATCAGCGCGTCCCGGTCATCCGGAACGCTCGTGTGCCACCGGCAGACGAGGCCGAGCTGGCTCAAGCTCCGCGCGAGGAACGCGAAGTTCGTGTCGCACGTGCGGCCGCTCAGAATCTCCCCCCCGATTGTGACGATCTCGATGCGGATCATGGACGCAGCCTCCCCGGGAATCATCGCACGCCGGAGAGCTTGTCGCAAAGAGAGCGAGGTTCACTCCGACGAGCAGGGCCGCACCCGGGACCTGGGGAACAACGACTCGCAAGCGCCGAAGGAGGCGGACGGGGGTTCTGATGCGCTAATCTTGAAGGACGACGCGGCGAATGCATCCGAATTGCGAGCGGGGTTGGGTCGAGACATGGAGGCTTCATGACATCGCGTCTGTCCGGACCGACGCTGGTCGCCGTCGCATCCGCGATCCTCTTCGCCCTTCCCCAGTGCGGATGCAACGAGACCCGCGTCGACTCCGCTTGGCTCGATCACCCGATCACGATCGATGGTCGGAAAGACGATTGGCCGGGGCAAAGCATCTCCGACTTCGAGAAGCAGGACTTCCGTTTCGGCGTCGCGAACGATTCGGTCTCTCTCTACCTCCTCTTCACGACGCCCGATGAACGGCTGGCCTTCCAGGCGCTCGCGCAGGGTCTGCGGACCCGATTCCGTCCGGACGGCGGTCCCGGCATCCTCTGGATCGGATCGCCGCGCGCATTTGCACTTGCCCGCAACGCGCGCGCGTGGCGCGGAGACGACATCCAGGGATTCCGCGGCGGCCGGCCGTTCGCAGGTCCGGGCGACATGACCGGGCGGATCCGTCAGGCCCTGGACGATCTCCCCGAAGAGGTTCAGATCTTTGCCTCGTCGGGCGAGGACAGCCTCATCCTGTCCGCATCGGAGGCCGCACGGCGGGGGGTCGAGGTGAAGGTAGGGCGTGATGATGACGGGCGCTTCATCATCGAAATGAAGGTCCCGTTGCGAAAGGACGCGGATCATCCGCACGCGATCGGCGTGCCGGCAGATTCGCGAGAATCCTCGAAGGAGGACTCGCGGGCGGTGGTGGTGATCGAGCTGCGGATCCCGGGACCCGATGCGGATGACCCGGCGTCCCGAGGCGATCGCCGTGGGGGGGCGGGACTCATCCGCGGAGGTCTTCGCCAGGTCTCAACCACCCGGCGCCCAAGCGGGGATCTTTTTCCCGAGGGAAATCGGGGACGCCGCTCCGGCGCCATGACCGAGGGGCTCGACATGACGATTCGCGTCCGGCTGAGCCGGGATCCCCATCCGCGGACGCCCGCCCTCCCCCCCGAAGGCGCGAGCCCATAGACAAACGCCCGCGATGCGGCGGGCGTCGCAGCTACCGCGTATCAGCCGGACCTATGCCCCACCGCCCGCCAACGCCGGGACGAAATGCAGCGCGAGCCTCAACACGACGTTCGATGCGATCCCCGCGGCGATGTCGTCGGCCATGACCCCGATCCCGCCGGGGAATGACTGGATCTGGTAGATCGGCGGCGGTTTGACGATGTCGAAGAAACGGAAGAGGACGAAGCCCGCAACTGCGATCCCGACCTGCGGGGCGAAGCCGGCGACCGCGATCAGGGAGCCTGCCACCTCGTCGATCACGACCCGACTGCTGTCGTGCCCGTAGATCGACTCGGCGCGATGCGAAGCCCACGTGCCGATGAGCACGACGGTGATTGTGATCAATATCGCGATCGGGGCCGCCGGGCGGAGCGCGATCCACAGCGCGAGCGTGATCGCGCTCGCCCATGTGCCCGGCGCGAGGGGAAGGCGCCCGACGAACCCGAACGTGGCGATCAGGCGGGCGATGAAGCGCATCCCTAAAGCTGCCTGCGCCCTTCGAGTGCGCGGGCCAAGGTCGCCTGGTCCGACAGCTCGATCTCGGAACCCATCGGCACCCCGCGCGCGATGCGCGACACGGCGATCCCGAATCCTCCGAGGATCTCTGCCAGGAAGTGGGAGGTCGCTTCCCCCTGGGCGGTCGGATTCATTGCCAGAATCACCTCGCGCACGCCCTCGCCCTTCACGCGGTTCACGAGATCGGGGACGCGCAGCTCCTCAGGCCCGACGCCGTCGAGTGGCGACAGCACGCCCCGCAGGACGTGATAGAGCCCGCGGTAGACGCCGCTCCGCTCGATCGCGACGACGTCCCCGGGCTGCTCGACGACGCAGAGGATCGTCGCGTCGCGTCGCTCGTCACCGCAGAGATAGCACGGTTGCGTCTCAGCGACGTTGCCGCACCGCTCGCACATGCCGACTTCCGTGCGGACGCGCGTGATCGCGTCCGCCAGGTCGAGGGCCTCCTGCCGGTCGACGCGCAGGAGATGGAATGCCAGGCGCTGCGCGGTCTTCTTGCCGATTCCCGGCAGCTTCGCGAGCTGGCTGACCAGCTCTTCGAGGTGGTGGGAGCTGTACTGCATCGTCCCCTAGAACAGTCCCGGCGGCATCCCGAGCCCGCCCGTGAGCTTCCCCATCTCTTCCTTCACCTTCTCATCGACCTTCGCGCGCGCGTCGTTGCAGGCGGCGGCCACGAGGTCCTCGAGCATCTCGATGTCCTGCGGGTCGACGACCTCGGGATCGATCTTGACCTTCACGATCTCGTGGCGACCGTTCATCCGAACGACGACCATCCCCCCGCCGGCGCTCCCCTCGACCTCTTCCAGGGCAAGCTGCTCCTGCATCTGCTGCATCTGCTCCTGCATCTGCTGCGCCTGCTTCATGATCTTGCGGATGTCCTGCATGAGAAGCCTTCCTCCATCCCTGCGGATCTGTCGGTCAGGAGGGACCGACGATATCGCCGTCCAAACGATCCGCGATTCTTTCGATGTCGGCCAGGTTTGAGCGCGCGCCGCGCGCCGGTTTCGCGGCCTTCTTCGAGACCGACCCCGGTTCCTGCGCCTGTGCGGCTTCGGGCGCCGCGTTCCCGTTCGCCGCGGCCGCGGACGAAGGGTCGATCTTCCATCCAAGAGGACGGCCGTATGCCTCGCGAATCGCGGCCTGCAGAATCGGCCGGTTGTCCGCGCTCTCGACCGCCGCCTTCTGGAACGGCGCCACGCCCGCCGGGAAGCGGATCTTCAAGTAGCCGGCATCCTCGCCCGCGATCTGCGTCGAGGCGAGCGTCGCCGCGAGGGCCGGACGTTTCCCGCGGACGATCCGGAGCACGTCGGCCCAAGGTCCGCCGGGTGCGACGGGGTCGGTGGGGATCGGGTTTGCGACAGGTTCGGCGGCGGTCGGGCTCAGGGCCAGTTGATCGGTCGCGCTCGAAGCTCCGGAGTTTCTGCCTGCGGGCTCGGGCGCGCTCTCCGGCACGGCACGCACCCAGTTCGCGAGATCAACCGAGCGCGGCAGCAAGCAGATCTCCGCGATCGCTACTTCCAGAAGCACCCGCGGGAACGCGGACCGTCGCATCCGCACGGCCGCCTCGATCGCGATGTGAAGCTGGCGGATCAGGTCCCCGGCCCGCGCGCGCTCGGCCTGCGCGCAATAGCGCTCGCGTTCCGCGTCGGTCGCCTCGACCAACCCGGCCATGTCCGCCCCATCCGAGAGGACCAGCAGATTTCGCATATGCGCGACCAGCTCCTCCGCGACCTCTTGGAGGTTCTGCCCCTCGTCGTACGCGCTCGACATGATGGCGAGCGCGCGGTGCGGGTCCTGCGCGAGTATCGCCTCGCCGATCTCGAAGTAGAGATCGCGACCCGAGATCCCGATCGCCGCCGCAACGCCGGGACCGTCGAGCGGCTTGCGTCCCGAGGCGATCACCTGGTCGAGAATGGTCAGCGCATCGCGCATCGAGCCCTCGGCGCGCCGCGCGATCAGCGACAGGCCGTCCTCGGTGATCTCGATCCCCTCGGCCGCGCAGATCATCTGCAGGCGCCCGAGGGTGTCCCGCATCCGCAGCCGCGCGAAGTCGAACCGCTGGCAGCGCGAGACGATCGTCGCGGGGACCTTGAGGATCTCGGTCGTCGCCAGCACGAAGACGACGTGCGATGGCGGCTCCTCGAGGGTCTTGAGCAATGCGTTGAACGCGTCGGTAGTCAGCATGTGGACTTCGTCGATGATGTAGACTTTCACGCGCCCGCCGGCCGGCGCGTAGCGGACGCTCTCGCGCAGCTCGCGGATGTCGTCGATCCCGCGGTTCGACGCGCCGTCGATCTCGAGAACGTCGAGGGAGCGGCCGGTAGTGATCTCGCGGCAAGAGTCGCATTCGTTGCATGGGATCGAGATCGGTCCGTTGACGCAGTTCAGGGCCTTCGCCAGAATGCGCGCGGTCGAGGTCTTGCCGACGCCGCGCGGCCCGGTGAAAAGGTAGGCATGGGCGGTCCGGCCCTGATCGATCGCGTTCTTCAAGGTGTGGCCGATTGCATCTTGGCCCGCGACCTCATCGAAGGTCTGCGGCCGCCATTTCAGGGCGAGAACGACGTAGCTCATCCGCTTTCCTTGCATCCCACACGCCGCGTCTGCTGCGTTGCCTAGATCCTCATGTCCCCGAAGGATTTCCGAAATGCCTTCAGATGCGTTCAGATCGAGCCGTGCACCCTTCTCCGATCGTCCGTTCGCGGCCCGCAAGAGCTGTTGGCTCAGGCCAGGGAACTCCGCGGCACCCAAGGATGGCTACGTACCGCTGCTACCTTCCGGTCCTGACGGGGTTCAGTAGTTCCCCGTTGCGCGGGACCTGGCCCTCGAAGCCTCTTGGCTCTCACGCACCGCAACCGGGTGAGACCTCGGAAGGGAGTTCAACCCCGCTATAGCGGATTGCGGGCTACAGGGCACCGCTGACTCCCCGTCTAGCACGGCTCGATCCGAGGCAACTCTGCCCACGGGCCCGGGCCCGTGGGCAAAGGCATAAAGAATTGGAGATGAGCGGGATCGAACCGCCGACCTCCTCGTTGCGAACGAGGCGCTCTCCCAACTGAGCTACATCCCCAAGAAACTGCTTCTTCGACTTTCGCCCTTTCGAGCTTGTCACGATCCCAAGGCCCGGAGACCTCGAAAACTGGCGGAGAGACTGGGATTCGAACCCAGGAGGCAGTATAAGTGCCTACACGCTCTCCAGGCGTGCTCCTTCAACCACTCGGACATCTCTCCGCTCGTGGTCGTGAAAGCGCAGTATAAAAGGAGCCCGCCCGCATGCTCAACGCTTGATTTAGGCCGTCGTTGGGTGATCGGGCGCCACTGCCCAAGCCGCAAACATCTGCCGGTTCTGGCGCGCCCCGCCGATCGCTAACTCGCCGCACCACATTAGAGCTGGCGGAGAGAGAGGGATTCGAACCCCCGGTGGAGTTACCCCCACAGCGGTTTTCGAGACCGCCGCCTTCAACCACTCGGCCATCTCTCCGCAGACTGCAACTACATGTCAGATCGCGAGTTCACCACACTCGGGAGATTCTGTCAACCTCTGGTGGCACGGTGGTCTGATGGATCGCTATAGTCGATCCTCTTCCAGCGCCTAAGCCTGATGCAACGCCCCGTCAACAAAGCAGATCCACGACCGTGACACGATCAGCTGCGGAGACCTGCTGCGATCTTTGCTACGGTTCTTTTCTGGAACCCAGATGGTACCCACCCGCAGTCCTACCTGCGGATCTTGCTTTGGGTGACGGACGGAAGGAAACTGCAATTCAAGTTGAGCTGCGAGCCAACCACCACGACGCCAGAGACCCAGCCCCCAGACGATCTGGCGGGGATGGAACGACCAAGACTGGAGGCTGACAATGCGGACCGCGCAAGAGATACTGGAGATCCTCCAGCGAGCCATGCCGGAGCTCACACGGGAGTTTCATGTGACCCGGCTCGCCCTGTTCGGGTCCTACGCCCGCGGTCAGCAGACCGAGGCCAGCGACGTGGATATTCTTGTGGAGGTCGATCCTTCGATCGGTCTCCGGTTCGTGGATCTGGCGGAGCGGATCGAATCCCTGCTCGGCGTTCACGCTGACGTAGTCTCCCGCCGAGCCATCACCCCGCGGCACTGGGCAGTCATCGAAGAGGAATTGGTCGATGTCGCATAGGCCGGCAGCTCTCCTCATCGAGGACATCTTGGAACGAATCCGCCGAATCGAGCGCTTCGTTGCCGGCCTGGACCACGAGGTATTTCTTCGTGACGACAAAACGATCGACGCCGTGATCCGCAACGTGACGGTGATCGGCGAAGCGGCCAATCGCTTGCCGCAGGAGTTCAAGGGCCGGCACCTGGATGTTCCGTGGCATCGTATCGTCGGACTGCGCCACCGGGTTGTTCACGACTACTTCGATGTCGATCTCGACCTCGTCTGGGCCATCGTGGAGACCGAGTTGCCAAAGCTCGCGGCTCCGCTTTCCGACATCCAGAACTCGGCCGACCAAGATGGGGGGCAGTGAAACGTCTGACTCGGCGTTCGTTGGTTTCGCGGTAACGCCGGCAACCGCCCCCTCTTCCGTGTCACCATGCTTGATGATCCCAGACCTTTCCGATAGCCTCATCGGGCGTCAACCTGAACTCCGACTGTCTTCGCCAGGATGACATCGGCAGACGAGATCCGGATCCAGATTGCTGAGTTGGAGACCCGGCTAGCCGCGTTAGAGCGCGAGCGCACCGATGTATCCACACGCCTTGATGCCCTTCGGCAGGCATTGGAGGCAGCCTCTCATCTGGCAGCAAGCCCCCACACTCCGATACTCACTCACTTGCCGGTCCCGACTACACCGGCGGAGAAGGTACGGCTCTTCCGGTCCCTGTTCCGCGGTCGCGAGGACGTGTTCCCTACCCGTTTCGTGAGCAAGAAGACGGGTAAGCCCGGCTACGCCCCGGCGTGCACTGACAAGTTCGTGTCAGGTGTCTGCGGGCTCCCGAAGGTGAAGTGCGGAGAGTGTCCGAACCAGGCCTTTGTTCCGGTCACCGACCAGGCCGTATTGGACCACCTTCAGGACCGTCACGTTATGGGCGTCTATCCACTCCTGGAGGATGACACCTGCTGGCTCCTGGCCGTCGACTTCGACAAGCAGTCCTGGCGGGAGGACGCGTCCGCCTTTGCCGAGACTTGCCGCTTGATCGGCGTACCGGTCTCGGTCGAGCGCTCGCGATCCGGCAACGGCGCCCACGCCTGGTTATTCTTCAGCGCGCCCGTGCCTGCGGTCATGGCCCGCAAGTTGGCGTGCCATCTGATAACGGACACGATGGCCCGCCACCACCAATTCAGCATGGAGTCCTACGACCGGCTCTTTCCGAGCCAGGACACGATGCCACGAGGGGGATTCGGAAACCTGATTGCCCTGCCGCTCCAGTACGAACCGCGACAGAAAGGCAACACGGTCTTTCTCGACGAGAACCTCCAGCCCTATCCCGACATGGAGCAGTGGGCCTATCTGGCGTCGGTCGTGCGGATTGATCCTGCCACTGCTGAAACGATCGTGCATGAGGCGACACGGCGCGACATGGTCATCGGAGTGCGCCTCGCCGAATCCGACACCGACCAGGATGTCGTCCCCTGGGCGCGGACGCCCTCAGGTACGCCGCCCCCCGTGCCCATCGCCGGAACGCTGCCGAAAGATGTGCGCGCGGTCCTCTCGCAGCGCGTCTTCGTCGAAAAGACGGGACTTCCCTCCCCCCTCCTGAACCTGATCAAGCGACTCGCCGCCTTCCAGAACCCGATGTTCTACAAGAAGCAGAAGATGCGGCTCTCGACGGCCCTGACGCCACGGGTGATCGCCTGCGCGGAGGAGTTCTCCAAACACGTGGCCCTCCCGCGCGGGTGTCTGAAAGACTTGAAGATTCTCCTCGCCACGTACGGCGTGACGCTGACCACCGAAGACCAACGGCACGAGGGCGAGCCGGTTGCTTTCCGTTTTCTCGGCGCGCTGACGCCGCTACAGGAGCAGGCTGCACGTGCCATCCTCGCGCAGGACATCGGTGTCTTCGTCGCGCCGCCAGGAATCGGCAAGACGGTGCTCGGGACGTTTCTCGTTGCAGCGCGCGGACGGAACACTCTGGTGCTCGTGCACCGCCGACCGCTGCTCGACCAATGGGTCACCCAACTCGCAATGTTTCTGGGGATTGAGGAGAAAGACATCGGCCAGGTCGGGGGTGGCAAACGCAAGCTCACCGGCCGGCTGGACGTAGCGATGATCCAAAGTCTCACACGACTACGCCAGGTCGAGGACCGCGTGACCTCCTACGGCCAGGTCATCGTTGACGAGTGCCACCACATCCCGGCCGTGTCATTCGAGCGAGTCTTGTCTGAGGTGAAGGCTCGTTACGTTGTCGGGCTGACGGCAACGCTGCAGCGCCGAGACGGCCACCATCCGATCACCGAGATGCAACTCGGGCCGGTGCGCTTTGCTGTGAATCCCAAGAGCCAAGCCGCACGGCGACCGTTCGAACACAAGCTCATCACCCGCGAGACGACCTTCCGCACCAAAGGCACGGCACAACAGGCCGGCATCCAGGCACTCTATGCAGCGCTCGCATCCGACGACACCAGGAACTCCCTCATTCTGGACGATTTGATGCGGGCCCTCGACGAGGGACGCTCCCCCATCCTGTTGACCGAACGCCGGGATCATCTCGAGTACTTCGCCGAACGACTACGCAGTACGACTCGACGCTTCGTCGTCCTCCACGGCGGCATGAGGGTAAAGGAGCGGCGTGAGCTGGCAGCACGAGTAGCCGAGCGGCCTGAAGGCGAGGGACATCTCGTCCTTGCGACCGGGCGCTATATCGGCGAGGGGTTTGACGATGCCCGGCTTGACACGCTGTTTCTTGCCATGCCGATCTCGTGGAAGGGGACGCTGGTGCAGTACACAGGCCGCATTCACCGGCTGCATCCCGGCAAGAAGGAGGTCCAGATCTACGACTACGTGGACCGCGAAGTGCCTATGCTGCTGCGCATGTTCGAGAAGAGGCTCCGGACATATCGAGCGATCGGTTATGGGCGGGGAGAAGCGCCGCTGGGCCTCGCCGAGCCGCCCGTGGAACCGTCAGTCGAGTATGATGAGGAGGCTCTACGTCACTTCGAGGAGGAGACCTGATGGCACAGACTGAGGGACGACATCCGCGCTGGCCGCCGACGAAAGCCCGACTGAAGACGCTGATCGCCGAGGCCACTGTTGATGCTTACGACGAGACCGAGCAGCGGATGGGGCTCTATACACTGATCGAGGACAACCTCGCCCTCCCCTTCGATACCGAGATGCTCGGCATTGCGGTGACGATCGAGCGGATCGACATCACGGGGGATGACCAGATTGTCGCCGTGTGCCGGCGAGGTCGTATCCGCCAGACCGTTTCTATCCTCGAACTGCCCCTCCCAAAGCCACCGCCGGCGGGCGCCGAGTGGATCGAGGCATATCGCAGCTGGGCGCAGAGGGTGTGATTGGTGTCGCATTCTAGGAAGCACCTGGCGCGTGGGTGACTTTGGGAGTCGGACACGACCCCGAACACGAGTGCGAAGCCCCTGGGCCGCGAGAGGCCGTTGTGGTTTGACCATCCACGATCGTCGGCGTCGGCGTGGTTGCCTGCTACGGTTTTGCTACGGTTTCAGACCGCAAATCCCCAGAAAGGACTGGAGGAAACTCGAAAAGCTAGAAAGCGCCCCGGAGCCGCAGCTCCAAGAGGCGCTTTCTAATACCTTGCCGCGACATCACTTCGGCGGACCGGGAGCGCAACCTGTTTTCACCTTGCTCGCGGTTTTCGAGAACGCCGCCTTCAACCACTCGGCCATCTTTCCGCGAAGGCATCTGGTTACTGAATAGGGAGCTGAGCACAGGGAGAGTGGGGGCGTGAGTCGGCAGGGCTGTTGAGCACGCTGTAAGGCATCGCGACTTCTCGTATCGCTAGCTGCTCCAGCTTCTGCTTCTGCTTCGTCCGTGATCGCTCCTGGCTCCATTGTCTGGGATTCAAGGATGTCACGTTTCAACTGAACCGTAACAACGCCCAGCAGACGCTGCGCCCGAATCCGGGATTTCCGGAGGGCGAGTGGATCCAGCGGATTACCGCAATGCCCCCCCTGTTCTGCCCCCCCCTGTTCTTGCTCCACCACACCTGGCCTACTAGACTCCTCACGGTCGCACAGCGGAATCGCACTCTCGGGCTGCACCCCACGCTTCGACTGAGGTGCTTGGCCGGAAGGGCTCCGCTGTTTCGTTAAATTGTCGAGGTGGGGCTGAGGGTGATCCGCGGCTTCGAAACCAGCCTCAGGGGCTTGCTTCAGCGTGGGTCTGGGGGAAACATGAAACGTATCGTTGGTATTGTTCTGCTTTGTTGTGCGGCAATTGTTGTTTTCGCCGCCTCTGCACACGCTTCCGAGGCCGTGGCGAACGGCATCCGACAGGTGGAGCAATACAACTTCTCGATTCACGTATTGGCCATGCTCTTGGTCGGGTTCGGTTTCCTCATGGTCTTCGTCAAGAGATACGGCTATGGAGCAACTACGGGCACCTATCTTGTGGTTGCATCCGCCATCCCCCTCTACATGGGCCGTTTGGAGTTGCTCCGATTCCGTGGACGGTTCAGTGCTTTCGTTTCGGCCCATGACCACCTTACAGGATTTCCTGGGTACCCCATATGGTTCTTCGGAGATCGGAAGGGTCTCGAAAGGGGGGTACCCA
>Ga0209777_10001107_pt1 | contig 40662 bp, 44 predicted proteins | sample FrelakmetHBP12HB_FD_187147 | JGI IMG/M metagenome (GOLD analysis project Ga0209777, IMG submission 187147) | Freshwater lake sediment microbial communities from the University of Notre Dame, USA, for methane emissions studies -HBP12 HB (SPAdes)... | ecosystem: Environmental > Aquatic >...
ATCGCCCTTGTTCTGGGTTCCCTGGTCGGCACCGCCCGCACCATGCCGCATCGCTGGGTGGCGCGGATCTGCAACGGCTACGTGGAGCTTTTCCGGAATATCCCCCTGCTGGTGCAGATGTTCCTGTGGTTCTTCGTGGCGCCGGAATTTCTCCCCCGGGACCTTTCTCTCTGGGTCAAGCAGGAGATGCCGGCCAAGGAGTTCGTCACCGCGACGATCTGCCTGGGCCTGTTCACCTCCGCCCGGATCGCCGAGCAGGTCCGGGCGGGGATCCAGAGCCTTTCCCGCGGACAGCGCATGGCCGGCCTGGCCATGGGCTTCACGCTTCCCCAGACCTACCGGTACGTGCTCCTGCCGATGGCGTTCCGGATCATCATCCCGCCGCTCACCTCGGAGTTCATGAACATCTTCAAGAACTCCGCCGTGGCGTTCGCCATCGGGGTGCTGGAGCTTACCTTCCAGGCCCGGCAAATGCAGGAGGACTCGGAGCAGGGAATCGAGACCTACCTCGCGGTCACCCTCCTCTACTTCATTTGCGCCTTCGTCGCGAACCGGGGGATGGCGTGGATCGAGAAGAGAACCCGCGTGCCCGGCTACATCGCGGCGGCGAAGTAGCGAAAGTTGCCCCGTGAGACCTATCCCCGCTTGAAAGGCGGGGCTTTGCGGCCTCACAGAAAACCGGCAACTTTCAAATTACAATTCCAAACCACCATTCATCCCCGTTCACAGAACGGGGTTTTCTGACAATCTTAATAAACGGGGAGGGAGGATGGGCGCATTCGATTTCAGTGTCCTTAGGCCGAGCCTGACATTCGTTTGGACCGGCCTGCAGTTCAGCGCATTCCTCACTCTGATAGCGATGAGCGGTGGGATTGTGATCGGCACGCTGCTGGCGATGGCCCGGCTGTCCGGGGGCGCGTTCCTGTCCCGGGCCGCGTCGGCCTACGTGAACCTCATGCGCTCCATCCCGCTCCTGATGGTGATTCTCTGGTTCTTCCTCGTGATCCCGATCCTCATCGGGAAGCCGATCGGCGCCGAGCGGTCGGCGATCATCACTTTCACCGCCTTCGAGGCGGCGTACTACAGCGAGATCATGCGCGCCGGAATCCAGAGCGTGGCGAAGGGGCAGGTGATGGCGGGGTACGCCCTCGGCATGACCTATTGGCAGACCATGGGCATCGTGGTGCTGCCCCAGGCCTTCCGGAACATGCTGCCCATCCTGCTCACCCAGACGATCATCCTCTTCCAGGACACCTCGCTGGTCTACGCGATCGGCGCCAAGGACCTCCTCAAGGCCACCGAAATTGCCGGGAAGAACTACAATCGGCCCATGGAAATGTACGTCTTCGCGGCCATCATCTACTTCGCCATCTGCTTCACGCTGTCCACGCTCGTGAAGCGCATCCAGAAGAAAATCGCCGTTGTCCGATGACGGATCCCGGAGAAGGCTTATGGCCATGATCGAGATTCAAGGGGTAAGCAAGTGGTACGGGAGTCAACAGGTCCTGATCGACTGCTCCTCCAAGGTGGAGAAGGGCGAGGTGGTGGTGGTATGCGGTCCCTCCGGCTCGGGGAAGTCGACGCTCATCAAGTGCGTCAACGGACTGGAGCCGTTCCAGAAGGGCAATATCCTGGTGAACGGCATCCCGGTGGGTGACCCAAAGACGGACCTCCCCAAGCTTCGTTCCCACGTGGGCATGGTGTTCCAGCACTTCGAGCTTTTTCCCCACAAGACCGTCATCGAAAACCTGACGGTTGCGCAGGTCAAGGTACTCGGCCGGTCCGCCATTGAGGCGCTTCAGAAGGGACACGCACTCCTCGAGCGGGTGGAACTGAAGGATTTCTCCCACAAGCATCCCGGAGAGCTCTCCGGGGGCCAGCAGCAGCGGGTGGCGATCGCCCGGGCGCTCGCGATGGACCCGTTCTGCATGCTCTTCGACGAGCCGACTTCGGCCCTCGACCCGGAGATGATCGGGGAGGTCCTCGCGGTCATGCAGGACCTGGCACGGGACGGGATGACGATGATGGTCGTGACCCACGAGATGGGGTTCGCCAAGAACGTGGCCCACAGGGTCATCTTCATGGACCAAGGACGGATCGTGGAGGACGCCACGAAGGAGGAATTCTTCGGCACGCCCCGCTCTGAGCGCGCCCAGACCTTCCTCTCAAAGATCCTTTCGCACTGACGGGCGAGGCAGAGCCGCACGAGGCAAGCCTCCGTGAGGAGGGTGATTTTACCTGTACATGGACAGGCTAATCCCTGCCCTTCCTCTTGGAATGCGAATTGCAGTCCCCGTTACCATATTAAGGCCTTTTTTGAAAGGCTGAAAGGTCTGGTCTCCATCAAAACCATCACAGCAATATAAAAAATAACGTTATGCATTTCTAGTATGAGAAGATAGTACATCAGGAGGGATTAGAATTATGTAGATAAATCCGGATTTGATTTCTCCTTGTGGTCTTTATTGCGGAGTTTGTGCCATTTATATCGCACACCGTGATAATAATCACAAATTCAAGGAGCGGTTAGTGAATCTTTACAAGGGAGTAGTTCCCGGCAAAGGTATTCTTCCTAATAGTGAAAACCTTTCGATAGAATTCAAAATAGGAGGTGGGTTATGAAAGACGGCATGGATCGCAGAGAATTTCTGAAGTTTTCCATGGCAGCAGGTGCGCTCCTCGTGGCCGGGGAGGGAATAAAGGCAGGTGTGATGGCACAGGGGACAGTAAGGGTCAACGAAGTAGACAAGTTGACTGTATGGGTGTTGACGGACAATTACTATGACGTGAATAGAGCGGAAGCTAAAATCGGGAAGCGGTACCGTGCGCTGCCTGGCAAGTCGATCCACGCCGAACACGGCCTCTCTTTTTACGCGGAGACGGTTATCGACGGGAACACAAGTGCCTGTATGTTCGATTACGGGCTTGACCCAGTGGGTGTGATGAACAACATAGCGCTCCTGGGGCTTGACATCGGAAAGGCAAATGCCTTCAGCCTTAGCCATGGCCATTGGGATCACTACACGGCTGCAGTCAGTATCCTGAAACAGAATCAGTCACGGATCGCTGGAGGGAAGCCGTTCTACGTGGGCGAGGAGGCATTCGCCCATAGATACCAGCTCCGCCCCGGAACTACTGAAATCGCGGATATCGGACAGCTGAGGAAAGAGGACATTGAAGCATTTGGACTGAAGGTTGTTGAGGTGAAAAACCCGCTGCAGATTATTCCGGGTGCTAACTTCACCGGGAACATTGAGCGGGTTACAGCTTACGAAAAGGTGGCGCCGAATCTGCTCATCAAGCGTGGCGAAAAACCCGAGCCAGATGATTTACGTGGTGAGCAGGCGCTTTTCTTTAACGTGAAAGGGAAAGGACTGGTGGTTCTTTCCGGTTGTGCCCATGCTGGCATTGTCAACACAGTCAAATATGCACAAAAAGTTTCAGGCATAGAGAAGATTCACGCTGTAATGGGAGGGTTCCATCTCATCAATGCAAAAGCTGAGGTCATTCAGAATACGGTAGCCGATATCAAGGCAATGAAACCAGACTATATTATACCAACCCATTGCACCGGATTTGAGGCAGTCGTATCCTTCAGCAGGGAGATGCCGAGCGAATTCATTCTCAATACGGCCGGAACGCAGTTTACCTTTGCAGCGTAAATGTCATAGGAAGACTGTCCATAGGAGCCCAAGAAAAGGGGACAGGCAACTTTTTGATGAAAGCAGCCTGTCCTCTTCTTTTACCTCTTGCCCAGATTGCATTCCCTTTTTTCCCTTTCAAATGGAAATGAACAAATCTTGACGTAGGCTGGCCTTCACCCTTTGTAGGTTTACTCCTCAACCAACTTACCTATTTCCATCCTTGCGGTTCACATTTTATCCCCCCCAGTTAGGGATAGTCGGATTTAACAAAAACGATCGGTCCGGGGGCGTGACTATCTGCCATCTTCGTTGCGTTTTTCAAGACCCCCAAAGCTATGCTTTGAAGATAATATTTACCGATTTTGTTTGAGAAAGGGGTGAGATCTTGAGTTCCTCACCCTTTTCCCATTTCTCAACCGTAGAGATTGTCAATCCACCTCATCGCTTCGACGTCGCTCACCGTCCCAAGATATCTCTGGGTTGTGGAAAGATTAGCGTGCCTCAAAATGACCTTGCTGATAATTTCTATCGGCACTCCTGATCGAGAAGCGTAGGTCGCTGCATGTCTTCTGAGATCATGGGGTTTCAAGTGGATCCCAACCACCTTTCCTGCTTTATTTACAACTTCTCTTCCGGCCGTATAGGATATCGGAAATATCCTCTGGTCAGGTCTAATCCCTTTCCTGGTTATGTATTCCTTGAGGCGGTCCGCAATCTTCTGGGGGATAAAGACAATTTCCCGTTCCTTGCCACTCTTGGGGGATCGGAGAGTGAGCTTTCGGTCCTCGATGTCATTCGGTGTCAGTTTCAAGACCTCGCCGATCCTCATACCGCCCCGGGCCATCAACTCAAGAATGAGCCGGTTCCTGGGTTTGATGGTGCGGAAAATGATTTCATCCACCACTTCCTTTTCGAGGATGGGCCAGCGGATGGGTCCAGGGGGACGATACAGCTTCTTCAGCATGGGGGTATCGCATGGGCTTCGGAAATCAGAATCCAGGTTTTGAGTGATGAAGTTGAAAAGGGAAGTGAGTTGGGAGTAGCGGATGCGTTTGGTTAGCTGGTTGGTCCTTTGGTTGATATCTGTGAGAAAGGAGAGGACCTCTTCGGGGGTCAGGGAGTTTAGGTCCCTATCGCCAAATTGGGTGGTGAGTTTGGAAAGGATGCCCTGGTAGGTTTTGGTGGTGTTTTTTTTTGAATGCAGGTTGTAATACTCCAGCCAATAATGAATGCTTTTGGAAACTTACATGGTGCACCTCCTCTTTGGATTTTTCTTAATGTTATCATAGAACTACCATATCTACAATAAATTCCTTGGATAATGGGGTATCTCTCCTGGCAAGATAACAGGCGGAAAGAAATATTGGCTCTTCCTGGTATCCAATCCATCTCTGTATTTTGTCGGGATTTGACATAATTACCTTGATTCCGGCATGACCGGGCGTGTCATTCCTGGGAAAGGAGGAAGCCAGGGAAACACAGGATTCCTGATCAGGGTGCCAGAATGCCAAACCACACAGGGCCTACGTCGTCATATATCCTCCGCCTCAGCTCCGATATGCGAATTTTCGCCAAGAGTCCTTTTCTGACCACCCCTGTCAAGCATAAGACATCCTATTCTTAATCCATACATTTAGCCATACTTTTATATTGCACTCTAATTTCTGACATCGTATAATGATTAAGTGGAAAAGATCCGCTTCGAATGGGATGAGGAAAAAGATAGAGAAAATCAAAGGAAGCATGGGGTCTCTTTTGGTTTAGCCTAACGTTCTTTTCTCGATCCTCACCGCGTTATTGCAGAAGATGTCGGTCATAGCACCCGTGAGGATCGATTCTACTGTATGGGCCGGGTCGATGATGGCATCATCACTGTTCGATTCACGTACAGAGGAAATACCATCCGCATCTATGGTGCCGGGTACTGGAGAAAAGGGAGAAAGATTTATGAAGAGCAGAATAAAATATACCGACGAACGAATGGGGGAACTTAAAGTTATTAGAGATTTTCTTCCACCGCCCGAACAATTGGCCTTAAAAGAGCATAAGGTCAAAATTACAATTTCTCTGAGCAGATCAAGTATCGATTTCTTTAAGAAGGAAGCGAAAAGAAATCGCACGTCCTACCAGAAAATGATCCGGAGGGTGATAGATTCTTACGCTTCCCACTATCAAGAAAGTGTCTAAACATCTACAGCCATTCGTCTTCTGCTCCCTTTCAAATGGCCACGAACAAATTTTGGTGTGGACTAACTTTCGCTTTTTACCGGTGGAATCGATCGAGGGAAGGGGACGAGATGGTCTCTCTTCTGTAAACTCTCTATTGCGATATCGCAAAGGATTCGATAGCTGCTATCCTCGGAGCCTTTTTCAAAGCCTAAAAACTCACGGTTTGAAGATCAAAACGAGCCCTTTCCTCATTCTTTTCGGGGAGTTGGATCTGGCAAGATATTCACGGTCTTGCGATTTTTCAAAGCACTCTCATCTTAATATAACTGCATCTCCGAAGGTGAATTACTAAAGGCCAACAGTTCAATTTGGGTCGCCACCCGTGTAAGAAGGCGACGCTAACTTCCACCTCGCCCCCGTAAGTTTATCAAGAACTTCCAAAGAGCAGTGATAATTCTTCACCTCTGAAGACTCTTTCTAGACAATTTCTTAAATAATGTTCTGTCCTAAAAATGTTCTGCCTATTTTTTTGCTTGACAAAAAAATCAAAAATATCTATTATTTCCCCAATGTAGTTTCATTATTTGAAATCTTTAACACACAAGTCTTTTATAATGAGGTAGATTATTTAAAAAATGACCCTAAGTTTCAATATTTGAAACACCTTCGATTCCATCGCTGGGGAAGAATATGAAGGAAGAGTACCATTCCTCGACTATTAAAAAGGCTCTGAATATCTTGAATCTTTTCAAGGATCGCCCGAGTCTGTCTTTAACAGACATTCAGAAGAGCTTGGGATTCAATAAAACAACCTTATACAGAGTTGTCTCTACCCTTCAAGACAACAAATACCTGAAGAAGAATGAAATGGGAAAGTATGAATTGGGGTTAAATGTGTTTATTTTGGGTAATCGAATCTCAAAAGAGTATCAATTGATCAATGTAGCGACGCCATTGATGGAAGCGCTTTCGCACACTCTTGATTTAACGGTCCATCTTGGAATATTGGATGGAACCAACCTGATCCTTATCCAGAAAACTGATCCGGACAGATCGATTAAAATGGTCTGCCATATCGGTGAATCTCTTCCCGCTCATTGCACCTCACAGGGAAAAACGCTGCTCGCCTATTCTTCCAAAGAGACCATTCAGAAGATCATTGACGCCCATGGCCTCCAACGTTACACCCCCCATACCATCTGCACCACGGAGGGTTTGATGATCGAGCTTGAAGCTGTGAGGGCCCGCGGTTACGCAATCGATAATGCGGAACACGAAAAAAACATCCGTTGCATTTCCGTTCCCATACTGGATGAAACAGGAAAGATAGAAGCGGCCCTCGGGGCCGCAGGGACGGTCATGGATCTCCCCGATGAAGATGCGATCAAAAGGACGGCCGATAGGTTGGAGGAAGCAAGGAATAGAATTAGAAAGGAAATGGGATACTTCAACGCCTCGTCCCCACGTAAATGATGGGAAGCTGTGAAAAAATCTCATTCCCGGGATCAGGATCGTTCCAGCCACTACCAATTTTTTCACAGCTTCCGGGAGACGGGTGTGAGGGGAGGTGATAAGAGAGAAGGTTTGTGGAGGACGGTTGAGACCAAACAGGAGGTGAAAGATATGATATCCAGCAAAAAGATTACTCGTAGGGGTTTCTTGAAAACCGTGGGAGTCATGGGTGGCGCGACGGCCTTGGGAGACCTTTCCTCTTCCCGAGTTTCCTGGGGTCAACAGAAAGAGCCGATCAAAATCGGCTTTATCCAACCATTGACCGGACCGTATGGAACAGAAGCGAGAGATCAAGAAGCAGGAGCAACCCTAGCGGTAGAGGAATTCAATGCCCGGGGTGGGGTTTTGGACAGAAAAATCGAACTGATGGTCCGGGACGATAAATTACAACCCGAGGAAAGCGCTCGGCGGGCCAAGGAGCTCCTGGAGAAGGACAAGATTCACATGATGGCAGGGTCTATCGGGGCCAATACCCAGTTGGCCATGAATGAGCAATGCAAAATAGCTCAAACCATTTTTATGTCAACCAGCGCCTCGAACGAGATCACCATGGCCAAAGATGTCAGTCCTTACACTTTCTCCGAGGCGACGAATCTCCATATCATTACGCAGGCGGTAGGCCGCTGGACGGCCCAGAACATAGGGAAGAAATGGTTCATTCTGGCAGCCAATTACGGATTCGGGTGGCAGACGACCGAAGGATTCAGGCGAATCGGTAAGATCATGGGATGTACAGAGGTGGGTCTGATCAATCACCCCACAGGAGCCACGGATTATACCACTTATTTCCCAAAAATCATGGCCGCTGAACCCGAAGTGTTGCTCCTTTGCAATTTTGGAAATGACCAGCTCAATTCGGTGAAGCAGGTCCATGAATTTGGCCTGAAGAAAAAAATGAAAGTCATCTGCCCGCTGATCGTGATTACTTCGAGAATGGCGGCAGGGGATGAACCTTATGAAGGAATGATTGGGGGAGCCACCTTCTACTGGGGATTGGAGAAGACCATTCCCACCGCAAAGACCTTTGTAACCAATTATAGGAAACGATGGGGACGGCCTCCTACGGATATGTCGGGGTATGCCTACAGTGGGGTGCGAGGACTACTCAGCGCCGTAGAGAGATCCGGAGGGATGGATACGAAGAAGGTAATCCTCGCCCTCGAAGGATACGAATACGACTTTTACAAAGGCAAACAATGGATGAGAGCCTGGGATCATAGGTCGATTCAAGACATGTTTGTCCTTCAATCTAAAACGGCTAAGGAGAAGACCGAACAATGGGATGTTTTCAAGGTAATGGATACCGTGAAAGCTTCTGATGGTATGGAGCGTCCAGCTCAAGAACTTGGCTTACAGGAGGGCGTGCCTCTCAGCCGGCAGCTTTAGCGGCCCTCTAACGGTTTAGAAGAGTTCCATCTTAACAGCCTCCCCTCCCCGTGATCGAAACTGTGCCGCAATAGGGGAATCAGGGATGTGTGCCATTCTGAACTCTTCAATAGGGCTAAGGGCGAATTCCATGAAGAGTCGAACGATATCCACTGAATCGATCGTAGAGATTCTTCCGCTATCGTCTCATTATGACAAGGAGACACCGTCTTGATTGCGGAGAGGGGGAAGGGGACAGGGAGAGACCCAGTTTCTAAAAATGGGTTTGGAGAGAAGGACCGATGTTTGGGATACCCCTCAACATGTTGATCTTTCAGCTTTTTACCGGTCTGGTCCTGGGAATGATCTTCGTTCTTTTGGCCATCGGGCTCTCTCTGATCTTTGGTCTGTTGACGGTCGTTAATTTTGCGCATGGCGCCTTTTATATGTGGGGAGCCTATGTGGCTCTCTTATGCATGGGGTATTTCGGAAACTTCTGGGTAGGCTTGATTGTGGTCCCCCTGGTGACCGGGGCTGTCGGCATGGCCATCGAGTATCTGTTGGTCCGCCGCCTCTATGGCTTAAATCCGGACTACCCTCTGCTCCTGACTTTCGGCATATCCCTGACCATGATCGAAGCAACCCGGATTCTGTTCGGGACGACGGGGCATCCATTCGATGCCCCGGCCATGCTCCAGCATAGCGTCAACTTCTTTAATCTCTTTTCTTTCCCGCTCTATCGAATTTTTGTAATCTTCGTAACGGCCGTGATCATCTTTTCTCTGTGGCTGCTCCTCGAAAAAACGAATGTGGGGCTGATCATCCGGGGAGGGACCCGGGATAGTGAGATGGTGCGGGTCCTGGGAATCGATATCTCCAAGATCTGGCTCATGGTGTTTGGAATCGGAACGGGTCTGGCGGGGCTGGCCGGAATCCTGGCTGCTCCCATGCGCGGGGTCTACCCGGAAATGGGAATCGCCATGCTGGTGGAGTGTTTTGTGGTGACCGTCATTGGCGGAATGGGAAGCCTGAAAGGCGCGGTGGTGAGCGGGCTGCTCCTGGGCCAGGTCGTCAGTCTGACCTCGTTGTTCATGCCGGAGATGTCCAACATCGTTATCTTCATTGCCATGGCAGTGGTGCTGCTGATCAAGCCCAGTGGCCTCTTTGGAATCTCCGGGCTGTTGGAATAGGAGGCAAAAAGGGAATTCGTTCATGCTCAAAGGATCTCAAGTGAAAAACCTCTTCCAATGGATCTCCGATCATTCCGTATTGATGATCATCCTTGTTTTGGCCCTGATCCCTTTCATTTTGCCCTACGAAGCTCTGGCGACGCAGATGATCATCTGGGGGCTTCTGACCCTGGGGTATAACATCTTATACGGCTACACCGGGCTGCTCTCCTTCGGCCATGCGGCCTATTTCGGATTGGGCGCCTACGCCACGGGAATCGTTTTAATCCGGACGAATTGTTCTCTTCTGGCGGGGATCGGCGCGGGAGTGCTCGTTTCCTGCATCGGTGCGACTGTGATCGGTTTCTTCTGCCTGCGACGGCGAGGAATCTACTTCGCCCTCCTGACCATGGCCTTTGCCCAGATGCTCTATTTTACAGCCAGTATCTGGGAGTCCCTGACCGGCGGGGAGCCGGGGTTGCGAAACATTCCCCGCCCGCCGCTGGAGATCCCGGGCCTGGTTTCCATCAATATATACAAGCCCCTCCGCTTTTACTTCTTCGTCTGGGCCTGTGTCGTCGTTTCCCTTCTGATATTGAACCGGATCCTCGAATCTCCTTTTGGAAAGGTGCTCCAGGGGATAAGGGAGAATGAAAAGAGAGCCAAGGCCCTGGGGTACAACACCAACCGGATCAAATGGCTCTCCTTTATTTTGTCTGGAGCATTCTCCGGACTGGCCGGAGCCCTGCACACGCTCTACATCCATTTCGTAGGCCTGGAACAGCTCTATTGGGAGACTTCAGGGAAGATCCTGTTGATGACGTTGCTGGGGGGACCGGGGACCTTTTTCGGTCCTTTTATCGGCGCGGGGGTCTTTCTTTATCTCGAAGACATGATCAGCGGCTTTACCCGATACTGGATGATCGTTCTGGGTCCCATTTTCATTCTATGTGTCCTCTTTTTTCCGCAGGGAATCTGGGGGAAGGTTCGGGACTTGGCCGATAAAAACAGAGGCATTCCCCTGGAGAGAGGGTAGGGAATTGGAAATTCTGACCACCGAGAATTTAACCAAGAAATTCGGCGGACTGACCGCCGTCGCCAATGTCGATATCCATCTCGGAAAAAACGAGATTCAATCGATCATCGGTCCGAACGGAGCCGGGAAGAGCACCCTGTTCAAGCTGGTAAACGGGGAACTGAAACCCACCCGGGGCAGAATCTGGTTCAACGGCGAAGATATTACAGGTCTGGAACAACACCTCATCTCCCGCAAGGGAATTGCCACTTCCTATCAGATTACCAACATCTTCCCGAAGCTGACGACCTTTGAGAACGTGCGCCTGGCGGTCCAATCGAGAGAGACCCCCTATAATCTATGGTCCAGAGCCAGATCACACGAGACCCTCAATGGGAAAGCGGAAGAGATTTTAAAAAAAATCGGTCTGTGGGATAAAAGGGATCATCTGGCTGCGAACCTCTCCTATGGAAACCAGAGACATCTGGAAATCGGGGTGGCCCTGGGGACCGATCCGATCCTTCTTTTGATGGATGAGCCTACTTCCGGGTTAAGTCCGATAGAAACCCGAGAGACCGTTCGATTGATCAGAGAGATCGCTGGAGGTCTCTCCGTCATTCTGGTCGAACACAAGATGAAAGTGGTCATGGACCTATCGGACAATATTACCGTTCTCCACGAAGGGGAAGTCATCGCCCGGGGCAACCCGCAGGAGATCCGCGCCAACGAGACTGTGAGAAGGGTCTATCTCGGAGGGGTCAGGGAATGATGCTGGAGGTTCAGAACATCCACTCCTACTTTGGACAGAGTCACATCTTACAGGGCGTATCGCTCAAGGTGGATCGAGGTGAGATTGTTCTTCTTTCGGGCCGTAACGGCGCCGGGAAGACGACGACCATCCGGAGTATTATTGGTCTGGTTCCCCCCCGATCAGGCCAGATTACCTTTCTGGGGGAGAACATTACTGGTACCCCTGTCCACCTCATTTCCCAGAAAGGGATGAGTCTCGTTCCGGAAGGGCGAAAGATCATCCCGGGGTTGACCGTTTACGAAAACCTGAAACTGGCGACTCTGAAGAATAAAGACAAGGCTAAGACCGAAGCGATGTTCGAACAGATAACCCAGATCTTTCCCCGGCTGAAGGAGCGATGGAACCAGGAAGGGACGAGCCTGAGCGGAGGGGAACAGCAGATGCTGGCCATTGCCAGGGCGCTCGTCTCCGATCCAGCGCTAATACTGGTCGATGAGCCTTCCGAGGGACTGAGTCCGATCATGGTGGAGAAAATTTCAGAGGTGTTGAAGGAGATCCAAAAGAAGGGAACGACGATTCTTCTCGTGGAGCAGAATACGGACATGGCTCTGGAGATTTCGAGCCGCTGCTACCTGATGGATGAAGGGGTGATCAAATTTGAAGGGTCTCCCGAAGAGATCAAGGCGAACGAGGAGATCCAGAGAGAGTACCTGGCTATTTAGAGTCTATCTTGGAAATGGCGGAAACCCCTCGCCTTCAGGCATTCGTGTAGTCCGTCAAAATCATCTGGACCCATTACCCTGTCCCCACCTCCGAGGGGAAAAAGGAAGGGCGAGGGGAAGTCTCAATTATCTTTAGCTAGATATTTATCACAAGAAAAGGAGGGTCAGAAATGGAACTAACAGGAAAACGGGTCGGTATTTTTGTGGAGAAGATGTATCAGGAGTTCGAGTTCTGGTATCCCTACTTCCGGATGAAGGAAGCCGGGGCCAAGGTCTCGATCATCGGAACAGGCGCTAAAGAGTACCTGAGTCTGAACGGGCTGCCCGCCCCCGGCGGTCTGGTTTTCAAGAGCGTGAATGACCTGGTGAATGCGGATGCCGTGAGCGCTGCCGATTTCGATGCCATCATCATTCCGGGCGGCTTCGCGCCGGATTACATGCGCCGCAGCCAGGCCGTGCTCAAGATCGTGCGCGACTGCTTCGACCAAGGGAAGATCGTCGCCACCATCTGTCATGCGGGGTGGGTGCTTGCCTCGGCCGGTGTGTTGAAGGGGAAAACGGCCACGTGCCTCTTTTCCATCAAGGACGACGTGATCAACGCCGGCGCCAAGTATGTGGACCAGGAAGTCGTGCGGGATGGAAATCTGATCACCTCCCGGCTGCCCGATGACCTCCCTGCTTTCCTGCGGGAGATCATCGCTGCGTTAAAAGGATAGGCAGTTTCACCTGTCCCTACCCTCTCCCGCGACGGAAGGTGTGAAAAAATCTTATCTCCGGGATCAGGATCGCTCCGGCTCTGATTTTTTCACACCTTCAGGGTGAGGGTGGCGTGAAAGAGAAATCAGAAGAGGAGAGAAAGATGGGTAGAAAATACGGCAGGGTCTTAATGGTCAATTTGGGAGATCGAACCTCCCGGACGATGGAGATCGATCCTGTGGTGTTGAAAAAATATATCGGCGGCCCGGGATTATCGGCCTACCTTTACAGCCAGCTCGTCAAAGGGGATATCCCCGCCCTCGATCCAGCCAGCCCTTTTTTCATCATGACCGGCCCCCTGACCGGAACAGCCGTTGCACTTTCAGGGAGGCATGGAGTGGCCGGAAGATCGCCGCTTACAGGATTCTGGGGGGAGGCCTCTGTGGGAGGCCACTGGGGCCGGGAATTGAGACGGACCGGTTATGACGGGATCGTTTTGACAGGAAGATCGAAAAGACCGATTTCTCTTTCCATCCTCGACGGGAAGATTGAGTTTCGGGAGGCCGGCCATCTCTGGGGGAAGGATTGTTTTGAAGTCGATTCCATGCTGAAGAAGGACCTAGGGGGGAAAGTGCAAGTCTGCTCGATCGGACCGGCTGGAGAGAAATTGGTTAAATTTGCCGGAGTCTTTACGGACGGGCCCCATGCCCGGGTGGCTGCCCGTTGCGGCCTCGGGGCTCTGATGGGGTCGAAGAACGTGAAGGCAGTCGTGGTTCAGGGGGAGGAAGAAATCCCCGTCGAAGACGCCGCTTCTTTGCGGGCCAGTTTGAAGGACCTGGTACAGAGCCTCACCGGCAAGCTGAAAGGGTTGAGCACCTTTGGAACTCCGGGGCTGGTCGTTCCCTGCGAGGCCATCGGGGATCTTCCGGTGAGAAACTGGAGCAAAGGAAAGTGGACCGGGGAGGCCGCAAAAATATCCGGCCAGGTGATGAATGAGAAGTTCTTGAAGAAGCAGTTTTTCTGTGCCGGGTGCCCGGTGGGCTGCGGCCGGACAGTGGGGGGAATCCTCGATCCCTCCCTGGAAGAGACCGGCGGAGCCGAATATGAAACCCTGGCCATGCTGGGGTCGAACTGCCTCATCGATAGTTTGCCCGCAGTTCTGCGCCTGAACGAGCTGACCAACCGACTCGGGATCGACAGCATTGAGACCGGGGCCATGGTGGCCTTCTCCATGGAACTTTTTGAAAAGGGGCTGATCGGACCGAAGGAGCTCGGTTCTCTGTCGCTAAATTGGGGGAATGCCGAGGGAGCTGAGGCCCTGATCCGTATGATCGCTGCCCGGGAAGGATTTGGCGATCTCCTGGCCGAAGGAATGATGGTGGCAGCCGGGAGGATCGGCGGAATGGCCATGGAATATGCGGTCCAGGCAAACAACATGGCTTTGCCCGCCCACGACCCGAGGGCCTATGCCAGCCTTGCCCTCGGTTATTCCACTTCGGACCACGGGCCCGCCCACACAGACAGTTTCAGCTTCTGGTTTGAAAGAGGAACGACCTTTCCCGAGATCGGGATCGACAAGGTGATGGACCGGTTCCAGTCCGAAGGCAAGGCAGAGATGGTGGTCAACGTTCAGAACGTGATGAACCTGTGGGAGAACCTGGCCCTTTGCAAGTTTACGGTGATCGGCGGGGTCCAGCTCCAGCACATCCGGAGCTGGCTGAAAGACATCTGCGGATGGGACCTTTCCGTCGGGGACTTGATCGAAGTGGGGGAGCGATGTTTCAACCTGAAGCGCAAACTGAGTGTGGGCTGGGGGATCAGCAGGAAGAACGATACCCTGCCCCTTCGCGTCCTCACCCACCGGGTAAGCGATGGCGGAGCGGGGAACCACCTTCCTCCGTTCAACATCATGCTGGCCGATTATTATGAGAAGCGGGGTTGGAACAAGGAAGGGATTCCCACGGAAGAGACCTTCAATCGACTCCAGATTTAACAAGGGGTCGAGGGGTTAGAAATTGATGAAGATAGGCATCGAGTTCATAGGGTTTCCGGTCATCTACGATCTCTTCCCGGAGGGACCCCATCCCTTTACCCTGTCAGGGGAAACCGTAGCGCAGCTGGTCCTCGACGTCATTTCACGGAACGGTAGCCGGATTCAGGAAGCACTGTTGGATCCTGGGACCGGGGAACTGGACCCGGCGATTCAGATAGGGATCAACGGAAAGTTTATTTCAAGGGATCAAATTCCCCGACAGAAAATAGAAGATGGAGATAAGGTCACCTTCTTCAGACTCCTAGCCGGAGGATAAAGTAATGTCTGATCGATCGGAGCTGTAAATGAGAATGCAAAAGGCGGGACTGACAACTATCATTCCACCAAACCCGCCTTTGCACAAGGGGGCAAAGGGGGGGAATTTTCATGATTCAAGGGCGCCTTCCGGGCATGGGTCATCAGTTATCCAAACATGAACGATTTTTGTCGAGATTGATGCGCTAAGCCAGAGTCACCGTAGATTGACTATTTGAGTTTTGTTTTCGGATACTCGGGATAATTGAACCTTTTGTTCTCAACCAAGTGGCCAATTAGAGAGTTTAGATAGTTTTAGATGGGTTTTCTATAAAGTCCAGGGCCTACTTTCTAAGGGTAATTATCACCCCCTCATGTTAACTGATCTCCACGGCTGTGGGTGCACTCTTCAGCCAGCTTACTTACGAGCTTTCTGGCGGTTCATATTCTGGTCCCTACAATTATGAGTAGCCGGATCTAATAAAGAGAGCCGTCTGGGGGGTGTGAATAGCTGCTATAGAGGTGGCGTTTTTTTGAGCTCCAAACATTTGCTATTTGATTATGATATGAGTCAATTTCGCCTTGAGAAATGAGTTATTGGGGTGAGGTCTTGAGTCCCTCACCCCTTTTTCCAACATTGCAGAACGCCAATCTTGATCCTATCCATCCCCATTTGAATCCAAAACCCCATGTCCGCGGTCTCTGTTCAATTCCGCCGAAATTCGCCACTCTCTTTTTAGAGAGACGACTGCCATTTTAGGAGCGGGGCGTAAACGACAGATCATAAATACGGAAGAATGTCAAATCGAGTGCCCCTCAATGGCCCTTGATTTCGAAGTCGATATACATTAATATAGCTATCAGTATAGCTATACTTCTCGATAGGAGAGACGATGAGAACAGTACAGATGACCCTGGATGATGATCTTGTGACGGCTGTAGATCGGGTGGCTAAGCAGATGGGAACGACGCGCTCCGCGTTTACGCGAAAGGCACTTCGTGCTGCTATTGAGAAGGCCCACGTTGCCGGATTGGAACGGCGGCACCGCGAGGGATATAAACGTAAGCCTGTTAAGCCGGAAGAATTTGGGGATTGGCAATCTGAACAGGTCTGGGTAGAGCCATGAAAAGGGGCGAAATCCGCTGGTACAAATTTTCTCGGCCTGACAAGAAGCGCCCGGTCATCATTTTGACGCGAAATTCCGTTCTGGAATATCTTGGAGAGGTGACTGTGGCTCCGATTACTTCAATCATCCGGGATATCCCTTCCGAGGTTTCCTTAGGCAAGGAAGACGGGATGCCAAAGAGCTGCGCCATCAATCTGGATCATATTCAAACGGTTTCAAAAGGCAAGATCGGTTCGGTGATTACCACCCTGAGTTCGGAAAAGATGGTGGAGTTACGGTCGGCGCTGCTTTTCGCATTAGGGTTTTAGTAAATGTGCTTGGTGAGCTCATCATCAGCAACAGCTCAAATTTCAAACGAAAGGCCGATGCCTTTCTCTATGGCTTTCTGGTAGGCTAAGCGGGCGGCAGCCAGGTCTTCGATGGCGGTGCCGACGGATTTGAATAAGGTGATCTCCTGAGAATTTTCCCGTCCTGGTTTTTTCCCGGAAACAAGACCGGCCAGATCGCTGTGGATTTTTTCTTTCGAGAATATTCCTTTTTGCATGGGGATAAGGAGTTCTCCCGCTTCGCTCAAACATCCTTCATAGGTGTCGACGACAACCTTCGATTTGATTACAGTCTCCTCATCCAGCTCCTGCATGGTCGGGGTAAATCCGCCAATTGCGTTAATGTGCGTCCCGGGTTTCAGCAGGTTACCGTTAAATACAGGCGCTCGGGAGGTCGTAGCCGTAACGATCACGTCGGCTTTTTCGACGACCTCATCGGAACTCGATGCCTCTTTCACTTCGATCTTCGGATCCCTTGGAAGGTTCCTGACGAATTCGGCTAATCGGCCCTTATCGTTGTCATAGACATAAGCCTTCTTCAACATCGGAAAGACGACCTTCATTACCTCAAGCTGAAAGCCGGCCTGAACACCTGCACCGAAGACCCCAAGGACCTCTGAATCTTTTCTCCCGAGATATCGGCTTGCAAGGCCCGAAGCTCCACCTGTCCTCAGGCCGGTCAACATGGCTCCATCCATCAGGGCAAGAAGGGCCCCTGTTTCAGGATTACAGAAAAGATAATAAGAGAAAATCGTCGGGAGAGCCTTCTTGATATTCTCCGGAAAAACCGATACCAATTTCACGCCCAGCCCGTCCGGCTGTTCCTGAAAAGAGGGCATGAGTAAGGAAATACCCTTATGAGGCTTCACTTCCATGGCAAGCCTCACCGGAGCAACCGTTTCTCCTCGTGAATAGGAAAGAAACGCCCCTTCCAGGGCCGGAATGATCTCCTCCATCGTGAGCAGCTCTCTCAAATCTTTTCTGTTCAAGATAATGGGCATGACCCTCATCTCTTTCCGAGCTTTCGGAAAAACGTCTCATGAGAAACATATCTCCAAATCCGAAATCCCTGTAAGGGCGAATGGCCATTCACCCTTATGAAACAAATTCCATTTCGTCTGTTGAAGCACCATTCCCATCCTGGCATCCCAAGCCTCTCCATAAGACTTCCTATTTACGCGATCCTTGTCATATCGATTTCCCTTGTTCGTCCATTTATCCCCACCGTGCAGAACATTGAGTAACACAAATTTGGTCCGGGATCAAAAAACAGGAAGTTCCCCTGGGAGATCGTCCCTTCTGATCTTCTTAATAATAGCTCATGCCCGCAGGGCGCCCACGAGCCATGAAAATTGATTTGTAGGGGCGCTGCTCGCTGCGCCCGCCAGGGCAGGGCAAGCCCGGCCCCTACAATACAAACCGGGTATGCTGATGCTAACCACTGATACTGACACTTTATTTTCCACATAGTAGCCAACACAATATTTTGTCGAGGATTAGGTATTCGATCGAGTCGTCGACAAGCCTTTATTCGATGGTTATTTTTCTTGACATCTTCTTGAAATCGTGTCATGGATTGACCATTCCAAAATGACCATTGTGAATGGGGAGATCGTGTACCAAAAGGAGGTATAGTGAAAGAACCCCGGCCTTTTACGATTTGAAGTTTCTTCAAAACCTCAAAGCCTTGCGAGAAAAGAATGGTCATGAGAGGAGGAAATATGAACCGAACTATTTTCCTGATTTCAGCGTCGTTGCTACTTGTCATCTTCTGTTTCGGTATCGAAAAAGGATCTGCTGCCAGTTCTGGACCGAAACGTGGTGGAATGATCACGGTCGGAACCGGCACGGACGTGGTTGCCGTAGACCCCCACGTTACCTCAGCCTCGATAACGGCGGTGGTCATGAATCACGTATTCGAGCGCCTCGTTGGTTATGGCGAGAATCTGGAATTGGTGCCGATCCTGGCAGAGCGGTGGGAAGCAAGCCCGGATCTGAAGACGTATCTCTTTTTTTTGCGAAAGGGCAAACTCTTTCACAATGGAAGGGAGATGGTGGCGGATGACGTCAAGTATTCCATCGAGCGGATCCTGGACCCCAAGACGAACAATCCCCGCAGATCCACCCTCGAAAATATCAGTCGCATTGAGGTCGTGGACAAATATACGGTCCGCTTACATATGAATAAACCCGATGGGACCCTGTTGTCCTCGTTGGCCTTCACCACTCCCATCATGGCTGTCGTTCCACGGGAGGAAGTGGAAAAGCAGGGGGGTACCATGAAACATCCCGTGGGCACGGGCCCTTACAAGTTTGTGGAATGGAAACCGGATCGCCATGTCCTGCTGGAACGATTCGAACAGTACAAGCCCCAGTCCGGCCCCATGAACGGTTTTGGGGGAGAGCAGATCGCCTATCTCGACAGGATAAAGTTCGTCCCGGTTCCGGAAGAATCGGTAGCTTCGATGGCCCTTTTGAACAAGGAAATTGATTTCCTGCTCCATGTTCCCTTTAAGAATGTGGAAAAGTTCCGGACGGACTATGGCAAGCGAGGCATCGCTCTTGAGGAGGTAGAAGGGCTGGATTGGTTTGGAATATTTTTCGGCTGTAATAAACTCGTTACCAAAGAGGTGAAGTTTCGCCGGGCCTGCGCCTATGCCATCGATCGGAGCATCGTCGCCGAGGCCGCCACGCGGGGTTACGCTGCAATCAATTCTTCCTTTGTCGCTGTAAAGAACTACTACTATACGCCCTTCCACAAAAAATGGTACCCGAAGGATGTGGAAAAGGCCAAACAGCTCCTCAAGGAGAGTGGGTACCAGGGTGAAGAGATCCCCCTCTTAACGACCAAGCAATATCCAATGATGTACGACCAGGCTGTGGCGATCCAATCCGAACTGGTTGCTGCAGGCATCAAAGCGAAACTGGAGGTCCTGGACTGGCCCGTCCTTCTGGAGCGGATGTATTCAGGAAACTTCCAGATCATCAGCTTTGGCGTTTCAGCCAAACCGGATCCAGCCCTGGCTTATCTCGAAGCAAAATACGCCGGCTTTGAAGAGCAGTACCCCCGGTTGAGGGAGATAAGGGAAAAGGCTGGAATGACCCTGGACTTCGAGGCCAGAAAGAAACTTTTTGAAGAGGCCCATGGTATCGTCTACGAGGGAGTCCCTGCGATCATCGTCTACAACTTCAACCATTTCAATGCTTACTGGAACTACGTGAAGGGATTCAAGCTCTTCTGCACGAACCAGCCTCGTCTCTGGAATGTGTGGATAGACAAGTAGCAAAACGATAGGGTGATGGGAATTCCTCGGGGAGGTGCTTCGGATCCCTTTTGAGATTGGGAAGGGAAGGAGGAGAGATGAATCGAAAAACGATCTCGGTTGCAGGCTTGTTCGTCTTTGTGTTCCTCGGTTTCGGGCTCCAGGAGGCTTCTGCTCAACCCTCACCGAAGCGAGGAGGAATGGTTACCGCTGGAATCAGTGCGGACATTGTTGCGGTGGATCCCCATACGAACTCTGCTGCGATCAATCCTGTGGTATTGAATCATGTTTTCGAGAGGCTCGTCGGATACGGAGAGAATCTGGAATTGGTACCGGTCCTGGCAGAACGATGGGAGGCAAGCCCGGATCTCAAAACATATATGTTCTTCCTTCGAAAGGGCAAACTCTTTCATAACGGAAGGGAGATGGTTGCCGAAGATGTGAAGTATTCCATTGAGCGGATCCTGGACCCCAAGACCGGCAACCCGCGTAGAGAATCTCTCCAGAGTATGGAACGTATTGAAGTTGTCGATAAATACACCGTGCGCTTTCAGATGAAAAAGCCTGATGGGACCCTTCTCTCCTCACTGGCCTATCCCTCTCCAATCATGGCTGTTGTTCCGCGGGAAGAAGTGGAGAAGCAGGGGGGTGTCATGAAGCACCCTGTAGGCACGGGGCCTTATCAATTTGTTGAATGGAAACCGGACCGCCATGTTCTGCTTGAGCGCTTCGACAGATACAAGCCCCAGCCCGGCCCCATGAGCGGCTTTGGCGGAGAGCGCATTGCTTACCTCGATAGAATCAAGTTTGTGCCCATTGCAGAGGAATCTGTGGCCACCATGGCCCTCCTGAATAAGGAGATCGATTTCCTCCTGCACGTGCCCTTCAAGGACGTGGAAAAGTATCGAAAGGACTACTCGAAGCGTGGCATCGTTTTGGAGGAGGTGGAGGGACTCTCCTGGTACGGGATCTTCTTCGGCTGTGACAAACCGATCACCAAGGAGGTGAAGTTTCGCCAGGCCTGTGCATATGCCATCGACCGGAAAATCGTTACGGAAGCAGCAACGCGAGGCTACGCCGCCATCAACTCCTCTTTTGTGACGGTGAAAAATATTTACTATACTCCCCCCCACAAAAAATGGTACCCCAAGGACATCGAGAAGGCGAAACAATTGCTGAAGGAATGTGGATACCAGGGCCAGGAAATTCCTTTATTGACCACGAAAAGATATGCCATGATGTATGACCAGGCGGTAGCGATTCAATCCGAACTGGCCGGGGCAGGGATCAAAACGAAGCTCGAGGTCCTGGACTGGCCGGTTCTTCTCGACCGCATGTATTCAGGAAACTTCCAGATCATCAGTTTCGGCGTTTCTTCCAAGCCTGATCCCGCTCTAGCCTATATGGAGGCGAGATACGCAGGCTTTGAAGAACAGTACCCGCGCTTTAAGGAGATCCGGGAGAAAGCCATGATGACCCTGGACTTCGAGACGCGAAAGAAACTCTTTGAGGAGGCCCACGGTCTCGTCTACGAAGGGGTACCCGCTATCATTGCTTACAACTACAACCTTTTCAACGCTCACTGGAACTACGTGAAGGGATTTAAGATCTTCTGCACCAACCAGCCCCGGTTCTGGAACGTCTGGCTGGACAAGTAACGAACCGGCCCGTTGGCAGGGAACCGCCGCGAGATGTCCCTTGCTCCGTTATTAACAGTCTCATAATAGGATGGACACCCTTGCAGTGCACTCAGGGCTGCAGCGGATGGAAGTAACGCCCCCTTTCCCCCTCTTAACCCAAGAGGGGGTATGTCCCTCCCCTTGAGGTAAGGGGAGGTTAGGTGGGGTTATGAATCCTCGTGCCGACAGAAAAGATGCATAGACTATTTCGAAACTCTTGGTAAGATACGGAAGACACGTCGAATATGGTTTACTACGTCATCAAGCGGATCTTTTACTTTGTTCCCACCCTCCTTATCGCGGCCTTTCTGGTCTTCTTCCTCGTTCACCTGATACCGGGGGACCCCGCCGTCGTGATGCTGGGGGATGCGGCGAGCCCGGAGGCCGTTAAAGCGGTCCGGGAGACTCTCGGACTGGACAAACCCCTGCCCGTCCAGTTTGCTATCTGGATTGGCAAGATGGCAAAGGGAGACCTCGGCGTCTCCATTCATAACAAGGTCCCCGTCATCGACTCGATCCGTGAACGCTTCCCTGTAACCCTGACGCTGACGGCGCTGGCAATGCTTTTCTCTCTGTTTCTTTCTCTGCCCTCGGGCACGATGGCGGCGGTATACCAGAATACACAGAAAGACTACCTTTTCATGCTGGCGAGCATCCTGGGCGTCTCGATTCCAGGCTTCTGGCTGGGGTTGATGGCGTTGCTCATCTTCTCGGTTGAGCTCGGCTGGTTTCCGTCAACTGGATTTGTGCCGATCTGGGAGGAGTTCTGGCAAGGGCTCCGGTATATGGTTCTCCCTTCGATCACGCTGGGACTCCATATGGCAGCGGTCGTCTCGCGCATGACGCGGTCTTCCATGCTCGAAGTCCTGCGGCTGGAATATATCACTCATGCACGGGCCAAGGGGCTCACCGAATGGAAAGTGATTGGAAAACATGCCTTGAAGAATGCCTTTGGTCCGACGCTGACCACCATAGGCCTTCAGTGCGGGGCATTGCTGGGCGGTGCGGTTGTTACGGAAACGGTCTTCAGCCTGCCGGGGCTGGGTAAATATCTGGTGCTCTCCATCTATGCCCGGGACTATCCGGTGATGCAGGGCTGTCTCCTCTTTATCGCAGCGGTCTATATGGTCCTTAACCTGATGGTGGATATCCTCTATGTCTACTTCGACCCGCGGATCCAATATGAATAAGAGAAGAAACTCATGATCTGGAAAAGGTTGTTGTCACATCGGATCGGAATGGTTGGCCTGGCTGTGATCCTGTTTAACGTGCTGATCGCCATCCTGTCTCCCTGGATTGCCACCTACGATCCCCTTGCGATCAACATCGCCAGGAGGGCAGCGCCTCCATCAAGCGATTTTTTATTCGGCACCGATGACTTCGGCCGCGATATTTTCAGTCGCGTGATCTACGGAGCGCGAATTTCCCTGACCATCAGCCTGCTGAGCGTTTTCATTGCGACCCTCTTCGGCGTGGTCATAGGAGCGACAGCGGGATATTACGGAGGATGGATTGACAACGTGATCATGCGTTGTATGGATGCAGTCATGGGTTTTCCTGCCATTCTTCTCGCCATCGCCATTATGGCGGTCCGGGGCGGCAACCTGTACAACGTGGTGATCGCTTTGGGGTTCGTCTACATCCCAAGATTTGCCAGGATCGTGCGTGGCTCGGTTCTTTCTCTCAAGGAGAAGGAATTTGTGGAAGCTTCCCTCGCCATGGGCAACAGCGACCTCTTTATCATCTTCCGGCACATTCTGCCCAATTGCATGGCCCCCCTGATCGTACAGGGAACGATCAGTCTGGCTTATGCAATCCTGGCAGAGGCCGCCCTCAGTTTCCTCGGGCTTGGGGCGCCGCCGCCGGCGCCTTCCTGGGGGAATATCCTGAGCGATGCGAGAAACTTCATGCTGGATGCACCCTGGATGACCGTCTTTCCGGGAATCGCCATAACCCTTTCGGTCCTCGGGTACAACCTCTTTGGTGACGCCCTTCGGGATGTGCTCGATCCGAGGCTGAAATAAACCTCATCGGTGAGCATTAAGCAGACCCGGCAGGCACACTTCCAAAGCCTTGTAATGCGGGTCTTGTTGGAATGGAATGGGCTACAGGGGATCTCACCAAGAGTGAAGTCCGGTCCCGCCATAGGCGGGATCGGTGAATCGTGGTGCTTCGCATTCAAAAGGTTCCGCTACAAGGCTTTCTCAGTGTCCCTGCCGGATCTGCTTTGGCGGTTTATTGCCGGGTTAAGGTAAAATCATGAGTACCATCCTGGACATCAAGCATCTGAAAACGTTCTTCTACACTCGTGAGGGCATCGCGAGAGCCGTCAATGGTGTTAGCCTTCACGTGGAACAGGGCGAGATCCTCGGAGTGGTCGGAGAATCAGGATGCGGCAAGAGTGTCACGGCGCTGTCGATCCTTCGGCTTGTGCCATGCCCTGGTAAGATCGTCGGGGGAGAGATCTTGCTCGACGGCAGCGATCTCCTTAAGTTGCCCATGAAGAAGATGAGGGAGATCCGGGGCGATCGCATCTCCATGATCTTTCAGGAGCCCATGATCTCTCTCAACCCTGCCTTCACGATTGGGGATCAACTGATGGAGGCTCTTCTCGTTCACCGCAGGATGGGTCGGGCTGAGGCCCGTGATCGGGCCGTCGATATTCTTCGCATGGTCGAGATCCCGGCTCCGGAAAGACGGATCAGGGATTATCCTCACGAGCTCAGCGGCGGTATGCGCCAGCGGGTCATGATTGCCGAAGCCCTCCTTTTAAGCCCGGCTGTTCTTCTGGCTGACGAGCCTACGACCGCCTTGGATGTTACGATTCAGGCCCAGGTCCTTGACATCCTTTTCAAACTGACGGAGGAGATCGGGACGAGCATCATCCTCATCACTCATAACCTCGGCCTTGTTGCGGAATCGACCCGGCGTGTCGTGGTGATGTACGCGGGAAAAGTGGTTGAAGAAGGGCCGGCGGAAGCGATCTTCGAGAATGCCGGCCACCCGTACACGCAGGGCATTCTAAGATCGCTTCCTCTTCCCGGCCAGCGTCGTGGCCGGAATCGCAAACCCCTCGATGAGATCAGGGGTATCGTTCCCAGCCTGTTCGACCTTCCCGCCGGATGTGCGTTTCATCCGCGCTGTTCTCAGGGGAAGGAAATTTGCACTCAAGAGGAGCCATCTTTTTACACTGCCGGCGAAGGACATCATGTCTCTTGCTGGCTTTTTGCCTGAGTGATTTTGGTTTTGAAATACTATGAAAGCACTTCTTAAAGTCGAAAGCCTGAAGAAGTACTTTCCCGTCCGGAAGGGATTCCTGGGCCGGGGACACGATTTTGTCCGGGCCGTGGATGGCATTAACCTTGAAATCCACCGGGGAGAAACACTCGGCCTTGTGGGAGAATCAGGCAGTGGGAAGTCCACCACTGGACGGCTGATCCTTCGGCTGATCAACCCCACAGACGGACGGATCTGGTTTAAGGGCCAGGACATCACCGGGCTGAGCAGAAAAGCCCTCCGGCCTCTTCGAAGGAGCATGCAGATCATCTTCCAGGATCCTTACTCTTCTCTTAACCCGCGAATGACTGTCGCAGAGATCATTGGCGAAGGGCTCAAGCGCAATACAGGCCTGGGTGCCCGGGAAAGGAAGGAGCAGACCCTGGACATCATGGGACGAGTGGGGCTTCGGCCGGAACAGGTTGACCGTTATCCCCATGAATTCAGCGGGGGGCAACGGCAGCGGATCGGCATCGCCCGGGCGATTGTGCTTCACCCGGAGCTCGTGGTTGCGGACGAACCCCTTTCAGCCCTCGATGTCTCTATTCAAGCACAGACCGTCAATCTACTTGAGGAGCTCAAAGAAGAATTTCGGCTCTCCTACCTCTTCATCTCCCATGATCTGAGTGTCGTGGAACATGTGAGCGACCGGCTCGCCGTTATGTATCTCGGCAAAATCGTTGAGCTTGCCCCGAGGGATCAGCTCTACGATGCCCCGAAGCACCCCTATACGATCTCACTTCTTTCTGCCGTACCGCTCCCGCGGGTCCACGGGAAACGACAGAGAATCATTTTGAAAGGGGATATTCCCAGCCCCTTTAACCCGCCGGCCGGATGCAGGTTTCATCCGCGCTGTTTCCGGGCCATGGAGATTTGTTCTCACCAGGAGCCCGATTGGAAGGACCTGGGAGAGGGTCACTTCACCGCCTGCCATCTTTACTGAAGAGGCCCTCAAGGGCTCTGAGCGGTGAGGAGATCAGGAGACCTTTCCAGTTTTTTGAAGGATCTACAATGGAATACGCTCACATTCAAAAACGCATCTGCACTGAAATTGAGAAGATGAGAGAGGAGATCGTCAAGGCCCTTCAGGATTTGGTTCGAATTCCAAGCATCACAGGAAATGAGGGAGAGGCTCAGAAATTCATTGAGGAGAGGTATCGAGCCATCGGGCTCAACGTGATCCGTCTTGAAGCCGATCTCAGGAAGGTTAAGGACCACCCTGCGTTCATTGAAACAGGAATGTCCTACGAGGGAAGGCCCAATATCATTGGTCGCCTGCCAGGGAATCCGAAAAATCACTCCCTCATACTTAATGGTCACGTCGACGTTGTCACGCCGGGGCCTCTCGAGGCCTGGACCCATGGACCCTGGGCTGCCGAAATCGAAGGCGATAGGATGTTTGGCAGAGGAACGGGGGACATGAAGGCAGGGCTCCTGGCAAATTACTTCGCCTTGAAAGGAATTTTGCAAGCGGGTTTCAAGCCCGGTGGAACGCTGATGCTTCACAGTGTCATCGATGAAGAGTCAGGCGGGGGAGGCGGCACCTTGGCCTGTCTGATGGAAGGTTATACGGCCGATGGGATGATTTGTACGGAACCCCATAACTTGAACATCACCATTGCCCACGCCGGAGTAAGTCATTTCAGGATTAAGGTGGAGGGAAAGACGAGTCACGCGGGATTGGCTCACCTTGGAGTCAATGCGATTGGAAAGATGTATCTGGTCTATCAGGCCCTGATGGATCTCGATGAGAAGAGAGGCCGGGAAATCGTTTTTCCTCTCTTTGAAAAAGGCTCAGGAAGATCCTGCCACATCAATGTGGGGACGATGAAGGCTGGAGACTGGGACTCGACCGTGGCGGGTCATGCAGAGATCGAGGGCAGGATTGGCTTCATTCCCGGGGAAAAATTGGCTGATATCAGAGAAATGATTGAGATGACGGTGAAAGAGGTTTCTCGCAGAGATCCCTGGCTCTCCGACCATCCTCCACGGATTGAATGGTACGGCTGGCAGGATGAAGCCTGGTATCAGAATCCTGATCATCCCTTTGTTCAGACCTTCAAACAGGCCGCAGAAGAGGTTCTGGGCCGTAAGGCGGATTTCATCGGCAGAGCGGGAGGACTGGATACACGTTTCTCAAAACATTTCAATATGGCAGCCGCCTGCACAGGTCCTGAGGCGGCCAACATACATGGTGTTGACGAATATGTTGAGATCCCGTCTATCGTTCAAGTCGCTCAGATTCTCGCTACGATGATCTTGAAATGGTGTGGATATGAGGAATGAGGGATTTGATTTCGTAAGACGATAGTGGGTAGCGTGCCCATTCAGTCACAGGTGGGAAAACCTGTCCTTTCGTGTCTTTTCCTCGACCGGCTATTTATCGGCAGATGTAGGGGCGGGTTTTAAACCCGCCCGTCTGAGCTTGAGGGAGGAGGAGGTTTTTGCAGCTTTGCTCCGCCCCTGATCATCAAAAACGAAGACATTGACTGGGCTTTCGAACGCATTGAAAATGTCTTGATGACAGCTTAAGATATCGAAGACAGATTCTGTTGAAACAGGAATTCAAAATCTTCATGGGGCGAAAGGACTGATCATGGCAACGGTAGTTCAAATTATCGCTGATACGCTGAAAGGGCTGGGAATACGAAGGATGTTTGGACTTCCGGGAGGGGAGATCCTCGATCTCATCGAGGCCTGCAGGAAGGTTGAAGTAGAATTCATACTGACACGGCATGAATCGGCTGCTGCCTTCATGGCTGACGTAACCGGCCAGATCACGGGAATTCCCGGGGTCTGTCTTTCGACTGTGGGCCCCGGAGCAACGAATCTCATTAACGGTGTTGCAAACGCCTACCTGGACCGGTCGCCGGTTCTAGTGTTTACGGCCCAACTCCCCACTTCCTTTCATCCCTATGCGAACCACCAGTATATCGCACTGGAGCGGCTTTTCGAGCCTGTAACAAAAAGGGTTTACACTCTTACAGGACAGGATACCCGAAGGATGATCCAGGAGGGCTACCGCATTGCCACCACAGGGCCGAAAGGGCCTGTCTACTTTTGCCTTCCTCGCGATGTAGCAGCCAGAGATGAAACCTCTGCCGGGGATAATTCTTCCCCTCCGAAAACAGATTCACCGGGGGAGATTGATGAAAAACTTCTTTCAAGGGCAATCGAAGAGATCCGAAGGGCCAGGCGGCCGCTCGTCCTTCTTGGGATCGGTATCGATCCAAGAGAGGAGACAGAGATTGTCAGACGGTTCATCAAGAAGAACAGATTCCCCGTATTCGGAACATCAAAGTCAAAGGGCATCTTCCCCGAATCGGAACCACTCTACCTTGGAACCGCCTCAGGGATGATGGCGGATGATCTTATCGTGGAAAGGATCATGGAGGCCGATCTCGTGATCGGCATCGGTTTTGACCCTGTTGAATCGGATAAGATCTGGCACAAGGACATCAAGCTTCTCTCCATCAACCCCTACAGCCTTGCATACCAGAGCTACGTTCCATACATGGAGGTGCTGGGAAAGATCGGGACAGCCCTTGATCTTCTCATGAAAGAAGATTTCTCTCATCATGACTGGACGGATGAGGATTTCAGGACCTTTAGGGAACGGATGAGAAAGAAACTGACGCCGACGAACAAGCCTCGTCGTGGAACCTTCTCTCCCTACGAGATTGTTCAGAAAACGAGATCTATTCTCTCCGCCGATACGGTTGTGACAACCGACGTGGGAGTTCACAAATATATTATGGGCCAGGCCTGGGAGTCCTATGAGCCGCTCACTTTTTTGATGTCGAACGGTCTCTCCTCCATGGGCTATGGTCTTCCGGCGGCCATAGCGGCAAAGCTCGCCATGCCAGAGGCCAAGGTATTCTGCGTCACCGGAGACGGCGGCTTCTTAATGACGCTTCAGGATCTCGAAACCGCTGTCCGATTAAGGCTCCCTATCGTCGTGCTTATCTTCTGCGATCAAGCGCTGGGACTCATCGAACTGGTTCAGAAAAGGCGGGGTTATCCCAAATACGGGGTCGGTTTTGAGAAAACGAAATTTGCGTCCGTGGCAAAGGCCTTTGGCGCCCGAGGGATAAGACTTCGCTCCCTTGAAGAACTCCCTGAAATCTTTTCCACGGGATTCGAGTCAGATCGACCCACCGTCGTCGAGATCCCAATAGACGGAACGGAGTATATGGGACAATTGTGATCCCCACCACATTCAACCGCGATAACACGTGTGAAACATCTCCCCCCATAGGTGTTGGCACAATGGCATACATAGCCTTGAAATTATTAGTTGAATACAATACAATGAAGCCAGGAGGCAGGCTATGGAATTGAAAGAAATTCTTCTCGATATTCATGCACTTGAAGAGGAGATGCTCGCATACGAACGTAAGTATGGAATCCGTTCCGAAATTTTTTGTGCAGCCTATGTCAGTGGGGAAGAACCAGAGGATGATCGGTGGGTGCTGGATTTCGGCGAGTGGGCAAGTATTTACCGTACCTGGCTTCTTCGTCAGTCTGAGTATCGGAATGAAATCCAGCGCATCCAGAAAAATGCCAAGAGTCTGGTCGGATTGATTCACGAATCCTTATGAACAATCCCTTGCGGACACCTGAAGACTACGAACTGTTCTTGTATACAATTGCAGAGAAATTCCCTTCTGTTCACCGATCTACGGTGACCTTTATCCGCCGGGGTGCCTCGCTGGCAAGAGTGGAGGGGGAACTCCACTTCGCAAACGATGCTCGTTTGGTGCTCCGTGAACGGATTATTTTCTATCGCCTGCCAGCAGTGATTGACGAATATGGCTACGAGGTATGGCAAGGAACGAAGAAATTATACTGGTATGATTCTCAGCCTCATCCAGAGGATGCTAATTTAAGCAGCACCCACCCTCATCATAAGCACATCGAACCGAATATGAAACATCACCGTATCCCTGCACCGGAGATGAGTTTTTCTGGGTCCAATCTCTCTGCATTGATTCGCGAGATCGAGAAGCTTTTCGTCAGATAGCGTTAGTGGTTGCTCATGGTGAGAGATTACCGCCCAGTTTAGTCGTTGACCATGGTACAACTATGAAATGTCCAGCCTGTGGCCACTTGCAGATGGTTACAAGAACCACTGACGAAACCCTTGCCTACGGCGGTCAGTCGCTGACGTTGCACGGAATGCGGGGGGGATTTTGTCCGCGATGCGGCGAAGGGGTATGGGACGAGGAGAGTTATCGGCGCTACATCGAGGCGCAGGCGGCGCTGTTGCGTGCCCACCCTAACCGGTCACTCGACCAGGACCTCCCGTAAGCGGGACGCCGGTTACCCCTGCTTTTTTGATCAACCCGCTTCCCCAAAACCCTCCTTCAAGCCCTTCTGGAATTATTCCACGGCAACGAGATCCTCAATATCGCTGAATATTTTTGGCCCGATGCCGGGAACCCCCGTCAGCTCAGATGCGGTCTTGAAGCCTCCATGCGTCTTTCGGTATTCGATGATCGCGAAAGCGCGCTCTTCTCCAATGTGAGGGAGCTGCATTAATTCAGTGACGGAAGCCTTATTGATGTTAACAGGAGATTTCAGTCCCCGACCTGTGGCCTTCTCCTGCTTGTAAACCTGGTAGTGCTCTTCCAGGTGGGCCTTGGCCTTATCGAAGGTTGAAGGGTCAATCCATTTCACCTGATGAATCCTGCCCAAGGCACTCTTTAGATGCGGGATATCAACCTCGCCTAAATGATTATGATGGGGAAGATGTCGGATTTTCTTTCCATCTTGAGCAGTCTCAATAGCCGCAAAGGCAGAATCTGGAAGGTCCTTGATGTACCGCTGGCTCCACTTTTCCGCAAGCGCTGGCCGTACAACACATAGAAGAAATATCCCCGCTATTACCAAGACGCATCTTCTGAGGTTTCTTGTGAACATATTCTCCTCCCCCACAAGAATGAAAAAATGAGCCCTTCTCCACTATTCCACCCTTTTCCCTTGCCTGCAATGAACGGCCGACGTGTGGCGCACACGCAAAGATTTGTCGAATGGGGCGGGGCTTGCCATTGCTCCAGGGCTCGTGACAGAAGCAATTTTTCAAAAGAAGCCTGAACGCTTGCAGTCTTGTTATCTGAAGTGGCGCCGGCGCTTCTTACTTTTGGAACTTGAGGATTTTGTTGATTCAGTTCCATATTTCGTCCCTTGAGCCGTATGGTTTGACTCCAAGGAACGCGCGCAATGTACGCGGCAGCCGCGGGTCAGGTTGACTTCGTCGTCGTGTTGCCTCCCTTGTCGTTAGCGTGCCTCATGGCATACTTGGCGGCACCATAGGTGGCCATAGGTGGCCACGCAATACGGGACACAGTACGTAACGGCGAGTTTGACCCAGTCCAGGGCACGCATGTCGCCGCGCAGGAAGATGCGATCTCCATAGTTGATCAGTGCGAGGATTGATCCGACGAACAGGGCAACCCTGGCCGATGTAGCAACTGTGTCTCGTTCAGTAATAACAGCAAAGAATGTCTTCATACGTCACCGATAGAACATAATCAATACGCTCCACCACTTTGCGTAACCCGGATTAGTATTTCCATCATTGACCCCTTTTCTGCCGCCATATCATCTATCGTGGGCGGCACGGACGAAGTCCCGCAGGGCGAATGCTTTGACCTGGGGGCATGATCGGAGCTTTGTGCGATGCGGCTTATGGGGTGCCAATCACTCCTTTACTCTTCGGAGTTCCATGATCACGGGATTGAACGGATCCGGACAGGCAACATGCGCTTTGTCTTTATCTTCCTCCCACGGAAATTCCCCGCCAAATCGAAGCACGCGCCATGATGGGAAAATCGCATTGAATGCACTGGGACAGATGGTTCCTGGAGTTCCAGATAGACCTACTGTAAAATCTTTGCTCAGATCGAACTCCTGCCCCTCTTGATGCCCGGCAGCACAGGTCCCTTTAACTGAAAGGATTCTTAAGATAACCTTTTCCGGATTTGCCATGAGAGAGCCTCCTTCGTCAATTCGTTTCTCTTAGCAGGGTGTTGAAAAAGTTATCTTACCCAGGTTGCTCAAAAATGGCCAGATGCAAGGCACCCGAAATCCTGAGGAATGAGGCGTACTTGGCAGTACGCCGCAATGACGAAGGATGAGGGAAACGCAGCAGATGACCGTTTTTCAGCAACCTGTTAGACATGTCGCAAACAGTAGAGAGACTTTGAATCAAAGTTCAAAGGAAAATCGTGTGCATTTTAGGCAAGTGTATCAAAGTTTGATAAGAAGATCAACAAGAAATGAGTACGCCCTATATGGACTCAGGATCAGGAGCCGGGGTGGAATAAGGGTTTGTCAAGTGATATGATTAATGCAGTGAAAGCTTTTGCCTGAGGGATGGATGATGGGTGAGGTGGTAATAGCGTATGGAAGCCAGGTGGAGACAATGGTCCGGCAACTTATCGAAAGTACGGGCGCCATGGATCGACTCGGGCCGGATGACTCGGTCATGATTAAACCGAATCTTGTGGCATCCCGCAAGGACTGGATCGGGGTTGATACAGACCCCCGGGTGATAGAAGCCCTGGTGAAGTCTCTGAAGGACAGAGGCGTCCATCGGATTACTGTTGGGGATGGCAGCGGCATGGGGAACAGCGCAACGAAAGCATTCGAATACTGCGGGTACAGGGACCTTGCCACCCGCTACGGACTGCGTTTAGTCGATCTCGAAAAGGATGAATTCATCAAAAAACCTGTAACCATTGAGGGTCCCTTCAAAAACCTGGAGATTGCCCGAACAGTTGTTGAATGCGACTTTTTTATCAGCGTGCCAGTCATGAAGGCCCACCATGAGACCCTGATCACCTGCAGCCTTAAAAATCTTAAAGGTACCATGCCCAGATCCATGAAGACGGCATTCCACAGTGTCAATCTGCACAGGGCCATCGCCCAGTTAAACAGTATCCTGCTCCCCGATTTAATTATTGTAGATGGCCTCCAGGGAGATCTGCATTCCGAGACCGGGCATGACCCTGTTGCCATGGACAGGATCATTCTTGGAACCAACCCTGTGGAGGTGGATAGTGTGGTCGCAGACATGCTTGGATATGCTCCCCGGGATATTCGTCATATCGCCTTTAGTGCCGATCCCGGCCTTGGAACTTGTGACCTTAAGAAAATTACAATTCGCTCCCTTAATCGCCCTTCCGCAAGAAAGCGTTTCAGTCCGCCCAGTCATTACTCGAAGAGATTCCCCTGTTACATTAGTGCAGAAGGGGCTTGCTGCACATGCATGGGTAATTTCATCTTTGCCCTCGAACGGTTAAAGGAGCAGGGATTGCTGTCGGAACGTCTTTCCTTCTTTATTGGACAAAATTCAAAGATTCCTGCTAACAAAAAGGCCTTAACTGTTGCCGTTGGTCAATGCGCATCAAAGCAGGACGGAGCCGACCTCCGCATCGATGAATGCCCTCCCACGGCTGGCAACATTTATCAGTGTGTTTCATCAATCGTCGCGGGAAGTGATCGGTGACTTCCCGGATAATCCCTTTTATCCGGGGTTCTGACTCTCTCTTCTCGACAACCACCTCACTCCCAAGAGTGTATTCACACTTGATTTTATCATAATTAGGTGATACTTTTCCTTTAGATTATAATTGAAGGAGTGACAACGATGCCAATTATTAAACCCATTTCAAGCCTTCGTAATCGAACGAGAGATATCGCCACTCTATGCCATGAGCAAGACGAACCCGTTTATTTGACCACAAACGGTGAAGGCGACCTTGTGGTTATGAGCATCGAACATTGTGAGCGACTTAAAGTGAGAGTCGAGCTCTTTGGAAAACTGGCCGTTGCACAAGCCCAAGCTGCGGCTGGGGAAAAAGGTCTCACCCACACTCACGTGATGAAGAAGCTCAGGCAGCGTCTCCATGGCAGATAAATACACCCTCCGTTACATTGCCTTCTACATTGTTCGTGGTAAAACCGTCGAAATTCACCGTGTTGTTCACGGCTCACGCAATTTAGATGACATCATCTAAGCTTTTGTCTTTCCCCATTCACCGTGAATCACAGAGGTATGCTCCCGATGGGTGGCCGGCCTGATACAGTGTCGCGGCAAAGCCGAACTTCCCACGCCCGTCTCCGGGTTTTATTAAGGGTCTCAAAATTGAATTGACATGGACATTGGAAAATCTCCCCTCGCCCCTCTTTGCCAAAGAGGGGTACCTCCTCCCTTTGGAAAAGGGAGGTCGGGAGGGATTTTGTAAATCAATGTCGTTATTATTATGAGACTGTTAACAATTTGTTGGGTGCCCTGTGGGAGGCTGAATGGACCGGGCTGCATAAAAGGGGCCATGCACGTTTCGGTTTCCTCAGCATCATTGGTGTGAGGGGTTCCCCGAAAAGTAGGATGTGCCCTTTTGCTGCTTTCAAGGTCAGAGCCCCGCCTTGCGCAACCGTTCGATGAAGCTGGGCCTTCGGGCTTGGGTTACACGGATAGCATCGAGCCTGGCCCGGAACTGATCCGTCTTGTTCTCGCGCGCAGCCAGGTCGCGGAGGTCGGTGAGCAGATCAACGGCAGAATCGTAGTTCTTCGGCTGCTTCGTGGAAACCAGGTTCTCGACCTTGTTCCACAGCTCTGCCTCACGCCCTGCGATTTCATCGAGGTGCTTCGCCCGCAAGACCGCCGCCTCGCGCACACGTCGCGCCTTCTCCTCGGTGGCCTTTTGGGCGGCGAGTTGGCGACGTTCCTCGGCAAATTGTTCGGCTGAGCGGAGAAGTTCGCCCGCGGTCCGTCGCCTGGCCTTTTCGGTAGTTGACTGGCCTTCCTGGCCACATTCCCTGATAAATCGCTTGAGAAGCTCCATTGCAGGACCAAGGTCCTCGCCAGCGATGAGCTTGGTAAGGACATCGTTTTTCTCGTCGGTTTGAAGCTTCCCGACCCACTTACGGATCTCTTCTTTCTTGCCCTTCATATTTTCCATGGGTTTGCTTGCCTGGGCCGCTACATGGAGGAGGTCCGTATCGATCCGGAGGAAGTCAACAAGGCTTTTAAGGGATGGGCTGAGTTGACCGAGCCCAGGTGGCACCGGCGGCTCGATGTCTTCATCGTCGAGAGATCGCCGCTCTGTGCGCAGACGAGCCAGCCGAGATAGAGACAACGCATATCGCCATGCGCGAGTTCGCCGCGGACCGGAATAATCGAGGAGAGCCCGCCTTCGCCATCGACCCACTCGCCCCCTTCCTCGTCCTCGGACACGAAGGTGAGAATAACCTTGCCGTTCTTCTCGCGGGCGAATGTCTGCTCGCCTGGACAGTAAAGATGAGCGGTCTCCAAGTCCAGCAGGCCGGACGGCAGCCGCAGCTTGAGTACGTGGGTGCCCCAGTTGGCAAGGTATAGGAACGCATCGAAGTACTTCTCCATCCACGCGTCCTCGTCGCCCTTAAAGTTCCCCCAGGAGTAGTCGTTAACAAAGCTCGTCGGGGTGATACGGGCGCGGGTCGAGTACGAACGCAGTTCCCGAACCTCCTTCTCGGTCAGCGGTCGGTCAATAGCCTGAAACTCGTAGTACTGGTACTCGCTCATCGACTCACCTTTCGGTCATTCTGCTTCAGCTCCTCAGGCAAACCGCCATCATCCTCTTCACGGCTTCAACCTTCCGGAGGCTTCGCCAGTCTGTGCGGTCGCTGCCTGTTTCCTCGCATGTTTGGCCAGCTTCTTGGCATGTTCCATCTCGATCTTCTCCTCAATGGATATCACGACCGCTGGGCGGTCCCTCCCGTACCGCTTACGATACAGGTGCTCGATGAACTGGGGGAGGGGCATTTTCCACGGCTCCTGCTTGTGGTTGGCGATCTTCCCAAGCCTCTTCGGGTTGAGACCGATCTCGCGTGCCATCTGGACCTGTGTGTGGGACAGGTGAAATTTCTTCCGTGCATCCATCCAGACCTGCAAATGATCGGGGATGCGTTTTCTGAGCATCGGTCATCTCCTTTGAGTTCATCGCTGGCATGTAGGCACCACGTTTGGGGTCGGCCAAGCTAGTATATTTTAGAATCTCTGGCAATATACTCATGAATTGCCTGCAGGTGATTGCTCGACTTTTCCGTCCATTTTATTTTGCCCATTGTTCAACTCTTTTGAGGAGCTCCTCTGTGGTCAGCAGTCTTCCTTCCTCCGCGTCTTTAAGACCATCCAGGACCTGAGCAACAAAGTTTATCTCATCCATGATGTCTTCAGCAGAACACCCATCAGGTAGGCGTCTTATAGTTTCGATTGAGGCTTCTTTAATTGCAACCATTGAAGCACTTCCTTCCTTCACAAAAATATAACATACGCGCGGAAGCATGACCCATTTTCAAGCTGCTTTCAAAGACTGCTCATTTTGGATAATAATTTTTGGATTCACATTTTTCGGCGGAACAGGCAACCCTTGTTCTCTTAATAAATTCACATGTTCGATCATCCCCCATTTCGCTTTGTAAAGACAATCCTCGACGGAGTGCCCGATGCCTGAAAAACCTGGCAGATCAGGGGAGTAAAATCCAAAAAAATCGGGTTCCTTGGTCGCCTCAATCGTCAATGAATACTCTAAATCTATCATCTTTCAGCCTTCGTGCTTATAATCAAGTAGATAGCTTGGTCCGACCCCATTAGGTTAGTCGCTGCCAGTCCTATTCCCAGGCGGAGTAGACCGGCTTTCCCAACAGGTATGCCGGGTTGGCGCCCTGCCTGGGCATGAATTTCTGCGCTCGCCCGTTATTCACCTCGGCAACGTAGAAGTTCTGCTCCTGGTCCACGCTGATTTGATGCACACCCCACATTCCGCCCGGGAAAGCGCCGAAGGTACCCCAGGAATAGAGCAAGTTTCCGTTCATGTCCCACTTCACCATCTTCGATGTAGTATGGTCCGCGCCCCACAGGTATCCATCGGCGCCCATGTAGATGGTGTATATCTCCGCAGTCCCGGCCACGCCGACGCTCCACTCGTAGAGGTACTTGCCCATTTCGTCGAAAACCTGAATGCGGCGGTTAGCCCGGTCATTCACGAACACCCGCCGTGTCTCGGGATGCACCGCGATCCCGTGCACATTGTTCATGTAACAGGGACGCGCCTCGGTCGGGGGATTACCCTTCTCGCCCCAATCCAGCAGGAACTTGCCGGTCTTGTCGAATTTCGCCACTCGAGTGCCGTTGTAGCCGTCCGAGACGAAGAAAGTGCCGTCAGGCAGCCATGCGATGAACGTCGGCCGGTTGAAGTGCGTGGCGTCCGCGCCCAGCACGCCGGGTGTGCCGATCGTCTGCACCAGCCTCTTGCCGTCGTTGGAGAACTTGAAGATCGCGTGCGAATGGTCGTCGACCACCCATACGAGCTTTTCCGGATCGTACGGACTGATGTAGATTGCGTGCGGCCGCTTCAACATCTTGTCCCACTGGGTCCACTCTTCAATGATCTTGCCATTGGCGTCCACCACGATCAGGCAATGCTCCCAGCGGGCGTCGACGCCGAACTTGCCGGTGTAGAGCCTGAGCCCATCCTCAGCGAGTTGGCCGCTGGCACCGGCTGCCGGAGGGCTGGCAGTTGTGGCGTTGCGGAAAGGCAGGCCTGCTATTGGAAAAATGAGGTTCGGCCCGGCCTCGGGAACGGGTCTGCTCACCGGCGTGGGAAAGTCCGGCAGTTCGCCCCGCTGAAGGATGAAGACCCGGTTGGGACTTTCCGCGAAGACCCCCTGCGTCGATCCCCATGTCCACTTCTCATGCTGCGGCAACTGGGACAAGGGCTTCGGCCAGCCAACGACGGGCTTGTAGGCGCCAAATGTGTCCTGCCCACCCTTCTCTCCCGGCACCGCCGCGAACCCAGCCGGTGCTGTCTGTGCTACGGCCGGCGCCGGCATTGAAGGAGCCGTCACGTTCCCGATCACGAAACCCACTACAAGCCCGAGGGCGGCTATCACGACCACTACTGTGCATCTTTTCATGAGAGTCTCCTTTCGCTCTGAAATTCCACTCCGCAAGAACCGGCTTACTGGACATCAGGCTGGGCTTATAAGAAATATCACCCTCTCTAAACCCATTCGCTGACTTCCCGGACAATCCTTTTGTCCAGGGTTCTATCTCTCCTCACTCGACAACCACCTCATTCCCAACGGGAAAACTTTTCGTCCGCCTCGGTTCGCTCGGCCGATTCTGTCTGGTCAGCGATTCTTCGGTCCACCCGACGTGACGACTCTCTACTCCTGCCATTCGTCAATCCTGTCCTTTTTTTCAGCCTTCATCCACATAATGCTCCATGCCCGGAGGGCACCCTCGATCGATGAAAATTTGTTTTTGGGTTTGATTCAATCTTTTCGTAGGGGCGATCCTGCGTGATCGCCCTTTTCCGGGCAGACACTCAGGTCTGCCCCTACGGAATATATGATTTACAGACACGGATTACGGACACGGTCACGCTATTTTCTACATATCAAGCATTAGTTTGGTCCGACCCCAGGAGCGGATCCGAATGCACTGGATGCCTGCTACGTGGTCCCCTGGCGGTTACCCCTGGGCTGAGCCTGTCGAAGTCACAACCGGACTTACGCCGGTTAGCAGATCGATGACTTTTCAGGTTACACGAGCGCTTTGTTAGGCTCTTTATCGATTAAATGATAATTTTCCCTCATTGTATTTGTGAATCAACATTGATATGAGGGATTGATACGGTATCCCCTCTTCAATTGCTTTAGCCTGAATTTTCTTTAAGTCCCGTTCACTCATGCGGATATTGATTCGCTTTCGTTTGCTCAGGCTATAGCGGGCATATTCCTCATATTGCTTTTTTTCTTTCTTAGTGAGGTCGGAAATCCATTCCTCATTCTCAAGTGATTTTGCTAATTCCATTTCGTCTTTGTCCAAATATGCTTGTTTCTTCATTTCTTGCCTCCCAAATACTTCTTTGTTGCTTTACTGTTTGGTATTATTGTTTTCAAAAATATTTTCTCGTTATCCTCAACATATGGCACCGAATAAATATAATTCTCGATCCTTACCAAAAAAACCTTCTGATTCGGATATTTTGCCGGATTTGGATGTTTTATTCTGGCAACCAAATCTCCTGATGCAATGGCCAATTCGACCTGCTCAAATGATACCCCTCTAAATTTCTTGAGCATTTCATTTTTCTCATCATTCCAGTCAATATATTTCATGAACGTGTGCCTATTGTATTCTCTGTCACATAATAACGATGATTCTTGTCTCTGTCAAATCGTTCTTACATGACCCACTCCCCGGGCTGAAGCCCAGGGTTTCATGAGGTGCTGGCAGTCTGCAGGATAACCTCTCCCGCGTGTCCATCCCTGGCAAGAAGATGGAAATCACTTGAAGTCACGCCATAATTGAGGATGCACGTCCCGAATCGGGTCTTACCCTCGAAGAGCCATCGCAGCCGGTGCCGCCGGTCTGGTACAAATCTCACGAGGAACTCTTTCTTATGACATCGATGAGTGATGTGCCAGACGCAGCCCGGAATATAACGCCTGTTAGCCGTGGCCATTCCGTGATCCACTCCCTAAAACCGCAGTTTTGACCCTGAAAATCCCCTTCTAAGCCTGACAACCGCCTCTCTTTTTCAGCCTTCATCCATGAAGTCAATTAGTTAGCTTGGTCCAACCCCGACAGGTCCCCCAACAGGTGCACATGAGTATCCATAAGAGCCCACGCCAGGATCTTCGTTCCTGTCTTCTCCACCTGCCGACGAATACGGGACACAAAGTTCTCCCGGTCCTGCTCGTCACGAAATATCCGGCACCCTTCAATCCCACACACCATGATGTGATGAAGAACTCCCGGTGCATCCAGTCTCGCTTGTCGTGGCATAATCCCTTCTATCATAATCTCTTCCCACTGTAAGGTGTCGATTTTCGTCAACTTCCCTTCCACATCAACGTCCCCGCCAGCCTTTCAGTGGTCCTCCGCGCATGACTTACCGTCATCACAATCATCCAGCAAAGGCAGGTTATTTAAATAACTAAACTACGTCCCTGAGGGGGTTCCTTTTGTTCCTGGCTTCAGTTGATTGAGTATTGTCTGGTAAAGATTCATGATCTCCACAGTACCTGCAACAAACCTGTAGGTTCCTTGCCTGACCTTTACCACCTTGCCTTCTTTCTGCCATTCTCTTAGGAGGTTGCAGCTGAGTACTTGCTCGGACTTATTGTCAGTCATGTGTGCAAGCTCGCGAAGTTCTTTTGGGGTAATGTAGCCGTCATCATATTGGGTTTGAAGCTGGTGGGCAAACTTGAATAGACCTTCCTTTTCTGCATGCGAAAGAGCCTTCGACTGCTTCCCTTCACTTAACAAGACCCTAACCCACCTGTTGAGGATAATCCTATCCTCTTTTTGATTGTAGAATATAGGTCCCTTTAGGTCACTTAGAATTTCGGCAAAAAGAGGGGCAGAGTCTCCGTCGATGTACTGCCTGAGCGACCGAACCGGTTTCTCGCGCCAAAGGACCAGCGCTGCGGCGATAAGTACTTTGCCTTCAGAATCATATATTTCGCGCAACCGGTCTAGCGTGACTTTATTACGCTGATTTGATTTAAAGGCATAACATCTTGTAACGACAACAATAATCATTCATCTCAGTTGTATACACTGAATGGGATATTGGTTTTCAGTTCTTTGTCAACTAAATCG
>Ga0209777_10001108_pt1 | contig 40654 bp, 40 predicted proteins | sample FrelakmetHBP12HB_FD_187147 | JGI IMG/M metagenome (GOLD analysis project Ga0209777, IMG submission 187147) | Freshwater lake sediment microbial communities from the University of Notre Dame, USA, for methane emissions studies -HBP12 HB (SPAdes)... | ecosystem: Environmental > Aquatic >...
TACGAGCAGGTACAGAGCGATACGACGAAAGCGATCGCCGCCATGGAAAAGGCCGTGGGGCTGGCGAAGACCGATCCCCGTTTGCTCTTTGAACTTGACGCGCTGTACGAAGCCGGCAACGTGCCGCCCCGCAAGAGGCTTGCTTTATTTGAATCGAACGCGCCGCTGGCCGAGAGACGGTCAGATGCGATGGCGCAGGAGGCCAAAGTTTTTCTTCTGGCGGGCCGATACGACCAGGCCATCCAACTGCTGACCACTCACCGGTTCCACAACTGGGAGGGATATGGCGATATTCATGATATCTACATGGATGCCTGCCTCCTGCGAGGTGAGAAAAGATTCCAGGCGGGGAAGTATCAAGAAGCTTTGAAAGACTATGAGGCGTCCCTGGAATATCCGGAAAATCTGGAGGTCGGGCGGCCGTATCATGAAGCGCGATTGCCGCAGGTCGACTACTTGATGGGTCTGGCTTACGAAAAGCTTGGGAATAGCGCAAAATCCCGGGAGTTGTTTCAGCAGGCGATGCAGGCTCAGAGGCGCCAGCAACCCGAAATGCTGTACTACCAAGGCCTGGCAGCGCTGAAGTTGGGCCGGAAGAGCGAAGCCAACCGAGGGTTTGACGGATTGGCCGCAACGGGTAATAAGATGCTGTCCGCAGGATCCGGTAAGGACTACTTCGCGAAGTTCGGGCAGAAGCGGTCCAGCCGTCTCCGCCTTGCTGACGCCCATTACCTGCTTGGCCTGGGGAATTTGGGAAGGGGCGAAACAGCCAAGGCGCGGCTGGAGTTTCAGGAGGCGGTCAAACTGAATGCCAATCATCTGGGCGCCACCAGCCAGTTGTCGGCCAGCGATGGTTCAGAATCTGTGGCGACCCGCTGAAGGAAAGCCGCAGAGGTTCAAAAAGCGAAACTCTGCGCTACGAGGTCCGCCGGGATCTATTATCCGTTGATTGTTTACTTTTCCCTTGACAATACACTTTACGTATGCTAGTGTAGCAACTAGCGATCATCGAAGCGTGCGGTCTATAGGTGGAGGACATTCAACACGGAGATCAAGGATCCAGAACGATTCAACTTTTGGAAGCCACGTGGAGGGTTCCTGCGACTTGTGGGATGGCAAGTTCCGATGGTCAGGACTGCCCCGAAAACACCCCCGACAGACGGAAAGTCGCTCTGCGGAACTCGGATGGTTTGTCAAGTGTGACGGTATATAAAGTCCATCATTTCAACCAATAAAAAACGCCTAACCCGTCACCCGGTAGAAAACAAACAACCTGACGGCTTAGCCAGCATGACATAATGTCCAACACCAAAGCCCCCGGGGGTGCGGTCGCGCGAGGCGGCGTCTTTCGAGAGGTGGTCCATCCCTCGATCCCCCCGATTCGACATGACTCGCGGCTCTGAGCCCCACCTCGGCGAGATCGCGGTTCTGGTCGGGGACCACTTTACCGGCTCGCCCCTCCTCACATCCTTGGACTATCCTTCAGCATTGCAATAGAATGCAATAGAGGGCCATGCTCGAGATCCAGGACATTCTGCATAACGTCGAGGCTTATCGCCCCGGGGAAGACCTGGCTCTACTTCGCAAAGCCTACGACTTCTGCGCAATTCAACATTCCAACCAGAAGCGTCTTTCGGGCGAACCCTTCATATCCCATCCCTTGGAAGTCGTGCAGATCCTCGCCGAGATGAAGCTGGATCCCGTCTGCCTGACCGCAGGCATGTTGCACGACGTTGTCGAGGACACGCGAACCAGCCCCGAGCGGCTCCGGCAGGAGTTTGGTCCAGAGGTGGCGCGCATTGTCGAGGGTGTGACCAAGATCGGCCGCATCAAGTTCCTGAGCCCCGAAGAGCAGCAAGCCGAGAACTATCGCAAGATGGTCCTGGCCATGGTGGACGACATCCGGGTGGTGCTGGTGAAATTGGCGGACCGGCTGCATAACATGCGCACCCTCGAGTTCCTGCCGCCTGACCGCCGGGAGCGCATATCTCGTGAAACCTTGGAGATTTACGCACCCATAGCTCACCGCCTGGGCATGGGAAAAGTCCGCGGCGAATTGGAGGACCTGTCGTTCCGCTACCTGGAGCCGGACGCCTTTGAGGAAGTGAAGAAAGCCGTTGAAAGCCGGCGCAAGGTGGGCGAGGAGTTTCTGGCGGAAGTCCGTGGCCAGGTGGAAGCCAAGATGCGAGAGCACCATATCCCGGCGAGCATCCAGGGCCGCATCAAGCGTCTCTACAGCGTCTGGCAAAAACTCCGGCGCCAGCATATCGGCATCGAGCAGGTGTACGACCTGCTTGCCATCCGCATCATCACCGACAGCGTGAAGAATTGCTACGCGGCGCTGGGCGTCATCCACAACACCTGGCGGCCAGTGCCCGGACGCATTAAGGACTTCATTGCCATCCCCAGGCCGAACCTCTATCAGTCGCTGCATACCTCCGTCATAGGTCCCCATGGCCATCCTTTCGAGGTTCAGATTCGCACGGAGGAGATGCACCGCCTGGCGGAGGAAGGCATTGCGGCGCATTGGAAGTACAAAGACGGCCGCCCTCTGGCCCAGCAGGACGAGGAGCGCTTCGCCTGGCTGCGTCACCTGGTGGAATGGCAGCAGGAGATGCGGGATCCGGGCGAATTCCTCTCCACGCTGAAAATCGACCTTTACCCCGAGGAGGTATACACCTTCACACCCAAGGGGAAGGTGATTGTCCTGCCGCGCGAGGCAACGCCCATTGATTTTGCCTATGCCATCCATTCAGAGGTCGGGCATCACTGTGTGGGCGCGAAGGTCAATGGCCGGATCGTTCCGTTAAAGCACAACCTCCACAACGGCGACATCGTGGAAATCGCGACGCAGGCCAGTCATATGCCCAGCCGCGACTGGCTGGGACTGGTGAAGACCTCGCGGGCGCGCAACAAGATCAAGCACTGGATCAACCTCGCGCAGCGGAATCAGGCCGTGGAGATTGGCAGACGTCTGCTCGAGAAGGAATCGCGAAAGTACGACGTTTCCCTGAAGAAGGTCGGGGAGGAGGACTTCCAGCGCGTGGCCCGCGATCATGGATGCACCCAGGCGGACGATCTCTATGCCGGCTTGGGCTACGGCAAATTCGCCGCGCGCCAAGTGCTCGCCAAGCTCGTTCCCTCGGCCAAGCTGGAAGCGGCCCAGCCCTCGCGGCTCGCCAGTTCCGTCAAGCGGGCGCTCGGCATCTCCCGCGAGCTAGCCATCCAGGTGCACGGCCACGGCGACTTGATGGTTTACCGCGCCAAGTGTTGCAACCCCATCCGGGGTGAAGACATCATCGGTTACATCACGCGTGGGAAGGGCATCGCCGTCCACGCCAAAGGCTGCCCGAACGTTCAGAATCTCCTCTACGACGCCGAGCGGCGCATCGACGTCGAGTGGGTCGGACCCAAGTACAGCTTCTACCCTGTGAAGCTGACCGTGCACACGGAGGACCGCCAAGGGATGCTGGCGGACATCACCACGGCCATCAGCGGCGTGCATTCGAATATCCAGAATTTTGAGGCACGCACCAGCAGCAACCGCGCCCAGATCGACTTGACCGTGGATATTATTGACCTCGACCACCTGGAGAAAATTGTTTCGTCATTGAAAAAGATTGAAGGAGTCTATCAAGTCGAGCGGGTGATGCACGCATGAACAAAAAGATCATAACCACTCCGCAGGCGCCGGCCGCCATCGGTCCCTATTCGCAGGCGATTGGTTGGGGCGAACTTGTTTTTGTTTCCGGGCAGATCCCTCTTGACCCGGTCAGCGGTAAGGCTGTTGAAGGGGGCATTGCCGCCCAGACGGAGCGTGTGCTCGAGAACCTGGCGGCCATCCTGGAAGCGGCAGGGTCGAGTCTCGCCCAGGTCCTGAAGACGACCGTCTACCTCGTCGATATGAATGAGTTTGCGGCCATGAATGAGGTGTACGCGCGGTTCTTTGCGGAAAATCCGCCGGCCCGCGCCACCGTGCAGGTCGCGCGACTGCCTCGGGATGTTCGAGTGGAAATTGAAGTTGTCGCCGGGGCTTGAAAAAAGGTTGGACGGCAAAGGCTAGAGGATAGAATCCAGAGCTATGTCCTTACGCTTTAGCCGGTACCGCTGGCGCTTTGACCTTTTTCGCCAGCTTGATGACCTTGCCGGAACGGATGCAAGCAGTGCAAGCGTAAATGGTCATGTGTGTGCCGTTCACAAGCGCCCGGACCTTGCGCAGATTGGGGTTCCAGCGGCGCCGGGTGACGTTGTGGGCGTGGCTGATGTGGTTTCCAAAGCTGGGGCCTTTCCCACACAGATCGCATGTACGAGCCATATTATTACCTCATCGAGGAGAGAGAATTCGTCCAGAGCAACTATTTTAGCAGACCTGCGGGTTTTTGCCCACTAGTCCTACAATGATTCGGCTACAATGAACTAATGGAAATGCGAAGGGGTGTGCAGTTTTTCAAGGGGGCAGGGAGCTTTCTGGTTCTCTGCACTCTGGCGCTGTTTTTCGCTTGCCGGAGGCAGAGCGTCAACGGGCGCGAGACTTGGGCAGAGGTGGACGGCCAGCCGATTTTCCGCGAGGAGGTGGAGAGGATCTTCCGAAGCCGCGTCGCCGCAGGCATGGAGACTGCCAGCCCGGAGCAGGCCCTGAGCTTTAAGTTAAGCGTCTTGACCGAACTCATTGACAACCAGGTCCTCAAGGCCCACGCCGCGCACACGGGCATCACCGTCTCCGAGGCCGAAGTCGATAGCAGGCTGGGGGAGATTGAAAGCCCGTTCTCTAAAGAGGAATTCCAGAACAAACTGAAGGAGCAGGGCCTGGGGATGGACGATCTTCGACGGCAGATCCGTACGGAGCTAATCATTACCAAGCTGATGAATAAGGAGATCTCGTCTCGTGTCGCGGTCAGTGACGCGGAAATCGTGGGGTACTACGAGCGTAACAAGGGGAGTTTCAACGTCCCAGAAATCAGATTCCATTTGGCCCAGATCGAAGTTACCCCGGTGACCGATGCCGAGGTCCGGAATCTAAAGAACGACGACGCGAAGAGCACCGCCGCCGCGGAGCGCAAGATCCAGGCTCTCTACGCGCGCCTGCAGGCCGGCGACGACTTCGCGACGGTCGCGGTGGAGTATTCCGAGGACCCGCGCACGGCGGCGGGCGGCGGCGATATGGGTTTCCTCCCTGCCTCGACCCTCGATCGGACCCCCCAGTTCAAGCAGGTCGTGACTTCCTTGAAGGTGGGGCAGATGTCCGGCATTTTCCGCTCTTCGGACGGTTACCACATCATTAAGCTCCTGAGCAAGGAAGAGCCGGGACAGCGCCTCATCTCCGACGTGCAGATCCAGACGGCCATTCGCCAAACCCTGAAGAACGAGAAAGAGCAGCTCCTGAGAGCCGCCTACGTCGAGGACCTGAGGAACCGGGCGAAGGTGGTCAATTATCTTGCGGAACAGATTGTGAAGGCTGAAGGGACGCCCGCCGCGGGCAAGTAGCGGCCCCGTCTATATCGCGGGACGACAGCGACCAGAGCCGGGGTTTTCATTGCCAATTTTCGATTGACGATTGCAAAGGGCGAGGGTTGCCGTCTTCCTTCTTCAATCGACAATCGGCAATTAGGCCAAGCGCAAGAGACGGACGCCGGACTCGACCCCCCATCCTTCCTTCACGTAAATTCTCTCCACGCGCCCGCCGCGCGGCGCGCGGAGCTCGTTTTGCATCTTCATCGCTTCCATCACCAGGAGCCCCTGGTCGCGTCCCACCTCTTGATTCTCCTGGACGAGTATTTTCACAATCTTTCCCGGCATGGGGGCTAAGATTTCCTGCGGGCCCTCGGTCTCGATTCGGGATGAGCCGCGTTTCCAGCGTCGGGCGTCGCGGGCCTCCACCCCATAGTGGCGCAGTCCCACGGTTACAACTAAAGGACTCTCAATGCCCTGCGGATCTCCGGGCTGCTTCGCGACCACCGCCTCGTACGACCGGCCATCCATAAGAATCGAGTAGACCCCCGGCGAGATTTCCTCGGCGAGAGCCTCGGCGGTCGTGCCGTCCAGAACAAAGCGAATGGCATTCTGCCTTGATTCCGCGTCGCCCCGTGGTAAGACCTCCAACCGGTGCTCGGAAGCCTGCGACCCAGCATGGAGTCTGATTTCGAGCTTCATGGGGTGCTCCGGGTCCGGCGGTGCGGCCAGTGATTCAGAAGCGATTCGCGGCCCGCGGATTTCCAGGACCCATTCGGCGCGGCCGGGGGCGGTGCGAACTCCCTCCGGCGCTCCGCGTGGAGAGCCGCGGCCAGCATCGCCACGCGCTCAGTTTCCTCGGAGATAGGCTCTTCCACCATCAATCCTGCAGCCAAGACGCGGTCAATGAATCCGGTGTCCAGGCGCCCCGCCAGGAAATCCTCGTGCTCCAGCACGCGGCGGAAAAACGGGACGTTGGTCTGCACGCCAAGGATTTCGTACTCGCCCAGGGCACGGCGCATGCGCGCTACGGCTTCCCCGCGGTCCTCCCCCCAGGCCACCAGCTTTGAGATGAGGGGGTCGTATTCAAGCGGGATTCTCCACCCCTCATAGACGCCGCTGTCCCGGCGGATACCGGGCCCCGCCGGGACCTGGAGCCGCGTGATGAGGCCCGGCGACGGGAAGAAGTTGTTGGTCGGGTCCTCGGCGTAGATGCGGCACTCCAGGGCCGCACCCCGCAGGCGGACATCTTCCTGCCGCCAGCGTAAGCGTTCCCCCGCGGCGAGGCGGAACTGCTCCTTGACCAAGTCAAGTCCCACCACGAGTTCCGTGACGGGATGCTCGACCTGAAGCCGCGTGTTCATCTCCAGGAAGTAATAGTTTCGGTCTCGATCGAGCAAGAATTCCACGGTCCCGGCATTCCAGTACCCCGCCAACTTGCCAATGCGGACCGCGGTTTCCCCCATGCGGCGGCGCAGATCTTCGTCAACGGCCGGGGAGGGGCACTCCTCGATGACCTTCTGGTGACGGCGCTGCAGCGAGCACTCGCGCTCTCCCAGGTAAATGAGGTTGCCGTGCTGGTCGCCCAAAATCTGGATCTCGACGTGCCGGGGCCGCTCAAGGTACTTTTCCAGGTAAATCGAAGAATCGTTGAAGGCGTTTTGGGCCTCCGCGCGCGCCGTGCGGTAGGCGGAGGCGAGCTCAGCGGGCGAAGACACCTGGCGAAGTCCTTTGCCTCCTCCTCCCGCAGAAGCTTTTAACATGACCGGATAACCAATTTCCCCGGCCAGGCGCTCGACTTCCTCAATGTTTTCCAGGTCGCGGTCCGTGCCGGGAATCGCGGGAAGTCCGGCCTTGATGACCGCGCGCCGCGACGCGGTCTTGGAGCCCATTAGCTCTATGGCGCCCACGGGCGGCCCGATAAATACGATCCCGGCTGATTCGCAGGCTCGAGCGAACTCCGGGTTCTCCGCCAGGAAGCCGTATCCAGGATGAATCGCCTCAGCCCCGCTCCGCCGTGCCGCGTCCAGGATGTGGTCGATGCGCAAATAGCTTTCGGTGGAGGGTGCTGGCCCGATGCAGTAGGCTTCGTCGGCGTATCGCACGTGCAAGGATTTCCGGTCCACCTCCGAATAAACAGCCACAGTCCCAATGCCCATCTCCCGGCAAGTGCGCATGACCCGCACGGCAATCTCACCGCGATTGGCGATCAGGACTTTGCTGAACATGGCTTCAACTGCTTCGGCAGATTCGCATTCTAGCACGCGGCAGCGAGCCGAGAGGGGATTTGGCGCGTCTAACATTATCGTGTAGGATTCTGCGTCCCTACAATTCACGCGGAGGTGTACTTTGAAAAGGCTCATGCTAATGCCCCTTGTCCTTGCCACGTTCCTGCTGGCTGTGCCGACCGCCGTCTTCGCCCAGTCACAACATACGCCGACCATCGACGAGTCCATCAGCTTGAAGACTCTCGGCAGTCCCCGCATTTCGCCCGATGGGAAGTATGTTGCCTACAGCGTCCGAGAGACGGATTGGGAGCAGAATGCCTATGTGAGCCACCTTTGGCTCGTGGAGGTCGAGACCGGCCGGGCGTTCCAGTTGACGCGGGGAAAGAAATCGAGCGGAGACTCGCAATGGTCGCCTGACGGGCGCTGGCTGGCTTTCACCACGGAGCGCGAGGCGGATGCGTCAGGCGCCCCGCCCGCTTCAGCCTCCGAGGAGAAGGACGAAAAGAAACCCGGCGCAAAACAGATCTGGTTGATTTCGCCACAGGGTGGGGAAGCGTGGGAACTGACACAGCACGCAACCGACGTGGACGACTTTCGTTGGTCAAAAGACAGTAAGACGATCGCTTTCACCGCCGCGCCTGCGGAAACCAAGGCGGCCAAAGGGCGCAAAGAGAAATACAGCGATTTCGAGGTCTCGGAGAAGGACTACACCCAGAACCAGTTGTGGGTGGTGGACGTGGCCGCTGCGGAGTCCGCGTTCACCCCGGCAAAGGCAAAGCAACTCACCACCGACCCGGCGCTCAACGTAACGGGATTCTCCTGGTCGCCGGATTCAACGCTCATTGCCTTCTGCGCTTCGCCGGACTCTCTCCTGGCTGATCGTGGGGACACGGATATCTATTTGCTGGACCTGGCCCACGAGAATCGAGTCCGCAGGATTGTGGCGCTGCCCGGTCCGGATAGTGATCCGGTATTCTCTCCCGACGGCAAGCGGTTGGCGTTCGCCACGGCGCTGGGGCAGAAGTACTACTATTATTTGAACGGCCACATCGCCACAGTGGAGTTGGACACGGTGCTTGCCCACCCGGCGACCGACCCCTCGGAAGTCAAGGACCTCACAGGGAAGTTTGACGAGGACCCCGATCTCCTCGATTGGGGGCCGGACGGGATCTACTTCGGCGCTCTGCAGAAGACCACCGCACATCTCTTCCGCCTGGATCCCGACAGCGGCGCTTTCACCCGCCTCACGCAGCCCGAGAACTTCGTGCTCGAAGAAACTTCGTTCACCAAGGATTTCAAAACCGCCGCGCTGACTTCTATCGACAGCCGTCATATGACTGAACTGTTTGTCTCCGCGCTTTCGCCCTTCGCCCCGCGCAAGCTGACCGATATGAACCGTCAATTGAAGGACCTCATACTCGGCACCGTCGAATTGGTCTCCTGGAAGAGCGCCGACGGCGCCACGATCGAGGGTGCACTTCACAAGCCTGCTGACTTTGACCCCTCCAGAAAATACCCCTTGCTGGTGGTCATCCACGGCGGGCCGACGGGAATTTCGTTGCCCTTGATGGAGCCTGCCGAGCATTACTATCCCGTCCAGCTTTTCCTTTCCAAGGGCGCGTTGGTGCTGGAGCCCAATTATCGCGGCAGCGCCGGATACGGCGAGGCTTTCCGCTCGCTTAACGTGCGCAACCTGGGCGTGGGCGACATGGCGGATGTTATGAGTGGCGTGGACGCGCTCGTGGCGCGGGGCCTGGTAGACCCGGCGCGACTGGGGGCGATGGGCTGGTCACAGGGCGGCTACATCTCCGCGTTCCTGACCACCCACACGGACCGCTTCAAGGCCATCTCCGTGGGCGCTGGCATCAGCGATTGGATGACCTACTATGTTTCCACGGACATCACACCCTTCACTCGAATGTACCTGCACGCCACGCCCTGGGACGACCCGGAGGTTTATGCGCGAACCTCGCCTATCGCGACGATCAAGAACGCCAAAACTCCGACCTTGATTCAAACCGGAAATCAGGACAAGCGCGTGCCTCCTCCGGACAGCTTCGAGCTTCATCGCGGGCTCCAGGACCAGCACGTGCCCTCGCGCCTGCTCCTTTACGCCGGCTTCGGCCACCCGATCACTAAGCCCAAGTCCAATCGCGCTGTGATGCAGTCGAATCTCGATTGGTTTTGCCACTACCTCTGGGGCGAGCCGATTCCCAAGGATTCACCGCTCCTGGGGTCGAGCGAAGTCGAGGCGGGGAAGTAAAACCCGGGCGAGGCGTTCGCGCACCTAAAGTGGAATATTCCCGTGCTTCTTGGGCGGGTTGGTGTCGCGTTTGGTTTCAAGCATGCGCAGAGCGGAGAGGAGTTTAGGGCGAGTGTCGCGGGGCTGAATGACGTCGTCGATCCAGCCGCGTTCCGCAGCGATGTAGGGGTTGGCAAAGCGCTCGCGGAATTCCTCCACTTTCTCGCGGCGCAGTTTTTCAGGCTCTTCGGCTTTCTGGAGTTCGCGCCGGTACACAATGTTGACGGCGCCTTCCGGTCCCATGACGGCGATTTCCGCGCTGGGATAGGCGAAGTTCATGTCCGTGCGGATGTGCTTGGACGCCATCACGCAGTAGGCGCCGCCGTAAGCCTTGCGGGTAATCACGGTGAGCTTGGGAACCGTGGCCTCCGCATAGGCAAAGAGCAGCTTGGCGCCGTGACGGATGATCCCGCCGTATTCCTGTTGGGTCCCCGGCAGGAAACCGGGGACGTCTTCAAAGGTCACCAGCGGAATATTGAAGGCATCGCAGAAGCGCACGAAGCGCGCACCCTTGACGGAAGCGTTGATGTCCAGGCAGCCGGCCAGCACCGCGGGCTGGTTCGCGACGATCCCTACGCTCTGGCCACCCAGGCGCGCGAAACCGACCACAATATTCTTGGCGAAGTGTTCATGGACTTCCAGGAAGTAGCCGTCGTCCACCACACGGTGAATGATGTCCTTGATGTCATAGGGCTTGTCGGGCTCGAGAGGGACCAGAGTGTCCAGAGCCTCGTCCCGGCGGTCCGGCGGGTCGTGAGATTCTACCTTCGGCGGGTCTTCCTGATTGTTCTGGGGCAGGAAGGCAAGCAGTTCACGGAGGAGGGCCAGGCAATCAGCGTCATCCCGGGCGATAAAGTGGGCGACACCGCTCGTGGCGTTATGGGTCATGGGGCCGCCCAGATCTTCCTTGCTGACTTCCTCATGCATCACGGTTTTGATGACGTCCGGCCCGGTCACGAACATGTAGCTGGAATTTTGAACCATCACTGTGAAGTCGGTGATGGCGGGGGAATAGACCGCGCCCCCCGCGCACGGCCCCATAATGGCGGAGATCTGCGGGATCACTCCGGACGCCAGGGTATTGCGCAGGAAGATATCCGCATAGCCAGCCAGCGAGGCTACACCCTCCTGAATACGCGCCCCTCCGGAGTCGTTTAAGCCCAGGATGGGTGCCCCCACCTTCATCGCTAACTCCATGACTTTACAGACCTTCGCGGCGTTCGCCTCGCTCAACGTGCCCCCGAAGACCGTGAAGTCCTGCGCAAAGGCGTAGGCTAGGCGCCCATTGATGCGCCCGAATCCAGTGACTACCCCGTCGCCGGGGATGCGCTGCTCGGCCATGCCGAAGTCCTGGCAGCGATGTTCGACGAGCTTGTCGATTTCCTCGAAGGTTCCTTCATCAAAGAGCAAGTCCAGTCGCTCGCGCGTGGAGAGTTTACCTTCCGCGTGCTGGCGCTTCCGGCGCTCTTCCCCGCCGCCGGATTCCGCGGCAGCTTGGCGCCTCCGCAGTTCTTCGAGTTTTTGTTGGAGGGTCATTAGCTTGCTACTGGGCCAAGGCGCCTTTGTCTTTCAAAGGTATCATCCCCCGCTCGCCCAATGGCTCGAAGATCCCGGACCAATTCTCGCAAGCGATAATGGAGTTCATTGGGTATTTCGGGTCGTACTTGACGCTCACGATCTGGCCAGGCAAATGGGCGGCGTGGCTCGCGATGTCGGGGAGAGTCGTGACGTCCTGGGCAGCTTCGTAGGTCACTCCTCTCACCTCATATTGGTAGACCACCAGTCGCGCCCCAGGCGCCCCAGCCGGCGATTCCAAAACGTCCAGGATCCTCCCCGAGCTGATTCTCCCCTGGCGACTGACTTCAAGCCGCCGCAGACGCTCCTGCTCGGCGGGGTCTTTCCGCCGCCAGCGCTTCACCCAGAACCACGCCGCCGCGCCGGCCAGGGAAGCGACACCTGCCGCGCTCAGGGCTATCATCAGGCGTGTAGTGGTGTTCATCGGGCCTGAGCTTTCTCCCAATCTTTCAGGAACTGGTCCTGTCCCTTATCCGTCAGAGGGTGCTTGAAGAGCTGGTCGAACACCTTGAAGGGCATGGTGGCAACGTCCGCCCCCGCCTTCGCCGCGTCCACGACGTGCAAGGGATGACGAAGCGAAGCCGCCAGGATCGCTGTCTTAAACCCGTAGTTGCGATAGATGGTCACCATATCGCGAACCAAGTCCATACCCACGTGGGCGATGTCATCCAGCCTCCCCAGGAAAGGGCTCACATAGGTCGCGCCGGTCTTGGCCACCAGGAGCGCCTGAGCGGGCGAGAAGCACAGGGTGACGTTCACTCTAATTCCCTCACCGACCAGGCATTTGGCCGCTTTCAAGCCGGCCTTGGTGGTGGGCACTTTGACGACGACCCAGCGATGCAGCTTGGCCAGCTCGCGTCCCTGCTTGCACATGCCCTCGGTATCCGTGCAAGTCACCTCCGCGCTCACCGGGCCCTGAACGATCTCGCAGATTTCGACGACACGCTTCTGGAAGTCGGCGTTTTCTTTGGCAATCAAGGAGGGATTCGTCGTCACCCCATCCAGCAAGCCCAGCCCGGCGGCCTCTCGGATTTCATCCAGATTCGCCGTGTCCAAGAAGAATTTCACTGTCTGCTCCTTTCAAGGATAGCGTGCCCGGTACTCACTGTCGATTATAACATTCCCGATGTGGCCGTGTGGACGGCCTCGGATGAGCGGCGGAAATCCGCCCAGAAATCTGCGCCATCCGCGGGCTATGACGGCGCGCTACTCGGTTTCCACAGCCACCTCCTGTGAGGGCTTGCTCTCGTTGCCGGCGAGGTCCACGGCGGTCAGGTAATAGAAGTATTTGCGGCCCGGCTGGACCGTCGCGTCGCGATAGATGGGGGTGGGCAGCAATTCTTTGTTCATCCGTTCTGGAGGCGCTTCGTCTTGTCGCCTGTACACGATGTAGCCCGCCAGATCACTTTCCGTGTTCGCTGTCCAAACCAACTCGACCGCGCCGGGAGAATAGACGGCCGTCAAGGCGGTCGGGGCGGCGGGAGGGAAGGTGTCGACTGGCCGAACTACAGCAACCAATGAATCTTGGCTCTCGCCAGCTTTCCCCTCGGGTTTAGATATAGCCCGGACCGTATAGTAATACGTGTGACCAAACTGAAACTCGTGGTCGGCGTAGTGGGGAACCGCCGTTTCGCCCAACAAATTGAAGGAGCCCGGTTTTCCGGTGGTGCTTCTATACACCTGGTATCCGGCCAAGTCACGGACGGGTTGGCCGCGCAGGCTGCGTGCGGGAGGAATCCAGGCAAGTTCGACGGCCTTCTCCGTCATTTGCGGCTTCAGGTCTTCGACGGGAACTGGCACGTCGAGGAGTGGAATCTGGACGGGGTCGGAGATTTCGCTTGCCTGGGGGTGGCCGCGGAAGCCGCGAGTCAGTGTGCGAACCGCTATATCGAGGGTTTCACCTAACCACTGATCGTATTCCTGAACTGAAAGTTGGGCCGGGTAGGTAATTTTGTTTTCCAGGGCGTATGCGGACCACTGGCTCGGCTTCAGGGTTACCCAGGGGGCGAACGGCGGAGGGTTGGCGGCCGTCGTGCCTGGGGCGATTCTTGAGCGGAGCAACTCGATCTCTACAGGCTTTGTCAGGCGTTCACGGTCGGCGGCCAGCCGGGGCACGCTAAAGGTAATCTCCAGCGTTCGACCCACCTGGGTTACGGTCAGATCCGTGACTTTTTCGGGCTGTTCGACGCGCGGCGGCTGCGGGGGACCTTGAATACCGCACGCCAGCAGGAAGCAAAAGTTGAAGAGAATAATAGGGAGGGGAAGGGGACACCGCTGGGCGTCGCGCGGAAGTGGACGGGTCACAAGATGTACCGGCTGAGATCCTGATTCTTGACGATTTCCGCCAACTGCTTCTGGACGTACGCCGAGTCAATGCGGACGGTCTTCTTCTTCAAGTCCGGACCTTCGAACGAAATCTCGTCCAGGAGCTTCTCCATGATGGTGTGCAGGCGCCGCGCGCCGATGTTTTCGGTCTGCTCGTTGACGGTCGCGGCAAACTTCGCGATTTCTACCAGCGCTTCGTCGGCAAAAGACAGCTTGATGCCTTCGGTTTCCAGTAAGGCCGTGTACTGCCTCACCAAAGCGACCTTGGGTTCTTTCAGGATGCGAATGAAGTCCTCAGTGGTGAGCGAATGCAACTCCACGCGGATGGGGAAACGCCCCTGGAGTTCGGGGATGAGGTCGGAAGGTTTCGTCACGTGAAAAGCGCCGGCGGCGATGAAGAGGACGTGGTCCGTCCGCACCATCCCGTAACGTGTGTTGACCGTGGTCCCCTCGACGATGGGCAGGATATCGCGCTGCACGCCTTCCCGGCTGACGTCGGGCCCGTGGCCGCGCTCTCGGCCCGCAATCTTGTCGATTTCGTCGAGGAAGATGATGCCGGACTGCTCGGCGCGCTCCACCGCCGCACGCGTCACCTGGTCCATATCGATGAGCTTGTTCTCTTCCTCCTGGATCAGATAATCCGTGGCCTCGCCTACACGCATTTTGCGTTTCTTGGTGCGCGGGCCAAAAAGGCCGGGGAGGTAATCTTTGATGTTGATGTCCATCTCCTCGATGCCCTGGGAAGAGATGATCTCGAAAGCGGGAAAGGTGCGGTCGCGGACTTCCACTTCCACTTCGCGTTCGTCGAGCTTTCCTTCGCGGATTTGGGCGCGAAGCTTCTCCCGAGTCCGCTTGAATTGTTCCTGCGCAGCGGCGCTCCGTTCGTCGTTGTCGCTCGGGACTCTTTCCGTACGGCGCGCGGAAGGGGCAGGGGGAAGAAGCAAGTCCAGCAGCCTCTCCTCGGCGTTCTGCTCGGCCTTCTCTGCCACTTCATCCACTTTTTCTTCCCGGACCATGTCGATGGACACTTCCACCAGGTCGCGCACCATCGACTCGACGTCGCGTCCCACATACCCCACTTCCGTAAAGCGCGAGGCTTCCACCTTGAGAAAGGGGGAGTTCGTCAACCGGGCGAGGCGCCGGGCGATCTCCGTCTTGCCGACACCCGTCGGCCCAATCATGATGATGTTCTTGGGAAGGATTTCTTCCGCCAGCTCCGGAGCGAGCTTCTGACGGCGCATGCGGTTGCGCAGCGCCACAGCCACGGAGCGCTTGGCCGCCGCCTGCCCGACCACGTATTTGTCCAGCTCCACGACGATCTGGCGAGGAGTCAGCTCATCCAGCGAGGTGGCTGTCTCAATGCTTTCCGGCAAATAAAAAACCATGGGCCCTCAGAGTTCTTCGATCACCACTTGCTCGTTGGTAAAAATGCAGATCTGACCGGCGATTAACATAGCCTCCTGGACAATTTCTTTGGCACTCATCTGCGTGTGCTTGCTCAGCGCGCGCGCCGCGGCAAGGGCGTAGGGCCCGCCCGAGCCGATGGCCGCAATCCCATCATCGGGCTCGATGACGTCGCCATTCCCGCCTACCAGGTAGGTGTTCTTGTCGTCAGCGACCAGGAGCAACGCCTCCAGATGCCGCAGTGCGCGGTCGGTTCTCCAATCTTTGGCCAGTTCCACCACGGCGCGGCTCATGTTGCCGTGATACTCCTCCAGTTTTTGGCCGAAGCGGTCAAAGAGCGACATGGCATCGGCAGTACTTCCCGCAAAACCGGCCAAGACTTTGTCATCGAATAGGCGGCGGATTTTCTTGGCCTTCTGCTTGACGACACTTTCACCCATCGTCACCTGGCCGTCGCCCCCCATCGCCAAGTGCTCTCCCCGGCGGACACAAAGAATGGTCGTGCTTCGTACCTTGATTAAGTCTTTCATCACCGCTCCCTCCCGCCATTATAACAGATGCAGGCACCCTCAGTTGGAGGGCTGGAAATAGCCGGGGGGATAGTCCTCGTCGTACCGCACCTCGTTGCGATAAGTTTCTGAGATGCGCTCCCCATTCAGCCAGCGCGTGAGGTGCATGGGAGTCGTGATTCCCTGCACGCTCCTGTAATCCCCATAAGTATCGGCGAACTCATCCCAGTCCCGCGTCTTAAGATTCTGTACGCGGTAGATGATTCGGACGGGCAGGAGGGTTTGGCGGTTGAGGTCGAGTCTCACGCTTCCCCCTCCAGGCTCCGTGATGTCAATCCCCTGGGTCGGAACGTTATCCACGAAGTCCATGCCCCCGGTCTGGATGAGCATTCCAGGCTCGTGAATTCGCAGGCGGAGCAGGTTCTCCAGGCTGTAGTGGTTCGAAATCTTCCAGCGATAAGCCTGCTCGGGGAACTGGGCGGTCAAGCCCAGGCGGTCCAGTTCCCAGGCGTTGTCACCGTTGTTGATGAGCGTTACATCATGCTTCTTCCCGTAAGAAAAACGGCGCTTGTCCGGATACTCCACCGCGCTGATGTAGGGAAACATGCCCGCCGTCTTTTCGTCTTGGATGGAGAAGGCGCGCCCTCGTGTGGTCATGGTTTTGAAGCGCAAGAACGCCGGCCCGCCTAGCGCCTGAAGGAGGCCATCGAGGAGCTGCTGGGCCTTGGGCTCGATGCGAGCGGGAGGGGGTGTGGTTGATTGGGCTTGAGGCGAAAGCAGCACAGGGTCTCGAGCGCTAACGATACACGGTTCCGCGAGTGTCCCGAAGAGCAGGGCGAACGTAACGATGCGGATGGTTCCGCGCCACACGTGAAGCCTTCCGATCAACATACCTTTAGGTTTTCCTCTCCTAGATTCGGAGACCTATTTCCGAAACCCGAGAATTCCAAATTCAAAATTCAAAATCGGAAACCACAAACCACAAATGCTCTCCTTTTACCCGCAGAGCACGTTCCCCCCGTTTACGTTGACAACCTCCCCTGTCATATAGGATGCCATGGAAGAGGCCAGAAAAAGGATGGGCATGGCAATTTCTTCGGGTTGGGCGAGGCGCCGCAGCGGAATGGTGGAGAGCACTTGGCGATATTCGCGGGGATGCTTCTTGACGGGCGTGCACATGTCCGTGTCCACCCAGCCCGGTGCCACGCAATTCACCCGAATGCGGTATGGGGCGAGTTCGGTGGAAAGTCCCTTCACCAAGCTGATAACCCCGCCTTTGCTGGCACCGTAATGGGTGTGAAGCGCTTCCCCGCGCTGTCCGGCCGTCGACGACACCACAATGATGCCACCGCCTCGCTGCCGTATCATATGAGGGACAGCATAGTGGATAACCGCATAGACGCCCTTTAGGTTGATCGCCATCATCTCGTCCCATTGCTTTTCAGTCATCTTCCGGATTGGCGCCGGTTCATAGTTCCAGATCCCTGCATTCGCCACCAGGACATCCAGTCGGCCGAAGGTTTTAATCGCGGTATCGACGAGTTGCTTGGCATCGGCCATCTTCGCCACATCGGCGCGAACCGCCACGACGTGTCCATCTTCGCCCGCGCAACTTCGCACGAGCTGACGTGCCCGGCTTGCCGCCTTGAGGTAGTTGAAAACGACCTTGGCGCCGGCCTCTCGAAAGAGTTTGACGGTCGCCGCGCCGATGCCGCGCGAGCCGCCAGTGACCACCGCCACCTGTCCTGTCAAACTGATCTGCAAGCTCTTCGATTGAATCATCTGACCGCCTGTTGAAAACTGGAAACTAGAAATTAGGAACTGGGAATTGGAAACTGGTCGCCAGTTTCCAATTCCCAGTTTCCAGTTTCATTCCTTTATCGGTACAAAGCGCGAAGCAATTTTCGCACGAACTTGCTGCGAAAGGGATTCGAGTTCCTTGAGGGTTAATCCGCGGGTCGGGATGGGCGGATGGACAATCATTTCCACCTGCCCTGACCGGACGAGGTACGTATCCGGTTTCAGGACGGCCCGCGTACCCACTAAAGTAATCGGCACGATGGGAACGCCGGAGAGTATCGCCAGATGGAAGCTCCCCGGCTTGAACGGCCCCAGCTGCCCCGTGCGGCTGCGGCTTCCTTCGGGAAAGAGGACGACGGACTTGCCTTCGCGAACCTTCTGCGCTGCCTGCTCGAGGCTCTTGAGGGCTCCGCGCGGCCGGCCGCGCTCCACCGGAATGTGTCCTGAGCGCCTCAAGTGCCAGCCGAGGAATGGCAAGTTGAACAACGAGCGCTTGGCGAGGAATCGAAACTGTGCCGGCAAGTGGACGAACAGGACAGGGATGTCCATGGCGCTCTGGTGGTTCACACAAAAGATGGTTGTCTCATCCGGGTGGACGTTCTCTAATCCTTCCACCCGCACGTGGATGCCGCTCGTGTTCAGGATCAGCCACGACCAAACGCGCGCGCAGGCGTGTTGCCAGCGGCCTCGCGCATCGAGCAGGGAACCGCAGAGCGAGAAAGTCCCGCACACCGCCGTGTAGAAATAAATCAGCGGGTTGGTAAAAATCCACGAACGGAGGTAGCTGAGGTAATACCTTGCGCGCTCGGCGGCGACCGGTCTTTTCGCTGGTGCTGATGAGACCGTTTCCATGATGGGGTCAGGCAGGCCGTCCCACGGCGGTTGGGCTGACGGCGGGTTCGCGGCGGAGTCCTGCGCCATCCGCCGCAGGGCAGAGCCCTGTAACGCCCGGTGCAGGGCGAAGCCCCATACTATGAGATTCGGGGGAGAGCCTTGTTCCGTTTGGAACAACGCGGAGCCCCTTACCATCCGGTGCAGGGGAGAGCTGTTTTTCCAGGAGCGACTGCTTGATCGCGCCCACGAGGAATAGCGAACCGGCCACCAGCACGACGTCTTCGGGAGCACTTGCCCGGCAAGCGCGATCCAGGGCGCGAGCTGGCTCGGGGTCCAGGAAAAGCCCGCGCGGGTGAATTCGAGCCGCCGCCAGGATTTCCTCCGGCGTCGCAGCCCGCGACTGTCGCGGGCGAGTCAGATAGACTTCCTCAGCCAGCGGGAAAAGTATCGTGCTGATCTCGTCGATGGCTTTGTCCCGCATGGAGGCATAAACCAGCCGGAGGCGCCTGCCCGAGAGTTCGCGGCGGATAAAGTCAGCAATCTTGCGCGCCGCGGCCGGATTATGCGCGCCGTCGAGCAGCACGAGGGGGCGGTTGCAGACGGGTTCAAGGCGGCCCGGCCAGGCGGCGCACCGCAGGCCCTCGACAATCGCTTGGCGAGGAATGTCGAACCCCTCCCGCGCAAGCCGCAAGGCTGCAGCCGCTGCCGCCACGGCATTGTTCACTTGAAATCTCCCCAAAAGGGGCGAGCGCAGGGCAGTGAAGCGATCGCTGTTCAAGCATAAGTCGAAGGTGTAGTGGCCGTTCAGGCTTTGCAGGTTTTGGAGCTCGGCACCGTGGGCCGTCTCCAGGAGGTCCGCCTGGAGCTCCGCGCAGCGGTGCCGGATGACTTCTGCCGCTTCAGCGTGGTCGCAGGTCGAGATGACAGGACGGTGAAGCTTGATGACTCCGGCTTTCTCGGCTGCAATCGCCGCAGGCGTGGTGCCGAGGTACTCCATGTGGTCAAGGTCGATGTTCGTGATGATGGCGACCCGGGGGTCGGTTACGTTCGTCGCGTCGAGCCGCCCTCCCATTCCCACTTCGAGCACAGCAAACTCCACGCCCGCACACGCAAAGTGAAGGAAGGCCGCAGCGGTCAGAAATTCAAAGAAGCTCGGCAACTGGACCAGCTTCTTCTCTGCGAGCAGATGCTCAGCGGCGTGCCGGACTTGGGTAAACGCTCCGGCGAAATCCTCGTCGGAAATTTCGGCGCCATTCACTCGTATCCGCTCGTTAACACGCACCAGGTGCGGGGAAGTATAGAGCCCCGTGCGGTAGCCGGCACGACGGAGAATGCTTGCCAGCATGGCGGAGGTCGATCCCTTGCCATTCGTTCCCGCCACGATGGCGGTGGGATACTTTTCCTGAGGGGAGCCCAGATATGCCAGGAGGCTTGAAATGGTCTCCAGGCCGAAGTTCACCCCACGCAATTCGTGGCCGAGGTCCGTCAGATATTGAAGGCACTCCGGATAATTCATGGGGGTTAACAGGTTGAAGAGTCCCAAGCACGCATCATCCGCAAAGCGCGCGCGAGGTAGCTCTTCGCCTCCTTGCGGGGCACGATGGCGTCGATCATCCCGTGGGCCAGGAGAAACTCGGCGCGCTGAAAGCCCTCCGGAAGCTTCTGGCGGATCGTCTGCTCGATGACCCGGGGGCCGGCAAACCCGATCAAGGCTCCCGGCTCGGCGATGTTCAAGTCCCCGAGCATGGCGAAGCTGGCGGTGACGCCGCCTGTGGTGGGATCCGTGAGGACCGAAATATAAGGCCTGCGGGCCTCCTCCAGGCGCGCCAGCGCGGCACTGATCTTGGCCATCTGCATGAGACTGATGGCGCCTTCCATCATGCGGGCTCCGCCGGAGCAGGAAACAATCACCAAGGGGAGCTTCTGGGCGATACAACGGTCGATGGCGCGCGTCACCTTCTCGCCCACCACCGCGCCCATGCTTCCTCCGATAAACTGGAATTCCATGGCGGAGATGATGCAGGGTTTCCCCTCCAGGAGACCCTCTCCGGTAATCAGTGCGTCCTTCAAGCCGGTAAGTCTCTCGGCCGCATTCAGGCGTTCGCGGTAGCTCTTGGTGTCTCTGAATTGCAGGGGGTCAGTGCTGGCTAGAGTGGCATCGAGCTCCGTATAAAGGCCGTCATCGAAGAGCATTTCCAGGCGTGCCCGCGAGCCCATCTTGAAGTGGTGGTTGCATTTCGGACAGCATTGCAGGTTAGCATCCAGGTCTTTCTTCCAGAGGATCTGTTTGCATCCTTCGCACTTCACCCACAGCCCCTCGGTTTGCACGCGCTTCTCCTTGGGCGTTTCCAGCCGCGTCTTGTTCTTCCGAAACCAAGCCATAGGAAATTGTGTGAATGAAGATCGAGTGATTGAGTGAATTAAGGTCGAGTGAAGGGCGGCTGAAAGGCAAAGGCGTGTCCGCCTGGCCTGCGCGTTCTGCATTCACTCAATCGGCATTCACTCAGTCCTTCAGTATTCTATTCCTTTCTGCGCGACGACACCCTTCTGATAGGGGTGCTTCACCTCACGCATCTCGGTAACCAAGTCTGCGATCTCGACGATGGGGGGAGGCGCGTTGCGCCCCGTCAAGATCACATGGACCATTTCCGGCTTTTTCTTCAGTGCCTCCCGAACGGTTTCCGGATCCAGCATCTTGTAACTGAAGGCGTAATTGATCTCGTCGAGGATGACCAGATCATATTGGCCACTTAAAATACTCGCTTCGGCGAACCGCCAGGCCTCCACTACCAGCCGGACATCTTCGGGATCAGGTTTTTCGGCGCCGACCTTAACGAACCCCCTTCCCATGGGGAGAATCTTGAAGCGGTCTTCACCCAACATGCGGGCCGCATCGAGCTCCCCGTAGTGCCAGGAGCCCTTGATGAATTGTACCATCAGGACTCTCAGGCCTTGTCCCACAGCCCGAAATGCTGTTCCCAGCGCCGCCGTGGTCTTACCTTTCCCGGGGCCGGTATGGACGATGATCAGCCCTTTTCGCTCTTCTGGCAAGCTCACCTCGACTTCCCCGGCCGGCTCAACGTGGGTAGGGGTAACCGCGCAGGATAGTAAACCCCCGATAGATTTGTTCCAAGAGCAAAGCACGCGCCCAGTCGTGGTTCAGGGTCATGCGCGAAAGGGCCAGGAGAACGTCAGCTTCCTTGCGGAAGGCCGCGGAAAACCCGTCGGGGCCTCCGACAAGGAAGGCCAATTCGCGCGTGCCCCGCAGGGCATGCTGGCCAAGCCATTCCGCAAATTCTTCCGAGGTCCATTCGCGGCCGCGCTCGTCGAGGAAGACCTTGGTGCTTCCGCGGAGCTTTTCCAGCAAGCCTCGCTCGTTGCTGGAGAGCCCCGTTTTGCGCACCTCGGACGCGCGGCGGGCGGGCGGAAGTTCTTCCAGAATGAGCCGCGTGAAGTGCTCGATGCGGCCGGCCAGGTCCGTCTGGAGGGCCCGCAAGTGAGCCTCTTTCGTTTTCCCCTGCCAAAGGATTCGGATACGCATAGAAGAACAGTGGCCAGTGGCTAGTGCCTAGTGCTTTGTGCCTGCCCGCTAACCGCTAGGCACTATCCACTCGGCACTGTCATATTTGCACCCTCACAGCGGTCTTCCAAAGCCGTTCCAAGTCGTAGAAATGGCGGGCGCGCTCCGAGAAAATATGAACAACGAAATCCACATAGTCAATCAGGATCCACTCAGCTTGCGGGTAGCCTTCGATGTGCGTCGGTGAGACGCCGGCCTTCTCAAGTTCCTCCAGGATAGCATCGCAAATCGCTCGGGTATGGCGAGTGGAGGTACCGCTGCAAATCAGAAAGTAGTTGGCGAAGGAACACTTTCCTTCCAGGTTGAGCAAGCTCAGGTCCAGAGCCTTCCGGTCTTGAGCGCTTTGGACCGCTTGGCGCAATTCGGGTGTCATCAGGCCGGGTGCGTCCCGCCAAGGCGGGAGCGGTAAAGACCCTCCTTCAGAATGTATTGTTCCACAAGGCGTGGAACAAGGCCAGTCACTGGCCGGGCAGCGCGGATAGCCTGGCGGATGTCTCGAGAAGCTACCGGGACATCAACCCCGTGAAGCACCTGAATGGTAGTGTGGCGCAGTCTGATCGTATCACGTGGCTCGCGGCCTCGGGTCGGGCGGAGCAGACCAGGGGGCACCACGCCACGGATCCGAGCGAAATCAAACCCGGGCCGTGAGACGACAATGAAGTTGACCAATTCCAGTAGCCGCCGGTACTCCTTCCAGTGGGGAAGGTCCAGGAATGCGTCCACGCCGATGAGAAAGAACAGGCGATCGCTCCGTCGCTGAACGCCCCGCAGTGCGTGCACGGTGTCAATCGTGTAACGCGCATGCCCATCCGGCGTCGGCGATTCCAGGAGGGAAGGGACGAAGCGCGGGTCCTTTCCGCACGCCAAGGCGACCATGGCATAGCGGTGCGGAAATGCCGTCAGGCCGTCATGAATCTTGTGGGGCGGATTCCCGGTGGGGACAAAGAGGATTTTGTTTAGCTGGAACTTGCGTGCCGCGGCCTGCGCAGCCTGTATATGCCCGGAATGGATGGGATCGAACGTCCCGCCGAAGAGCGCGATATTCATACCACGCAACACTAGGCGGCAGCCTCCCTCGGGCTGGGGCGAGGAATCTTCTCGAGTTCCTTCCAGGCTGCCCGTTTCAGTTCCTCCAGCCCTTCACCCGTTATACATGATATTTCGAAAAGCTTCATCCCCTGTTCCCGGCAGAATTCCCGCAGCGCGATCAGCCGGTAGCCTTCGCCGGCGGCGTCGATTCTTGACGCTACCAGCAACATAGGTTTGCCCGCTACCAGGGGACTGAAAGAATGGAGTTCCTTCAGAATGACATGGTAGTCCTCGACCGGGTCGCGCCCGGAATACTCCGCGACATCGATCAGGTGGAGAAGCAAGCGAGTCCGCTCGACGTGCTTCAAGAAGCGGGCGCCCAATCCACGCCCCAGGTGCGCGCCGGCAATCAGGCCAGGAATGTCCGCCATCACGAAGGACCGCTCCTCATCCATCCCCACAACGCCCAGGCAAGGTTCCAACGTCGTAAAAGGATAATCAGCAATGCGCGGCCGGGCAGCGCTCAGGCGCGAGATGAGCGTTGACTTTCCAACATTGGGAAACCCCACCAAGCCGACGTCCGCCAGGAGCTTCAGCTCCAGCTTCAGTTCGCGTGCTTCACCGGGCTCGCCGGGTTCAGCCTTGCGAGGGGCCTGATGGGTGGAGGTGGCAAAGCGCGCATTTCCCCTGCCTCCTCGCCCGCCCTTCGCTGCCACAAAGCGCTGTCCCGGAGCTTCAAAGTCCCAGAGCTTCTGGCCGCTTCCCTCCTCGAAGATGACGGTGCCGACGGGGACGGTGACCGTCAAGTCCCCTCCGTCGTGGCCGTGGCGGTTGGAGCCTTCGCCGTGGCGGCCGCGGTCAGCGCGAAACTCGCGCGTGTAGCGGAACTTCAGCAAGGTGTTCAGATGCTCCGAGCTTTCCACGATGACGTCGCCGCCGGCGCCGCCATCGCCACCGCTGGGGCCGCCGCGAGGCACGAACTTCTCCCGTCGAAAGGCCACGCAGCCTCTCCCGCCGGCTCCGGCGGCAATACGAATTTTGGCTTCGTCAATGAACACGATGAATCCGAACGGCTCGCGCGCAAGCGGGAAGCTTTCGTGGGCACATTGCTCGTCCCGGCGAAGCGGGGAAATTGCGCCGCCGGCCCTCACTTCGCAGGTTGCCGTGTGGTGCGGAGCGTAGCGGAAGGTGCGAACGCTGCACTCCGTGCTGCAAAGTACTTTGCGAAAGTACTAGAAACAACAAAAGCGGTGAGGCAAGTCCGGCGCTTCCTACCACCCCACCGCTCGCGAGCTCAATTGGTTGAGGGTACCAGGATGTTCACGTACCGTCCCAGGCGGCCTTTGTCCTCAAACTCGACCACTCCCGCGACCTTGGCAAAGAGCGTATCGTCCTTGCCGATGCCGACGTTTTCTCCCGGCTTCAGACGCGTGCCGCGCTGCCGGACCAGAATGGAGCCGCCCGTGACTACTTGACCGTCAAAGCGCTTGACGCCCAGACGCTGGCTATTGGAGTCGCGCCCGTTTCGTGAAGTCCCTTGACCTTTCTTGTGAGCCATATCGAAATCCTCTATGTAGGGGCAGGCCTTGTGCCTGCCCAAATCCGTGGGGCCCTGTGCCTGCCCAAATCCGTGGGGCCCTGTGCCTGCCCGATCCTGGGCGCCCACCCTTCGATGTTGCTCAGGGCCGTGAGCTTGTGGAACGGCGAGGGGCGCCCCTACGCCACGACGATGTCCTGAATCAAGATTTCACTGAAAGGTTGCCGGTGCCCCAGGGTGCGCCGATATTGCTTCTTGCGCTTGTATTTGAGGACGCGCACCTTGCGCGCGCGCGCTTGGCGCAGGATGGTGCCCGTGACCTTGGCGTTTTCCACCAGGGGGGTACCCACCGCCAAGGTTCCTTTGCGCACCGCGCAGACGTGATTGAACTCAATCCTGGAACCGGGGTCTCCGATCACCTTCTCGACCCGAACCTTGTCGCCTGGTGAGACCTTGTATTGTTTTCCGCCCGAACGAAAGATCGCGTACATAGATAGGTATCTCCCTGGATGTGTAAACCCTCATTATACAGAGCGCGTGGAAGTAGTGTCAAATCAAAGTGGTTCGTGGGGTGCGACTTGTAGCGCGGTCTGTCAGCTGACGGACACGGTTTCTCATCACCCTGCCAACCTTCGCGAGGCGTGCGAGGAAGGCCAGGTCGGGCCAGGAGTTTTCCGTGGACGCCTCAATTCCTTAGAGGTTATATTCCTTTGGTGGAATGGCAGAAAGGCTTAACCGATGGCTAAGAATTTTAAGGAACTCCAAGCGCGAATGTCGCCCCAGGCCCGCTCCCGCTCCGAAGCCAAGGCAGAACAAATGGTCAGGGACATGGCGCTGGACGAGGCGTTTGGGTGGTGGAAGGGGCGAACAAAATCAAGCTTGACGATGGTTCGCGCGTTGCGCCGCGGAAAACGTCTGAAGAACCTCTCGGGCTGAGAATCTTGTGGCCGTTCATCTCCTGGACAACGATATCGCTTGCAAAAGGCATCAGCCCGGAGGAGCATTCGAACGTTGCGGAAACAGTGGAAATCCGGGAACCCTAAGAAGTATACTGAAGCCGAATCTTATGGGGAGCAAAGTATCGAATCCGCCGGCGGGCTTTGACGAGCTGACGGTAGAGGAGAAGCTCGATTACGTTCAGTCGCTCTGGGACCGCATCACCGCAAGGCCCGAAGCCGTTCCCGTACCGGATTGGCATCTCGAAGTGATCGAACAGCGCGTGAAGGAGAGCCAGGCCGGTCCTGACAAGGGCAGATCCTGGGACGATTTTCGCGAAGAACTCCGCGCCAAACTACGCCAGCGCTAGTCCACACCGTGATACGACGCCTCACGATCCTCCCCCAAGCTGAAGTTGATGTCAGCGACGCGACGGCATGGTACGAGGAGCGACGGCAGGGGCTGGGTGATGAATTCCTCGAGGAGCTCGATTCCGTTCTCCGGCGGGTCGTGAAGAGCCCCTTCCAGTTTCCGAAAATCAAAGACAACATTCGAAGAGCTTTGCTTCGCAGGTTTCCGTACGCGGCGTACTTCGCTGTGACCGGAGAAACCGTGCAGCTTATCGCGCTTCTCCACCAGCACCGCGACCCACAGACTTGGGAAAAACGAATCGTCGCCGAATAAGGGCGAGTTGTCGCCCGCGGTGCCGTAGCTCTTCCACATCTGCGGCCGTCCCCGCCTGGCAAACGGCGAGAGCAAACGAAACGGATGAGCCGCAGCGCCTGCCCGTGGTAGAATGCCCACATATCGTCGTCGTGATTCCCCGTTTAGGGAAGTACCCATGTGGCGTCGAGCGGTCGTGACGACCCTATTGATCGTCGTAGGCATGATTCTGATGCTGCCCCTGCGGGCGCAACAGAAGCCCTTTACGCAGGAGCAGGTCAGCAACATGGTGCGAGACGGATTCGGAGACGAGTCGGGCGCGAAGCTGATCGAGCAGCGCGGGATTGATTTTGCCCCGGCAGAGGGTTTTCTCCAGAGCCTCAAGGCCGCAGGCGCAAGCGAGGCATTCCTTGAGGCGCTGCGCGCGGCTAAGCCGCCCGAACCCACGCCCGCGAAGAAGCCGCTGAACCAAGTCCAGGTTTTCGCCCTGCTCGCCGGGCAGGTGTCCGGCCACCGCGTGGCCATGCTGGTCCAGGAACGCGGTATCGATTTTGAGCCAACCGATGACTATCTCCAAGAAGTCCGCCTGGCTGGCGGTGAGGACGATCTGGTCACAGCCCTCAAGAGCGCCCATGTGACGAAGCCCGTGACCGTTGATCCCGCGGCGCAAGCTCGGCAGGCCGAGGTTCGGCGGCATCTGGCACGCGGAGCGGAACTCAAACAGAAAAACCAGTATGCGGAGGCTGAGCAGGAGTACCGCGCGGCCTTGCTGCTCGACTCTCAAAACGCCGACCTTTACTTGAGCCTGGGTTTTGTCTTGGGTCAGCAGAATAAGTTGGACGATGCCGCGGCTGCAGCACGCCAGGCGGTGCGCTTGAACCCCAATGATGCCGAGGCGCACTTCTTCCTCGGCTTCGCGCTCGGAGAGAATGGTGACCGGGATGGCGAGATCGCGGAATACCGCGAAGCGCTACGCCTAGACCCCGATTATGCCGATGTGCACAACAACCTCGGCTCCGCACTCGGAGAGAAGGGCGACTGGGATGGAGAAATCACTGAAGAGCGCGAAGCGCTGCGCCTGAACCCCAATAATGACAAGGCGCACCTCAACCTTGGCATGGCGCTCGGACACAAGGGCGACACGGATGGTGCGATCGCGGAATACCGTGAGGCCCTGCGCTTGAACCCCAATAATGACGTGGCGCATTTCTTCCTCGGCAAGGCGCACAACAACCTCGGCGTCGCATTGGAGCAGAAAGGCAACCGACAGGGAGCTCTCGAAGAATACCGCGCGGCCTACATGCTTGACCCCAAGAACCCGACCTATAAGCAGGATTACGAGCGCCTTTTGCGGCAGGTGAATAAGTGAGGAGCGAGAGCCAAGGCGTCGCCGTCGCTCGCCCAGGCTTTGATCCGCAGCTTGCCTCTTGCGACTGCGCTGCAGTATTCTCAGGGGGTACGGGTACTTCCCCCGGTCTTAAAGGATAATGAAGGCGGGAATGCCAATTGAACCAGACATTGGCCGACCCAAGGGGCAAGGCCATGAACCTACAGAAACTGAAGGAAAAAGCACTTGCGAGTGGATATACAAAGATTCGCCTCGATGCAGAGGGTGCGCACCCAGTCAGCTTGGAGCACTGGAATGGTGTTTGGACTGGCAGAGTAGGCGGGCCGGGCGACGTCAACATGGCGATGGTTACTTATCACCTGGACGGAAGCAGAGTGCACGTCCAAAAGGCTTTGGAAAAAGATATTTGGTACGACCTCAGCTAGTTCGCAGTGTCCTGGAAGGAAATAGAGAAACTTGCCGATGGCATTTGCTCATGGTCAAAGGCGAAATGCTTGTTCGTTCGAAGGCGCGAAGAAGAAAGGAGCATACCGTACCTTGGCGACCTCGCGCATACGCCGCCGAGGTTTTGGTGAGTAATGAGAGAGCGAAATCTATCCCGTCCAGAAGCCCTGGAGGAGTACCTTGTCTATCGAAGGCGGCTCCGGGAACTTCTCGATACCGTCCAAATAGCCAGGGACATTAAGACGCGCAAGTACAAGCCCCGGGACTTCTTGGGTCGCGGGCCTAAGAGATTCTCGGAGACCATCGCCGATGCGATCATAGGGCTGTTTGCGAGCCTCATGGACCCTCAGAATCACGCGCTGAACGTTTTCGACGTCTGGCTCTTCCTCTTCCCCGAAAGGAAAGATAAAATCACCCGGACTTGGCGGAGGGTAAAGCCGTACGTCCAGTTAATCAGGCGTTATCGCAACGACGTCGTATGCCATGCGAACAAGAATGTGCATCGGTACATCGAAACGTGGCGGAGGTTCAACGAAAATCTTGCAGAGGTTCATGGCGCGATGCAGGCAGTTATCGGCTTAGCTGCGGAGCTGAGAAGAGACGAGCCGGCTGTCCTGCCGAATTTTCGTGAGGAGGTGGATCCGATCCTCAGGAGAATGTTCCCGGACCTCGGCAACGAACAAATAAGGGGCTTGAAGGATTACTTCCTCGGTGGCTAGGGTCAGCGCTCTCGTGACCGTGGGCTTTTTCTTGGATGGCGAACCGACAGTCAATTCCCAAGACGAATTGACGGTAGCTACCTCCGGGTCACAGAACCTCAGGCGCCTTTCGGTGCCGACCCATTCGCGGAGTCTACCCCGAGCGGACAGAGCGAGATTCCTCCCCCTCGCTGCGCTCGGGGTCGGAATGACAACGAGGGACTTGGGATGACGGCGAATGGGCTCAGGGCAGGCTCTCCCGACGAGGTCGGGACAGGTTCCGGTCCGCTACGCCGGCTGTTCCAGGAGCCCTTACAATACTGCGGCGGCGCGTAGCTCAAACTGAATCCCTTCCTGATCGAGCAAGTAGGAAACGATTTCAAATAGATTTTGCGCTTGGGGATTTCCCTGCGGGCCTAGCATCCGCATGAGGCTTTTGGGCGAGCGGTGTGTGACCTCGGCCAACTGGACGAATCCGATCGTGGCGTTGATGTAGTTGCGGAGCACGGTTTTGCCGGCAGCTACGTCTCCGTTCAGCATGGCTTCCACGCCCTCGCGGAGCAGTTCCCTGCGAAAGGCGGGATCGCGTTGGACACGCGCCTTGATGGTTTCCTTAAAATCGCGAGTCAAAGCCATTACCGGTCTCCCTCCTTCTTTCGCTTTTTGTAGTCTTGCCACCTGGCAATAGCCTGGCTGATGTCCGTGCTTTGCCGCTTTTTAGTTCCGCCCCCGAGAAGAATCACCAGGCAGTCACCGTCCTTACCGATGTAAATTCTGTAACCGGGGCCGAAGTCTATTTTGTACTCCAATACGCCAGAGCCAACGCCTTTGACGTTTGAAAAATTGCCTTGCCCTAAGCGCGTCACCGCCATGGTGACCTTGGCGGCAGCCTGCGCGTTCAGGTCGTCGAACCAAACTGCGAAAGGACTCTTTCCCTCCTGGTCCAGATACTCGCGCACATCCATCATGGATGATGGTAACATATGTGGTACCACAGTCAAGCGGATAGATACAAGCCACGGTGCCGCCGCGGCGAGCTTTCGTGACCGTGTGGTTTTCCTCCGATGACGAACCCACGGTCAATTCCAAAGACGAATTGAGAAGGGCAGTGACGAGTGGCTAGTGACGAGTGACGAGCCCGTTTGAGGTGCTCAGGGCAGGCTCTCCCGAGGAGGTCGGGGCAGGTTCCGGTCGGCGCTCCGCCTGGGCGAGAGCGCGCAGGACGAAGATGCCAGCGAGTAAGCAGGCAGGGCCAAAAAGCTCTTGACTTATTACAAGTGTGTTATAGAATAGCATTGCCATGAGAGCACGAGACCTGAAAGCGGGGCGGCTAAGGCACGGGTGGGGTCAAGTTGAAGCAGCCAAGCGCCTGGGTGTGTCGCAGCCCTATCTGGCGATGCTAGAAGCAGGAAAGCGTCCTCTAACCGCCAGGCTGGCGCGCAAGGGAACCTTGGTCTATGGGCTCCCCCTGGCGGGACTGCCCGTTTCCGGTACATTCACACCCGCCAGAGAAGTGGGGGCACAGCATTTGGTGGAGTATCTGTCGAGACTCGACTACCCCGGCTTCGCTTACGTGCGTCCGCACGTCCAAAAGAGGAATCCCGCAGAAGTCTTGCTCACGGCCTTGGCTCAAGAGAATCTCGAAGCGCGAGTGGCAGAGGGACTTCCCTGGCTCTTGCTCCGCTATTGGCGAATGGATTCTAAATGGCTGGTGGATCAGGCCAAGAGGTTTGACCTCCAAAATCGTCTGGGATTTGTGACCGGCCTGGCGCGCCAGCTTTCAGAGACAACTGGGGAGGCTGACCGAACGAAGGTTCTGTCCAACCTGGAAACCACACTAGACCATAGCCGTTTGGCCCGCGAGGATTTCTTTTCCAGGCCTCCGCGCAACGATGCCGAACGAGAATGGCTCAGGCAGAACCGGCCAGATGAAGCGCGGCACTGGAATCTGCTGTCGGACTTGCGGCCCGAACATCTGAACTATGCCGAGTGGTAACAACCCGGCACTTCCTCCACCTTGGGCAGGATTCTTGCACGACCTTGATGCACTCCTTCCTGAGCCGGTTGAGGTGCGCTGTATCGGCGGATTTGTAGTCAGCCTCTACTACGGGCTGCCAAGACCCACGGCGGATGTTGATTATTATTCCGTAGGCTGCTGCGCTGGCCGTGTCCGAAGTCGCAGGAGCGGTTTGATGCTCAAATAGGACGCCCCGCCAGCCGTAGTTTCGTGTGATAGACTCCCTCCCGGTTGTTTGCCGCAAGGCCCAAAAATCCAGCCCGGCGGGGTTTCGCATGAGCGGTGCAGAACTTCTCGAACGGCTGCGAAAGCTCGAACGTGCGCATCGGGGGCTCAAAGGCTTCGCCCTTGCCGCCCTCGTGCCGGGAACCGCACTTGCCACCATCTACGCCACGCAACCTCTCCCCCAAACGCTCGCGGCCCATCGTTTGATAGTGGCGGGTGACTGTACGCTCTCGGTCAGCGAGAAGTGAAGATTCCGTTTCTTACGAGGGGAGTCACACCTTGCCTCGGATTTCGGTAGGTGAAGGAGAAATGGGATTATGAAACTAGACGGCAAAGTGAGCCTGATCACAGGCGGCGCGGGGGGGATAGGTGGGGCGACAGGCTTGGAATTGGCTCGTCTTGGCTCGGATATCATGATCGTTGACCTGCAGATCGATGGGAGAGCCAAGGCTGCCCAGGAAAAGGTTCAGTCGCTGGGGAGGCGCTGCTTTCTGTTGGCGGCCGACATGAGCGTTCCAGAGGAAGCAACCCGTTCGGTGCATGAAACTGTCGCCCAAATGGGAAGCGTTGATGTTCTAGTTCACGCAGCGGGTGGAGGTGTTCCAGGAAGTCTACTACAAGTTTCTCCCGAGGCGTGGTACAGGGCTTTTGATATCCACGTGCATGCCATATTTCATCTCTGCCGTGCCGCTGTCCCCTTCATGAAAAAGAAACGAGAAGGAGCGATCGTCCTGATCTCATCGGCGGCGGGTAGCCGGGGTTGCTTGGGTGCAATCGCATACGGAGTGGCGAAAGGGGCTGTTCCCCAATTTGTTCGTTCTCTTGCTCGCGAACTCGCTGACGATAATATTCGTGTCAACGCAGTCTCGCCCGGAATTATCCGTACGCCCTTTCAGGATTACCTGACGCCTGAGCAGGTAAAAAACAATATCGAAAACCGGATTCCCCTTCATCGCGAGGGAAAACCTCAAGACGTTGCCGCGTTGATAGCGGCGCTGGTCACCAACGACTTTGTGACAGGCGAGACAGTATGTGTTGACGGCGGAATGACCATGCGGATTGTTTAGCAGCGTTGTCTGCGGACTCTCGGCTCCCGTCTACCCGCATCGGAAGGATTTTGAACCACGACAGCCGAATTGGGCTGAGCGAAAGGAGTTCGTATGAAGAGAAGGACATTCTTAAAGAAGTCTATGGCCGGGGTTGGGGCTTTCGCTGCAGTGACTCACGCGGACATCGCGGCGGTAGGGGCCAACGTGGCCGAGGCTATGACTGAACAGCGACGCGCGCCGGGCGACGACGTGGGCCGACTCGTCCGCATCACCAGCATCAGTTTTCCAAACGGATTGCCGCTGGAGGAAATTGCCGCGCACGTGGACAAAGCCGGGTTTGCCAGCGTCGATGTCATAGCCCTACCGGAGCTATGCCGGGGACAAAACGATAGAAGCGAGGAAGACTTACAAGGCCCCACCGTGACAACGATGGCTGCTTTGGCAAAGAAACACAGGACCTACATCGTCTGCCCCATCGACCGGAGGGACAAGAACCTCAGACTCAACACCGTGGTCCTTCTCGACCGAAACGGGAAGGTGGCTTGCGTTTATGACAAAGTTTTTCCGTATTGGTCGGAATACGATGTTCACCCACCGACAGATGTGGGAGAAGACGCTCAAGTCTACCGCGCTGACTTTGGACTGCTGGGATTGGCGACGTGTTTTGATGTCAATTTCCCTGAAGTCTGGAAACGGCTGTCGGACAAAGGTGCGGAAGTCGTGGTGTGGCCGAGCGCCTATTCCGCGGGTGTGTCCCTGCGAGCTCATGCGATCAATCACCATTTCTATATTGTGTCCGTGACTCAAACCAGCGATTGTCTCGTGTACGACATCACCGGAGAGAAGCTCTCTTACTCGAAGAGCGAGAAGGTCAACGTGGCCACCGTTACGTTGGACTTGGATCGCGGCATCTATCACGAGAATTTCAATCTCGCGAAGCGGGACAAGTTGCTGAAGGAGCGCCCGGAAGACGTCGAGCAGGAGCAATGGATGAGGCTGGAGCAGTGGTTCGTGCTCAAAGCCAAGCGGCCGGGAGTGAGCGCGCGCGCACTGGCCAAGCAGTATGGACTGGAGGAGTTGCGGGATTATCTCGACCGCAGCCGGCGTGCAATTGACGCACGCCGTGGGTGGCAGTATGAAGCGAAGGTCCTGTTCCCGGACTTGGATACAGCCGGCTTGAAGGCCCTGACTCACGGCCCAAAGTCCACACCATGAGGATCCTGTGACCTCGCGTTCCTCCAACCTGCGATGGCTTATGATCTCGCTGGTCTTTCTGGCGACAGCGATTAATTATCTTGACCGCCAGACTCTTTCGGTTGTCGCACCGGTGTTGATCGACCAATTCCACATGAGCAATAGGGCCTATTCCCGCGTCATCTTCGCCTTCATGTTGGCTTACACAGTTATGAATGGGGTTTCCGGGCCGCTCATCGACCGGTTGGGTACCCGCGCTGGTTATGCCTTGACGGCGGCATGGTGGTCGGTGGCAGCGCTCCTGCACGCCCTAGCGCGTGGGCCGTGGACATTGGGCCTTTATCGCTTTCTTCTTGGGATGGGGGAGGCCGGCAACTGGCCAGCGGGTGTGAAGGTGGTGGCGGAGTGGTTTCCCGCCAGGGAGAGAGCCTTGGCTTCGGGAATCTTCAACAGCGGTTCGGCCTTCGGGGCGATTGTCGCTCCTCCCCTCGTGGTCTGGATTGTTTTGAAGACAGGCTGGCGAGAGGCTTTCGTTGTGGTTGGAACTGTAGGCCTGATCTGGGTCCTCGTATGGTCGCTGATTTACCATTCACCTCCAGAGGCTGAGAACGAGGAACGTTCGACCCCTGTTTCAGTGCGAAAGTTGTTTCGTGCGCGCTTTGTCTGGAGTTTCACGATCGCCAAGGTCTTCCTTGACCCCGTGTGGTACTTCTACATCTTCTGGTTTCCGGCATACTTGAAGCAGGCGCGGCATTTTGATCTCCCCTCGATCGGCATGTACGCCTGGATTCCTTTCATGGTTGCGGGCCTGGGAAACTTGCTGGGTGGATGGCTGGCCGGAGCCCTGCTTCGTCGCAATATATCCCTAACCGTGGCACGGAAGAGTGCCGTTACGCTGTTTGGCTTTTTGATGCTATCCGCCATACCGGCAGTTTTGACCCCTTCGGCGAGTATTTCGATTGGGCTAGTTTCAGTGGCTATGCTGGGCTACACGGGAGTGACCGCCAATATGCTGGCGTTCCCGGCGGACGTGTTCCCGAGGAGTGCGGTGGCCACAATCTGGGGACTTGCCAGCATGGGCTCCGGGTTTGGCGGCATGGTATTTGCCCTTGTGACCGGTTGGCTGGTGGACCGTTATTCCTACGTACCGGTTTTCATCGCATTTGGTTCAATCCCTCTGATTGCCTTATCGATTGTTTGGTTTGTTCTGGGTCCACTTCGTCCTGTCTTGGCGCCGGGCTACGGGCAATACCTGGACCGGTAGGAACTCGCTCGCAGGGGTGTCTGGCGAGAGGATGCTACGCAGCCGAGATTTTGAAATGTGCATCGCTGAAATTGGGGTGAAACCACGATGAAGCGCAGACATTTTCTGACGAAATCATTGGCGAGCGGCTCTCTGGTCTGTGGTCTGGGTGGGGGAGCAGTTCCTTTGCTCAGCCAAACCACGGGGCAGGTTTTTGCTGAGCCGCTCGGCGGCGAAGGTCGGTTCCTCGAACTCAACAAAGCTTTGGATAGGGAGGCCATGCAGCGGGGATGGGCAACGAGTGTCGATCCCAGCTACCATCATGCGCCGCAAGCGGCGATAGAGGCATTTAAGGATCTGAAGTTCGGCATAAGAATTCACTGGGGGCTTTACTGTCTCGTGGGGAGCGACGCGTCCTGGGCATTAGCAGGAGCCAACAAACAGTTTTGGGATATGTACAATGTGCTCTATCAGTTTTTTAACCCGACGGATTTTGAGGCGGACGCGTGGATGGACTTTTTCCAGCGAGGAGGGTTGAAGTATTTCACGGTCACCACCAAGCACCATGACGGCTTTTCTTTGTGGCCGACAAAAACCACTCAGGAATCCATCAAATTGACCCCCAAGGGTTACGGCCCCGGCGGGGTCGAGTACTACGAGAAGGTAACTCAAAACTACAGCATCATGGACGGGCCATATAAAAAAGACATCATCGGGAGTCTGGTGGAAGCGGGCAGGAAAAAGGGGCTGGGAATCGGCCTGTACTACTCGCATGTCGACTGGCACGATCCGGCCTTTGCCTGGGACCCCTTTAACCTGTACTACGATCCACATTTCACTAAGGAGTCTGATCCCAAGCGCTGGTGGACCTTCATCGAACACGAGCGCGAGCAAGTGCGCGAGCTGATGACGGATTACGGCAAGATCGATTACCTTGACTTTGATATCGGCTGGCCGAAGGCGGCTGCACAAGACATTGCGGAAATCACCATGATAGTCAGAAAATTACAGCCCGACGTCATCATCCGAGGTCGAGGCATCGGAGCCTACGGGGATTACTACACCCCGGAGAGGGAAGTGCCCGGAGGGCCCTCTCCCGGTGTTTGGAAGGTCATTTACCCGTGCGGGGAGGCATTTTCCTATCGCCCCAATGACATTTACAAACCGGCGGAATGGATTCTTGAGAATCTCATCGCGATTACTGCGAAGGGTGGCAATTTTGAGGTTGGCTTTGGGCCGATGCCCAACGGGCGGTGGCCTTCCGAGACAGTAGAGCGCCTGGAGTACGTTGGAAACTGGCTCCGCGTAAACGGCGAGGCGATTTATAGTACCCGACCACGCAAGGTTTTTCGCGAAGGAACGAAAGTGTGGTTTACGACCAGCAAAACTGGCGACGTTGTGTATGCTATCAGCGTGGGCTGGCCAGGACAAAAGTTCACCACCAAATCCGTACGCGCAGTGCAAGGGTCAAAGGTGTTCCTGTTGGGATTTGAGAAACCCTTGAATTGGCAGCAAGATGGGGGAGCCCTTGTTATTGAGATCCCTCAGTCCGTCGCCGAGAACAAGCCTTGCCAGCACGCCTATGTGTTTAAAATCCAAACAGAGCCTGTTTAGGGTTGCTTTTTGTAACCGACCATAAGCAGACGTAGGGGCAGGCCTCGTGCCTGCCCTCCGCACGGGCACCCACGAGGGGTGCCCCTACTCCTCTCGGTTGGACGTCAGTGTACAGGGAGGGGACGGCAAGCCGTCCCCCTACAACGGCGTTGCGGACATCGGGATGCATGAAAACGGGGTTTGTTCGCGGCGTGTAGCGGCCAGTGCATTCGGGAACGCGGGAGAGAGTTGCGGCCTGTTTACAGAAGCCGGCAGAGCGCGATATAGTGACCTGCCATTTCTTTAGGGACGATTTCTGTCAAATGACTCATCTGCTACGGAAATTCCTTTGGTGTGCAGCCCTGTGCTTGCTCCTGGCGATTCCAGCGGCCAGCCAGGACGAGAGCGCCCCATGGAACGTGCCGCGATTCTCAGAGGATGCGGCGGGATTCTACAGCGCGGCTTCCCGCGCGGCAGTGCCGCCGGGCGCTGACGCGGTGGTCCTGACGGACGAGGAAAGCTACGTTTTCGACGCGGACGGCAAATCCCTACTCACCTACTACGTGGTTTACAAGGTTTTGACGCAGCGCGGCGCGCAAGCGTGGGGAGGCATTTCCTGGCAATGGGCGCCGTGGCATCAGAACCGGCCGGAGATTCGGGCGCGAGTGATTACCGCAGACGGCGTCGTGCATCCTCTCGATGCCAAGACGGTGACGGATTCTCCGGCCAGCGACCAAGAGCGGGACATTTACAGCGACCGGCGAGTCCTGCGAGCGCCGCTGCCGGCGATTGCTCCCGGATCGGTGGTGGAAGAAGAGGTGGTTGTCCGGGAACTCTCGCCGCTTTTCAACGCCGGCGTGGTCTTCAATGATTTGCTCGCCCGCTACGTGCCGGTGCAACATGCGCGACTGCTGATTGACGCGCCCTCATTGCTCCCGCTGCAATACAAGACGCAGCTCCTCTCCGGTCTGAAACCGGCGCGTTCCGAAGCGAACGGCCGGGTACGACTGAGCTTCGACGCAGGCCCGCTCCAAGCCCTCGAGCAGCCGGAACGTTACCTGCCGAACGATATTCCCCAGGCTGCGTTGATCTCCTTTTCCACAGGATATTCCTGGCAAAAGGTGGCGGAACAGTATGCAACCATCGTTGACCGGCAAATGGAATTGAAGGACGTGCAAAGCCTGGTGGCCGGGCTGATGGCGGGAAAAACTACGCGCGAGGCCAAAATCGCGGCGCTCGTGCAGTACCTGGGCCGGGAAATCCGATACACGGGAATCGAATTTGACGATGCGACCCTCATTCCGCATCCACCCGCGGAGACGTTGAATCACAGGTACGGGGATTGCAAAGACAAAGCCGTACTTGCCGTGGCCATGCTGCGGGCGGCGGGGATTCCTGCCTATGTGGCGCTTTTGAATGTCGGGCAGCGACAGGACCCGGACGAGGACCTTCCCGGAATGGGGGTGTTCGATCACGCGATCGTGTATGCGCCGGGGGCCCCTGATTTCTGGATTGACGCCACAGCCCGTTACGCGCGCGCCGGACAGCTTCCCGGAGTGGACCAGGGCCGCCTGGCGCTCGTGGCCCGAGCGGAAACCGACAAGCTGCTGCGCACGCCGCGGTCCGGAGCGGAGGAGAACCGCGTTCTCGAAAAGAGAGAATTCTTCCTTGCCGATTACGGGCCCGCGCGGGTGGTGGAGACGACCGAGCCCCAAGGGGTGTTCGAATCCGAGTATCGCTCCTATTACGCGAACGAGGAGAGTGAGGCTTTCCGAAAAAACCTCAAAGATTATGTTTCTTCCCAGTATTTGGCGGAAAAGCTGGACCGGATGGAGCCCTCGGACCCGGCGGACTTGTCCAAGCCGTTTCAGTTGTTGCTGGAGGCGGGAAACGCCAAGCGCGGCTTCACAGAATTGGAGAGTGCGCTCGTGGCCATCCGGCTGGAATCGCTGTTTAGCCGGCTTCCCGGCGAACTGCAAGAGCGCGAGAAGGAAGAAAAGACGGAGAAGAGCGCAGACGATGCTACGGCAAAGCCGAAAAAGCGCCGGACGGCGGACTATCAACTACCCTACGCCTATGTGAACGAATGGCGGTACCGGGTGGTGCCGCCTTCGGGGTTTCAAGCCAAGGAACTCCCGGCAAACACCAGGATTTTGTTGGGGCCTGCGGTCCTGAGTGAGGAGTTTTCCTTGCAGAAAGACGGGGCGGTGGAGACGGTGTTGCGATTCGACACCGTGAAACAGCGCTTCACCAGTGCCGAGGCGACCGAAATGAAGGAGAAAATCGCGCAACTGCGGGAAGGGCAGCCGATCCTTGTCTTCTTCGAGCCGGCGGCGCAGGCGCTGATGAACGCCGGCAAAGTGCGGGAAGGCTTCAAGGTTTATCGCGACTTGATCGCTCAGCATCCCAAGGAAGCGGTTCACCATATGAGGAGGGCCAAGGCACTCCTGGCCGGCGGCATGGGGCAGGCCGCTCGCGAGGAAGCGCGCGAAGCCGTCAAGCTCGAACCCAACTCCGCGCCGGCTGAAAAGGTTCTGGCGAATATACTGGAATACGACTTGGTAGGACGCCAATTCCGGCGCGGGAGCGATTACGCGGGGGCAGAGGCGGCTTTCCGAGCCGTGGAAAAGCTGGACCCGGACGACAAGGCCAGTGTCGCCAACCTGGCTATTCTCCTTGAGCACGATTCTTGGGGATTGCGATACGGTCCCGGCGCCAAACTGCAGGACGCCATCGCCGAGTACCATAAGCTGTTGCCTGCTGACCTTAAAGAATTGGGCGTGCAGAACAACCTCGCTTTTGTGTTGCTTTACGCCGGCGAATTCTCGGAGGGGCTGAAGGTGGCGGAGACGCTCAACCCCCAGCCCGTCGCCCTGATCGTCGCTTGCGAAGCGGCGCTGCACGGTGCGCAGGCTGGCCTGGCGGAAGCCAGGAAGCGCACGGGGGGCGAAGAGGAATTCAAACAGGCCGCCAAAACGGCCGGATATATGATGTCGAATCTTCGGAAGTATGCCCTGGCTGCGGACCTGCTGGAAGCGGGGGCGTCCGGGAGCGAAGCCTCGGATACCGCGGCCGACGCCCTCTTGTTCCGCAAAACGCAGCCTCATGAGGCAAAAGTGCTTCCTGACGACCCTGTGGGCGCGGCACTGCGGTACGCGCTTCTGGAAATGAATGCCAATCTTACGCTCGAGCAGATGCGCTCTGTGACCAGTCGCAACGGCAAGAGCGCCCTGGCGGTCTCCGAAGTCGTGGAGATGCTTGCCAAAGAACAACGGGCCTCTATAAGTTCCAAAGTGCGGCATGGGCAGTTTGACGAGGTTGGAAAAGACATCGCTCTTGCCCGAGCGCAACCGAAGACGGAAGGGAATGACAATTCCGGATATAAGATCACCTTGTTTCCCTCGGCCACCTACAAGACTGCGACCTACGTGGTAAGAGAAGAGGGCAGTTACAAAGTCCTTGGAACCACGCGCTTTCCGGCGGGCGTCGGCCTTGAAGTTCTGGATCGTGTGGCGGCCAATGACCCGGTGGGTGCGCGGACTCTTTTGGATTGGTTGCGGGAGGATATGCATCTGGTAGGCGGCGACGATCCACTTTCCGGCGCTGCCTTCCCGCGCCTTTGGACCAAAGGGAAGAACTCCGACGCTGCAGGAATGAAACTGGCGGCAGCTGCGCTTCTGGTTTCCAGCAAGGAGACCGCGGCGAAGGGACTGACCCTGGCGGAGCAGATGCGAACTTCCGCCACAGACGAAACGCAAAAGGTGAACATCGAACTTGTCTTAGCGGAGGGATACGGCGTCCTTAAACAATTTGACAAGACCTTGCCCATTTGGGCCGGCCTTTCCAAACAATACGCTGAGTCCAAGCGGCTGTTTTATAGTCAGTGGTTCGCGTTCCGTTGGCTAGGCCGGTTTGAAGAAGCGGAGCGGCTTGCCGAAGACCGGTTGCAGCGCCTTCCGGAGGACATCGACGCGATGCGCGCCTTGGTGTTGACCGCCGTCGCCCAGGAAGACTACGCCAAGGCTCATACCTTGGACCAAAGAATACTCGAGGAAGGAAAAGCTGAGCCCACAGATTTGAATTCCCTCGCGTGGCACTCGCTGTTCACAGGAAAGGTGCTGGATTCTGATTTCGAAGACGCCCTCAAGGCGGCGGAGTTGAGCCAAAAGAACTCTTCGGTCATGCACACCCTGGCGTGCATCTACGCTGAGAGGGATAAGACCAAAGAAGCTCGTGAGGTGTTGGTGCAGGCGATGGATCAAATGAACCTGGACGAGCCGGACGCGGATTACTGGTATGGATTGGGAAGAATCGCGGAAGCGTATGGAGAGCGTGATATTGCTATCGCCGACTACAATAAGGTGGAGAAGCCGAAGGAATCATGGCAAGTGCCCGATTCTACGTTTCGCCTGGCCCAAATGCGGCTGAAGATGATGTCGACGGAGTCTTCCCAAACCGCGAGTGCCAACAGGTAAAGCCTTTCCTCTTTCGAATCTTCTATCCGCGCCGTCGCGACGGCGAGTATGCTAAAATACTTCATCTTGTACGGGCCGTTAGCTCAATTGGTAGAGCAACTGACTCTTAATCAGTAGGTTGGGGGTTCGATTCCCTCACGGCTCACCAAAACCTCTGATTCCTCGATGCTTTCAAGCTGCTTTAACCTACCGCTGGGT
>Ga0209777_10001109_pt1 | contig 40653 bp, 37 predicted proteins | sample FrelakmetHBP12HB_FD_187147 | JGI IMG/M metagenome (GOLD analysis project Ga0209777, IMG submission 187147) | Freshwater lake sediment microbial communities from the University of Notre Dame, USA, for methane emissions studies -HBP12 HB (SPAdes)... | ecosystem: Environmental > Aquatic >...
ACGGATTCGGGAACACCTTCCTTGGGTGAAAAGGGTGGGGGTCTATGCCAATGCCAAGAGTATTCGGATGAAAAGCGATGAGGATTTAAGTCTTCTGAAGGAACTGGGGTTGGGGATTGTCTATCTTGGCGTGGAGACCGGCCATCCGGAACTGCTAAAAAAAATCTGTAAAGGGACTTCCCGGGAGAATTTGATCCTTCAGGGGAAACGGATAAAGAAGGCCGGTATCAAGCTTTCGGTCACCGTTTTGCTCGGCATAGCCGGACCAGAGCTGTCTTTAGAACACGCCCGGGAAACAGGAAAGCTGTTGACTGAAATGGATCCTGATTTTGTCGGGGCCTTAACGGTCATGGTTCTGCCGAACACCTTGTTGGGACAGGACTATGCCGAAGGGAAATTCCAGCCCCTTACGGTCACCCAGCTTTTAACCGAATTGGGTGAAATGGTGGCCGCCACACAGCTTTCACGCGGGCTCTTTTATTCCAACCATGCCTCCAACTACCTGCCCATCAAGGTTCGCTATCCTCTAGGCAAAGAGCCGGCTCTGGCTTTAATCCAAAAGGCCATACAAGGCGAGGTGGGTCTAAGGCCGGAATGGATGAGGGGTCTATAATCCGTGAAAAAGATTCGTGGCAATTTTCAATAAAATTTTTAATAGTCAAAGGATGAAAAAACATGAAAATCGATATCAACAATAAAGAGTATAAGACCCTTCTGGAAATTCTGGAAATAACCGACTGGATTCTGCACGCTCACAAGCCCGAAGAAACCGAAGATACCCAAGATACCAAGCCGTTTCGGGATTTTGAACAGAAGATTTTCGGTCTGGCCAAGGACTTCGGGTGTGACCACCTCATTGAGTACGACGATAAACTTCAAATGTATTTCCCGACCAGTGAGTTTGAGGATACAAGTTCTGGAATGGACTATATTGATGACTTTGAAAACGAATCTTTTTGGGAAGAACTGATCGAACGTCTTGTCGATCGGGATTTGATTCGTGAAATGGGAGAAAAAAAATTCCTTTCCCTCGATCCCACGATCCGAATTGAGGCCGAAGGGCCTCTTTGGAAAAAATATGGGGAGGAATTCGAAGTCCACGGTCTCGATCGTTTAGACATTGTTCCATGAGAACGTTTGCGGCCGATTAAAATAAGGTCTGCGCCCGGTGGACGCCTTATGGACAACCTCAAATAAAGTATCTGAATTTATTAACACCCATGAAAGGAGAAAACAGGAAAATGGCCAACGATCCAGGAATAGGACAAAAAGTGGTGGCTACTATTACCGGCGTGAAGGGAAAATGCAGTGCCGGTCATCAGGTCGGTGATACCTTTGAAATCAGTTGTCACAACCCCAGTGGATTATGCGGATACTTCTATCATGACATCTTTCCCAATCTATCCACTTTCCAGTTCGGAGGTAATCTCCCCTGGTGGCAAGGCGATACCATTCAGGCTCAATGCCCAGATTCTTATAACCTGGTGACCATGAAGCTGGAGAGGTCGAAGAGAACATAGAGAAAGTCTGCCACTTGCAGCACGGTGCGTTGAAATTCCTGAGTATTGTTTTTAAACCTGCATGCCCGCTTGCAGCGAACACCACGAATCATGAAGATAAACCTTAGAATCAGGCGATTAAGCGTTTTATTCTGAATTCTGACTCCTGGATTCTTGATTCTGGATTTTTATTTTCGTACGGAAGATCATGTTCAATTCCATCGGTGCCCATATGTCTATTGTCGGAGGCCTGGAAAAGGCTTTCCAGCGAATCCAGGCTGTCGGCGGGGAATGTTTTCAGGTTTTTGTCAAGCCTAATGTCCAATGGCAGGCCGGGGAATTATCTCTGGAAGAAGTGATTCGTTATAAGACTGAACAGAAAAGGACCGGAATCGGCCCAGTGGTGGCCCATGCTTCTTACTTGTTAAATCTGGCCTCCCCCGACAAAAAGCAGCGGGATAAATCCATCCTGACCCTGGCCTTGGAGTTAGTCCGCTCGGCCCGTCTGGGCATTGAATATCTGATTCTACATCCCGGCAGTCACCGGGAAGCCGGGGAAAAGCAAGGGATTAAACTGATCGCCCAGGGGATCGATCGGGCCTTTACCAAGGCCGAAGTTCCGAAAACAAAAATCTTATTAGAAACAACAGCCGGATCCGGAAGCCAGTTGGGTTGCAGTCTGGAACAATTAAGGGATATTTTGGCCTTGTGCCGGAATAATACGCCATTAGGGATTTGCCTGGATACCTGCCACATCTATGCCGCCGGTTTTGATATCGTTTCGGTTCGAGGGTATAGAGACTTCTTTGAATCCTTCCAAAACCTCATTGGCCTGGATCGTCTGAAGGTTATCCATGTCAATGATTCCAAGACCCCCTTAGGATCCAGGGTCGACCGCCATGAACAGATCGGCCATGGATTTTTGGGCCTCAAAACCTTTAAGCGTTTGCTGACCGATTTGAATCTTAAGGGCGTTCCTTTTATCCTCGAAACGCCGAAAGGAAAGAAAGAAGGGGAAGATTGGGATGCAATCAATATCCGGCTGTTGAAAAGGTTTAGAAAATAAAAAATATTTCCTCTTTTCTCTTTGAATTCAGAATTCAGAAGCCAGTATCCGGAATGGAAAAGGGATTCGCCTTCTGGCCTGGGTCACCAAGATAACCTCCAGAAATGGTCTTTTCATTCCGGCTTCCGACTTCTGGATTCTGAATTTTTTGAATCGGATCCTTGAATCCCGCGATCATACCTTCTTTTTAGAAGACAGAGAACGAGAAGTTTGGGTTACTTCTTTTTCTGACCGCTCAAGGCCTCGCGGTCACCGCCACTCATGCCGGCGATATACTTGACCAGGTTCTTCCTGGCCTCAATATCATATTGAGTGGTAATGGCGATCTGTTCCATAATCGGAGAACCCCCGCCATGATAATTACCCACGTTATTGATGCCGCCTGTGGCCGAGACCATCATATCACCCAGGTATCGCCAGAACTGGGCCTGATCCTCCACGGCCATTTTTGGATTACGTTTGGTATACTTGAGGAGCAGGTCTTTAATATCCTTATTCACGAAATCCTTCTCGTGTGGGAAAGTGGCCACCACGCCTCCGGCCAGATCGCACAGGATCTCTGTTTCCCGGTAAACCGCCTCACCCGTCAGACAACGCCCGACGTTGCAGTAGATCGAATTGGGGATGTACGAACCAGGGCCGTAGGGGACAAAGCCCACCCCGGGCATATAGACCTCCGGCTTTCCCAGGTCCGATGCCGTGTATCCGGCGGCATAACCCAACTCGGTGGTCATGATGATCTCGGCCAGTTTCTCCCGCACATGGGAGGCCTTATGGATATTATTCACTTCGGCAGCCAGGGCCGCGGTGCCCAATAAGACGTCACCGATGGCCGGCTTACAGCCCGAATAGGAATGACGATGGAACAGGGCGAAAAGTAAGGCCAACACCCCGCCATGCTGCCATTCTCCGGCCAGGAAGACCCTTTCCCAGGGGACGAAGCAGTCATCAAAGATCATATAGGAATCAGTAGCACCCGGCACAAATCCCCGCTTAAAATGTTCTCTGGATCGGAGATTGTGGATGGTGACCACTTGCTTCAACCCGTCCCAGTCTCCGGGAACGGCGAAGGCCACGGCATAGTCCTTGTCCTCAGGACGCAAAGCCCGGGTGGGGAGCACCAGCACCTCGTCGGCCACTGAGGCCTCCGAAATGTGAACCTTGCAGCCGCTGACCACAATGCCGTCCTTGCGTCTCTCCTTGATCCGGACATAAGCATCCGGATTCTCCTGATCGGCCGGTCTGAGCAGCCGGTCGCCTTTGACGTCCGTCTGGGCACAACATCCCACCAAGTCTTCGGTTTGAAAACGGGTCAGCCACTTCTTAAAGTTCTCATGATACTGGGTGGCCCCGTTGTTCTGCTTATCCGCCTCGTAAGAGACATTGTAAACGGCGTTGGTTCCGTCAATGCCCATGCAGCGCTGGATACATCCCCCCACCTTCTGGCAGAGCATACGGGTCATGTCCTGCTTCCTGTGCAGGTCTTCGGTATTTTGATGGACATGGGTAAACCGGTTGATTCTCTCACCCGTAAGATGGGAGATGGCGGTGCACAGGTCTTGGTTCTCCGGCTTGGCTGCTTCATCATAGGTAGTGCCTATGGTATTGAAACAGTCCTGCTGGAGTTCATCCGTTCGGTCGATCCTTTGGCCGTCAAAATAAATATTCCTTTTCATCTTGGACAGGCCCTGGATATACTGTTCCTTGGTTCTCATTTTTCCTCCTTAAGGCATTCTTCTTGTTTTGGTTTTAACTTGGTATAATCTATCGTTTTGCAAAAGGCTCCAACACTCCTCATTTTTTAAGAAAATATTCTATGAAGGAATAGTTTTTCTTTATAACATATAATCAAACTAAAAAAAGTCAATTTATTTTTAAATTATTTCTTAAAGGAAAGGTAGAAATGAAGGTTTAGTTTTTGATAACAACTTGGTTAAAAGTAGAAAGATCATACTATGAGACCAGGAAGGGATGCCGGTACAAAAAAAATGGGACTACAAGGCAAGAAATGTCTAAGACTTTTGGAAATAAATCAGAATTAAGGCCCTGGAAGAGTAGTCGATCTGAAGTTCGAGGCGTTTTGTTTTAACTGATAGAAATTAAGATGCCAGGAGAAAGGCCTTGTATCCTTTGTAAGTCATATACAGGTCGGCCTTGCTGACCAATTCGAAGGGGGAATGCATGGACAGGACCGGAGTGCCGCAATCAACAATCTCCAGGCCCAATGCGGCTAAAAATTTGGCGATTGTACCCCCTCCCCCTTCATCCACCTTGCCCAGTTCCCCGGTCTGCCAGACAATCCCGTTTTGGTTGAACAACTTTCTGATCCAGTGAACATATTCGGCATGGGCGTCGCTGGAGCCGATTTTCCCTCCGGAACCGGTAAATTTGGTCAGGCAAAGGCCGCACCCCAGACGCGGGGCATTCCGCTTTTCATGGACTTCCTGGTAATCGGGATCCAGGGCCCCGGCCACGTCGGCTGAAATGGCCCGAGAAACGGCCAGGGTTTCATTGAAGACCTGATGAGAAAAGGTCTCGCCTTTAAGGGAAAACAATCGTGGCAAAAAGGCCTCCAATATCTGGGCTCGGGCGCTGGTATTGCCTTCGCTGCCGATCTCCTCTTTGTCAAAAAACAGAACAACCACCGTCCTGGTTGGTTTTTCCACCTCCAGGGCGGCTTTCAGGCCACTGAAGACACAAGCCCGATCATCCTGACCGTAGGCCCCGACGATCCCCCGGTCCAGGCCCACATCACGGGCCGGCTCGGCCGGTACCAGCTCCAGTTCGGCACTGATCAAGTCCTCTTCAATCAATCCGTATTTTTCATCAAGATATCGCAGGATAGCCAGCTTAAACCGTTCCTTGGTTTCCTCAGGACCCAGAGGAATACTGCCGATAAGGATGTTGAGTTTTTCTCCTTCAATGGCCTCGGAAAGCTTTTTTTCCATTTGGACCTTTCGGGCCAAATGGGGCAGGAGATCGGCCACGGAAAAGACGGGGTCCTGGTTTTTTTCCCCGATGGCCAGATTGATTTTTTTGTTTTCGGTTGTAAAAATGGTCCCATGAAGGGCGAGGGGTCTGGCCAGCCACTGATATTTTTTGATCCCCCCATAATAATGGGTCTTAAAAAAGGCCAAATCCGTTTCCTCGTATAAAGGATGCTGTTTTAGGTCCAGGCGGGGTGCATCCACATGGCAAGCGATTATTTGAAGTCCTGCCGATATGGGTTTCTCCCCGAGAATGGCCAGGGCCAAAACTTTGTCCTTCAAGACCTGAAAAATCTTTCCCTTTGAACTGGCATGATCAAGATCTCTAAATCCTGCCCAGATAAGTCTGCGAGAAATTTCGCTGATCGTTTCCCGTTCGGTCTTTGAGGCATTTAAAAAGGCCTTATAGTCCTCAGAAAGCTCCCAAACCTTTTCCTTTTCTTCTGAGGAAAGTTCATCCCAGACCAAACGACGATGGTAAGCCAAGCGTTTCTCCAGGGCTTGGACTTCTTTTTTAGTTATTTTTATAAACATAGGGGGGATCCTTAAAGACTCAAAAAACACCCTCAAGCGCGCCTATGACGGGTGTCCTCAAATCATGATATTCGAGTTCGACGAACACTGAACGCCGAAAGGTATTTTCGCATGATATTTCAGAAAGGTTCACCTCAGGGCTAAAGGTTTTTGCCCCAGGATGATCTTGTGCAGGTTAAAGAGGTTGCAATTGATGATATTCTGGATCTCGATTTCCGTGGATTTAACCAGGGACACCACATCCAGGTCGGTAACAAAGCCGACCCTGGCAAAAAAAGGAGAGGTGATGGATTCTATTTTACCAAGCATGCCCAGCAACCTGGCAGGATCTTTGGAGTGGTTGACAATGATGATTTGTCCGCCCGGTTTGCAGACCCGGATAATTTCCTGGCAGAATTGATGGGGATCCTGAACTGTAGTAATAACATAAGGGGAAAGAACGGCATCAAAAGTGTTGTCTTCAAAATTCATCTTACAGGCGTCCATAACCTGAAGGTCCACCTTGAGTCCATTCCCCATCTCTTTGACCCGTTGTTTAGCCCGTTCAATCATCTTGGCTGAAATATCGATCCCTACAATATGGCAGCTTTTAGGATAATGGCGTAAGGTCAAACCCGTACCGATCCCGACTTCAAGGACTTTTTTGTTTGAAGAATTCAGATAATTAAAAGCCTGTTTTCTGCCTGCCTCCAGGAGTTTGCCGAAAATCAGATCATAAAAAGGGGAATAAAAGGAATAGATCCCTTCCATAGATCGGCCGTTTCCATTATTTTTCTTGCCCATCGACTTTACCATGCTCCTATTGGTTTTGATTGGATGGTTCTTTAATATCGTAGAAAAAAGTATTGTGAACCTGCTGGGCCTTTCTCTCGAATTTCAGATCTGCTCGATTAAAACCCCACAGCCGTGTTCATCCGGAATAAAAGGTTTGCTCCAATTTTTGGCTTCCGTTTTGGATCGGGTCCCTTTTTAGACAAAGATAGTCATTGAATTCATAGCATATTGATTAGAATGAGGTCAACTATTAAATTTATGATGGAAAAGCCTGTCGAATATAGATATAATAAAATAAATTCACTCCCCTTTCAAGTACATCAAAGGATAAAAAATTCATGAATTCAAGAGGAAAATAAAATCTCATTCCCTCCGCCCTTTCTTTAATACTCATGATGTATTTACAAAACGTTATCATTTTAATCTTCCTGATTTTCTACCAGGATTTATCCTCTTTCGTAGGCAGGCTTAGCCGCTTCTTTCGAAAACAGGTCCATCGGAGTATAATATGCCTGTGGTAACTATTTCAGACCTTTCTTGGGGAGGCGAGGGTATAGGTCGGATAGAAGGGAAAGTTGTTTTTATCCCTTTCAGTCTTCCAGGGGAAGTCGTTGAAGTGGAAATAGGCCAATCTAAAAAAAACTACAGTCAAGGGGAGTTGGTCCGCATCCTTGAGCCTTCACCGGATCGGGTTGAGCCGCCCTGTTCCTTCTACCGGGAATGCGGCGGGTGTCAGCTCCAGCACCTTGCACTCCAAAGGCAGGTCCAAGAAAAAGAAAGGCTTTTTAAACAAACTCTGGAGCATGCCCTGAAACCCCAAAAGGTCCTGGTTCTTCCTCCCCTGCAATCCCCGGGGGTTTTCGGCTACCGTCATCGTCTTCAGCTTAAAACATCTTGGAAAAACAAACAGTTTTGTCTCGGTTTTTTCAGACCAAAAAGTCACAACTTGGTGCCCCTTGATTGCTGCCTGTTAGCTAATGACCCTTCAAATGAGGTCCTGAAAGTGTTGCCGGAAAAGATGCGAGACCTCCAACTCAAAAAATGGGCCCCGGATATTGAACTCCAGGTCCATGAAATGCCTCGAAGGGGAGGGATCGTTTTTACCTCCCCCAAGGGGCTTGATCCCTCTCAAAAAAAAAGGATCACCAAAGAACTCTTGCCTATCCACGGAATAAACTATCTCCTTTTTAAGGAATCAGATTGCCTTCCACTGACCGGAGAACACCCTTTCTTCTTCGAAAAGGAAAGCCCGGAGTACTGGCTTCCAGCTTCTGAAACCGGACTGCCAAAGGACCTCCGATTGACCTGTTTCCCCTTGGTTTTTACCCAGGTCAACCTGGAACTGAACCGGCGATTGATAGCCCGGCTCTTAAGCCTGAACCTGTTTGACAGACAGGATACCGTCCTGGATCTCTATTGCGGTCTGGGGAATTTTTCCCTGCCAGTAGCCATGAAGGCTCAAGAGGTAGTCGGTATTGAGGCCTTCCCCCCGGCGGTGACCAATGCCCGCTGGAACGGGAAAATCAATCAAATTTCCAACTGCACCTTCATTCAGGCCAGGGTCGAAGAGGGGCTCAATCTATTGAAATGGTCTGCGAAACCTGTTTCCTGGATTATCCTGGATCCCCCTCGAACCGGGGCACTGGAAGTAATCCCGATGTTGGATGCCTGGAACATAAAAGGGATCCTTTATATTTCCTGCGATCCCATGACCCTGGTCCGGGATCTGACCCAATTGGTAAAAAGGGGATGGGGGGTTGAATGGACTCAACCGGTTGATTTCTTTCCACAAACCTTTCATCTTGAAAGCATCACTTTTTTAACCAAGTAGGGGTTGAGGATTCAAGGGGTTTTTCCCAATGCCTTTCCTTTGAATCCTTGATCGTCTCGGCTGAGCTCGTCGCAGGCCCTTGAACCCTAATCTTCCTATCAGCGCCAACTCATTTGGGGATGATTTCAAAATATCGGCCGGTCAGTTAAATAACTTATTAAATACATTAGAAAAATTTTTATATTTGGTTTTTCAGGGGAACGTGATATACTAATAAGGTTCTAAATTTTAAGCCAGGAGGTTGCCCCATGATGATATTTAAGGTGGGGGATTTGGCGGTTTATCCTGCCCATGGAGTTGGTCGAATAGAATCCATAGAGGCTCATAACCTTTATGGTTCTTCTCAGAATTTTTATATTATGAGAATTTTAGATAATAATATGATTATCATGATCCCGATCAGCAACGCCAACAATGTCGGACTCAGAGAAATTATCAAGGAAGAGGAAGTTTCCAAAATTTTTAAAATCCTAAAAGAGAAAGATGTTGAATTCGACAACCAGAGCTGGAACCGACGATACCGGGAATATATGGAAAAAATAAAAACCGGTTCGGTATTTGAGGTGGCTCAAGTCCTTCGTGATCTGTTTTTGTTGAAGTTGGAAAAAGAGCTCTCTTTTGGTGAACGGAAAATGCTTGATACGGCCAAGAGTCTTTTGGTTAAGGAAATCTCCATAGCCAAGAAAATGGAAGAAACCAAGGTAGAGGAGAACATTAAACGAATCTTTAAAAATTAACATCAATACCATCCTTGGCAGGCCAGGTCTATAAGCAGGACAGGAAAGGCGCTCACTTTCCATGTCCGTGACCGGGTCTGCTGTGGTTCACCAAATGAAATCATCATTTATTTCCTGACTAGCCCAAAATGAAGAGGGCTGGATTTTTTCCCAGAAAGGTGGTGAAAGGAGGTGACAAAGTGAACCAATTTTTTTTAAAAGCAATTTTTATCCTCATCTGTTTGATAGGCGGTTATTTTATTTCCGACCACATTGAAGGAATACGGGGTATAACGTGGATTCCTTTCCTGGGGGCCGTCCTGGGTCTTATTTTATCCTTAATTATCCTGGAAGTTGAAAAACAAATTAAAAGGGTCCCTCTGCGCAGTTCATTGGGAGGTGTGACCGGATTGGTCCTGGGATTGGTTGTCGCCCGCCTTTTAATGTTTCCTTTTGATTATTTCCGTAATGATGCATATCTCCATTATTTAATATTGCTCTTTTTAAGCGGCATCTTGGGTTATCTGGGATTATCTTTGGGCAGCAGCAAGTCTGAAGAAATCGGTAGGATCGCCAACTCCGCCAGGCCTCCTTCGTCCCTTTCTAAAACCCTTTTCCGTTACCTGCTGGATACCAGTGTAATCATTGACGGCCGAATTGCCGATATCTGTGAAACCGGTTTTGTAGAAGGGACCTTGATTATTCCCCAGTTTGTCCTTCAGGAATTGCATCATATTGCCGATTCCAACGACCCCTTAAAAAAAATCCGGGGACGAAGGGGTTTGGATGTCATTGAAAAAATCCAGAAACAAAAAGACCAGGAGGTCATCATCTTGGACCAGAATCCTCCCAAGGACAATGTGGATGCCAAGCTGGTCGATTTGGCCCTGGAATTGAATGGAACGATCATTACCAATGATTTCAATCTCAATAAAGTGGCTGAATTGCGGGGAGTTAAATGCCTGAATCTGAACAAGCTGGCTAATGCCCTAAAACCGGCTGTTTTATCCGGGGAAGTCTTAACCGTCCAAATAATTCGGGAAGGGAAAACCCCGGGGCAAGGTGTTGCCTATATGGACGATGGGACAATGGTGGTGGTTGAAAATGCCAGAAAACATATCGGCCGGACGATTGAGGTTGTTGTAACCAGTGTCCTGCAAACAGGAACCGGCCGGATGATCTTTACCGATATTAAGAATGGGTAGTTAAAAATACGGATGCCCGATACCAGATGCCTGATAAAAAATACCTTTGGTTATCCAGCAGCGAATATCAGACCTAAGACATCCGGCATCGGGCATCTATAATCCAATCTCTATAATCATCAACTCCTTGAGCACACCATACACCTTCAAAGTCCAGGCTCCTGATCTTCATAAACGATTAGATCTTTTTCTGGTGGAAAAGGGAGTTCCTTATTCCCGTTCTCAGCTTAAGAAATGGATTGATGGAGGGCGGATTTCGGTCAACGGCAAACCTGAAAAAGGAGGATATCGTTTAAAAGACGGAGATTTTCTGGAAGTATTTCCCGAAGACCCTATTCCTTTATCGCTGACCCCTGAAAACATCCCCTTATCTATTCTCTTTGAAGACAAGGACTTATTGGTCTTGGATAAACCGGCCGGATTGGTTGTACATCCGGCCCCGGGGAATTATTCCGGAACCCTGGTCCATGCCTTGCTTTTTCACTGCCTTGATCTTTCAGGAATAGGAGGGATGCTGCGGCCCGGGATCGTTCACCGCCTGGATAAAGACACCTCCGGGCTTATGATAGTGGCTAAAAATGATGTGTCACATCAGCAACTGATTCGTCAGTTCCAAATGGGAAAGGTGATCAAAGAATATCAGGCCTTGATTTGGGGTCTCCCTCAAAAAAATCGGGGGAGAATTGAAAAACCTATCGGCCGGCACCCGGTGCAGCGAAAGAAGATGGCCATTGATGAGAACAAGGGCAAACCAGCTGTGACCGAATGGCGGGTCATCGAAAGATTTCCCCCCCAGGGAATTACCTGGCTGAAACTGGGGTTGAGAACCGGAAGGACTCATCAGATCCGCGTTCACCTCTCATCCCAAAGATGGCCGGTGGTGGGAGATTCCTTATATGGCGGGGGGAAAAATATCAAAACGAAAGAGAAAGGATTACCGACTAAAATCCTAAAAGCAATTTCCCGTCAATTGCTCCATTCTTCCCACCTGGCCTTTATTCATCCAACCAATCGAAACTTATTAGATTTTTCATCACCCCTCCCCAGGGATATGGAAGATCTTATCAAGTTTTTACAAGCTTGTACCGATAGAATAATATAACCCTGGCCAAAAGGCATAAAAAATACTTGACATTCTTGGAATTATGCTGTAATTGACCATAAACAAAAGGAGATCATGGTGCTCTAAGAAAGCACCAATTCCTACCTAATAAGGAAATAAATCCAAACAGAAACCGACAGATTCCAAAATCATCGTCATTATTTCCCATTGCAATCACCTAAGATCAATAAAGGGATTTAGTAATAACCATAATTTAGTTTATGTGCCTTTTTTAATTAACTATAAAAGGGCCTATTCCTCCAAAGAACACCATTAAGTTTATTAAAGAAATTAGCATATCGAGGACACTATGAATTTAGCCGAGCTTAAGCAAAAGAAGATCAGTGAACTGACTCAGATGGGCAAAGAATTCAATATTGAAGGGGCCAGCGGGATGAGGAAACAGGAGCTCATTTTCGCCCTTCTTCAGGCCCAAACGGAAAAAAACGGCCTCATTTACGGGGAAGGGGTTTTGGAAATCCTGCCCGATGGATTTGGTTTTTTAAGGGCCCCGGACTACAACTATCTCCCCGGGCCGGATGATATTTATGTCTCCCCATCTCAGATTCGACGATTTAATTTGCGGACCGGCGACACCACCTCAGGACAGATCAGGTCTCCCAAGGATAACGAACGATACTTCGCCCTTCTAAAAGTGGAGTCGGTTAATTTTGAAGACCCGGAAATCTCTCGGGATAAAATCCTTTTTGACAACTTGACCCCCCTGTACCCCAACGAACGGATACAACTGGAGACCGATGACCCGGTTAACTATTCCATTCGGGTAATGGATTTACTAACTCCCATTGGTAAGGGCCAGAGAGGCCTTATCGTCTCCCCGCCCCGGACCGGCAAGACCATGCTGCTCCAGAACATCGCCAACAGCATCTCCCGAAATTTTAAGGATATCATTTTAATCGTCCTGCTCATCGACGAACGCCCTGAAGAAGTCACCGATATGCAGCGATCGGTCCAGGCTGAGGTCATCAGCTCAACTTTTGATGAGCCAGCCCAGCGGCATATCCAGGTCGCCGAAATGGTCATTGAAAAGGCCAAGCGGCTTGTGGAACATAAAAGGGACGTGGTCATCCTGCTGGACAGCATCACACGCCTGGCCCGGGCCTATAATACCGTGGTCCCTCCCAGCGGCAAGATCCTCTCCGGCGGAGTGGACTCCAATGCCCTGCATCGCCCAAAACGGTTTTTCGGGGCCGCCCGAAACATCGAAGAAGGCGGCAGTCTTACCATTATTGCCACGGCCCTGATTGATACCGGCAGCCGGATGGATGAAGTGATCTTCGAAGAATTCAAGGGTACAGGAAACATGGAGATTCATCTGGATCGCAAACTGAGCGACAAACGGATTTTTCCGGCCATAGACATAAACCGCTCCGGGACCCGCAAAGAAGAGTTGTTATTGAACACCGATGAACTTAATAAGGTTTGGATTTTACGAAAATTATTGGCCCCTTTGACCGTAGTGGACAGCATGGAGTTTCTTTTGGAAAAAATGAACGGGACCAAGGACAACGCTGACTTCTTGAGCTTAATGAATAAATAAATGTTGGATTCAAGGGGTCGAGGATTCAAGGTTTTAAGAATTTCTTTGGAGTTATTCAGATATTCGTTTGAATTTTTAATCCCTTCCTGTCAAGGAAAGTGAGGATTTACGATTATGAAAGAAAAAATTCATCCGGCCTACTATCAAACCACAGTTCGCTGTGCCTGTGGGAACGAGATCCCGACGGGGTCCACCCGGAAAGACATCCGGGTTGAAATTTGTTCTCAATGTCATCCCTTTTTCACCGGAAAACAAAAAATAATGGATTCGGCTGGAAGGATTGAGCGTTTCCAAAAGAAATACAGCAAAGTGACCAAGAAAAAAGCAACTCCTGCAGAGGAAGCTCAGGTTTAATACGAAAATAAGGTTTAAGGATTCGAGGATTCAAGGGTTTTAACTTCCACATCTTTCACTTGAATCCTTTGATCTATTTTCATGACATGAAAAATTTCCATTACGATTGGTTAACCTTATGATCCAGGTAGGCGGTCAGGCCGTTATTGAAGGGGTGATGATGAAGGCACCCAAATCCTTGGCTGTAGTCGTACGACGGCCCAACGGCGAGATGGTGACTAAGGAGAATATCCTTCACCCCTGGTCGGACCGTTTCCCTTTTCTCAAGTGGCCGGTATTAAGGGGAACCCTGATCCTGATTGAAACAATGATTCAAGGTATCCAGGCCTTAAATTTTTCAGCCAACCAGGCTATGGCCGAGGAAGAAGGAACCAAGGAGATTGGATGGGGGGCCTTGTTGGCCACCTTATCTCTGGCCATCCTTTTGGGCCTGGGGCTGTTTGTGGCCCTACCCCATTGGATCAGTGCCTATCTGGGCGGACTGACTTCCTTCCAATTCGGAGTCGATTCTTTTTCTTTTCATCTCCTGGACGGAGGAATCAAGGTTTTTTTCTTTATCGCTTATATCTGGATCATCTCCCGTTTTAAGGATATCCGGAGGGTCTTTCAATATCACGGAGCGGAACACAAATCCATTTTCACCTACGAGGCCGGTCAAGCCTTGACAGTGGAAAATGCCAAACCCCATTCCACGTTGCATCCCCGTTGCGGAACATCCTTTATTTTACTGGTCCTAGTCATTAGTATCCTTTTTTTCTCCGTCCTTTTTCCTTTTTTGCCTAAGATGCCGTTGTTGAATTCCTGGTCACGCAATGGGCTGTATGTCGGACTTAAGATCCTGTTGATGATCCCCATTGCCGGACTGGCCTACGAGGCCATCAAATATACCAGTAAAAAAACCCATATCCCCTGGATACGCATCCTTATCCTTCCCGGCCTGTGGATCCAACGACTGACCACTCAGGAACCCACGGAAGACCAGATCGAGGTGGCTTTGTCTGCTCTGAATCGGGTCCTCAGCATGGAAGGCCGGCTTTCCGATCAAAAGGTTGTTTAAACCCGAACCAAACATACTTGAAATTTTGGGATGGTCATAGGGGGTCTTGTTTTTGGGGATTGTCCAAAAGGTAATTAAGAGTTTCCAACCCGGCCAGGACAGCAAAGTTTGATTCGAGGCAGGGCTTACACTTTAGCCTATTTCGAGCTTAGGTGTAGGCCTGTCTCCGAAATAGATTTAATATTTGGCCCAGCATAGTCCCGCCGTTGGCGGGATGGGGTGGACAACCCCAAGAACAAGACCCCCGATGACCCTTGTATTGAAAGTTAGAGAGAAATTCTCAGAATTAAGGTTGTAAGAATCAATTATGCTGATAAAAAAACTGGAAGAAGTGGAGAACCGTTTTCTTAAGCTGGAGGAGTCTCTCAGCGACTTGGAAGTTCATAGAAATCCTTCCGCCTATCAAAAGCTGGCCAAAGAACACTCTGGATTGGCTCCTTTAATTAACAAATACCGTCAATACAAATTCCTTTCCGATCAAGTCTTACAAAATAAAGAATTGCTGGAAGATCCCGACTCTCAAATCCGAGAAATGGCCAAGGCCGAGATTGAAACCCTGTGGGAGCAGCTTTCCCGAATCGAGGAAGAGATCAGGGTGCTCCTTTTACCCAAGGATCCGACCGATGAGAAAAATACCTTTCTTGAGATCCGAGCCGGCACCGGGGGGGAGGAGGCCGCCTTATTTGCCGCCGATCTCTTCCGTATGTACTCCAAGCTGGCCGAGGCCATGGGTTGGAAGGTGGAGATTATGAGCGAGCATCCGACCGGCATGGGGGGTTATAAGGAAATCATAGCCCTGATCGAAGGCAAGGGGGCTTACAGTAAACTCAAATATGAAAGCGGGGTCCACCGAGTTCAACGGGTCCCGGCAACCGAAGCACAAGGACGCCTCCATACCTCAGCCGTGACCGTGGCCGTGCTTCCTGAGGCCGAAGAAGTGGATATCGTCATTGACCCCGAAGAAATCCGGGTGGATGTCTTCCGTTCTTCCGGCCCTGGAGGGCAAAGCGTCAACACCACTGATTCGGCCATACGGATCACCCATCTGCCGACCGGTCTGGTAGTCTCCTGCCAGGACGAAAAATCTCAGCATAAAAACAAGGCCAAGGCCTTAAAAGTCTTGCGGGCCCGCTTGCTGGATCTCAAGATCAAAGAACAACAGGATAAAATCTCCGAAGATCGAAAAAGTCAGGTTGGGAGCGGAGATCGCAGCGAGCGGATCCGAACTTATAATTTCCCACAGAATCGGCTGACGGATCACCGAATCGGTTTGACCCTTTATCAACTTGATACGATCATGGAAGGTAATCTCTCTGAAATTATCGATCCCTTGATTACTCATTATCAAGCCGAACAACTCAAAGTCGGGGAATAAAAGGGGAATAAAAAAGGTTCAAGGTTCGAGGTTCGAGGGATCATGAGATCCAGGGTTTAATTCCATGCCTTTCACTTGAATCCTTGATCCTGTTTCACAACAGACATGGCACTCCATCTATCAAAACTTCATAATCTATGGACCGTAGACAAGGCCTTGAACTGGGCGGACGAATATCTCCTGGCTGAGGGTCTGCCAGATCCCCGATTAAGCGCTGAATTGCTTCTCGGATCGGTCCTGGGCCTGGATCGTCTGGGATTGATCGTCCACTTCGATCAATCCCTTGATGAACCCGAATGGAATCTTTTTCAAGAAAAAGTCCTTCGAAGGGCCGGGCATGAACCGATCGCCTATCTTTTAGGTCAAAAAGAATTCTGGTCTTTAAATTTTGAAGTCAACCCTGATGTCTTGGTCCCTCGCCCGGAAACCGAGCTTTTGGTGGAAGAGTCAATAGAAATCATTTCAGACCGGACTGGGTTGAAGACCCTGGTTGAACTGGGAACCGGCTCGGGGGCTGTATCCATCGCCCTGGCCAAGTCAATAGTCCATCCGGGAACAACACAATTCCTAGCCACAGATATCTCCTGGGAGGCACTGAGAACGGCTCAAAAAAATATCTTTAATCATAAGGTCGAAAAGAAAATCCAACTTGTTCAAGGGGACTGGTTGAAACCTTTTTCTTCCCGCGAAAGATGGATAGATCTGCTAATTTCCAATCCGCCATATGTTTCGGACCATGAAATGGATAATCTTCCACTGACCGTCAAGAGATATGAACCGTTAAAGGCCCTTGCGGGAGGTCCAGACGGGTTGGAGGCCATCCGGCACATCTTTCAACAAGCCGATAAACAACTCAAGGTCGGAGGCTGGCTGCTTTTGGAAATCGGGGAGACACAGGGCAATCAGGTCTTGAAACTGGCGCAAGATCATCTTTTTAATCCAACAACCATCCGCCGCGATTATGCCGGCAAAGACCGTATTATGAAGGCCTGCTATCATGGATAAAATTCGCATCAAGGGAGGAATCCCTTTAAAAGGAAAAGTGGTCCTGTCCGGGGCCAAGAATGCCGCTTTGCCCATCATGTCGGCCGCTCTCTTAACCGACGGCTGGTCCACCCTCTCCAATCTGCCGACCTTGAGGGACATCCAGACCGAAAAAAAACTCTTGTCTTTTTTAGGGGCCTCTTTTGAAGAAAAACCCGAGGCAACTCTGCGTATCAACAGTTCCAAGATCGATCGATTCGAAGCCCCTTACGACTTAGTTAAGACCATGAGGGCCTCTATCCTGGTCTTGGGGCCTTTAGTAGCCCGCTTTGGCCGGGCCAAGGTATCACTTCCCGGGGGATGCGCTATCGGGGCCAGACCCATCAACTTGCATTTGTCTGGTCTGGAGCTGATGGGGGCACGGATCGATTTGAAACACGGTTACGTGGAAGCCAAGGCCAAAAAGCTAAAAGGGGCCGAGATCGTCTTTGATATCCCAACGCACACGGGTACGGAAAATCTGATGATGGCCGCCTGCCTGGCCAAAGGAAAAACCATCATCGGCAATGCGGCCAAAGAACCCGAGGTGGTGGACCTGGCTAATTTTTTAACGGCTATGGGAGCCAACATTGAAGGGGCCGGCACGGATATCATCACCATTCAAGGTGTTGCCCATCTTCACCCGGCTGATTATCGGATCATGCCCGACCGTATCGAGGCTGCAACATACATGGTGGCCGCCGGCATCACCGGTGGAGAGATCACCCTGGATGGCTATGATGGCTCCTGCCTGGAAACGGTAGTGGTAAAATTACGGGAGGCCGGCCTGGAGTTTTCCCAGAAAAAGAAAGACCTGACCGTTCATGGCCCTCGGAAAATAAAAAGTGTTTCCCTGACTACTCAGCCCTATCCCGGATTTCCCACGGATATGCAGGCTCAATTTATGGCCCTGATGTCCCTGGGGCAGGAAACCAGTGTTATCAAAGAAACGATTTTCGAAAACCGGTTCATGCACGTCAGCGAATTAAGGCGCATGGGGGCCAATATCCAGGTTTCAGGGAATCAAGCCGTGGTCAAGGGGGTTTCCCGGCTCCTGGGGGCGCCGGTAATGGCCACCGACCTGCGGGCTAGTGCCTCTCTGGTCCTGGCCGGACTGGCCGCCGACGGTATTACCGAGATCTCCCGGGTCTATCATCTGGATCGAGGGTATGAAGGTCTGGAAAAAAAGCTTCTCCCCCTGGGTGCGCGGATTGAAAGGATTAAAGAATCAGCATAAAACCCACCAAAGGACCTTGAAGTTTTTGAATCCGGAATCCAGGAGTCATAATTCAGAAGGATGAAGCATGAAAGAAGTAAGAATCTAATTAAAATATTAAATTCTTATGATTCCAAATCCGAAATCTGAAATCCGAAATCCGAACCAAAATCAAAAATCAATAACAAAAATTCAAAACACTTTTATCCTCCGCCCTTGTGTCCCCCTGGTCCTGGCCCTGATAACCGGCCTGGTTTTAGGTGCGCGGTTCTTTGAATCTTCTTTGTCGGTTTCTCCCTGGGTACTGTTTTTTCTTCTCCTTGCCGCACCTATTGTTATTTTATTATTCCCTTCCGTTGCTATTTGGACCGGGGGTGTTTTTTTTATAGTGACGGGGTTCAGTCTGATGACCCTCCTTTCGCCCCGAACCGACACTCTGCAAGTGCCATCCTTTCTATTAAACAATCAAATTCAGCACCTCTCCGGAGTGATTATTCAGGAACCGGACTATTATCCTGACAAAACCAGATTGATTGTTCAATTGACTTCCTATTCGAACCAGGGTTTAGACCGGCCGATCCAGGGAACGATTCTTCTGGGGATTAACGGCCTTCTTAAAAGGTTCGCCCAAGGTGATCCGGTTCGCTTTGTATGCCGGTTGCATTTGATCGAAGGCTATCACAATCCAGGAGGATATGATTTTGAAAAAAAAATGGCCAGAAAAGGGATTCGGGTTTCCGGATTTATAGAAGATCCTGAGCTTCTGATCTTGAGCGGACCCAATCAAAGGTCCTGGCCCTGGCACCGTCTGTCCATTCTCAGAAAACAAGTTTCCGATTTGATTGATTCAAGTAGTCCGCCTCCTTTAAATGGATTGGCCCAGGCCTTACTCACCGGGGATCAGAGCAAGATTCCCCGGGAGATCCAACAGGCCTTCAGCCAGGCCGGAGTATCTCATCTTCTGGCCTTTTCCGGCCTGAATCTCACTCTGGTAGGTGGTCTGTCTTATTATTTGTTCCGATTTGTACTCAGCCTGTCTGAGACCATCCTCTTGTTTATTAATATCCGGAAATGGGCTTTGATCGGCACTTTTTTCCCTGTCTTGGGATACACCTTATTGGCCGGGATGAGTCCATCGGCAGCCCGAGCCTTTTTTATGGTTGGTATGGGCATTACAGCCCTTCTGTTGAATAAATATTCTGATCTACTCAATAGTCTGGCCCTAGCGGCCATTGTCATCTTGCTACTATCCCCTGATTCCCTGTTCCAGCCTTCCTTTCAATTATCCTTTCTTGCGGTCTGGGCTATTGGCTACTTACTACCAAGGATATTGAACCCTGATTCAGGTTGGAGCCGGGGAAAAACCTCCTTTATCCGACGCGGGGCTTTTTACCTTTGGGGCACTTTTTGTGTTTCCTTGGTTTGTCAACTGGCAACCTCTCCGGTCGTAGCCTGGTGGTTTCACCAGGTCTCCCTGATCGGTTTGATCAGTAACCTTATTCTGGTTCCGTTAAGCGGTATCCTGGCCACACCCATTGGTCTCCTGGCCTTGATCTTCGCCCCCATTTTTTCCCCTCTCTCTTCGCTCCTTTTCTGGATTATGAATCTGATGTTGCAATGGACCTTAGGGTTGACCCGTTTTTTTTCCGACCTGCCGCTGGCTTTTTTAGTTGTTCCCCGGCCGGGATATGGGGAGATCGTCTTTTTTTATTTGACCCTCGTATTGCTATTCAACTGGCGTAAAATTCCCAAACCGGTCTGGTGGATCTCCCTTTCTTCTTTAGGGATGGTTTTATTTTTCTTTTCCCCACAGATCCAAGGCTTCTTTTCCCCTACCCTTAGGGCCACCTTTTTAGATGTCGGGCATGGGAGTTCCACTTTAATCGAGTTTCCCCGGGGGGAAAAGATGCTTATTGATGGCGGAGGTTCCTTTAATCCCGAATTTGATCTGGGGGAGCGGGTGGTTGGCCCATTTCTTTGGGATAAAAAAATTTCCTGTCTGGATGTAGTGGTCCTAACCCATCCCCATCCGGACCATTTAAATGGGTTGCCTTTTATTCTTTCAAAATTCAAGGTGATGGAGGTCTGGACCAATGGGCAACGGGTGGATTCCGAACCCTTCCAGCGTTTTGAAGAATTAATTCGACAAAAGAAAATTCCGGTGGTTTACCCCGGTCCGGGCTGGTTTCGATTGATTTCCGATGTGCAGGTTGAGGTGTTGCGTGCTCCGATAAAATCTTCTTTTAGAGATAGAATTGTTTCCATGTCCTATCATAGCCAGAACAATGATTCATTAGTCCTAAGTTTAAGGTACAAAAATCAGCACATACTTCTGCCGGCCGATATTGAAGTTGAGACGGAAAAGGTTCTTCTGAAAAAAAGCGTTTCTTTAAAAACCGATATCCTGCAGGTCCCTCATCATGGGAGCTTGACTTCCAGTACGAAACCTTTTATCGAAGCGGTTCAGCCACATTATGCGGTTATTTCCGGAAGGCCTTCTCCCAGACTTCCTCTCCCTCACCCGGAGATCATCCGGCGGTATCAGGAGCGGGGAGTGACCCTGTTTCGAACCGACCAGGATGGGGCGGTCAGCTTTGATTTAAAAAAAGAGGGCTGGAAAGTGAATACTTATGTCAGGGGGACCTTACGATAGATGGGGATTTTTTAATTTCGGATTTGGGAATTCGGATTGCGGATTTAAAATATTACTCCGCCCTCCATATTAGGTCAAAATAAGCGAGACTTCTCCGTTTTAAATAAGTGAATCTTATTAGTAAAAAATCGCCAAGATATTTTCTTTTCAAATTGGCTTCGCAGGCTGATCAAAAACATTCAGATGCAAGGTGCCCGAAGTTCCGAGGAGTGAGGCGTACATAGAAGTACGTCGAAACGACGTGGAATGAGGGCAATCCCGCCCTCGGCGGGACAGATGGATGTTTTTGTTCGCCCCACTTCTCGGCTCACTCCCACCCCTTCGGGGCGGTTCCCGGTTTCATCAGCCTGTTAAAGGCCATATTTTTGAAGCTTATATCGGAGGACCCTCTCACTGATCCCCAATTTTCCCGCGGCCCGTGTTTGGATACCCCCTGTCTCTTTAAGGGCTTGCTGAATTAAATGCCTTTCCAGTTCCTCTAACTGATCAGGCAAGGTCAGATCAGTAGAAAAAGCTGCCGAAGCGGTTTCGCCCACTCCCTCCTTCAAATGAAAGGGCAGGTCCCGGCTGGTGATCAATGAACCGCGACAAAGCACTACCGCCCTTTCCACCAAATTTTCCAATTCCCGCACATTGCCAGGGTACGGATAACGAAGCAGAAGTTCCCTGGCTTCTTTGGAAATCTCGAGGGATTCTTTATTATTCTGTTCCACGAATTTTTTTAAAAAATAATCGATCAGCAAAGGAATATCTTCACGGCGTTCTCTTAAGGGAGGTAAAAACAAGGAAACCACATTAAGCCGGAAATAGAGGTCTTGACGGAACCGGCCTTCTTGAATAGAGCCTTCCAGATCCTGATGGGTGGCGGAAATAACCCGCACATCCACCTGGATGGTTTTATTCCCCCCCACCCGTTCAAAGGTTTTCTCTTGAATCACCCTAAGGAGTTTGGACTGGAGGGCCGGAGAAAGGTCGCCGATCTCATCCAGAAACAGGGTCCCTCCCTGGGCCTGTTCGAATTTCCCGCGGTGCTGGAACAAGGCCCCGGTAAAGGCCCCTTTTTCATGACCGAAGAGTTCGCTCTCTAAAAGATTTTCCGGAATGGCCGCACAGTTGATGGTAATCATGGGACCGGTGGATCTGGGACTGTGATAATGAATGATCTTAGCAATCAACCCTTTTCCTGTCCCGCTTTCTCCCCGGATCAGGACCGTGGACTGACTGGGGGCAACCCGGGCCACCAGAGACAGGACCTCCTCCATCTTGGGGCTCTGGGTGATCAATCCTTCAAAGCTGAATTTTTCTTTTAACTCTTCCCGTAACTGGCGGTTCTCCCAGGTCAGCAGGATACTATTTTCAATCCGCTCCAACAGGATCAGTAATTCCTCCAGATCAATGGGCTTACTTAAATAATCGTAAGCCCCGAGCTTCATGGCCTCTACGGCCTTTTCCACCGTGCCGTAGGCGGTCATCAGGACCACCCAGGTTTCCGGAAAAAGGGCCTTGATCTCTTTGAGCATGGTGGTCCCGTCCATGCCGGGCATCTTGTGATCGGTCAGAATGACCTCACAGACATGCTCTTTCAGCCAAGCCAGGGCCTGATCCCCGCTTTCTGCCGACTGCACTGAATAGCCTTTTTTCTGCAGAAAGCCCTGGAGCAACTCCCGTTGATTTTTCTCGTCGTCGACCACTAAGATTCGAATGTTATGGGGCTCTTTCATCATTGATTTCCAAGGCCGAATTCGTTTTCGTTAATTTATGCCAGCCGGTTTGGATTGTCAAAAATAAAATAAATTTCTTGACAAATTAGTCGGTTATGTTATCCAAAGTCTTACAATCTATTTTCGATGAACCTTCCTCTCTATAACCATAAGGAGACCAATGGTCAGGGTTCATACCTCAACAGTAAAATGACTGAAATTTATTTCCATATCAGCATCAAAAGCATTGGTCCATTGGATTGTTTGCAAATGGGTAAAGGGGCACAAAATGACTTGACTTTTCATTATGAAGAATTCTTCCAGAAGTGAAATAACGGCTGCCCCTAGATAAGAGAATTGATATGAGCGCATATATATTTTTAGCTAAGAATTAGAAAAATACCAGATACCAGAACATATATACAAGATACTGGTTGCGAGGTTGGAATTGCGTGTTAGAGAACCGAAATTCATTATCTTTCAACCCTAACCCGCAACCCGGAATAAAGGTCAAAAAAAAATGGAAACGATTCTTATTGTCGATGATGAAAAAAATTATCTTTTAGTACTGAAAGAATTGTTGGAAGGAGAAGGGCATGAGGTGATGATTGCCCAATCTGCCGAAGAGGCACTGAAGATTTTTCAAGAAACAGAATTGGATCTGGTGATCACGGACATGAAAATGCCCGGGATGAACGGCATAGAGTTATTAGGCGTTTTGAAAGAGAAGGACCTTCATCTGCCCATAATCATGATGACCGCCTTTGGAACAGTGGAAAAAGCGGTGGAAGCCATGAAAAAAGGGGCTTACGATTATATCATCAAACCCTTTGATAATGAAATCTTGATAAAGACAGTGGCTAAGGGTTTGGCCATGGGGCAGGTGATTAAAGAAAACCGAATGCTCTCCAAGGAATTAAAAGAAAAATTCGGTCCAACCGACCTGGTCGGCAACAGTTTTCCTGTAAGACAAGTCAGGGATTTGATAGCCAAGGTGGCTGGAACCAGAGCCACCGTATTGATCAGTGGGGAATCGGGAACAGGAAAAGAGCTGGTGGCCCGGGCCATCCATTTCAACGGCCCCAGAAAAGACAAACCCTTGGTCACGGTCAATTGTTCGGCCTTGACCGAAACCCTGTTGGAGAGTGAACTTTTCGGTCATGAGAAAGGGTCCTTCACCGGGGCCTTTGCCCAGAGAAAGGGACGCTTTGAAACCGCCGATGGAGGGACTATTTTTCTGGATGAGGTGGCGGAAATGTCTCCATCCGTGCAAGTAACCCTTTTGAGGGTCCTCCAGAACCGTGAATTTGAACGGGTGGGTGGGAACAAGACTATTAAAGTGGATGTGCGGGTTATTGCCGCCACCAATAAGGATCTGATGGCGGAGATCGCCAAAGGGCATTTTCGCGAAGATCTTTACTATCGGCTTAATGTGGTTCATATCGAAGTCCCTCCTTTGAGGGACAGGAAAGAAGACCTTCCCTTATTGATCCGATATTTTTTAGAGCGATTTTCCAGAGAGATGAAAAAGAAAGAAGTCCCAACCCTGGCCCCTGAAGTGATGGGCGCCCTGTTAGACTATGATTGGCCGGGGAATGTCAGGGAATTGGAAAATATGTTGGAGAGAGCGATTATTCTGAGCTCAAACCCGATTATCCATCTGGAGGATCTGCCGTTTACCAGCATTATTCCGTCAGGCGCAAAGCTTAATGATGTCCTGGAATTGATTGAGAAAAAGATGATCACTCAAGCCTTGATTATTGCGGGGAATGTTCAGGCCCATGCAGCGGATTTGCTGGGCATAGAAAAAAACTTGCTAAAATATAAAATGAAAAAATATGCCTTGGTTTAGGCCTGTGGCCATTGCCTTCCGATGGAAGAGGCAATGGGATTGATGGAAATGACCGAACTGTTAAAACAGAATCCCCTATTCAGTGGCCTGGATGATTCCGGGGTTCAAAAGGTCAAAGGGATTGCCGCCCTTCATTCTTTTAAAAAAGGTAATATCCTTTTCTCTCAGGGCGATGGGGCCCAGGGTTTTTACCTGGTTATTAACGGTAAAGTAAAAATATATCGTCTGTCGCCTAATGGTCACGAATATGTTATGCGCGTTGTTGGACCGGGAGAAACGATAGCCGAGGCAGCGGTCTTTTCCGGGAAAACTTATCCGGCCTCGGCTGAAGCCTTGGAAGACAGCCGGCTTTATTACCTAAAAAAAACGGATTTCGTTACCCTTATCCGGGAGAGCCCCCAACTGGCCCTGAATATGATGACCGGTCTATCCCTTTTATTAAGGGAATTGGCCCAACAGGTGGAAGACCTGTCATTGAAGGAAGTCTCGGCCCGTCTGGCCCATTTTCTGATTGAGGAGGCCGAAAAAATTTCCCCTGTACCGGCCGACGGACTAAAAATCCCTTTGGACATGAAAAAGAACCTTCTGGCCAGCCGTCTGGGGACCATAGGGGAAACCCTGTCCCGGACCTTGGCCAAGATGAAACAGAAAGAAATAATCCAGATCAATAAGGACATAATTACTGTCCGGAGTTTTCAGGCCCTGAAAGAAATCGCTGAAGGATTAAAAATATAAGGAGGAGCTATGATTTTCCCAGACTACCGGCCCAGGAGACTGAGGCGAAATGAATCCTTCCGCAGGATGATCCGGGAGACATCGCTTTCGGTTGACCACCTGATCTACCCCATGTTTGTCGTTTTCGGCAAAGGGGTCCGTCGGCCCATCTCTTCCATGCCCGGGATTTTTCAATTTTCCATAGATGAACTCATCAAAGAGGCCCGGGAGGTCCTTTCCCTGCATATACCGGCCATTATGCTTTTTGGGATCCCGGATAAAAAGGATGACAAGGCTTCCGGGGCCTATGATCCCAATGGGATCATTCAACGGGCCATGAAAGCCTTAAAAGAAAAGGTGCCCGAACTGATCGTCATCGGCGATGTCTGCCTCTGTGAATACATGAGTCACGGTCATTGTGGGATCATACAGGGGAACGAAGTGGATAATGATGCCACCCTGGAACTGCTGGCCCGCACCGCCCTGGCCCAAGCCAAGGCCGGGGCCGATATGGTCGCCCCGAGTGATATGATGGATGGAAGGGTGGCCGAAATTCGACAGGCCCTGGATGAAAACGGTTTTGAGCAGATCCCCATCATGGCCTATTCGGCCAAGTATGCCTCGGCCTTTTATGGTCCTTTCCGGGAAGCCGCTGAGTCTGCCCCGAAATTCGGAGACCGGAAAGGCTATCAGATGGATCCGGCCAATTTCCGGGAAGCCATTCGGGAAGTAACCCTGGATGTTGAAGAAGGTGCGGATATCATCATGGTCAAGCCGGCCCTGCCCTATCTGGATGTCATCTGCCGGGTTCGGGAAGAGTTCGATCTTCCTGTGGCGGCCTATCATGTCAGCGGCGAATATGCCATGATCAAGGCGGCAGCGAAACAGGGCTGGCTGGATGAAAAAAAAGTGTTGATGGAATCTCTGCTCTCCATCCGGCGGGCCGGGGCTGATTTGATCCTGACGTACTTTGCCAAACAAGCGGCGGTACTTATGAAAGCATCATGATGCAGGATTCAGGATGCAGGATACAAGAAGGAAGATGGAAGAAACAAAATACAGGATATTGGAGAGAGGTCACTGGAAGGGCGAACTATTGGGTTTTGTCATGCATCCTGAATCGTGTATCGTTTATCCAGCCTGAAAGGCCATAATCAGTAAATGCCTCCTCAAATGGAAAATGAAAATCAGTCCCCCTCAAAATTTCCGGAACTCCGCCTGTTGGCCTGGGAAGTGACCCGGCGATGTAACCTGTCCTGCCTTCACTGCCGGGCCTCGGCAGAGTCGGGTCCTTACCCGGATGAATTAAGCACAGAGGAAGGATTCCATCTCCTGGAGCAAATCCGTGAGGTCGGGAGGCCCGTGGTTATTTTAACCGGAGGGGAACCTTTACTTCGTCCTGACATATTTGAACTGGCCTGGTATGGGCATTCTTTAGGCCTTCGGATGGTCATGGCCGTCAATGGGACGCTGCTGGATATTAAAAAAGCTCGGAAGTTGAAGGCATCGGGTATTCAAAGAATCAGCATCAGTATGGATGGGGCTACGGCCGAAAGTCATGATATTTTTCGTCAAGTCAAAGGGGCTTATAGCGGGATCATTAAAGGGATCGAAGCGGCCAGGGCCGCTGAGCTGGAGTTTCAGATCAATACTACTATAACCAGGCATAATCTTCATGATCTGGCCAGGATTCAGGAAAAGGTTATTGAGTTTGGGGCCGCAGCCCATCATCTTTTCATGCTGGTTCCCACCGGAAGGGGCCGAGCCTTAACCGATCAATCCATATCTGCCGAGGAGTATGAAAAGACCTTAACCTGGCTGGTCAAGCAAAAAGATAAAATCCCCCTGTCCATCAAAGCCACTTGCGCCCCCCATTATTATCGGATTTTAAGGGAGACAGCCCGTAAGGAAGGAAAAGAAATCAATTTTAAATCTCATGGGTTGGATGCTGTAACCCGTGGTTGTCTGGGAGGGGTCGGATTTTGCTTTATCTCCCATATCGGGCAGGTGCAGCCTTGTGGGTATCTGGAAGCGGATTCAGGAAATATTCGAAAACAAACCTTTCCAGAAATCTGGGAATCCTCTCCGGTCTTTCTGGCCTTGAGGGACCAAACCCGTTATTTGGGCAAGTGCGGTCAGTGTGAATACTTCATGGTTTGCGGCGGTTGCCGGGCCAGGGCCTTTGAAGCCACGGGAAATTTTCTGAGGGAAGAACCTCTTTGCACCTATCAGCCTAAAAGGCGGGCGAAAGGGAATAGGCAAGAGACAAGAGGTAACAGGCAAGAGACAAGAGGCGATAAAAGGATGAAGAACAAAAACCTTTCGCCTATTGCCTCGATAGAAAAGACGGTGTAAAATTTTGGATAAAAGCCCAAAAAAAGAATCCCCACTAAAAGAACGAATCTATAAACTGGATTGGACCGACCGGGCCATATTGAATGAAATTCAGTCCCATTTCCCTATCAAGGCCAGGCCTTATCGAGAGATCGGGGAGCGGCTGGGCCTTTCGGAAAAGGAGGTCATCTTCAGAGTGAACCGTATGACCAAAGGAGGAATCATAAGACGCATCGGGGCCAATTTCAATTCCAGAAAATTAGGATTCATCAGCACCCTTTGTGCCGCCCAAGTCCCGACTGAAAAAATACCCGATTTTGTTGAAGCGGTTAATCAATATACCGGTGTCACCCACAACTATGAAAGGGAGGGGGATTACAATATCTGGTTTACCTTTATTGCCGAATCCCAGAAACTGATCGAATCCTCTCTTAAAGAAATTAAACATCGGACTGGGGTTGAGAATTTAATTAACCTTCCGGCAGTGAACATTTTTAAGATTAAGGTTGACTTTGAAGTTTAGTACGAAAATAAAAATCAAGAATCCAGAATCCAGGAGTCAGAATTCAGATTAAAAACTCATAATCGTTTGATTCTAAGGTTTATTTTCATGTTTCGTGGTGCCCCATAGGGGCATGAGGGTTTAACATGAAAATTGGGTTCAAGGATTCCAGGATTCGAGGGTTCAAGGGTTTTTGCTTCCATGCCTTTCATTTGAATCCTTGACCCCTTGGTCCCTTGAATCCTTAGAATAATTTTCATACTTCGTAGTATTCACATTAAACGGGTATAAGGGTTTGATATGGAACAATACAGTGAAAACAGAAAAGAGCCTTTAGTTGAAGTCAGTCACGTCCCGGAAGGACCTTCCTCCTCTTCAGGATACCAAAAAAGACCCACCCGATCCTTATCTTTCAATAAATGGATTTTAGTCCCCATCCTCATTTTGGGAATAGTAGGCTTGGTTTTTGGCCTGTGGATGGTCATACAATCCGGGGGATTTCCAAATAAAAAACAAACCGAATCCCCTGATTTTACGGCCTTAAAAGGAGAAGTTCAGAAACTGAAGGTTGAGTCCAATTCTTTGAAAAATGAAATCCAATCCTTAAAGGAAGGTCAGAAGGCTTTTGAGGAACGTACAAAAGTTCTTCAAGGGCAAGTCACCGCTCTGAAGGGCCAACTGGCGGGTTTGGCAAAAAAAAAGGACGCCATTGAGGATAAAAAACTGGGGTCGAAAGCGGTCGTCTATAAAATAAAAAAGGGGGATACCTTGAATTCGATCGCTAAAAAATTTCGGGTGGGTCAGGATGATCTAAGGCGCTGGAACCGCCTTCCCTTAAAAGGCAAACCCAACCCGGGCCAAATCATAACCATCTATTCCCCTACTCCCTGAACCCAAACATGACTTTCTCATAAGGTTCAAACATCATTTGATAAAGATCCATGGCATAGCGGTCGGTCATCCCCGATATATAATCAGCGATTACCCGGCGACGTGCTTTTTTGCTTCCGGCCCTTTTAAAACGAAACTTAAAAGAGCCGGGCAACATGTCCGGTTTTTCTTCCAGGTGATGAAATATCCTGGAAATAATCATGCGGCCTTTTTCATTCATAATGCAAACCTGAGGGCGTCTATACACATTTTCAAAAAGAAAATTTTTGAGTTGATCGAAATTTTCCCAATCCTGAATGGGGGCAGTTACAATGGGGCTCTTTACTTTTCTGACATCTTGAAGTGTTTTGATTTTCAGACGACGCAAGTTCTTACCGGTCTGTTCAATGACCATGATGTTGGTTTCTTCGATCAGGGTCCGGACCAATAACCTGGCCCGGATAATGGTATCGGCATCGTTGAATCCGGGGTATCGATCCCCGCATTTTTTCAACACCCGATCAACCAAGGGGTTTTCCATTTTTATGATATCATTGATATATAAATACCCGGCGTTTAAGGCATCCTCCAGGTCATGGGCACAATAGGCCAACGGATCAGCGATGTTGACGATCTGGGCTTCCAGGGTGGGGGATGGATATTTTCTGAATTCTTCGGGAACCATAGGATGATCATAGACCGTGGAATGCCGGGCAATGCCCTCCCGGGTTTCAAAACATAGATTCAGGCCGTCGTAGGCCTTATATCGTTTTTCCACCAGATCAATAATTCGAAGACTTTGAAGGTTATGTTCGAATCCCCCCTCCTTTTTCATGAGCTCGTTTAAGGTCGTTTCTCCAGTGTGTCCAAAGGGGGCATGCCCAAGGTCATGGGCATAGGCAATGGCTTCGCACAAGTCCTCATTTAGACGGATGGCCCGGGCCAGGGTCCGGGCATGCTGGGCAACCTCCAGGGTATGGGTTAACCGGGTTCTGTAAAAATCTCCTTCACTGATTAAAAAAACCTGGGTCTTATACTGGAGGTCTTTAAAGGCCTTGGAATAGAGAATTCGGTCCCGGTCGCGTTGAAAAGCGGTCCTGAAATCATCCGGTTCATCTCCATGGAGAGTCCGTCCGATACTTTTGGCACTTTTTGAGGCATAAGCGGCCAGTGTGGATTCCTCAATAGCTTCTAACTGTTCTCTGATTTTCATAAATTTCCTTTTATTTTATATGGTTATATGAATAATATTTTTTCCCCGATTCAATTTAAGGCCTATCGAACTGATAAGTCATGAAGTAATCATATCAGAAATGAAGAACAAAAAACAGTCAGTTACGATGGATTCATAAAAGGTCTTAAAAAGCTCAGTTTCGTTATCCCTATAAAATAAATAATTCATTAAATTCAAATAGTTATTAATGATAGTTTTCTTGGAATTAAAGGCAAACCCGATTTTTTACGAGACCATTTGTTAAAACAATCCATAATATATTAATTTTGTACTTGAATTTTAAAATTTTGTGCTTATATTAGCACTAAACAAAGGGGAGTGCTAACAAGTCCCCAAATTTTTTAGGAAGGAGAGTGAAGGTATGAAGATCAGACCATTGCAGGATCGGGTCATTGTTCAAAGGATTGATGAAGAAGAAAAAACCAAAGGTGGAATTATTATCCCGGACACTGCTAAGGAAAAACCTCAAGAAGGCAAGGTTATTGCCGTAGGGCCGGGAAAAATATTGGAAAATGGGACCAAAACTACGCTTGATGTCAAGGTTGGAGACAAAATTTTATTCGGAAAATATTCCGGGTCCGAAATCAAGATTGAAGGCGAAGAATTTTTAATGATGCGCGAAGACGATATCTTAGGGGTGATTGAATAAAGGAAAGGAGGGAAGTTATGTCAGCAAAAGAAATTAAATATGATTCAAAGGCCCGCGAGGCCATGAGGGTGGGGGTGGATACCCTGGCCGATGCAGTGAAAGTTACCTTGGGACCCAAGGGCCGAAATGTAATATTGGACAAATCGTTTGGTTCTCCGACCATCACCAAGGACGGGGTTACCGTGGCCAAGGAGATTGAACTGGAAGACAAATTTGAAAACATGGGGGCCCAGATGGTTAAAGAAGTGGCTTCCAAGACCAGTGATGTAGCCGGAGACGGGACTACGACCGCAACGTTATTGGCCCAGGCTATTTACCGCGAAGGATCCAAGCTGGTTGCCGCCGGCAGCAATCCCATGGCTGTAAAACGAGGGATTGAAAAGGGCGTTGAAGCAGTGGTTAAGGAGTTAAAAAAGATCAGCAAGCCCACCAAAGATCATAAAGAAATCGCCCAGGTGGGAACTATTTCCGCTAATAACGACGCCACCATAGGCAATATCATCGCCGAGGCCATGGAAAAAGTGGGCAAAGAAGGGGTTATTACCGTTGAAGAAGCCAAGAGCATGGAGACGACCCTGGAAGTGGTGGAAGGAATGCAGTTTGATCGGGGATATATTTCTCCTTATTTTGTGACCGATCCAGAAAAGATGGAAGCCGTCTTGAATGATCCCTATATCCTGATCAATGAAAAAAAGATCAGCAATATGAAAGACCTTCTGCCGGTGTTGGAGCAGATTGCCAAGATGGGACGCCCTTTATTGATTATTGCCGAAGAGGTTGAGGGAGAAGCCCTGGCCACCCTGGTGGTTAATAAGCTCCGTGGAACCCTTTCCTGTGCCGCCGTCAAGGCCCCCGGGTTTGGGGACCGGCGCAAGGCCATGTTGGAAGACATTGCCGTATTAACCGGTGGACAGATGATCTCTGAAGATTTGGGGATCAAATTGGAAAACGTCTCCCTGAAGGATATGGGGACGGCCAAACGCATCTCTATCGACAAAGACAATACCACCATCGTCGATGGCGGCGGTGAGAAAGCAGCCCTGGAAGGCAGGGTTAAACAGATTCGAGCTCAGATCGATGAAACCACTTCTGACTATGACCGAGAGAAACTTCAAGAGCGGCTGGCCAAACTGATCGGAGGGGTGGCCGTAATCAATGTCGGGGCCGCCACGGAAACCGAGATGAAAGAGAAAAAGGCCCGAGTCGAAGATGCCCTGAATGCCACCCGCGCCGCGGTTGAAGAAGGGATCGTGCCCGGTGGCGGGATCGCCCTCTTAAGATGCCTGCCGGCTTTGGACGGTGTCAAAAGCGAGGGCGAGGAAGCCCTGGGGGTTAATATTATTCGTAGGGCTCTGGAAGAACCGGTACGGCAGATTGCCAATAATGCTGGGTTTGAGGGCTCGGTGGTCGTTGAAAAAGTAAAAGGCGAAAAAGGAGGCTTCGGTTTTAATGCCGAGACTGGAGTTTATGAAGATCTCATGAAGGCCGGGGTTATCGACCCGACCAAGGTGACACGATTTGCCTTGCAAAATGCCGCTTCAGTGGCTTCACTCCTGTTGACCACAGAAGCCATGGTGGCCGAGAAACCCAGAGAAAAAGAACCGGCCATGCCGCCAATGCCGCCGGGTGGAGGAATGTACTAATTCATAACCTGAAAAATGTTTTCGAAAAAGCCCCTTGGTCTCAGGGGGCTTTTTTTATTGTAATTCTCTTGACTTCCACCTCAATTTCTGTTAAAAAGTGCCCAATTCCACCTTTATTAGAGAGGGGAAAAATGGCCTTGCCTGTCGTAATCGTCATTCTTGGAGCCCTTTTCTTTTGTCCTTCCTTCCTATGGGCCAAGACCATGTATATTACCGACCGAATCGAAATCAATCTGCGCTCCGGGATCGGATTGGAATATCGTGCTTTAACCATGCTGAAAACCGGTGATCGGGTCGATGTCCTTGAAGGGGATAAAAACTGGTCGAAGGTCAAACTGCCTGATGGAACGACAGGCTGGATCAACACTCGCTTTTTAGTGGATCAAGTCAAGATGGTTCCTGCCGTGGATCCGAAAATACAAGAAGAATTGCGTGGAGTAAAAGAAACCAGTCAAAGTTTGGCCAGGGAAAAAGAAATTCTCATTCAGGAAAAAGCCAGACGCCTTAAAGAAATTGAAGAAGCCCAAAATCAGATTCATTCCCTTCAACAGGAAAAAAACAAGCGGATATCCCCTGAACTTACCGCCCTTAAAACAAAGAATGAACAATTAGACAAGGAAGTCGCACTTTATAAAAAACAAATTGACAATTTTAACCAAAAGGAAACAAGGCAACGTATCGAAGAACAGATCAAATGGTTTTTAATCGGGTCCGGGGTGTTGGTTGCGGGATTGTTGCTAGGTTGGTTTTTGAGCCGGGGCCGCCGCAAACCGCACCGGTACTATTGAGCCTCTTGGAAAAGTGTATTTCTAACAGATAAACCCCGGCGTTACGGAGGCTTATTTAATTTTAAGTTTGAGACCGGAAATACCGTCGGCTTTTTCGCCTTCCCCAAAAAGTCATTTTAGCCAAACTCAAAATCGAAACATCAAGGTTTGCCCTCTCCCGGCCTCATTATTTTCATAATCGAACGGCTCAGATATGGGTTGATTTCTGATGGGGTTCTTGGGGAGACAAGAAAGCTATAGGAGGAATTAAAGATGGATAAAAAAACAGGACTTCACATGACCGCCGAGGAATTCCGTCAAAATGGTCGGGCGGTTGTGGATTGGATCGCTGATTATTATCAAAACATCGAATCTTTCCCGGTCCTTTCTCAGGCTCAACCCGGGCAAATTCGCGCTTCCCTCCCCAAGGAGCCGCCTTTGAAAGGGGAAAGTTTTGAAGCCATCCTTCAGGATGTCAGCCGACTGATTATGCCGGGGATCACCCACTGGCAGTCCCCGAACTTCTTTGCTTTTTTCCCGGCCAACACCTCCGGCCCGTCCATTTTAGGGGAACTGCTTTCAGCCGGCCTTGGGGTTCAGGGTATGTTGTGGGCCACCAGTCCGGCCTGTACCGAACTGGAAACCCATATCTTAGATTGGATGGCCGATATGCTGGGCTTGCCTGATAAGTTCAAATCCTGCGGAAAAGGCGGAGGGGTGATTCAGGATTCAGCTTCCAGTGCTTCCCTTACCGCCCTGCTGGCCGCCCGCGAGAAGGCTACCGGATTTCAGAGCAACCAGTTGGGCTGCAACGGATGCCTGGTGGCTTACATATCGACCCAGGCCCATTCTTCCATTGAAAAAGCGGTCAAAATAGCCGGTTTGGGAGTCAAGAACCTTCGGCTCATCGAGGTGGATGACCGGTTTGCCATGCAACCTGAGGCCCTGGCCCGGCAGATCGCGTTGGATCGTCAGGCGGGTTTGAGACCCTGTTTTGTCTCCGCCACCGCTGGAACCACTTCTTCCAATGCCCTGGATCCATTGCCCGAGATCGGTCGGATCTGCAAACAGGAAGGGTTGTGGCTTCATGTGGACGGGGCCATGTCCGGTACCGCCGCCCTCTGTCCCGAGTATCGGTATATCCTTGATGGACTGGAATCGGCCGACAGCTTTTGTTTCAACCCCCATAAATGGATGTTTACCAATTTCGATTGCAACTGCTTTTATGTGGCCGACCGGGAAACCTTGATCAACACCTTGAGCATACTGCCGGAGTATTTACGCAATAAGGCCTCTGAATCAGGTGCGGTCATTGATTATCGGGACTGGCATATCCCTTTGGGAAGACGATTTCGTTCTTTAAAGTTATGGTTTGTCCTTCGTCATTATGGGATCGAGGGCCTGCAACATCTCGTAAGAAAGCATATTGAACTGGCCCAAAACTTTGCCCAATGGGTTCAAGCGGACGGCCGTTTTGAATTGGCCGCCCCTGCGCCTTTGAATCTGATATGTTTTCGGATGAAGGGCGATGATGATCGAAACCAACAATTACTGGAACGGCTGAATCAGAGTGGAGGCCTTTACCTCTCCCATACCGTACTCAACGGCCGCTACACCCTCCGTTTCTGTGTCGGTCAAACCCATACGGAGGAGCGCCACGTTGTCCAGGCCTGGAAAAAGATTCAGGAAACGGCCGCAGAGCTTGAAAAACAGTAACAGGAGAGCCTTGAAAATGTTCAATTTTGTTCAAGGTCAAGGAATCTTCAATGGGGGCCTGAAGCCTGGCTTTTTTTAAAAACCGGACTATCCGGTATCAACATATAGATAGCCCCGGACAAGCCCAGGCCGCTCACGCACAAATACCAGGCTGGACGAAACGCTTCCGGATGACTCAAACCTTGAGGCCACGTCTCAACCATCAGGCCCATGGCTTGCATGAGAAAAGCCGCACCCAGCATGGTAAAAAGATTGATCCCAGTCATAGCTGTGGACATAACCTGCGAAGGGACCAACTCCTTGATATGGGAATACATGATCTGGCCCGGGGCCGAGGCCAGTCCGAAGGCCAGAAACCACAAATAAATCCAAACTACATTAATGCCCTTTGGTAAAAAAACCAGGATGAGGATCAACAAAGCCATGATCCAAAGGGAAGGGATGATAAGCTTTTTGCGGGAGCGGATCAGAAGGTCGCTGATTCGGCCAAAGAGCGGTAACCCGATCATGTAGCCCACCCCCATTATTAAGAGGGCATTTCCTGTGGTCAAGATGTCCTTTCCCAGGCCGTTCATTAAATAAGGGCCGGCCCATAAGCCTTGGAGGGCCATCAAACAGCCATAACGAAAAAAGGCGCCTATACTGATGACCCAATAAACCGGAAGGCTTAACACCGTCACCATCCCTTTGAGGGGATTCCCCGTAGTCGGATTTGAGGCCTGTTGAATGGAAGGGCGGTCCCGAACGATCAGGAAAAAACAAAGAGCTAGAAGGGCATTGATAACCGCAAACAACAGAAAACTTTTTCTCCATCCGATGGCCTGGGCCAAGAAGGCCAGAGGCGTTGCAGCCAAGAGGCTGCCCAGCACACCGATACCTGCCATAAGTCCGTTTAAAGAGGCAAACCGGGTCGCTGGAAACCAGGCTGCTATCAGGGGCAGGATCCCCATAAGATTACAACTCATCCCTATCCCCATGAGGACCCGGGCCCAAATACATTGGGCAGCAGTCTGGGCCAAGGCCAGGAGCAAGGCCCCAGCCACCCCAAGGCCGTTTAATATTGTGACGACGATCCGCGAGCCGAAACGATCCAGGGCCATGCCCAGAGGCAACTGGCACAAAGCGAAGGCATAGAAAAAGACCGATGACAGCAGCCCCAACTGGGCAGAAGTAAGATTCAGGTCCTTAGTTAAGTCCGGGCTGATAACCGTGGTGGAAACCCGGAGAAACATGGACATTACAAAAACGGGACACCCCACCCAGAAAATGGCCCATCCCCGGCCTGTATTCGACGACTGATTAAAATTTGTTTCCATTGTTTTAGATCTTGTCTCTATAGTTTTTAAGGCTGAAAAAAGATAATTTCAAAGGTTGATAAAAAACCACGCTCAAGGCCCCCGAAACCGGAAACCCGCCCCGAAGGGGTGGGACTGAGCGGTATCTTTTACGCGAAGAAATCCTGAGGTGTGAGGCGTAGTTCAATAAACGCCGCAACGACGAAGGATGAGGACAATCTTGCCGTTGGCAAGACGAAGGGGTGTTTTTCATCAACCGGATAATCCTTTATTCCAATCGGGCTATGGTGACCCCTTCCCCTCCTTCAGAGCGGTCCCCTTTTCGAAATCCTTTCACCAGCGGGTGCCCTTTTAAATAGTCACGCACCGCTTTGGCCAGAATACCCGTACCGATCCCATGGACGAGGAAGACTTCCTGCAGACCAGCTAACGAGGCATGATTTAGAAAGGGTTCGATCAGGGAAAGGGCATCATCGACCCTCTGCCCGATCAGAATAATTCGCGAAGAGACATCCTCATGGAAATCCAAAGTCGATGAGGTTGTTTTTTTATCCTGCCTTGACTGGCCTCCTTGGAATCCAACGTCCGAAATGGGGACCTCGATTTCCCTGCCCTCAGCCAGCACCTTTAAGCGGTTTTGTTTTAACAATACGGACAGCACATCGGCATCACAGCCTAAGGAGCGGATAAATATTCGATCTCCTTCCTGGAGAGATTCTATGGCCGGGCCGTCCTCACTTACGCCTTTGGCTTCCCGGAGTTTTTTGGACATTACCGCCTCTTCTTCCCTTAATTTTTGTAGGGCCTGACGCCGGGCGGCCTTGTCCTTACTTTTCAATTCCTCCAGAAAAAGATTCATTTGGCGTTTGGTCCGGACTGCAATTTCCAGGGCCTCCTGATAGGCCTTGGTCAGAATCTCTTTTTGTTGCCTCTCCGTATCTGAAAACATACCTTCTATTTTCCGGGTTTCTTCGGCCGCGAGTTGCTTAAGCTTTTTTAATTCCTCAAGGCCTTCTTCGTATTCCCTTCTTTTCCGGTTCAGATCAGCCACTAATTGTTCGAACCCTTCTTCCCTTCCTGTCAGCAGCCTATGGGCCGATTGCAGGATCGGTTCCGGGAGACCGTACTGTCTGGCAATTTCAATGGCATGGGACTGGCCCGGCTCGCCCATCCGCAGTCGATACAAAGGGGTAAGCGTCTTTTGATCAAACTCCATAGAGGCATTGATCATCCCCTCGGTGCGATGAACAAACCCTTTGATTTCGGTCAAATGAGTAGTGGCCATGACCAGGGCCCCTTTGCCCTGCAGGTCTTTTAATACAGCGCAGGCAATGGCCGACCCTTCCACCGGGTCCGTACTGGTCCCCAATTCATCCATCAGGACCAGGGTCTTTTCGTCGGCCTGATTGATGATATTGGTGATCCTGGAGATATGGGCCGAAAAGGTGGACAGACTGCTTTCAATGGATTGTTCATCCCCGATATCGACCAGTAGTTCATTCAGCAAAGGAAAAGTTGAGGCCGAATCAGCCGGAACCGGCATACCGGACAAGGACATAAGCAGGAGCAATCCGGTGGTTTTGAGGGCAATGGTCTTCCCGCCGGCATTAACTCCGGTAATGATCATCACCGTGGCATCGCCGCCCAGCTCAAGAGTCAGAGGAACGACCTCTTTCTGCGGCCCTTTGTTTTCGAAAGAAAGGGCAAGTAATGGATGGCGGGCTTTGATCAGACCTATCCCGGTTCCCTCATGGACCTCCGGCGTCTCCATACGAAGTCGGTCGGCCAGATGTGCCAGGCAGGCCAGGAGATCAAGGTGGACCAGGATTTCTTGTTCGGTTTCCAACTCATCGGCCCTTTGGCGAACCATGGTGGAAAGTTCCCGAAGGATTCGGATCACCTCGGCCTTTTCCTCGGCCAGAAGATTTTCCAATTGGTTGGCCAGGCTGATGATATTCAAGGGTTCAACAAAAGCGGTCTCACCCGTCCTTGACACATCATGGACCACTCCCGGAATTTGAGTCTTGGAATCCATACGCACGGGGATGACCCACCGCCCGGACCGTTGGGTGATAAAATCATCTTGTAAAAATGCGGCTACCCGTGGTTCCCGGATGACCTCTTCCAATTTCCTGCGGATCTGGGCCTCCAGTTGCCGGATCTCTTTCCGCAATTCAGCCAGCAAGGGAGAGGCCCGGTCCAGGATATTTCCTTCATGATCCAAGGCCCTTTCTAGAAAGGCCAGCAGTTCAGGAAAACCCTTCAAATTCCTGGTCAGGTTTTTTAGCTGGGGAACGTCTTCGGCCTCTCTGATTTGGCCGGCTATGGCCAAGGATAATTGCAACAGGGGTATAAAGGCCGAAAGTTCGAGAGGGTCCAGAACCGCCCCAATGGGCCGGGCTTTTTCCAGAAACGGTTTCAGATCAGCAAAAGTGAAGATATGCAGGGGATTTCCTTCGGCCGAAATTCTTCGGAGTTCTTCCACCAGGTGCTGCCTCTGGATAATGTCTGGCAGGTTTCCATAAGGGCGAATATCCAAAATGGCCTTCTGGGTGGCTGGGCAATGGGCCTGTTCGGAAATGATGTGAAGAAGTTTTGGGTAATCCAGCAGTTCAAGAGAATTTTCAGAAATCATAGGGCTTTTTCCATGGGAATAATATCTTGCAAACAGGTTTCTAAGCCTATAAAGATAGTATGAAATAAATCCTTTGGAAAGGCAATAGGAAAGCCGTTTATTATTTATGAACGAACCATCAGGAAAAGAATATTTGGAAGTGGTGGACGAAGACAACCAGGTCATCGAGATTGCAACCCGCCAGGAAATCCATGAAAAAGGGTTGCGACACCGGGCCGTCCATATTTTCATCTTCAATACCAAAGGAGACCTGTATCTCCAGAAACGATCCCCTCAAAAAGACCAGTACCCGGACCACTGGGACACCTCTGCTGCCGGTCACACCGATCCTGGAGAATCGCCTATGGATGCGGCCCAAAGGGAGCTGATGGAAGAACTGGGACTTGAGGTGAGATTGACGGAAGTTCTTCAATACCCGGCCTGTCTTGAAACCGGCTGGGAGTTCGTCACCCTCTTTGTGTCCCGAACCGATGATCCCATTAATTTGAATTTAGAGGAAGCTACCATAGGAGAGTATTTCACCCCCAATCAACTGACTCAATTAATGGCTGATCCCCTTCAAAAAGTCGCTCCCGGTTTTCGGTTGTTGTATGCTCTTTTTCAAAGTAAATAATCTGAAAAATCAGATCATCTAACAAAAATTACTTGAAATATTAGATAGTTTTGATATGTTAAAATAAGCACTAGTGCTCTACATAACGAAATTTCGGGTATTAAAGGGAGAACGGAATCAATAAATTGAATCGCCCCTATTTTGCTATGTGTTATGAAACCTACTTGTGAGGTAGAAGAAATGAAAAAGAAAGATGGCATTGACCTTAATATAGACGTTTCAACGATAAAGAATCATGAGGAATATAGAGAGTTGTGGCAACGGTTGGGAAAGATTGAGATTAAAATGGTGGAAAAGCATGAAGAGTGCAGACATAATATTGGAGACACCTTCCTGTATGAGAATCCTTATAAGAGGCCAAATGACGTTTGTGAAGCGTTGCTCTATGTACTGGATTTATATGTTTGGCGGGTCGCCTTGGGTTTTCCTTCCTGGAATAGTGAAAACAGAAAAGTGTTTAAGATTCATTGTCCAGACCCGAAAGGAACCGTATGGGAAATGAGAAAAATAAAAGAATGATATTTGTGCTGATCATATTCAAATATAAACGGATTCTGACATCGAATGCAATTGTCGGTTTTAGGGAACAATGAATTAAGGTGATTGTTTGATGAAGCTTGCTTTTTGCGGCAATGATTGTGATGAATGTCCGAGATATCTGGCAACAAAAAACGGTGATGAAAAAGTATTGCAGGAAACAGCCGTTCTTTGGCATCGGCTCGGCTATCGTGATCGGGTCGTATCTCCGGAGGAGATCGCCTGCCAGGGATGTACGCCCTCCAATTGGTGTCGATATGAAATTGCAAAGTGTGCCGAAAAAAAGCAGGTCGACAACTGCGGGGAGTGTGAGGTCTACCCTTGCTCGACTATCCTGGAAACGTTCGAGAGGACAGAGGCTTTTGCCAAAGAAAGCAAGGCAACCTGTTCCCAGGAAGACTATGCTCGCCTTCGGAAGGCCTTTTTTCTGAAGAAGGAAAATTTGGATAAAATTAATAACGACCGTAGAAAAAGAAAAACCACGGATGATCCGGCAAAATGATTCAATTAGGCATTAGCAGGAAACGGAAAAGATCTTTTAACAGGTTGCTCAAAAGGGTTCTGTCGGCCTCCCTGGAGGCCTTTATATGGGTCGGCAAGGCCGACCGTCTACAAGGCGCCCGAAACCGGGAACCCACC
>Ga0209777_10001110_pt1 | contig 40646 bp, 26 predicted proteins | sample FrelakmetHBP12HB_FD_187147 | JGI IMG/M metagenome (GOLD analysis project Ga0209777, IMG submission 187147) | Freshwater lake sediment microbial communities from the University of Notre Dame, USA, for methane emissions studies -HBP12 HB (SPAdes)... | ecosystem: Environmental > Aquatic >...
TTGTCAATGGCACTAATGTCCTGGCGGCAGAGGTGCATCAGGCCAATACCACCAGTTCCGACGTGGTGTTCGGCATGCGACTGAACATCTCGGCCCCGAGCCAGCCGAGTCTACTGATCAACGAGGTGCTGCCCGGTCCGGCTGGGGTTGGGTTCGTGGAGATCTACAACCCGGGAGCCAGTCCGGTCAACCTCCGTGACCACTACCTCACGGACGACCCTGCCAATCTGCGGAAGTACCGCGTGGCCTCTGACGTGATGGTGACTCCAGGCGGCCTGGCCTCCGTTGGCTTTGCGGAGTCCGGCCTGGCCATGAGCGGTCCGGTCAAGGTCTACCTCGTCGCGCCGGACGGGCTGACGGTCATCAACGCCATCAGTACCGACATGCCGTTGGACGGGCGTTCCATCGGTCGAAGACCCACGGGCGGCAGCTCATGGCTCCTCTTCTCGAATCCGACCCGCAACATGCCGAACCTCAGCCAGAGTGGTCTCGCGGTGGCGATCCACCTCAACGAGGTGCATTTCAACGGCTCCAAGACGGTGGATTGGGTGGAGCTCTGCAACAGCAGTGGCGACACGATTCCGTTGCAGGGCCTCTTCTTATGCTCCAGGGCCGATCTCTCGGACAAGGTGCCACTCAGCGGGTCGGTGCCGGCGGGTGGCTATGCCAGTCAGGATGTTACCTTCCCGGTCTCCAGCGGCGAGGTCACGCTTCTCGTGGTCAACTCGGCGGACACGGTTTTGTCCGCGAGAGGCCTTGGGCGGCCGGTGCTGGGAGACTCCCTGCAGGCCTTTCCCCAGGGATCAAACGAATGGTACGCCTCTGTCGTGAGCACCCGCGGTGCAGCCAACAACCCAGCGAGGAATACCGACATCGTCATCAACGAGATCATGTATGACCCGCCGTCGAATGAGTGGTCCGCCGAGTTCATCGAGATCTACAACCGTGGCACCACGGCTGTGGACCTGTCAGGTTGGCGGTTTGTCCAGGCGATTGACTTCACGATTCCGGCCGGGACAACGATCCCTCCGGACGGGTATCTGGTGGTGGCCGGCGATGCCGAGTGGATGCGTGCCACGTATGGCAACATCCCCGTGGTGGGCGACTTCAGCGGCCACCTGAGCAACCACGGCGAGTGGCTCCGCCTGGTGGATCAATGGGGCAACCTGGCCGATGAGGTCGATTATCTTCCGGGCGGGAACTGGCCCGAGCTCGCTGCGGGGGGCGGCAGCAGCATGGAGCTGAAGAATCCCTGGATGGACAACAGCCTGGCCTCGGCCTGGGCCGACAGCGACAAGTCCGGCAAGACGTCCTTCCAGCACTACAGTTACTCCGACGTGTATCGCCAATTGAAGACGCTCGGATCTCCCACCGACTACAAGGAGCTGCACCTCTACCTGGTCGGCGACAGCGAGGTGGTCCTGAAGAGCATCCAGGTCCGCGAGAACGGCAAGGGTTCCAATCTGATCGTCAACGGCAACAAGATGTCCACAGACGGCCGCAGCGCCAACGGATGGCTGGCCCAGGGCGGCCATCACGCCACCTTCATTTCCGGGGATGAGCTGCATATCGTGTCGGAGGGTCATGGAGACAACCGGCCCAATCGGGTGGAGATCGACGTCACCGCCATGCAGGCCAATCACACCTATGAGATCAGTTTCGACGCCCGCTGGGTCTCGGGTATATCACGCCTGATCGTCGACACCTGGGACCACAGCATCGCCACGAGCATATCGCTGCCCGTGCCAGCGAACCTCGGCACTCCCGGGTCTGAGAACTCCTGTTTCGACCCAGCGCCCGCCCCGCAGTTGGACTCCCTGGTGCACTCTCCGGCAGTGCCTGCCCCGGGCCAGACCGTACGGGTGACGGTCCATGTGTTGTCCCAGAGCCCCGCACCCAAGGTACTGTTGTTCCACCGCCTGGACAACGCCACCGGCAGCGGATCCTGGACCAGCAAACCGATGTACGACGATGGCACCACGGGCGGCGACGAGCGGGCCGGGGACGGGATCTACACCGCGCAACTGACCGAATACGGTCAGAGTGGCCAGGTCGTGCAGTTCTATGTCGTGGCCACGGCCGCCGGTAGTGATCAGGGCCAATTGCCCCGAGAAGGCGGAGATCGGCCGGCCATGTATGTGGTGGATACCCCCATGCCGGCAGGCGATCTGAGGCGCATGCGATTCGTGGTTTCCGCCCTGGATGTGCGGACCATCGCGAATGGGGACAGCCCGACGCCTCCGTACGGCTACGCGTTCCCTCGCCTATCCAATCACTACTACAACACGACTGTGATCGTCAACGAGAAGGACGCCGTCTACGGGTGCGAGATCCGGGCCGCCGGCAGCCCCTGGACCCGGTACGGCAACCTGGATCGCGCCAAGTTCAAGTTCCCCAAGGACAGCTTGTTCCGCGGCAAGGAAGAGCTCTTGTACCGTACCTACGACGTCGGCTACTGGAGTCACGACCGGCTGGTCCGCTACTGGCTGTACCTGCTTGGAAACCCGACCAACGAGAATGAATTCATCCAGGTGGAGGTCAATGGGTCAGGCAACTCGGTTCGCGAGGAGGTGGAGCCCTTCGCGAACGATCTGCTCAACCGCGTGTATGTCAATGGCAGCCAGGGTGAGCTATACAAGATCGACGATGAATGGTGGTTCACCGACGCCTGGAATCGCGTGAATCGGGACGCCGATTGGAGCTACAAGCTTCTAGCCCCTGGCAGTACTCAGTACGCCGACAATCCCGGTCGGTACCGCAGTGAGTGGATGAAGCGGACCCGGGAGAACGAGGATGACTACAGTGCCCTGATCAGCTTCTTCAAGAAGGTCTACGTGGGTCCCTACACCCAGGCCGAGATTGAGCGGCTGATCGATCCCATGGCCTCCATGAAGGCGTGTGCCGTACTGGGCTACATCCACGCCTGGGACTTCTTCTCGCTCGATCGCGGCAAGAACTGCTACTTCTACCGCCGGCCTACGGACGGGCGATTCATGTTCCTTCCGTGGGACTGCAAACGGTCGTTTGACAGTCCCACCGCCGAGTTCTACAACGGCATGCCCGGGTTCAGGCCGTACCTCGAGAAACCCTACAACTTCCGGCTGTTCAAACACTACCTGACCAGGATGCTGGACAACTATACCCTCGATTCCTCGCGGGTCTATGCCTGGTTGCAGGCCGAGGAAGACGCCAGCACCCAATATGTCTTCAATTTCCCATATGCAACCTGGTTCACCAATCGTGCGCAGCCGGCGCTCAATTTCATAGGGACGAATGAAGGCAACCTCTTCCTGATCACCTCCAATAACCGCAAGCCCATCCAGACCGGAGCCAACACGGTAGACCTCACCGGGATTGCCCCTTTGCGGGTCTTCAGGGTGGAGGCCGACGGCCATCCAGAGGCCCGGTGCACGTGGGCCAGTGAGAGTACCTGGAACCTGACGGGTATCCTCCTCCGCACCGGCTCCAATGAGGTGATTGTGAATGGAGTCGACGAGTTTGGCGAGATGCTTGAGCAGGACCAGGACTCGATCACGGTGAACAAGACCGGCAATGCCCCGCCGGTGATGGTGCTCACGGCCAGTCCGTCATCCTGGCAGGTGTCCGTGCTCGAGCAGTTCACCCTGGACGCCTCGGGCAGTTACGACCCAGACGGCTCGTCGTTGACGTACTCGTGGTCCGTGACGCCCCCGGATGCATCGTTGGACCCGGGCGTCGAAGGCGCTGCAAGCGCCACCTTCTCGCATCCAGGCCTCTATACCTTCACAGTCACGGGCCAGGACGCGGACGGCGGGTCGACCACGATCCAGCGTGAGGTGGCGGTCTACGGGCCGGAGGGTTTGAGCCCGTTCGACCTGCCCCACCTGGACCCATTCTGGATCCTGGAAAACGTGATGCTTCGCCCGAACTTCTCGACCGGTCCGTACTACTCGCTGACTGAGGTGGAGGGGACTCTGGTCCTGCACGTGTGGGGGGATCGGGCGCTGCCGCTGGGCGCTGCGTCGCCCCAGTACCCACTGGTCTGGCGATCCGTACCGTCCCTGACCGACTGGGCATTCCTGGCCAGGCTTGACCTGCGGGGGCAGGTGTTCGGAGACTACACGACCGGCGTACTGGCCGAGATGGAGGAGTCCGGCAGCCCCGTTCGCTATGCGTTCGGGATCGAACATGGGACCTTGCTCACCGTTCGGCGGATCACAGCCTCAGGTACCGTGAGCCTGCTGCGAAGTACCCCCTGGAATGCGTCGGGGACCGACATCCGCATCCGCCGCGCAGGAGACAAGCTACTGTTTGAGCAGCGGACCAGCGAGGTCTGGACGGCCGTCCACTCGGTCGATGCGGCGAGTAGCCTGGCCGCAAAGGTCGGGATGTTTGTCGCCACGGACACACCGCAGACGGTCAAGGTCGCGTTCGACTACGCGATCCTCGCGGATCCCCTGTTTGTGGATACCCAGGCTGGCGACTTCCACCTCGACGTGAGGTCACCCCTGATTGACAAAGGGACATCAGACAGCGCACCTGCTGCGGACCTGGAAGGGAACCTGCGGCCCTGCGGCAATGGCTTCGACGTAGGCGCCTACGAATTCGGTCCGTGCCGGCCCGATCCCAACGCCTCCACCAATTGAACAGCCCCACCTGTGGCGACCACAGATAGGGCTGAAGTCCGGCAAGCCAGACTGAGTCAGAGCCGAGGACCTTACTCCTGGGTCTCCTTCTTGGTCTTCTTGTCCTTCTTCTTTTTCTCTTTCTTCTCTTTCGGGGGTTTCGGAGGCTTGGGCGCCTTGGGGGTTCCTCCGCCAGAGCCCTTCAGAAAGGCCACGGCAGCTATCCCCACGGTCACCACAGCCAGCCCGGCCACGACCATCCAGATCATCCCCTGGAGGATACTAACCAGGCCTGGTACGGTCTTGAAGATCCCGGCGCTGGCCGCCGCGATGATGGTGTAGGTCAGGACGATCAGCGACAGGATCAGCAGGCCCCCCAGCATGTCGCTGGAGGCGTCCGGCTCAGGCTCCGCCGCAATCGAGACCATGGCGGGCATGGCCTGTTCCAACGGAGCGCCCGCCAAGTCCTCTGCAGGCGGCATCTGCTCGGTCTCAGCGGCAATATCCGCTGCGCCCACGCCCTCCTCTCCTTCGGCCCCTGCCGCCTTCTGGTCTTCCGGCGTGTATATCTCGTCGAGGATGCCGCCAAGGGACGTATCATCGGCCTGGAGGGACAGGTCCAGCAGGCCCGAGCCGCTGCCGAAGCTGTCCAGGCTCACGTCCTTCTCGATCTCCTCCAAGGACCCCTCGCCACTGGCACCCAGTCCGGCCATGGTCTCCGCGAGCGTATCATCGGTGAGCTTGTACTCCTTGTCGGTCTCGCCCAGCACGTTGACGCCTTCGCCGGTCAGGGCCGTGTCCATGGCGCTGGGTTCACCTTCTGCAGGTGCGGCCCCGGTCTCAGCGGCCAGGAAGATATCGTCTTCCGGCGAACTGCCTGGCGCCGATTCATCGGCCTGGGCGGCTGCCACATGCTGAGTGTCCGACAGGTCGATGCCCTCCTCAGAAGGCATCGGCTCTTGCAGGGCGTCCAATTGGAGGGACTCCTCCAGGCGAAGGTCCTCCGTCGGCTCCAATGGGACCTGCCCGGCAGGGGCTTGTTCAGAAGAGGATGGCTGATCCTCGTCGAGGGCAAAGAGGGACTCGAGCTCCTCCGCCCCCACGGATTCCGTTGGGGAAGGCTCTTCGCTGACTGCCAACAGATCCTCGTCCTGCTGGACGGGCTCGACTTGGGGCTGTGGCTCGGGCTCCGTGGCCTGCGGCTCTGCCTTTGGGACCAGGGCCTCCACCTCATCGATCTTGAACAGCAGATTCGTCCCGTCACGGAACTCCCGCAGCGTCCCATCCTTGGCCAACTGCTTGATCTCTCGTTCCGTCTTGCCGAGCTTTGCCGCTGTTTCCTTCAATGAGTAGAACATACCAGCCATTCTTTAGTCTCCGCCATGCAGACCGTTTGGCCCAAATACACCCTTTCGACACAGTCCCCAAGCAGGCTTGAGCCGAAGTTATTGTATCTTAACATGGCTGGATTTGCAAATCTTTTTTAAGTTGCCAATGCCCGATAGAAGTGCAACAAAGCCCCTTTTTATAGGGCGTCTGAGTCGAAGCCGTGGCCGCAGGTGTCTGCGGTAACGAGTTCGGACTCAGTCCTCGGGTACTTGCGGCAGTTCAGTGGCCTGACTGAGTAGACGGAGCAATAGGACTTGCCGTCGGGTTTGTACCTCAGAAACCAGCAGACGTTTGGCAGTTTGCAGCAGGCCCCGCAGTTGACGCACCTGCCATTCCTGTGTTGCGAGACCGGCAGGATGGCGGTAAGGGTACGTCTCAGCTTGGCCGCCCAGGTGTTTCCTTTGGTGTTCTTGTGATCCATCACCGGGAGTCTACCGATCTTACCATCGTGACATCAACCCCTTTTTCCCCTCCAGGCAGATCGAGTCTTCCGCAGACCCAAGGCCGGCCAATAGGCACTGTCCATGATCCCGTTCTACGCTTATTGGCGGCGTTTGGGGTTTGACGCCAGGCCCCATCCCCAGTATAAACACAGGGCCCGCTGGATGGCAATTGGGCCGGATGTTAACCTCCTTGTTGGTGTGAAAGGCAGAGACCATGGCGGAGTACTCGATCAGTCCTGCAGGTGAGCAGTTCCCACTGCCTCGAAAGGAAGAGTACGGCCCAGAACTGGACCGGCTCAAGGCCCTGGCTGCTGCGGCACGGGCAGAGGGCAAGGAGGTGGTGGTGGTCATGGGCGTGGGGTTCGTCGGGGCCGTGATGGCCGCGATCATCGCCGACACGGTGGACAAGAAGACCGGCAGGCCCAGCAAGCTCGTGATCGGATGCCAGCGCCCCAGCCCACGCAGCTTCTGGAAGATCCCCCTGCTCAATCGGGGCACCTCGCCGGTTAAGGCCGAGGACCCTGAGGTAGACCTGCTCATCGGCCGGGCCGTCAAGGATAAGAAGACCCTTGTGGCCACGTACAACAGCGACTGCCTACAACTGGCCGACTGCGTGGTGGTGGACGTGCAATGCGACTATACCAAGCATGACCTGGGCAACATGCGCTCGGGCGAGGCGGACATGGCGGCCCTGGAGGCCACGATGCGGACCATCGGCGAGAGGGTGCAGCCAGGGTGTCTGGTCCTGATCGAGACCACGGTGGCCCCCGGCACCACGGAGTTCGTGGCGTATCCGATCATGAAGAAGGCCTTTGCCGCCCGGGGCATCGGCACGGACCCCCTGCTGGCCCACAGCTTCGAGCGGGTCATGCCCGGCCGAGAGTACGTCTCCTCGATCCGGGACTTCTGGCGGGTCTGCGCAGGGTGCAACGACCAGGCCCGGGCCCGCGTAGAGAGGTTCCTCCATGAGGTGCTCAATACCGGGGACTTCCCCCTGACGGTCATGGACCGGCCCATCGAGTCGGAGACCTGCAAGATCGTGGAGAACTCCTATCGGGCCACGATCCTGGCGTTCCTCAATGAGTGGAGTCTGTTTGCCGAGCGGAACGGCGTGGACCTGATCAAGGTCATCAAGGCCATCAAGATGCGGCCCACACACAGCAACATGATCTTCCCGGGCCCGGGCATCGGCGGCTACTGCCTGCCCAAGGACGGCGGCCTGGGGTATTGGGCGTACAAGCACATCCTGGGCTTTGAGGACGGCGACGAGGTCTTCCGCATCACGCCTGCGGCGATCGACATCAACGACACCCGCGGCCTGCACGTGGCGGAGCTGACGCGGGACGCCCTGCGGAACATGGGCCGGTACATAGCCGGGTCGGAGGTCCTGATCTGTGGCGCGAGCTACCGGCAGGACGTGGGGGATACCCGGTACAGCGGCTCGGAGATCGTGGCCCGCAAGTTGGTGGAGATGGGGGCCGACATCCGTGTGCACGACCCCTATGTGGACCACTGGTATGAGTTGGAGAACCAGGATGTGTACCCTGCGCCCGGGCATTCGTGGTCGCGGTTCTTCAGAAACCAGGAGGACCTGCAGAAGGTCACGGTCGCCAAGGACCTGGCCAAGTCCCTGGAGGGAGCTGAGGCCGTGATCCTGGCCGTGCCCCACCAGCCGTATCTGTCGCTGAATCCCGATGATATCATCAGGTGGGCGGGTGGGCCCCTGGCCGTTATCGACTGCTACGGCATCCTGGCGGATGACAAGATCAAGCGGCTCTTCGAGTTGGGCTGCGAGGTCAAGGGCCTCGGCCGTGGCCATATCCAACGCCTCAAAGAGCAGGTCCGCAAGAAGGCGTAGGACGGGTGGTCGCTCCGCTCCCTGTTCGGGCGCTGACGCTTTTCGGTTTTCGGGCGGTCACTTCGTTCCCTCTTCGGTGTTCGCGAAAACCGAGAACCGAATACCGAAGAGCGAGTGAAACGAGCGCCCGAATACCGAATACCGCTTTGCGTTTTCCGCCTACCGGGGCCTTGCCAGGAATTGCTCCAGACCCCTTCGGATGAGCATCACGGCTATGGCCGCCAAAAGGAGGCTGATGATCTTGGAGAGGGCCTTGGTCCCCGCGTCACCCAGTACGGCCACGAGCCTGGTCGACACCTTCAGCAGCAATCCGGCCAGCACGAGGTTCAACAGCATCGAGATCATGGTGGGAACCAGCCCGTACTCCGGGATGATCACCAGGCACGTGGTGAGCACGGCCGGTCCCACGATCATGGGGGTCCCCAGGGGCACGACGCCCACCTCGTTGGAGGATGCCCGACGCCGCTGGGCGGGGTTGATCAGATCGGTGATGGCAATGCCGAAGAGGATGACCCCGCCAGCGATCATGAAGTCGCCGATCGTGATGCCCAGAACCTGGAACACGGCCTTGCCGATGAGGATGAACCCCATCGCCAGGCCCGAGGCCGTCACGATCGACTGGACGATGATCCGGTCCTTCTCCCTGGGTCTCAGCCCGTCCGTGAGAGACACGAACAGCGGAAGAAGCCCGATGGCGTCCACAGCCACGAACAGCGGGATAAACGACAGGCAGATGTTTTTGAGCATAGCGGCGACAGGAGGTTGAATTGTTAAATGGTTAAATGGGCAGACGGAGGACTTCCTTTCTATACCATTTGACTCTTTAACCATTTAACCGTTCTACGCTCCCTCCATGGCCTTCAGCCGGGCGATCCGCTCTTGAACGGGCGGGTGCGTCATGAAGAGCTTCATCACGCCGCTGCCGGTCAGGGGTGCGACGATGAACATGTTGGCCTGGGAATCCGGCACTGGCAACATGATCCGCTTGCTGGCCTCATCCAGCTTGGCCAGGGCCAGGGCCAGACCACGGCCCGTTCCTGCGGTATCGGCACCCAGCCGATCCGCCTCATACTCACGGGACCGGCTGATGGCCATCTGGATCAGCGCGGCGGCAATGGGCGCCAGGATCAACATCAGCAACATGACCAGCGGATTGGACCGCCTGTCGCGATCATCGCTTGCGCCGCCGAAGAAGAAGGCCATCTGGGCCACCCAGGTGATGGCTCCGGCAACGATCGCCACGATCGTACCGATCAGGATATCGCGGTGCTTGATGTGGGCCAGCTCGTGGGCGATCACACCCTGCAGCTCGAAGTCGCTCAGCATCTGGCGAAGTCCGGCGGTCACGCACACCGCGCTGTGATGGGGACTGCGACCCGTGGCAAAGGCGTTCGGCGCCACCGCAGGGGAGAGGTACACGCGAGGCATGGGCAGATCGGCCTTTTGGGTCAGACGCTCCACCGTGTCCCAGAGCACGGGGTCGTCCCCTCTGTGGATCTCCGTGGCCCGCATGGTCATCAGGGCGATCTTGTCGCTGAAGAAAAAGGCTATCAGGTTCATGAACCCGCCGATTATAAGACCATAGACCATGAAGTGCGGCCCGCCCACGGCATAGGCCACCAACATGCACAGGCCCATCAGACCGGCCATCAACACCGTTGTCTTGAAGTTGTTCCACAGAGCATACATAGCCAAGGCCCTCTACTTTCCTGTTCGGTTGTCAAGTCGCGTCATCCACAGATCACGCAAGCAATGGGCGTGCCAACCCTGAATCCGCGATGCAGAGACCATCGACGGCTCATGCCGTTGCCAGTTCGGCAGAACTACCTGCCAGATTGATGCCCGCAGTCTAGTATACCTCCACAGCGGCCGGCCGCAAGACACCACCGCCCACGTGATCTGGGGCTGGCGATGGACCCCTGAATGCCTCCATTTGGGATGCGGAATTCAGCGCTCGGCATTTGCCTGTTCTCCTGCGTCTTTTCTGTTGCCACCGACCCGGTGGGTGACTATCATACCACCGCTGTTACTTGGGCAAGGTCTGCCCGCTGTGTGCCGGGGGGGGATTCGGTCCGGCTTTGTGGTTTGGCCTTCAGTTGGAGGCAGGCGATCGCCGATCGTACTCCAATGGGGCTTTGGTGGACTTTGGGACTAGTACAGGGACAACTCGGCTTACTGGCGGAATTCAATCCGCTTCTGCCTGCGCAGTCGGCCCATCTCTTCACGGTGGCCGTAGGCCCATGGACTATGGTGATCAGCAACCACATGTTCATGGTCGGCCTGGCCACGGCGATCCTGGCCGTGGGGATCCCTTTGGCCCTCCGGCGGCGAGGTCTGGCGCCCGCCGGGTGGCAGAACGTCATTGAGTCCATCTGCGTCTTTCTCAGAGAAGACGTAGCCAGACCGGTGATGCACCACCACACCGATCAGTACGTCGGTTTCGTGTGGACGATCTTCTTCTTCGTCCTGACACTGAACCTGCTGGGCATGATCCCCTCCGAGCGGATCATCACGCTCGCAACCGGCAAGGAGAACCACTTCGGCGGCCCGGCCACGGCCAACATCTTCATCACAGGGGCACTGGCCATGGTGAGCTTCGTGATGACGCACGCCACGGGCATCCGCCAGCAGGGGCTGCGCCACTACCTGGTCCATTTTGCCCCGCCCGGGCCGTGGTGGATCATGCCGCTGCTGTACGTGATCGAGATCATCGGGGCCTTCATCCGGCCCATGACGCTGGCTGTGCGACTCTTTGCCAACATCATCGCCGGGCACATCCTGCTGGCTACGTTCTTTGGCCTGATCCTGGTCTTCAGGAGCTGCACGATTGCGGCGGCTACAGTGGGAGCCGCGGTGGCCCTGTCTTTGCTGGAGTTGTTGGTGGCCTTCATCCAGGCCTTCATCTTTGCATTCCTGTCGGCGCTGTACATTGGATTGTCCGTTTCACCGGAACACTAGTTTTGGGAGGTCAATGAACCATGGACGTATTGGCAGGCACTTTGTTGGCTGAGGCGGGTCCCGTGCTGTCGGGTCTGGGGATCGCGGGGATCTGCATCGGGTGCGGGCTGGTGATCATCGGCGCGGGGATCGGGATCGGCCTGATCGGCAAGAGCGCGGTGGAATCGATCGCCCGCCAACCCGAGGCCTCGCCGCGGATCTTCTTGAGCATGATCATCGCCGGGGCCTTGATCGAGGGCGTGACGTTCTTCTCCCTTTTGATTGCATTCCTGACCCTGTACTGGACCAAGTAGCCCGCGGGTGGGACCCTACCGATGAAGATCTTTACGAGCATCACCATTGTGCTTGCACAGGCCGCCCGCGTGACGGCCTCAGAGGCCGCGGGGGCGACGGACCAGGGCCTGTTCAGCGGATCGTTTGGCGAGTCCATTTGGACGGTCGTGTGGTTTGTCGTGCTGCTGGGGCTGTTGGCCAGGTTCGCCTGGAAACCCTTGTTGGGCCAACTCAAGGCCCGCGAGGACCACATCCAACAGCAGATCGCCGCCGCCAACCAGGCCCGTCAGCAGGCGGAGCGGCTGCTGGACCAGTACAAGAGCGAAGGCCTCCAGATCGTCCAGCAGGCCTATGACGACGCCCAGCGGCGCCAAGCCGAGATGTTGGAGCGGACCCGAGACGAGATGAGGCTCCTCAAAGAGGATGCCGAAGGCGACATCGAACACGCCAAGCAGGCGGCCCTGGAGCATCTGTGGGGGCAGGCCGGCGACCTCGTCCAGGTGGTCACGCAGGAGGTCCTGGGGCGATCGGTCCTGCCCGAGGATCATCAGCGGCTGATCCAAGAGGCGATCGACCGGGTCCGACCACAGGGCGGGGGTAAGGCGACATGACCAAGGTCACCCTCCGCTTGACCGAGACCTACGCCCAGGCCCTCTTCGACCTGGCTGCGCAGGACGGTCTGATCGACACGGTGCGAGACGACCTCCTGCCGGTCCTGGTCCTGCTGGACCGGGAACCGGACTTTGACCGGGTCCTGAGTTCGCCGTACTTTTCCGGCCCCGACAAGCTCCACCTGGTCCGCAAGGTCCTGTCCGGCCAGGTCACGGACCTGACGATGGAATTCCTGGCCACCCTGGTCCGGCGACGGCGAACGCTGTTGCTGCGGCCGATCCTCCGCCGGTACGGGCAACTGTGGGATCAGCACCACGGCCTGACCGACGTGGGGGTCACGCTGGCCGAGCCGGTGGACGATGCTGAGGCCGTGAGGTTCGCTCAGGACATCGCCGCGGCCCTGGGCCGGCCTGTTCGCCTCAAGGTCGACGTGGACCCTGCGATCCTCGGTGGGGTGATGATCCGCTACGACGGTCATCGCGTGGACAATACCCTCAAGGGGCGCCTGAAGCGGGCCACCCAACAGATCCTCAACCAAGCCAAGAGCAGAACCTATGAAATTTGATTTCACGGAAATCACCGGCATCCTCAAGCAGGAGATCAGCCAGTACAAGGGCAAGCTCGACGTGGCCAAGGTCGGGCGAGTGGTGGAACTGGCAGACGGCATCGCCCGCATCTACGGACTGGACGAGGCCATGGTTGGGGAGGTCCTCCAGTTCGAGAACCAGGTCCTGGGCGAGGTCTTCAACCTCGAAGAAGACTGCGTGGGCGCAGTGATCTACGGAGACTACACCCAGGTCAAGGAAGGCTCCGACGTGATCGCCACGGGCCGGCTCATGTCCGTTCCTGTGGGCGACCAGGTGCTCGGTCGGATCGTCAATGCACTCTGCGAACCGATCGACGGCGGGCCTTCGATGACCGCCTCCACCCAGCGGTTCATCGAATCCGAGGCCCCGAGCATCGCCCAGCGCCAGCCGGTCAAGCAGCCCCTGCAGACGGGCCTCAAGAGCATCGACTCCATGATTCCGATCGGCCGAGGCCAGCGAGAGCTCATCATCGGCGACCGCAAGACCGGCAAGACCGCCATTGCCATGGACACGATCATCAACCAGAAGGACAATGACGTGGTCTGCGTGTACGTGGCGATCGGCCAGCGGGATTCGGCCATTGCCGAGGTGGCCGAGACGCTGCGGAGGCATGGGGCCATGGACCACACCATCATCATTGCAGCGACCGCGGCCGACAGTGCGCCCCTGCAGTACATCGCGCCCTATGTCGGCTGCGCAGTGGCCGAGTACTTCATGTATGAGAAGCACCGGGACACCCTGTGTGTGTACGACGACCTCAGCAAACACGCCACGGCCTATCGGCAGTTGAGCCTGTTGCTGCGGCGCCCGCCGGGGCGTGAGGCCTATCCCGGGGACATCTTCTACCTGCACAGCCGCCTGCTCGAACGGAGCGCCAAGCTCTCTGAGAAACTCGGAGGGGGCTCCTTGACGGCCCTGCCGATCGTCGAGACGCTGGAAGGCCAGATATCGGCCTACATCCCAACCAACGTGATCTCCATCACCGACGGCCAGATCTACCTCCAGCGGGACCTGTTCCACGCGGGCATCCGACCCGCGATCGACGTGGGGATCAGCGTCAGTCGCGTGGGCGGGGACGCCCAGGTGGAGGCCATGAAGAAGGTGGCTGGCAAGCTCCGCCTGGACTTGGCGTCGTTCCGCGAGCTGCAGAACTTCGCACGCATGGGCACGGACCTCGATCCGGCCTCGCAGGCCCAGCTCGATCGCGGCAGCCGCATGGTCGAGCTGCTCAAGCAGCCGCAGTTTGCACCCATGTCGGTCGGCGAGCAGGTGATCACGATCTACATCGGCTCCACCGGACTTCTCGACGACGTGCCGGTCAACGCCGTCACCGAGTTTGCCGCGGGCTTCCTGCAGTGGCTCCGTCAGCAGCACCCGGACTACACCGACCAGATCCACAAGACCAAGAAGTTCCCCGAGGACGCGGCCCAGAACGTGGCCGCGGCCCTGAAACAATACAAGGGCCAGACCCTCAAGGCCGTGAAGTAGACCATGGTTGGAATTCGACAGATCCTGCAGCGCAAACGCGCGGTCACCAACATCAGCCGCCTGACGCGGACCATGCAGATCGTGTCCACGGCCATGTTCAAGTCCTACTACCGCAAGTGGCAGCTCGACGCCGACTACCATGACGCTCTGGCGCAGGCCGGGTATCTGTTGGTGACCGGCCAGAGGCCCCTGGAGCATCCGCTGCTGAAGCAAAACAACAGCGGCCGGACCGCTATCCTGGTGCTCGGGTCCAAGGCCGGGTTGTGCGGGGCCTACAACGCAGACATCTGGCATCTCCTGGAGACCCACCTCCAGATGGCCCAGGCCGCCGGCAAGAAGCTCGAGATCTACGCCTCGGCCAGCCGGCTGATCCAGGTCCTGAACGCCCGCGGCATCTCGCCGGTCAAGGTCTATACCGACCTGGACGACCTGCCGTCGGACCTCCAGATCCGCCAGCTCGCCGACCCCTTCATCGACCAGTACATCCACGGTCAGCTCGACGCCTTCAGCCTGGTGTACATGGGATTCCACTCGCCCGGACACCAGCAGGCCCAGACCATGACCCTCATGCCGTTGACCGAGCTGATCGACCATCAGATCACGAGGGCCAAGGTGATCTGGCCGTGGGAGCAGGTGTTCGAGGACTTCGCCATGTCCCCCTCCCCCAACGAGATCATCGAGAGCCTGGCCGCCATGATCCTGCACGGGGCCATCCGGGCCTGTTTCCTCGATGCGATCCTGAGCGAACACGTGGCCCGCATGGTCGCCATGCGTACGGCGACCAAGAACGCCGAAGACATGATCCGGGACCTGACGGCACACTACAACCGCGAGCGTCAGACCCAGATCACCGGAGAATTGTTGGATATCATCAGTGGCATGGGAGCTCTGAGATGAACACCGGCAAGCTGATTCAAGTGATGGGAAGCGTCTTTGATGCCCAGTTCGGTCCGGCCCAGGTCCCGGCGATCTACAACGCCGTGGAGGTGAAGGGCCAGTTCGGCAACGGCAAGACCAGTCTGTGGGGCGAGGTGCAGCAGCACATCGGCGACGGCAAGGTCCGCGTAATTGCGATGCAGAGCACCATGGGACTCCGCCGCGGCATGGACGTGATCGACACCGGATCGTCCATGACCGTGCCGGTGGGCAAGGCGACCTTGGGCCGGGTATTCAACCTGTTGGGCGAGGCGGTGGACGATCAAGGCCCGATAGTCACGGACCAGCGATGGCCCATCCATCGGCACCCGCCGCGTCTGATGGACCTGTCGGCCAAGAGCGAGATGTTCGAGACCGGCATCAAGGTCATCGACCTTCTATGCCCATTCGTGCGAGGCGGCAAGATGGGGCTGTTCGGCGGGGCCGGCGTGGGCAAGACGGTGGTGATCCAGGAGTTGATTGCCCGCATCGCCACCAAGCACGGCGGCTATTCGGTGTTTGCCGGCGTAGGGGAGCGGACCCGCGAGGGCAATGACCTGTGGCTGGAGATGAAGCGGACCCGGATCGGCGACGGCGAAGACACAGTGCTCAACCACACGTGCCTGGTCTTCGGCCAGATGAACGAGCCGCCCGGGGCCCGCCTCCGCGTGGGCCTGGCCGCAATGACGCAGGCGGAGTTCTTCTGCGAGAGCGGGGTCGGCGATACGCTGCTGTTTATCGACAACATCTTTCGATTCTCGCAGGCCGGCTGCGAGGTCTCAGCACTGCTGGGCCGAATCCCCTCGGCCGTGGGCTATCAGCCGACCCTGGCCACGGAGATGGGCGAGCTGCAGGAGCGAATCGCCTCCACGCGCAGCGGGTCCATTACCTCGGTCCAGGCCGTGTATGTCCCTGCCGACGACCTGACCGACCCTGCGCCCGCGACCACGTTTGCCCACCTGGATGCCTTTGTGGTGCTCAGCCGAACCATCACCCAGAAGGGCATCTATCCGGCGGTCGATCCCCTGGAGAGCACCTCGCGGATCCTCGACCTTAACATCGTGGGCCGCCAGCACTACGACGTGGCGCAGACGGTGCTCCAGTACCTTCAGCGCTACCACGACCTCCAGGACATCATCGCCATCCTGGGTCTGGATGAGCTCAGCCGGGAGGACCAGATCGTAGTCGCTCGCGCCCGGCGGTTGGAGCGGTTTTTCTCGCAGCCGTTCCTGGTGACCCGGCAGTTCACGGGCCTGGAGGGCAAATACGTGGCGGTGGCGGATACGATCGCCAGTTGCCAGCAGATCTGCGACGGCAAGGGCGACGCCCTGCCGGAAGAGGCCTTTATGTACGTAGGCACCATGGACGACGTGAAGCAGAAGGCGGCCAAGCTCATGAGTCGCTAACCGACGTTGGTTGAAAGGTTAGAAGGTTAAATGGTTAAATGGGAAAGGACAGGCGAATACATGATCCCGAGGCGAGCTTCGGACCTGACAACCCCCGAACCATCTAACGAACTGACCATTTGACTATTTGACTATTTAACTATTTAACTACTCACCTATTTAACCAAATGCCAGAGGATCGGACATTTCAGTGCGTCGTGATCGCCCCCACCGGCAAGCTCCTGGACTGCCACACGGCGTCCGTGGTCTTTCCAGCCCACGACGGCCAGGTCGGCGTGCTGTGTGACCACATGCCCATGTTCTGCAAACTGGGCCTGGGGATCATGGAGGTCAGACCGTTGGCCTCACCTGCGCAGGCGCCCGAGCCGACGGTCTTCCTGATCGACGGCGGGTTTGCCATGGTCTGTGCGAATCTGCTGAAGGTCGTGTCCTATGACGTGGTCTGCCCGCGGGACACCAAGCCCGAGGCCCTCGATCACCTGCGCACGGCCCTGAACAAGAGACTCCAGGCCGCCTCCCTCGATCCGGCCGAGCGGCTGTACGTGACCAGGAAGCTGTCGCTCCTGAACCACGCAGTGGAACTGTCGGCTGCAGGCCACAAGGCCGGGTAGGTGAGGGGTCGAGGATTCACTTGACAAGGACGGCCCCTGGCGAGTCTAATGGTGGTCGCTCGGGCGATTAGCTCAGCTGGTTAGAGCGCACGGATCACACCCGTGAGGTCATAGGTCCGAATCCTATATCGCCCATTGGACAGCCGTGCCGGCTCACCGGCTCCTGTCTTTCGTCGAGTTCTGAGGATCCCTCCAGTGCGTACCAAGCTATCCAGGCTCTTCTTGTGTCCTTGTGCGTAGCTTCTTGCGATGCCCCATCTTGAGGGCATGCCTGTATGTCAACACGCCGTTCCATGGGTGTTGAGATCGCGATTGACGGGTCACCGCACGGGCGATAGCATGCCTATGGTGAATCCTCTGCAGAGCACCCATGATCGGCGGCCTATGGATCTCGCCCCAAACCCTGGTGCAGGACTGCAGGCGCGGCGCCTGCGTCCGCCTGCGGCCCTGATCTGGTTGGCCGCCTTGGGTCCTTCGCTGGCGTGTGCGGCGGCCCCCGCCCCTGCCAGTATGACACTGGAGTACTCAAATCCTGTCTGGGACGGCTACCTGGCCGATCCCCAGGTGCTCAAGACCCATGACGGCTACTACGCCTACGGCACGGGCGAGGAGTACCAGGGCCGCCAGTTTCCGGTGCTGCATTCGAAGGACTTCATGAACTGGACCTTTCTGGGCAACGCCCTGGAGACCGTCTCCAATCCCAAGATGGAGGCCTACTGGGCGCCCGAAGTCGCAGAGAAGGGCGGCAAGTTCTATCTCTACTATGCGGGGAGCTACAAGATCCGAGTGGCGGTGGCAGACCACCCGGCCGGTCCGTTCAAGGACACCGGCAGGGTCTTGTTCCCCGACGAACCCTTCTCGATCGATGGCCACCCCTACCAGGACCCCCGAAGCGGCACGTGGTACCTGTTCTTTGCCAAGGACTTCCTCGACGGACGCGTGGGCACGGCCCTGGCCGTTGCAGAACTCTCTCCCGACATGATCTCGGTCGCCGGACCTATCAGGACCGTTCTGCGGGCAGTGGGCGATTGGCAGATCTATGAGCGGGACCGTACGATGTATGGGCGGACATTCGATGCCTGGCATACGGTGGAGGCCCCGTTCGTGGTGCTGCGGGACAACCGGTACTATTGCTTCTACTCCGGCGGCAACTGGCAGACACCCGGATACGGCGTGGGGTTCGCCGTGTCGGATCAGGTGCTCGGCCCGTATCGAGATGAAGCCGACCTCGCAGGCGCGACCGTGCTGAAGAGCGTTCCCGGCAAGCTCATTGGCCCCGGGCACAACAGTGTGGTGCTCGGCCCCGATCACAAGACCCCTTTCATCGTCTATCACTCCTGGAACGAAGAGAAGACCAAGCGCCAGATGTGCCTGGACCCGCTTGAGTGGACGGTCGCAGGTCCGCGTGCGCTGAACCCCTCACGAGGCAGGAAGCACATCGTCCTGCAACTCGCCACGACGGAATCCAGTCCTTCCGCCGGCGTCCAACGGTAGCGCCGGGAGCCCAGGCCCCTAGCCCGCATTTCTCACAGGCTTTCGGTTTTGGGCGGTCCTGTTGCCCGGCTGCTGCGTTCTCGGTCCCGTTCGTCCTCGACGTATTTCAATACGCCTCCGGGCAAACGGGGTCTGCGGCCTTGCAGCCAGCCAACATGCCGCGCTCAAAACAGACTGTCGTGGCACCGTGGCACCCCTCTCTGCTCTGCCGCAAGTCGCATGGGGTTCGGCCTTTCCACCCCAAACGTCCAAAACCCTGTGAGAAATGCGGGCTAGTGGATCGCAAAGTCCCCGGAGTCGTTCCTGCTTTCGCAGACATCGCAGTGGCGGACAGTCAGGCTTCCTTGGGCGTCACTGCGAATCCAGAGGCCGTGCCGGCCCGTGACGCCCATGCCGTAGTTCGAGATGTGCACGTTGTCGAGGCTCGCATCGGAGAGCACGCCCTGCCCGTTCCTGCTGCCGGGCGCAATGACGCTCAGCCCATCGGACAGGCTGTCCCGAATACTCAAGTCACTGAGCCTGACCCCGGAGATGCCGCGGCGATCCAGACAGAGCTGGACCGCGGCGCGCCATTGCCATTCGTGGTCGAAACCCCCGGAGCGCAGGATCTGGCAGTTCTGGACCACCGTCGTACCGCTGAAGCAATTGTCGATACTCCGCTGCGGGTCAGCCGTCGGGAACGTCGTACTGATGAGAACGGCAGACCCGGCCGTGATGTCTGTGAACAGGCAGTCTGACACCCGATTGCCCTGGCCGCCGTAGAGGGCCGCACCGTTGGCGAGAAACGGCAGTTGCCCCGTGCAACGCCGTACGACGTTGAACCCGGGGGAGTACTTCTGCGGGATATAGGTCGCGGGCCAGATCGCGAAACAGTCGTCTCCTGTCCCCCGTGCGGTGCAGTTCTGGACTGTTGCATGGGCCACGCCGACGCAGAGGTTGATGCCGTCCGCGAGGGTATTCCGGAAGCGACAGCCTTCGACCGTGAGCTGATCGCAGTTCTCAGCCCAGATACCGACCTTTGTGTGTTCGATCCAGAGTCGTGAGAGGGTCGACCCCGGGCCAAAGGAACCGACAATGCCGTCATTAGCCTCGCTGTCGTCGCGATAGTTCAACCTGCCAACCATGGCAAAGTCAGCGAGATGGATGTTGTCCCCTCGGCCGATGATCCTCACGCGTCTGTCGACCGATGGGTACTGGGATTCATCGCCCACGAGGGTGGTATGCCACATGCCGGCCCCTTGGATCGTCACATGGGAGGGCACCACAATGTCCCCGCTGATCCTGAATGTACCGGGTGGTAGCCAGACGCTCTTGCCTGTGCCGGCGGCTTCCGCGATGCGCTGTCTCAGGATGTCGGTGTAATCCTGGTTCAAAGGACCCCCGCGTCCGTTGCCCGCATTGGCAATGGACACGGACTGGGACGGTGCCTCCAACGGCGGTGCGACGTTCTCCAGGTCAATCAGGTCAATGATGCAGTAGTCCGTCGTTCCTTCGTCGCCCCTTTCGAGGCGCACCCCATCGCCTTTGGCAATGGACAGGCCTTTCACCCGGACCTCGTCGTAGAAGTCCCTTGGCTTGCCCGCCTTGGGATTGTTGGTGAACGGATAGTCTCCATAGAGCCATGAATACTGCGATGTGATGGCCAGGTCCTGAATCCGTTTGTCGTTCCGGTAGAGCGCCAGGGTGGATCGAGTGCCCCCGCCGTCCGCTGCATCCGGCAGGCTGTATCGCACCACCATGGCGTTGGCCGCTGACTGGGCCGTGAATGCCACGTACTGTCCTGGCGCACTGAGTTTCACGCACTGCTGGGCCGATGATTCTGTCTCAACTAGGTGCGGACCGTATGCCGGGCCCAAGACTGTCCCTGTCGACCTCATGGTCTCCGCTTCATACGTGGTCCAAGGCATCTCGGCACCAGGAGGGTCCTGTACGCCACAGAATGAGATGCCTATCACCCAGACGACACTCAGGTATCCAATCATTCTTGAATGACTCCCTTTCGAGCAGCGCAGTCCTTGCTACAGAAGTAGATCTTGCCGTCGGCACAACGTGGCGGCTGACCATCGTGTCCTGCTCACTGTCATGGACATGTTCCCGTCATCCTTTCAATAGGCATGTGCTCACGGCACGGGCCGGCACTGTGATCTTCGCAGCATTCTGTCGGCTCCTCCCAAGGTTCGTGACCGCGGATGTCGTGTAGACGTCCACCGTCTCGTCTGCACCCAGGTCGCAGTGTGCCTCCTCTTGGGACAGGTTGACCAGCACAACCGCCCGGTCGCCTCCAGTCCCTTGGTACGCCGAAGCCAGCAGCCCATCAACGAAGGATTGCTCTGGTGCGATCTCGCACTTGATCCGAACCATGCCGGGGCGGACAAAGCGACTGTAGTTGCCCAGAGTCCAGAGGAGCTTGCTCTCGCGAACAGCCCCATCACGCATCAGGCTGAGCGTTTCGGCCCCCATCTTGCCGGAGTTGCCCTGCGAGCCGTCGTCCAGATAGACGAGACCATCCTTGAAATCGACCTGCGACACCGCGGTCCACCACTGCCATGACCTGGCGTTGGCGATAGTGAGGTCATGGTGAATGATCCGAGCGACGTAGAGGGCGGTACTCATGCTGAGGTCACGTCCGCCTCCTCCGCCGATTTCATCGTTCTTCTCCAGGATGCAGTACTCGCTCATCCAGTAGCCGAGTCTGGGATTGGCGGCGTTGAGGGCATCCCGAAGCAGATGCCGATACTCTACCTGCTTGTCCAGAGGCCAGACGGACTGATAGCTGTGAGCCGAGAGCGTGGGGGCCACGTTAGGGAGATCGCCGATGTAGAGTGGGGAGCCTGTACTGAAGAAGGATCGGGCCTGATCATCCCGGCCGTCGTCGTCCATCTTCTTCAGGACGTGACCGATCGTTCCGGCCTCGCCGATGACCAATTGCGTGGAAAGCCTGCGCCGCGAGAGCTCTCTGGAGAGGGAACGAACGAGGGCACAGAGTTCGGTGTTGAGCGCCGGGGTGCCTTCCTGCCGGGCATCGTCCCAAGCCCACTGAGGCTCGTTGAACGGACTCAGGTAGTCGAAATGGAGTCCTTCCTTCTCGAAGTGCTCGATGACATCCGCCAGGAAGACTGCGTAGTCATCCAGTCCGCCGGGCTTGATGTTCAGGCTGGACGGCCCTTTGGATGCATAGCCCTTCCCGTTGCGGGTCAGACGGACCGGAGGCGAGTTCGTGAAGGCCAGCAATTTCTCCACACCCCGCTGGCGAGCGGCCCTGAGGAACCACTGCTGGCCGGCCTGCTTGGACCAGTCACAACTGCCATCGGGGTTCTGAAAGCACTCGGCGCGGCGCCAGGGATTCCCGATGTCCGAGGCATCCCCCTGTTCGGCCGTTCCAGCCCCGACGTTGAACCTCCAGATCGACAGGCCGATGCCCTTGGGATTGCCTTGGGCGTCCACCTCCCGGCTGAAGAGCAGGTCGGCAATGCGCACGCGTTTCTCGATCGGCCAGTTCTTGCCTACAAGTTGACACTGCCAGGCATCCGACGCACCGAAACCATCGATCGTCTGGCAGGAAGCCTGAGGATCCATCCGAATCTTCAGGGTGCCGGTGGCGAGGGCAACGCCCACCGGCAGGAACAGCAGGCAGATGAGAACGCACAGGAAGAGGCTGCAGAACTGGGCGGCTGGAAACGGCAGGGATAGGGCAAGGCGGCGGGAGCCCGGAGACTGGCTGCTCCGCCCTCTCATCATGAGGCGGAATCTGGGCAGGAGGGAGTTCCTCAGCGAGCTTCCGGCAGGCGACGGTTCCATCTAGTATAGGCTACCGGAGCCCCTCAAATGCATCAAGCGGCAATTGGCCCTTCACGGATTCGCCTCGCCCGCCTTCAGCGTGTCAACTACTGTGGTCTCCTCGATCCGCACGTCCGTCTTGCCGGCCACACCCGCCCTGCCAGACGAGGCTGGACAGGCTGCACGGGATGGTGTATAAGGGTCCCGGAACAGATCCGGATGTGCTGCCGCAACAGGCTCGGCTTCGCGGCCAGACGGGAGGAACTCAAAGGCATGGTGAGTAGGCCAAAGACGACGCGTGGGAGCATCAAGACCATCACGACCATGGGGGACGTGGCCCGAAAGGCGGGCTACTCGCGATACACGGTGTCCAAGGTTCTCAACGGCGATCGCACGGTCAAGGCGGACACGCGGACACGCGTGCTTCGATTGTGCAAGCAGTTGGGCTATGTCCCGAATCCGCACGCCGTCAGTCTCGTGCGCAAACGCTCCAACAGCATCGGGATGGTGGTGACCTACATCACAGATCCCTTCTACGGCGAGATCATCCGGGCGGCTGAACATGAGGCCTCGTCCCGGGGTTTCCAGCTCCTGGTCCAGTGTTCGTACGGTGATCCGGACAACGAGAAGCGGATTCTGGAGACCTTTAGGGTCCTGCGGGCGAGTGGAGTGATCGTGGCGCCGGTCGTGCCCAAGCCCAACCGCGATTTCCTCAACGAGATGAGTCGATTGTTTCCCGTCGTGTATGTCGACCGCTACCTTGAGCCCCAATGCAGCTTTGTGATGAATGACAACAGGGCCAGCGCGGGGATGCTCGTTGAGCACCTGGTCTGGCGCGGGGTGGAGCCGGCCTACTTGGGCAGTTCTCATGGTCCGCAGAATGTGGCCGCCCATCAACGTGAAGAGGGCTATATGGCCGCGATGAAGCGGCTGCTGAAGAGGCCCACCCTGGTGCCGCTGGCGGCGGGCATGGGGGGCGAAGACACGGCCCAATTCGGCTACGACAACGTGGCCGCCTGGCTCCGACACGGCGCCAGGCCGCGTGGATTGTTGTGCGCCACAGACAGCCTGGCCTTGGGGGCCATGAAGGCCCTGTATGAGGTGGGGCTGCAGCCTGGGAAGGATGTGCTTGTGGCGGGTCACGATGACTCGAGCTTTAGTGCCTACACCCAGCCTTCGATTACCACGGCTCGGCAGCCCAAGGAGCAAATCGGGCGCACGGCCGTGCAGATCGTGACCGACATGATGGGTCGTGAGGCCAGATCGGGCAGGCACGTCCAGAAGACCTTTCAGTCGGAACTCATCGTCAGGGAGTCTGCCTGAGCCGTATCATTGACGTGCCGGGCGGCCAGGCCAACGAAAAATGAGGACGCCTTTACTTGACACGTGTCAAACCTGATGGTACGCTCTGGACAATGGCACCTCGCATGGGTTCACGGGCTGGATGACCCGGGAGAGGTGCAGGACAAAAGGGTGTCGTATGGAAGACTTCGGCGACAAAGTGGGGCACCCCCGTGCGAGGGGGTCAGGCACTCCGTTGGTTGCCTTTCACGCCGTCAGCAAGCGGTTTCCGGGGGTCGTCGCGCTGCGGACCGTGAGCTTCCATGTGGCCGCGGGTTCGTGCCATGCCTTGATGGGTGAGAACGGCGCGGGCAAAAGTACCCTGGGGAGGATTCTGGCCGGGCTCTGTCGCCCTGACGAAGGGCACATCGAAATCGGAGGGCGCACCTGCCAGTTTCACTGTCCGGGAGACTCGCAGCGGGCGGGGATCGGCCTGGTACACCAGGAACTGTCCTACTGCCCCAATCTCAGCGTGGCGGAGAACCTCTGCCTTTCCTCGCTGCCGCGCCGCGGTCTGCTGGTGGATCGCGAGGCGATGGTTGAGCGGACGAAGCGGTTTCTCGATGCGGTCGGCGCAGACTGCGGTCCGGACGAGGAACTGGGGCGACTGACGACCGGGCAGATCCAGTTGGTGCAGATTGCCGCTGCCCTGGCCACGGGCGCGAGGGTGCTGGTCCTGGATGAGCCGACGAGTTCACTGTCGCTGGGCGCGGCCCGCAACCTGGAGAGCCTCATCGGACAACTGCAGCGACAGGGCACCACGATTCTCTATATCTCGCATCGGATGGAAGAGATCTTTCGGCTCTGCGATACGGCCACGGTCCTGCGCGACGGCCAGCACGTGGCGACCCTTCCGCTCGCCGAGGCCAACGAAGACGACCTCGTGCGGCTGATGATCGGGCGATCACTGGCGGCCTACTTCCCTGTGCACGTGGGGCATTCACCGGGTCGGGAGCGGTTGCGGGTGGAGGGTTTGTCCTCGCCGGGCCGCTTTCGGGACGTGACCTTTGGCCTGCGCGGAGGCGAGGTGCTGGGCATGGCCGGCCTGGTGGGTTCCGGCCGCAGCGAAGTGGCGCAGGCCATTGTGGGTATGGACCCGGGCGTGAAGGGGCGCCTGTTTGTGAATGGGGCGGCCGTCACCATCCAGAGTCCACGGCAGGCGCTGTCGCAGGGGATCGGTCTGGTCACGGAAGACCGCAAGCGGTTTGGCATTGTGCCGGAGATGGGCTGCGGAGAGAACCTGACGCTTTCGGCGTTGGACTGTCGGGGGGGGCGAGGGTTCTGGGCGCGGGCAGTGCGGTGTCCTCGGTGCCCGAAACGCGAAGACTGTCTCCGGCTGTGGGATTGGCTGCGCCTGGCTCGGGAGCGGGCCTTGGTCCTGGAGTACTTTGATCGCCTGCGTGTGCGGGCGGCGTCGCCCGCCGTCCCCATCGCGACGCTGTCCGGCGGCAACCAGCAGAAGGTCGTTCTGGCGAAGTGCCTGGCTCGTCGCTGCTGCGTCCTGATGCTGGATGAACCCACAGATCGCGTGGATGTGGGCGCGAAGGCGGAGATTCACCGGCTGATTGACGACCTGGCTTCCGCGGGCCATGCGGTGTTGATGATCTCGTCCGAGCTGCCTGAGATTCTGCACCTCAGCACGCGGATTCTGGTGATGCGCCGGGGGCGTGTAGCGGGTCTGGTCGACCGTGCGGACGCCACGCAGGAGAGGATCATGCAGCTCATGGCGGGTCGAACGCCCTCGCCCGGCATCTTGGAGAGGACGGTTCATGCCAACTGAGAGGGCCGGTCAATGGGGGACCGTCGCGAGGCCGACTGGGACGGCCAAACGCAGCCTTCTTCTGAAGGAGACGGGGCTGGTCGGCGTGGTCCTCTCGCTCGGGCTGCTGCTGACCGTATTCGGCGGGGCCATGCCCGTGCGAGACCGCGCCACGGGCCAGACGCGGACCGTCAACCGATTCCTGCGGGCCGACAATCTCGACAAGCTGGCGAAGAATACCTCCTTCTTCGCGATCATGGCCGTGGGGGCGACCGTGGTGATCATCTCCGGCGGCATTGACCTGTCCGTTGGCTCCGTTTACTGCCTGGCCGCGGTGTGCGGAGCGATGTTCCTGAACCGCTTTGGCCCCCAGGGGGCCGGAGCCGGCGCGTCAGCGGCCTGGGTGGTCCCTGCGGCGATTCTGCTGTGCCTCGGCATCGGAGCGATTGCGGGCCTGCTGAATGGATTGGGGGTCGTTCTGCTGGGCGTGCATCCGTTTGTCATCACCCTCGGCACCATGGCCATCTACCGCGGGGTGGCATTCGTGATGACCCGGGCGCAGGCCTACACCCACTTTCCGCCGCAGTTCACGGACGGTCTGATCCGCTACGAGGTGGGACACAACCTCTACCCCGTGCCCCTCGTGATCACCGTGGTCGTCGTGGTGCTGGCCGGGGTCTATCTGAAGCGTACCGTCACGGGCCGTCAGATCTTTGCCATTGGAGGCAACGAGCAGGCGGCGCGGTACAGCGGCCTGCCGGTAGAGCGCGTCAAACTGAAGGTCTATGCCTTCGGCGGGCTGGCAGCAGGCATCGCCGCTGTGATCATGCTCGGCTACTATGGGGCGGCCTCGTCCGATGCCGGCAAAGGGTATGAACTGGACGTGATCGCCGCGGCGGTGGTCGGCGGCGCGAGTCTCAGCGGGGGGCGAGGCTCTGCGCTCGGCGCCTTGTTGGGCTCGCTCATCATCCAGATGATTGCCAGCGGTATCATTATCCTCGAGATCGACCAGAACTACAGCCAGATCATCATCGGCGCGGTCATTGTCGCGGCCGTGGTCTTGGATCGGATCAGCACCGTGCTGCGCGAACGTCGCCTGGCCGTGACCGCGGTGCCAGAGCCGGAAATCAGTGAAAGGGCAGAACCATGAGACCTGGAATGCAGATCCTTGCCGTCGGCGCGCTTCTGGTCGGCTCGTTTGTCGGCTGCCGCAAGGCCCCTTCGTCGTCCAATCTCCCCGAGAAGAAGGAATACGTGTTTGCCCTGATCGCCAAGAGCCAGGGCAACCCGGTCTTTCAGGCCGCGCGGATCGGCGCCGAGGACGCCGCCCGCGACCTGAGCGAGAAGCTCGGTGTCGCCGTCAAGGCGCAGTGGCAGACACCCAACGAAGAAGATGCCCAGAAACAGGTCGAGTTTCTCGAACAGGTCGTCCTGCAGGGGGCGGACGGTATCAGCATCAGTTGCATGATTGCCGATACGCTCACGCCAGCCATCGACAAGGCGGTCCAGCAGGGCGTGGCGGTGATGTGTTTCGATTCCGACGCGCCAGGCAGCAAGCGATTCGCGTTCTACGGCACGGACGACATCGAGGCCGGCCGGCTGATCATGCGCGAGTTGGCAAAGGAACTCGGGCCCGGCAGGCATGTCGTCGGCGTCCCGGGCGGCAACCAGAACGCCGCCAACATCCAGAATCGCATCAAAGGCGCGCTGGAAGAGGCCCAGAAGTACCCCGACATCACCATCAAGGGACCCTTCTACAGCAAGGAGACCCCCCAGGACGCGGCCGCCAAGATGGAAGAGGCCCAGACGGCCAACCCGGACATTGACGGCTGGGCGATGATTGGCTCCTGGGCGTTGTTTACTGACGCGCTGCTCAAGTGGGAACCGGGCAAGGTGAAGATGGTCGCCATGGACGCATTGCCCGCCGAACTGCCGTACGTCCGCAAGGGGGTCGTGGCGAGACTCTACGCCCAGCAGACCTATCAATGGGGTTATCGCTCCATCGAGATCCTGGCCGACAAGGTCATCCTGAGAAAGGACCCCGTCCGTGCCGTCGCGTATTCGCCGCTACCGCTGGTGGACAAGACTAACGTGGACCAGATGGAGGCGAACTGGAAGAAATGGCTGCGTCGGTGATCATCGGACAGGGCGGCGGGTGTTCCGGGCTCCCCATCGGACGAAGAAAAACAAAAGAAATATGTTGACACGTGTAAATCTGAGTGGTAGAGTACAGGAGAATTGACACGTGTCAACATCTTCTCGATGCCCTATTGTGAAGGAGGTTTGTCATGAGTAGACAACGGGCGTACCTCATGGTTGTGGGTCTGGTCGTATTGGGACTCGCTTCGAGCGGGCCGGCTGCCCAACTGGCCCATCGTTGGAGCTTCGATGGTGACTTGAAGGATTCGGTGGGAGGGCAGGACGCAACGATCGTGAGTGTGGGGGCCAACAAGGGGATCCTGTCGGCCACAGAGGTGACGTTGACGGGGGGGGCCAGGTCGAGTTCCGACTACATCGATCTGCCCGACCATGTCCTGAGCAGCCTGGGCAGCGTGGCCACGCTGGAGCTGTGGGCCACGCCCCTCTCGGTGCAGACCTGGTCGCGGATCTTCGAGATCGGCAGCAGCCAGGCCGAGCACACGTGCATGAGCTGGTGCACCGGCACGAACATCAACACCGACCACGTGGAGTACTTCAGTCCGAATGACAACTCGAGAGTGGACAACACCAATGCTCCCTACTTGTTGGGGGTGAAATATCACATTGTCGTTGTGTGGGAGCTGGGATCGGAGACCTGGTACACGGCGAGAGCGGACAGCCCCGAGCTGGGGCCGGCCAGGGGTTCGTACTCGGTCAGCGACGTGTCGAAGTTGAACGATACGGACGTTTGGCTGGGGGAATCCCACTACGATGACGGCACGGCCAACGCCAGCTACGACGAATGCCGCCTCTGGATCGGCGCACTCTCGGAGGAAGAGCGGGAGAAGCTGCACAGTATGGGTTCTGACCGAATCGGGTCCGGTCCGGCTCTGCATCCCTCCCCACAGACCCTGAAGGGGGACGTCCCACGGGATGTGGTCCTCAGTTGGGCCCCGGGCGAGTATGCCAAGACCCACGATGTGTACTTCGGGACCGTGTTCAGCGATGTGAACAACGCCAGCACGACCAGTCCGCTCGATGTGCTGGCCAGCAAAGGCCAGGATGCGAACACCTATGACCCCGCTGGCCTACTGGCCTTTGGTCAGACCTACTACTGGCGGGTCGACGAGGTCAATGCCGCGCCCGACTCCACGATCTACAGAGGCGACGTGTGGAGCTTTACGAGTGAGCCCTACGGCTACCCGGTCAAGCCCGTGAAGGCCACGGCCTCGAGCTCCAGCAACGCCCTGATGGGTCCTGACAAGACGATCGACGGCTCCGGGCTGGACGCCCTGGACGAGCACGCGACCATTGCCTCGCAGATGTGGCTGAGCAAAAAGGGCACCACGCCGATCTGGATCAAGTACGACTTCGACAAGGTCTACGAGTTGCACCAGATGTGGGTGTGGAACTCCAATCAGGCCTCTGAGCCGGACGTGGGTCTGGGGGCCAAGGACGTGACGATCGAGACCTCGCTGGACGGCACGACCTGGACGGCCCTGGGTGGGGTGGTAGAGTTTGCCCAAGCCACGGGCGAGCCCAACTACACGCATAACACCACCGTGGACTTTGGGGGAGTGCAGGCCAAGTACGTCCGTCTGACCATAGCGAACAACTGGTCGGATGGGACCAAGCAGGCGGGTCTGGCTGAGGTGCGGTTCTTCTACGTGCCGGTGAAGGCCTTTGGACCGACTCCCGCCACAGGGGCCACTGGGGTGGCCATCGACGGGGTCCTGAATTGGCGGCCAGGCCGAGAGGCAGTCCAGCACCAGGTGTATCTGGGCACGGACCCGAACGCCCTGACCCTGGTCAAGACGTTGACTGCCCATAGCCTGGCCCTGGGTTCCTTGGGCCTGGAATACGGCAGGACCGCCTACTGGAAGGTCAACGAGGTCAATGATGCGGCCAGTCCTTCGCTGTGGGAAGGGGACGTGTGGAGCTTCTCGATACCGGACTACTTCGTGGTGGATGACTTTGAGGGGTACAACGACACCTGCAACCGGGTGTTTTATGCCTGGGTGGACGGGTTCGGGTACTCGGAGTCGGCCAGTTGCGGCCTGGCGGCGTCGAGCGGCAATGGGACGGGATCCACGGTAGGCAACGTGAATCCCCCATTTGCCGAGCGGACCTTGGTATTCGGCGGCAGTCAATCCATGCCACTGGCCTATGACAACACGGCCAAGGGGTATTCGGAGGCGGTTCGGACCCTGGATCCTGCGCAGGATTGGACGGCCGGAGGGGTCAGGACACTGGTGCTCCACTTCTACGGACTCCTGGACAATGGGGCCGGTCAGTTGTACGTGAAGATCAACGGCACGAGGGTGGACTACACGGGCGGCACGGCGGCCCTGACGCTGGGGGTGTGGAAGCAGTGGAACGTGAGCCTGGCGTCGGTCCCTGGTCTGCAGGCGGTCAAGACGCTGACGATCGGGGTATCGGGGACAGGCAAGGGGACCCTGTATGTGGACGACCTCCGGTTGTACCGTGTGGCGCCTGCCGTGGTGGTTCCCGTGAATCCCGGCACCGCGAGTCTGATGGCGTACTACGCCATGGACGGGGATGTGAAGGACGGCTCGGGCCACGGGTGCGACGGCACGTTGATGGGCTCGCCGAGCTTCGTGGACGCCCCGGCCGGGCGTGGCAAGGCCATCAAACTCGGCGGCAGCGCCGACTACGTGGATCTTCCGATCGGTCGGTTGGTGAAGACCCTGAAGGACACGACGATCACGAGCATGGTGAATTTCAGCGGCAGCACCGCCGTGTGGCAGCGGATCTTCGATTTCGGTTCTGGCAGCTCTGGCCCCTACATGCTGCTGTGCCCGCGTCAGGGCAGTAGTGGCAATGGGCCGATGCGGTTTGCCATCACGACCAGTGGTGGGGCCGGGGAGTCTATCATCACCTCGCGCGCCCCGCTGCCGACGGGCTGGCACCACGTCGCAGCCGTGATCGACAGCACCCGTATGGAGGTGCGTCTCTACGTTGACGGCGACCTGGTGGGTGAAGGTCCGACGGCCACCTTGCCGGCGGATCTGGGCGAGACGACGCGGAACTGGCTGGGTCGTTCGCAGTACACGGCAGACTCGTACTTCGACGGCATGTTGGATGAGTTTCGTATCTACAACCGTATGCTATCGGACGGGGAGATTCTCTACCTTGCGGGTGATCGGTGACGGGGGCCCGTCGACGGCCACCGACTGAGTACCTGTCAAGCCTCCTTCCTCAGAGCGTGTGGCTTCACCCCGCAAGGGTGAAGCCACACGGTACGGTGACGGGGTGGATCTCCCGGCACCAAGAGGTGTACGGTTGAGCGTCTGGATGGTCTGGACTGGAAAGGTGCTGGTCATGAACAAGAAGGCATTCACCCTCATTGAGCTGCTGGTGGTCATCGCCATCATTGCCATTCTGATGGGCATGCTCCTGCCCGCCTTGAATGGGGTCAGGGAGCGGGCCAGGAGGCAGTCCTGTGGAACGCGGATCCGTCAGCACGTCCTGGCGATGACCATGTATGCCGACAGCAGCGGCTCCAGGTTGCCGCTCCCGCAAACGGCTGGGAACTGGCTCTGGGATCTGGGCTGCAGCACCGTCAACTACATGCTGAAGACGGGCCTGACTCGGGAGATGTTCTACTGCCCGTCGAATACCAATCAGCAGAAACACTACGCGGATTGGTATTGGACGTTCAACGGGACCTGGGACGGCAAGAAGTTCATCGACGTCAAGGCCTCGGATTTCATCGTCTCGGGGTACTGCTACATCCTGGATGTCGCCTCGCAGCCAGGGCGACCTGCGATCAAGAACTACCCGAATGACGGGGACAGCATGACCAAGATCTGGCTCAAGACCACCCAGGAGAAGAACGCGGCGGCCAGGGAACTGGTGATCGATGCCACGCTGGGCCAGATCGATTCCTCCTGCAAGTATGGGTACAACTTCTGGAAGGTCACCGTCGGGGGATCCTGGAGCGGCGGCAAGTTCTTCGACATGACCAGCCATCTGCGGACCGAGCAGGAACCCAGCGGCGGGAACATCGGATTCCTGGATGGACACATGGAGTGGCGGCCTTGGCGTGACTTCAAGAGGCGGTACGGGGATAATCCCGTCTTCTGGTGGTAAGTGCTCTGAACATGACGGGTACGGTATTCGACATCCGTGAACTGACGGTCCATGATGGCCCCGGCATCCGGACTACCGTCTTCCTGAAAGGTTGCCCGTTGCGCTGCGCTTGGTGTCACAATCCCGAGGGCATGTCACCGGAGCCTCAGACCCTCCGGACCGCGACGGGGGAACGACGGGTCGGGAAGCGCATGACCTCCGAGGAACTCGCCGCGATTCTGAACCGGCAGGCGCCGCTCCTGCGGGACAACGGCGGCGTCACCTTCTCGGGCGGCGAACCCTTGATGCAGGCCGCCTTCGTGGCCGATACGATCGACCGGCTGGACGATCTGCACGTCACGCTCGGGACGTCGGGCTACGCGACGGAGGAGGACTTTCGGCTGGTGGCACCCAGGTGCGATCTGGTTCTGTTCGACCTCAAGTTGGCGGACCCGGAGGCCCATCGCCGTTGGACGGGCGCGGACAATGGCCCCATTCTCCGCAATTTGAACCTGCTGGGCGCACTGGGGATGCCGTTTGTCGTCCGCGTTCCGCTGGTGCCGGGCGTGACCGACACGGATGCGAACCTGGGGGCCATCGCCCGCCGGGTGAGTACGCTACCGGGCCATCCGCGCGTGGAGTTGCTCCCCTACAACCGCGCCGCCGGCGGAAAGTACGCCGCCTGCGGCCTGGAATGGCGTCCCGAGTTCGACGAGACCGTCGCTCCTCGGGCCTGCCTGAAGCCCTTTTCGAAGCTCAACGTGGAGGCCTCGCTCGCATGAACACCCTTGAAACATCCGCGCTCCGCAACGTGACACTGGGGAGACTCGCCCCGCGGCTGATCGCCATGAAACGCCGCATCCGCGCCGGAGAACACCATCGCTTCCGCGACGCCGAACCGATCGATGTCCGAAGCGAGTGTGAGGCGGAGGGTCTCTCGTGGGTGCAGCGAGCGGCGCGTCTGACCCGCCGGATGTGCGAGGCCCAAACGGTGGTCATCGAGCCGGACGAACGCCTGGTGTTCACCCGCACCGTCTGCCACGTCCCGCCGCTCTACTCAGCACCGGAGCTGGCGTCCCTGACGGCCGGACGCACGCTGCACGAACTGGGGCCCATCAGCAACATCTGTGCGGACTGGGGCATGATTCTGTCTGAGGGTCTGCTGGCCCGCAGACAGACGGCCCTCGCCGCACGGCAGCGCCTGGCGGCCGATGCCGAGGCGGTTGAGTTTCTGGACTGCGCCATCGAGACCCTAGACGCGGTCTTGGCTCTGGCCCAGCGGTATGCCGACGCGGCCCGGCAGATGGGTCGTCACGATGTGGCCGACCTCTTGGCGCATGTGCCGGGGCATCCTGCGACGACGTTTCACGAGGCCCTCCAGGCCCTGCGATTTTGTCATGCCGTGCTCTGGCTCAGCGGCCACTACCACTGTGGCCTGGGCCGCTTCGACCAGTACCTGTGGCCCTATCTGAAGGCCGATCTCGACGCGGACCGGCTCGACGTCGCAGCCGCGGAGGAGTTGTTGGCCGAGTTCTTCATCTCGCTCAACAAAGACAGCGACCTCTACCCCGGCATTCAGCAAGGTGACAACGGCCAGTCGCTCATGCTCGGCGGCGTTCGGCGAGACGGCAGCGATGGGGTGAATCCACTGACGGCGATGGTGTTGCGTGTGGCTCGCGAGGTGGCGCTGATCGATCCCAAGATCAACCTGCGGGTGGACCGCCACACCGACCTGGAGTTGCTCTCGCTGGCCGCCGAACTCACCCGCATCGGCCTTGGTTTCCCCCAATACGCCAACGACGACGTCATCATCCCCGGCCTCGTGGCGGCCGGTTACGAACGGGAGGACGCCCGCGACTACACCGTGGCGGCATGCTGGGAGTTCATCATCCCCGGCCGGGGGATGGAGGTGGTGAACATCGGCGCCGCCTCCCTGCCGGCCGCGGCGGACAGGGCCATCCGCGAGGGCCTGGCCACCGGCGATTCGTTCGCGTGTATCCTGGATCGCGTGGGTGCCGACCTGCACGCGCAGGTGAATGGTCTGGCCGAAGCCAGTCGCCGGCTCCTCCTGCCGCCTGCGCCCTACTACTCGGTGTTGATGAATGGATGCATCGAGCGTGGACGCGACCTCTCGCTTGGCCTCAAGTACAACAACTTCGGCATCCACGGCGCCGCCTCCGCCAGCGCCGCCGACGCACTGGCGGCGGTCAAGACACTCGTCTTTGACGAAAACCGAGTCGGGCCCGACCGGCTTCTCCACGCGTTGGAAACGAACTTCGCCGAGGAGGAGTCGCTGCGAGAGGAACTGCGCGACCTCGCGCCGAAGGTCGGCAATCACGATGACCGCGTCGACGGGCTGCTGGTGCGTCTTTTTGATCTGTTTGCAGCCGCCTGCGCCGCGGCGGGCGGGAACGGCCGTGGCGGCCGGTTTCGCCCGGGCAGCGGCTCGGCCATGTACTACCTCTGGCTGGCGCGAGGCCACGACGGCATGCGCGAACCGGTCGTCGGTGCCACCGCGGATGGGCGAAAGTCGGGCGAGTTCTTCAGCTCCTCCCTGGCGCCTTCGCCCAACGTGTGGGTGCGAGGCCCCCTGAGCGCCCTGCAGAGCTTCGGCAAGATTGACTACCGTCGCATCTGCAACGGCGGCCCGCTGACCATGGAACTCTCGGACAGCCTGTTCCGGGGCCGCGGCGCCGCCGGGAAGGTCGCGCTCTTCGTTCGCGCCTTCGTGCAATCCGGCTGCCAGCAGTTGCAGCTCAACACGCTGAACGTGGACACGCTCCGCGACGCCCAAAACCATCCCGAGCTGCACAAGAATCTCGTCGTCCGCGTCTGGGGCTGGAGCGGCTACTTCTGCGAACTGGACAGGGCGTACCAAGACCAGATCATCGGCCGACACATCTATGGAGCGTGATCCCGTGAGAAGACTGCGGAACACGGCCATCCTGATGGCTGTGCTGGCCTCTGTGGCGTCTGCCCAGGAGACCAAGCCTCACACATTGACTCCGGTTCCCATCCAGCAGGTGACCATCGAGGACGACTTCTGGTCGCCCAAGCTCAAGGTGTGGCGGGAGGTCACGATTCCCGATTGCCTGGGCAAGTTCGAGAAGGACGGTGCGCTGGCCAACTTCGACAAGATTCGGGATGACACGGCCGGCGAACACGGCGGCCCGCCGTGGTATGACGGCCTGATCTATGAGATGATCCGGGGCTGTGCTGATGCCCTGGCTTCGCGGCGCGACGCCACGCTGGAGACTCGTCTGGATGGGATCATCGAGCGGATTGCCGCTGCCGCGGCCAAGGATCCGAACGGCTATCTGAACACCTATACCCAGTTGAAAGAGCCGACGCACCGCTGGGGCCTGAACGGAGGCGACGACAACTGGCAGCACGACGTCTACAATGCCGGGGCCATGGTGGAGGCCGCAGTCCACTATTACCGCGCCACAGGCAAGACCCGGCTGCTCCAGGTGGCCGCGAGGCTCGCCAACCACATGGCCGATGTGATGGGGCCGCCGCCCCGGAAGAACGTAGTGCCGGGCCATTCGTTGGGCGAAGAGGCCCTGGTGAAGCTGTATCTGCTCTTTCGGGAAGAGCCGGAGCTCAAGTCCCGGATGTCCGTGCCCGTCGACGAGCAGCGATACCTCCGGCTCGCCGAGTTCTGGATCGAGACCCGGGGTCATCACGAAGGCCGAAAGAGCTACGGCCCCTATGGTCAGGACCACAAGCCGGTGCTGCAGCAGGAGACCATCGAGGGCCATGCCGTGCGGGCCACCCTGCTCTGCACCGGGCTGGTGGCTGCCGCCCGCGTGAACGGCCGCGACGACTACCTCGCCGCAGCCCGTCGCCTGTGGGACAACATGGTCCTGCGCCGCATGTACGTCATCGGGGGACTGGGTGCGGTGGCGGGTCATGAGGGGTTCGGTCCCGACTACGACCTGCCCAACAATGGCTACCTCGAGACGTGCGCCGCCATCGGCGCCGCCTTCTTCCACCACAACATGAACCTGGCCTTCGCCGAGGCTCGCTATGCCGACGAACTGGAGCGAGTGCTCTTCAACGGCATCTTGAGCGGGGTCTCCCTGAGAGGGGACACCTACTTCTACGAGAACCCGCTCGAGGCCGGCAGGAGCCGGAAGCGCTGGGCCTGGCACGGCTGCCCCTGCTGTCCGCCGATGTTCCTCAAGATCATGGGCGCTCTGCCGGGCATCCTCTACGCCGTGGACTCCGAAGGCGTCTACGTGAACCAGTTCATCGGCAGCCGCGCGTCGATTGCGGTACACGGCACCGAGGTCTTGCTGCAACAGAAGACCCGTTACCCGTGGGAGGGTGAGGTCAGGCTGCTCGTGGAGCCGGAGCGGGAGACCGAGTTTGCCGTCAACGTGCGTCTGCCGGCCTGGTGCAGCGAGCCGCGATTGCAGGTGAACGGCAGGCCCGTGGCGCCCGTCGAGAGGGTGCGCGGCTACGCCCGTATCCAGCGATTGTGGCGGCGGGGCGACCGCATCGAGTTGTCGCTGCCCATGCCGGTGCAGCGGGTTCAGGCCCATCCCAAGGTGGACGCGGATCGGGGGCGAGTGGCCCTCCAACGCGGCCCCCTGGTCTACTGCCTCGAGGCCGTGGACAACAACGGCCACGTCCGCAACTTGGTGATCCCTCGCGAATCGGAGCTCCGTGCACAGCCCCGCGAGGACCTGCTCGGAGGGGTCACCCTCGTTCAGGGCCAGGCGATGGCCCTGCATCGCGTGGACTGGCCGGACACCCTCTACCTGCCATCCGCCCGCGTGCCCGGCGTGGAACACGTCGAGTTCACGGCCATCCCCTATTTCGCGAACGCCAACCGCGAGCCCGGCGACATGAGGGTCTGGATTCCCGAGACCGCGGCCCACGCGGACCCTTTGCCGTCGCCCACGGTGGCGAGTCTCGCCACGCCGTCCGCGTCCCACTGCTGGCAGAGTGATACCGTGTCCGCGCTGAACGACCAGACGGAACCGGCGGCCTCTGACGATGCCCGGATCCCGCGGTTCACCTGGTGGGACCACCGGGGCACCCGGGAATGGGTGCAGTACGAGTTCGACCGGCCCGCGAGGGTGTCCGGAGTCGCAGTCTATTGGTGGGACGAACGGCGCGTCGGGGCGCATTGCCGCGTACCACAGTCCTGGAGCCTGCTCTACAGGGACGGCAACGAGTGGAAGCCGGTGTCAGGGGCCTCAGGCTACGGCACGCGGATGGATGAGTACAACCACGTGAGATTCGATCCCGTAACGACCGCTGGCCTGCACGTGGAGGTTCAACTCCAGCCCGAGTGGTCCGGCGGCATCTTGGAATGGCAAGTCGAGTGAGTGTGGGGGCCGTGGATCATGCGAACAACAACACGAGGAAACCCGATGAATGAGTCCAAGAGAACGCCGCGTACCTCCGCCATGCTTTTGACGGCCCTGGCCCTTCTGACCTGCGCTCAGGCCCAGGAGGCCCGCATCGATATACAGGCCGACCGGGTGATCCATCCCGTTTCGCGATTCCTCACGGGCGCCTGTCTCGAGGACGTGAATCACGAGGTCTACGGCGGCCTCTACAGCCAGATGGTCTTCGGCGAGGCGTTCCAGGAGCCGCCTCCGTCACCCGCCATGAAGGGATTCGGCCGCTACGGCGGACGATGGGTCCTCCGTGACGGCGTCGTGGGCATCCACGGGCTTGACGGTCCGAAGCTGGTCAGCGAGCGGGGGGGATTCCAGGATGGCGCAGTGGGCGTTGAACTGTCCTTCGCCGACCGCCAGGGTGGGAATGCGGGGTTGATCGTGCGAGTGAACAGGCCCGGCACGGGCGCGGACAACTTCGTCGGCTATGAGGTGACGCTGGATGCGGCCCGGCAGGTCTTGCGCCTGGCTCGGCACCGCAGCAACTTCGAGCCCATCCAGGACGTGCCGTGCGAGGTGGCCGTTGGCAGGTGGATTCGGCTGGAGGTAAGACTTGCCGGCTCGGTGATCGAGATCTGGGTCGATGGCAAGATGGCCCATCGCTACGACGATGGCTCCGATTCCTTGCCAGCCGGCACGGTCGGTTTGCGGGCGTGGCATCGCGAGGTGAGCTTCCGGGACTTCTGGGTCAGGACCGGCGAGGAAGTGGAACGGGTGGCGTTTGAGCAGGCTGGGGACTCGCCGGAGATCAGCGGTATGTGGCGGGCCGTGCGCCGCGGTGCTGCGGCCGGACGCTTCAGCCTCGTTGCCGAGAAGCCCTTTGCCGGCCTGCAATCACAGCAATTGAGTTTCGACTCCGGCAACGGCGAGTGGGGCATCGAGAACCAGGGCCTCAACCGCTGGGGAATGGGTTTCATCGTGGGCAACGCCTACAGCGGCCACGTGTGGGCGCGGGCCGAGAGACCTACGACCCTGTGTGTGGCCCTGGAGAGCCGAGACGGTTCGCAGGTCTATGCCGAGGCCCCGCTTCAGGTGACCGGCGACGCATGGCAGCAGCTTGATTTCACGCTGACGCCAAGCTCGCCGGACAAGGCAGGGCGCTTCGTCCTCAAGTTGAAGCAGCCCGGCTCGATCACGCTCGGCCATGCGTTTCTCCAGCCAGGCGAGTGGGGGCGATTCAAGGGCCTTCCGGTGCGCCGCGATGTGGTGGAGGCACTGATGGGTCAGGGCATCACGGTATTGCGCTATGGAGGCTCCATGGTCAACCACCCGGAATACCGTTGGAAGAAGATGACCGGCCCGCGCGACCGCCGCCCGCCGTATTCGGGCACCTGGTATCCCTACTCCACCAACGGTTGGGGCATCCCGGACTTCATGGATCTCTGCGAGGCAGCCGGCTTCGAGTACATCCCGGCGTTCAACATGGGGGAGACGCCAGAGGATATGGCCGACTTCATCGAATACGCCAAGGGACCAGCGGACAGCGAATGGGGCCGCCGCCGTGTGGCGGACGGCCACCCACAGCCCTACCGGCTCCGCCACCTCGAGCTCGGCAACGAAGAGCGGGTGGATGAGAAGTACGCCGCCCGGTTCGAGGCGCTGGCCAAGGCGATCTGGGCGAAGGATCCGGAGATCATCCTGGTCGTGGGCGACTTCGCCTATGGCCGGCGAATCGAGGATCCGTTCAACTTCAGGGGCGCTGCCTCGGGCATCACGAGTCTGGGTGGACAGCAGCGGATCCTGCAACTGGCCAAGGAGCACAACCGTGAGGTCTGGTTCGATCTTCATGTAGACACGGGGGGCCCGCGGCCGGCTTCGTCATTGGATGGGATGCTGTCCTTTGCCGACGCCCTGGCCAAGATCGCCGACGGCGCCAGACACAGGGTCGTGGTCTTCGAGTTCAACGCCGGCAACCACGCGATCAAGCGAGCGCTGGCCAATGCCCTCGCCATCCAGGCCATCGAGCGCGACGGCCGCATCCCCATCGCCACCTCCGCCAACTGCCTCCAGCCCGACGGCCAGAACGACAATGACTGGAACCAGGGCCTCCTGTTCCTGAACCCCTCCCAGGTATGGCTGCAGCCGCCCGGCTACGTGACGCAGATACTCTCCCGGAACTACCTTCCGCAACTGGTCGCGTGCCAGGTGTCCGGCGAGGAGGGGGCTCTGGACGCCAACGCCAAACGCAGCGAGGACGGCAGAATACTGGTGCTGCAGGTCGTGAACCCAGGCGAGAAGGGGATGCCTGCGCAGATCCACCTGGCCGGATTCGCTCCCGGCGGGCCAATCGCGCAGGTGGCGGAGTTGTCGGGACCGTTGGAGGCCGTGAACACAGCCCATCAGCCCAAGGCCATCGCTCCGCAGCAAAGCGAATGGAGACACCAAATGAGGGACGGCACCGCGAGCTACACCTTCCCGCCCCACTCATTCACGGTGATCCGGTTCGAGTGACAGTAGTCCTCGGGGCGCCCAATGACCGTGTGTTTGAGATGTATGCTGCCCACCAGGGGGGCAGTCCATACGTGCGGTATTCTCCACGTCTGACGTCTGCCAGGGTGACGAACCACTACCCGGACTGGCTGGATCGGCTTCACTGCACCCTTGAATGGGTTGATTTGGGACGATATACTGTTTCTTGTTGGAAGTGAACAGGATTCCGAGGAACCAGTGGCTCATGGATCAATGGGGGGCCGTGTGCAAGCCCCTGCCGATTGGGAAGGGTGAACCATGATAGCAGAGACTGAACGTCGCATCGTTTGGGCCGTCTTGGCCTTACTCGCCTTGTGCCAGGGCCTGGCCCAGGCCTCTAAGGCGGTCGTGATCAACGAGTTCATGGCCTCCAACACCGCTACCCTCGCCGATCCTGATGGTCAGTTCGACGACTGGATCGAGCTGTACAACACGTCGAGTCAGCCGGTTGACATGGTGGGCATGTATCTGACCGATGACCTGGCCAACCCAGCCAAGTGGCAGTTCCCAGAGGGGACGACCATCAGTTCCCATGGATACCTGCTGATCTGGGCCGACGGGGACACACTGTCCGCAGGGCTTCATGCGGGCTTCAGCCTCTCTGCAGGCGGGGAGGAGTTGGGTCTGGTTAACCGGGATGGGACCCTGATCGACAGCATTGTGTTCCAAGGCCAGTGGTCCGATGTGTCATATGGGCGCTGGCCCGACGGCAACGATGCCTGGCAATACATGGCGACGCCCACGCCCGGCAAGGCCAACAAGCAGGGGGTCCTGGGCGTGGTGGCCGACGTGGAGGTCAGCCCGCACCGCGGTTTCTACGACGCGCCGATCGACGTGACCTTGACAACGGATACCCAGGGGGCCGAGATCTGGTATACGGTGGACGCCAATGTTCCCCACCAGAAGGTCACAACAAAGGGGGTAGTCTCGTGGACCGGTCAGCGGTATGCAGGGGCGATCCGAGTGACCCGCACGACGTGCATTCGGGCCGTGGCCTTCAAGACCGGGTGGAGGGAT
>Ga0209777_10001111_pt1 | contig 40633 bp, 47 predicted proteins | sample FrelakmetHBP12HB_FD_187147 | JGI IMG/M metagenome (GOLD analysis project Ga0209777, IMG submission 187147) | Freshwater lake sediment microbial communities from the University of Notre Dame, USA, for methane emissions studies -HBP12 HB (SPAdes)... | ecosystem: Environmental > Aquatic >...
CCAGATTCGAGCCGGGGCCACGGTAACGTTGCGAGCGCACGCCATAGACGGATTTGCCTGGCCGAACTCAAGCGGCCTTGTTTTCCCCGCCAATCTCAATGTCACGCAGACCCCGCCATTCCCCGGCCAGTTCCTCCAGATGGACGTGGGCACGATCACTGGGGGTAGCGTCCCGCCTATCCTGCCCTACACGCGCAAGTTCACGTTCGCCACCGCAACTACGGTGGATAATTACCTGCTGGAAGTACCCGCCGGGAGCGTGAACTACCCGACTGACTGGACGCTGGAGGGCTCGAATGACGATGTGCTGTGGACCCTTCTGGACGCCCGGTCCGGTGTCGCGTTCGTGCCGCACCCCGGCCAGGCGATGCGCTACCCGATCCAGGTCCCCGCCGCTTACCTCTATTACCGACTCCTGTTCACGGACACCTCGGACGGCAACCCACCTTCGCTCAGCGCCGCGAACCTCTATGCGGCAGCGGACCAGGCCCCCTGCCAGTCCGCCGACGGCAGCGGCATTTCTCAACTCGCAGCGGACAACGACGCCAAGGCAAACGCGCTCAAGAAGGTGCAGGACGCATTGAACTGCTGGCCGCTCTACCAGAGCGCCGAAGTCTCCTACGACGCAACGTGCATCGCCAACCCCAGCGTTATCGTGACGCGCAGCGCCAGCGCCAAGAGCTTTAACAGCGGAGCGGAAGCCACGAATGCCGCCCAGGCTGCCGCTATAGCCCTTGCGACTGCGGCGGCTCTGCAATGCTGATTCCGGGCCGAAAGATTTCCGAAAATACTTCTGGACAACGTTCCGCTAACCATGCTAACTTTGCGTTCATGGCTAAGATTACATGCCCAAAGTGCGGGGGAAAAGGCACCTTGCCGGACCAGCGCGAAATCGGCGCGGCAAAGAAATTGAGGCGGATTGCCAAGGGCCTGACGCTGAGCGAAGCCGCCGAGCGAATGGGAATCAGCGAGCCGTACTTGTCCGATCTTGAGCACGGCAACCGGACCTGGACGGATGCCCTTTGCACCAAATTCTCAGAGGCCATCAACGACCCCCGATCATAACCAACCCACACCCCCACAGAAAATGATCATCGCCCTCTGGATATTGGGAGCCGTCGCCTACTGGGTGGTTGGCGTGTTCATCTACGCCATGATCGATAGGATGTCCAACGACGGAAAGCCATACTCGGCAAAAGGGCTGGCCATTCTCGGGCTTATCTGGCCCCTAGTCCTCGGCGCTTGCCTGCTGTCCTATCCGTTCGTCTATTTCCTCAACTGGATCCTCAACTGGATTAGGAGAAAGGCCAAACCATGAAAAAGAAACCCAAGTTGACCGACTTCCGAAGGCGAGTACTGCGCGCCTGGAAATGGTTTTCCGACCAGCAGTACACTGACATGGATCATGTTCACTCCATGTGGATTGCCGAACGCCTCGGTTTCAAAACCAGCGACACCAGAGTCAGCCAGGCGATGAACTGGCTGGAGAAACACGGATACGTCTAAAAGAAAGTGAGCCCATGATCAGACCATGTCACTGTACCCGCTGTTCAAAGGAGACTGCGGCGCTTACTTGTGTGCCTGCCGTCTGCGGCTCGGACCCGGTTGACCTTTGGCTGTGCGATGGGTGCCTGCTGAAAAACACCGTCGGGCAACTCAAGGCGCAACTCGCGGCCCAGGCCAAGGCGCTGGCCGTGTGCAAGACCGCGCTCCAGGACATCAGCCGGGATGCCTGGTTCGATGTCGGGGCAAGGGGAAGAATCATTGCGACCACCGCCGATGGGGCACTGGCAACCCTCGCGGCGATAGCCAAAGAGAGGGTAACATCATGAGCGAATGTATTAAATGTCATCAGGAAATGCTGACGGATGACGGCTGCGACCCGACTGAACTGTGCCACAACTGCGCCCATGAGATGGTTGAAACACTCAAGGCGCAACTCGCGGAGAAGAAGAAATTGCTGGAACAAACATCCATTGCTCTCGGGCTCCTCTACGCAGACACAGCCAGCTACATTCAGGTAAACCACCTGGGCGACATTCACCACAATCTGTCAATGCAGAGGGCCAGGGACGCCCTCGCGGCGCTGCGGAAGGAGGGGGAGAAGGCGTGAACTGCACAGCTTTTGCCTCAACGGTTGATTTGGAGGAGGAACTGGCCGACATCGCCGAACTGTTCCCGGTTTCCAAGGCCGAGTGCCTTATGATGGACGAGGGCCGGGGATGGACGTGGCCCCACCTATTCGAGTTGTTTCCCGAATCGGCAGTTACACTGCACCGCCGCCAGCGGGAGCGGGTTTGCTGGCTGAGGAGGACAATGGAATTCCAGCAATCATGTTACCGATAATCTCCACACTTACCGTGACCTTTGGCCGGGTGCGCTGGCTGGAGTGCGCCCTCTACGGCCTGCTCAACCAGGACTGCCCAGTCGAGTGGGAGTGCGTCTTGGTGAACACATTCCCGTCGCAGCGGCTCATTTTCGAGCATCCCAGAGTGAAGATTGTGAACCTCAACAAGCGTCCGGCGAGTCTTGGGGAGGCCCGCAATATTGGCGTTGCGGCGGCGAGCGGCAAGATCATCCGAGTGGCAGATGATGACGACTACACGTTGAAGGGCGACTTGAAGTTCTTTGCCGACGCCTTCGTCGAGAATCCAGACGTTGACTGGGTACTCTGCGGGAATCAGTTTTACGCGGAGGGGGATATTATTAAGGCGGTCACTCCCGGAGCGTGCCATCAATTTGCCTACACCAAAAGGGCGTGGGAGGCTGTGGGGGGATACCCACCGCTTTCCTGCGGTGAGGATAGGGTTCTTGTGAATGGCATCACAAAGGCTTTCATGGGCGTGAAGATCACTCCTGAAATGCCGCAGCAGGTGTACTGCTGGGCCAACCAGATTTACCACGCGAGCGGCCTTGGTCCCGACAAACCCGGCTCCGCCACCGTTTACGACCGCGTAGGCCGCGACCTTGAGCAGCGTGTGCGTTGCCATCAAGAGCCCACCGGCGTCATCACGCTGCGCCCCAAGCTGCGGCTCGACTACGAGAAGCTGGCGCGGGACTTCATGGCGGCGAAGAAGGCTTCCGAGCCCGACCCGGAAGCGACCTGCATCGTTCTCCTCGGCTGCTATGGGGACATCATCAACGCGCTGCCCATCGCCAAGCACATTGCCGACACGGAGGGCAAGCCGCCGCACTTTATGGTAAGCCGCCAGTATGCCGACATCCTCGACGGCGTATCCTACGTCATCCCGTTTCCGGTGCCGTTGGTCTTTCACCAACTTACCGAGGCGATGGCACTCGCCAAGGCCAGGTTCGGACGCATCGTGCAGGCCCAGATTTACGGCAGGAACTACAGGCAGGAACACCACACAGGATCATTCTCCATGGAATCCTGGCGGGCGGCGGGGGTCCTGGAGCATTACCACGACCTGGAGTGGAAACTGGTCTTCGATAAACGGGATGCCGCGAGAGAGTCTATGTGGGCAGCAAAGCTTTATCACACCCACAAACCCAAAATTCTCACCAACCTTACAAGCGCGGTCACGTCGCCTTTCTCAGGTGGCCGGGAAGTGCTCGCCGCCCTCACGAGGGCGTTTGGGCAAACGCATGAAGTCGTGGACATCGGGGCGCTCAGGCTGCGCAGGGTCTATGACATCATCGGCCTGATTGATCGAGCGGCAGTGTTCATCACGATTGACACCGCCACCCTGCACTTGGCGGCGGCTTCGGACACCCCGCTGGTCGCCCTGCGAATGAGGAACGCGCCCCACTGGCTGAACGCCGAGCCGCGCTATGGGTGCGTTGCGGCCCTGAGTTACGGCCAGGCCACGCCGACGGCGATGATCGAAATCGTGAACCAGGCGCTGGGTCTGCCGATTAAGCTCGCCATATCACACGCTCGCGCCACGGTGAAACCGTTGGTCTTTCATCATTCGGGCGACTTTGGAGACATCATCTACGGCCTGTCAGCCATACGCGCCAAGGGCGGCGGCAGGCTGTTTATCTCGCGCGATTGCGATGTGGCCTATCCTCCCCGTCTGGTAAAGGCCCGCAATACAGTCCCGCTAATCTTGCCGCTCTTGGCGATCCAGAGTTACCTAAAAGGTGTCTCCTATGTTGCGCGAATGCCCTCGTGTGTGAACTTCGACCTGAACAACATGCGGCGCCCCTACATTCCGAACCTAAACCTGGCCAAGGCGCAGCAGAATGTGTGCGGTGTCATCTGGGTTGACGACCAGCCCTGGCTGGAAGTGGATCGGGTTCTCACCCCGCCAGGCCGAACCATCTGCATCACCCGCAGTCCCCGCTATCACGATGACGATTTCCCGTGGAAGGCGCTTGTCCAAGAATGGGGCGGCCTCATGTTCTTTGTCGGCACGCCATCCGAGCACGCGGCTTTTTGCGCCGCCTTCGGGGCCATCCCGCACGTCAGAACGGCGACGCTTCTTGACGTGGCGCGGCTCGTTGCCGGGGCCAAGGTCTGCGTCGGAAACCAGTCTGCGCCGATTGCGATTGCGCACGGGCTGTGCAAGCCGGTCGTGCAGGAATGCTTCCGAAACGACCGGAACTATCCTGGCAAGAGCGACCTGAATTGCATCTTCAACCGGCCTTACACGCTGTACAGCGACAGGGACGAAATCGAAATACCAAAGGAATGGCTTTTATGACCGTCACCCTCGCCTACGTGCTGCCGTTGAACGTCTGGGACCGATACCAGTCTTGGGTTAAACGATTCGTCCAGACGTACCGGGATTTCCCTCCAGGCATTGAGCATTCCCTCGCCGCCATCGTTTCGCCTTATATCATCCCGGATCATCCCGGCCTGCGGATGCTCGCTGACATCGTAACGCGCTTCGAGCCGTTCTCTGGCATCGGCTGGGACATCGGCGGCTACCTTCATGCCTCCACGGTCTGCAACTCCGATTTCATGGTCTGCGCCGGCACGCGGGTCCATTTCACCAAGGCTGGCTGGCTCGCCCGCATCGTCGAGGCACGGGAGCGGTGCGGCGACGGGTTTTATGCCTCGACCGATACGTTCGAGCAGTGCGCCAACCTCAATCGGCTGTTCCCCAATCCACATCTGCGCACGACTTTCTTTGGCTGCAACCCCAAGGTTCTGCGCACCTTTCCGCATCGGGTGACAAACCGAGAGGAGTGCTACCGTTTCGAGTGCGGCGACTGGTGCGTGTCCCGCTGGTTCGATGGCCTGGGCCTGCCGGTGAAGATGGTCACTTGGGACGGCATCTACGGTAAAGAGGACTGGCGCAAACCGGCAAACATCTACCGGCGCGGCGACCAGAGCAACCTCATTGCGAGAGACGGCTGGACAGATGAATACGACCATGCTTCACCGGAGCGCAGGGCGGAATTGGAGAGGATTACAGGATGAGAATTTGCCCCGCGCACACCGTCATCAGCATCGAAGGCAAACCCGGCGACTGTTTCGACTGGACCGGCTACAACCCGAACATTGAGGTTGTGCCGTTCGGTCAGGCTGATTTTATCTGGTATGCCACGATTGGGGATGGGGATTCGATTTGCCGAAACCTGAAAGCCTTGGAGCAATTCGGGAAACCTCTTATCTCAGTTGTGCTGTCGGCGTTGGACTATAGACCATGCCTCAGTCCAGAAAACCGCTTGCGCCACTTTTCCAGCGCCATTGATGACTGGCCGATGAGCGTCCCTTGTTTCTACTGCCGCCGGAGTACCGTTCCCACCGTAATCCGCCCGTTGCTGGCGAGCTTCTGCGGTTCGTTTTCTACCAACCCGAATCGGAGGTTGCTCCTCAAGGTTGCGGCGAAGGACATCATTATTGATCGGTACGAGTGGTGGCAAAAGTCCGAAGCGGAACACGATAAAGCGCGGCCACGGTACGACTACCTCTTGTTCGCCTCCCGGTTCACGCTCTGCCCCAGGGGCCTGGCGGCGCGTTCGACCATGCGGTTGCCCGATGCCATTCTGGCCGGGTCGCTGCCCGTGTTGATCGATGACTGGTCCCGCCCATTCGACAACGACCTCGCGTTCGCGGTCAGAACATCGTTCAAGGAACTTCCGAAGGCGATAGACTTCATCCGTGCCATGCCAGAGTCCGAATACCGGGAGCGGCTGGCAGACATGGAGCGGTTCGCGCAAAACTACTTGCTGGCGGATTTGAAAGCGGGGTGTAACGGAACGCTCGGATACACGGAACTCATCAGGAAAAAAGTGGAATCTTTATGAGATATGGAGAAGTCGAAACTTGCCGGGAACGTTTAGCGAAATTCTGCAATGGCAACGGATTAGACTTGGGGTTTGGCGGCAATCCCATCGTCCCTTGGGCCATCTGCATTGACCAGAACCGGCCTGCCCACCTGCCCAACCCTGGTCCCACGCATCTTGTGGGAGATGCCACGAGACTGCGATGGTTCAGTGACAACGTGTTCGATTTCGTTTTCTCCAGCCACTTGCTGGAGGATTTCGATGACACCGCCGCCGTGATGCTCGAATGGCTGCGCGTCATCAAGCGTGGCGGCCACCTCGTTCTCTACCTGCCGAACCAGCAGGAGTACCTGCGGACCTGCGCCAAGACCGGCCAGGACATAAACACCTCGCACAAGCACGCCGACTTTTCGCTGGAATACATGCAGACCGTGGTGCTGCCACGTTTGAATCCTATCCCAGTCGCCATCGTGCATGAACTTTACCCGGTGCCGAACAACCCTTACTCGTTCGACCTCGTTCTCAAAAAGCAATGACCTTCCTCATCCATGGCCCCGAGTACAACCCCAAGAGCGGCGGCGTCCGCGCGCTCCACTACTTGCCGAACCTGCTGCAAATCAACGGTGAGGACGTGATGACCACGTTTGCGTGCTACCGATATTTTGACATTGACCCGGTCCGGCGATGTGAAACCAAGGATGTGCAACTCCACAGGCCGGAAGCGGTAACGATTTATCCCGACTGCATCCGGGGCAACCCGCTAGGCGCAAAGCGTATCGTCCGGTTCATGCTCTACTACGCTGGCGGGCACTTTGGCGGGGACCGCATCCCTAAAGAGGAGTTGCCGGTCATCCATACCGACGTGCTGTTTGGCGAGGTGGCCGACCATTGCGATGTGCGGCCAACGCGGGAGCACCTCATGCACATCGGCTGCATCGAACCGGGACTGTTTTACGCGCAAGAGAAAACGATTGAGAGCGTCTTTTATCGGGGCAAGGGATCGGACGCTGACACAATGGGGATGACGTTGCTTCTTCGGGATAGCCACACCAGAGAACAGGCGGCGGACCTGCTCCGCCACGCCCGCCGTTTCTTCACGACCGACCCCTATACCGTCATGTCCGTAGAAGCCGGGCTGGCGGGCTGCCGGTCCTACGTTATTCTCGGTCCCGGCTACCAGCAGCATTGGGAACAGGATTTGAACCGATGGGTGATGAACCTTGACCGGGACAAACAGACAGCGGCGCGGTTCGCCAAACTGTGCCGGGAATTTTTCAAATAACCGATGAGCGCGAACTTCTTTTACCGTCCTCTGGAAAAAGGTTTTCCATTCCCCTGTGCTTGCCCATCCTGTTTTATGGTAACGATGCAACGGGCTGGGTTCGAGCTTCCATGCAATCTGATCCACGAAGCCATCCCGGTTCTGCGGGGCATGGCTGCCGGTTACGGCAGTGAGGATAATTTCTACGAACACCTGATTGATATAATCAACGAACACGGAGCAATATACCTATGGGCAGAACAATGAACGCACGCGAACTATACAAAAAGAACCTGCCGCTGATTATGGCCTGGGCCAACGGGGCGGAGATTGAGGGAAGGAACACGCACAACTTTTACTCTGGAAGCGCGAGTTCCAAATGGCACGTCGTTGAATACCCTAGTTGGTGGGACAGTGACTACGAATTTCGCATCAAGCCCGAAGCGCCGAAGCCGATGCACTACTTATCGTCATGTGGGGCTCTCTGCGGCAGTGCGGATTCTTTGCATGAACCCTGTCACACTGATTTGGCGCACGTCACCTGCGCCACCTGCCTGGCGAAGGAACCGGGAGCATCCACATTCATTCACGTTACGGAAGACGGCAAAGTTGTAACGTGCTTAGCAACGCTGGTTCATTTTGTGGTGGAGGGATTAAACAAAGCCGGAGCGCCGTGCGCCTTTGGCCGTGCCGGTTATCCCGGCGTGGATGATTGGTCAAAAGTCACCTGTCCCGCCTGCTTGGCGAAGAAACCCAAGGCGGCACTGCCGGACCTTCCGCTCCTGCGCCACAGGCTTATGCAGGCCTCAACTCAGGAAATGCGGCACGCCATCTACGAAACCTTTGCGGCAATCGTCAACCACCTGGAGGCCAAACCGTGAACAACCTCCACCAGCGCAACATCCGGGAGTTGCAAGGCATCGCCCTTGATGCGTGGTCCCTACTACACAAGGACCCGCCCAAGGAAGGCTGGTGTCACCTAGAGATTCGGTTCAGCGTATCGGCCAAGCACCTGGAGTTGGAGGACGTGGAAGTGCGCTACAGCGAAGATACGCCAGATGGATTCCGGGAATTCGGGGTTTCGGTTCCGAGGAAGAATTGGAGAATCGGCCTCAAGTCCATGTTCAAAACGGCCATGATGGAGTTCCGGGCCAACAAGAAATGGTTGACACTGTGGGAACGAAGAATCGTCAAATACCCGGAGGCCAAATGACAGTCTCGGTTGTCATCGCCTGCCTCAGCGAGCAAGCCGAACTGCTCAAAACCATTCGCAGCCTGCGCGAGACGGCGACCTGCGACCTCGACATCGTGATCGTGGACGATTGCTCCAGGCAACCGCTCACCGTGCCCGAGGGCGTGCGCCTGATCCGCAATCGACACAACATCGGCGTGGGGGCGTCTCGCCACGTAGGCGTATGTGCTGCGAAGTTCGACACGGTGCTGATTACCGACGCGCACATGAGATTCTGCCCAGGATGGACGGAGCCGATGGGGGCGATTGAGACTTTCGGTGGCATTCCAGGCAAGGGAGGACGCGGATTGATGTTGTGTGGCCAGACGCTCGCCCTGCGCGAGACGGACGAGACTTGGGAGCAGCACCACGGCCTTTACCACGGCGCTCGAATGGTCATCAAGGACGCCAGCCAGCCGGAGGCCCGCTACCGATTCCTCAACCCCGTCTGGGCTCCCGAGAAGCACGTCCCGATTCCTGTTGATCTATCACTGATACTGGGCGCCAGTCCTGGAGACGAAGCGTGGTATCCGCTTTCTGCCTGCATGGGCGCCCTCTACGCTTTCAGCCGGTCCTTCTTTCTCAAGGTCGGGGGGCTGCGGATGCTGCGCGGATTCGGCGGCGACGAGGAGTTGCTGAGCTTGAAATGGTTGCGCGCCGGGGGCGAGATACGGCTCTGCAAGTCCCTGCGCGCTGCCCACAAGTTCGTGAAGAACAACCGGCCCCGGTTCCCGTTGAGCATGGCGGAAATCCTTTACAACAAATGCTGCATCGCCTTGACCTGTTGCCCGACAGACGTTGCGGCAGACATGATCAAGCTCCTGGGCGTCGGCGCGGACATCCGCAGGATTCATGACATGGTGAAGCAGAACTGGGGCGCAATCGCCGCCGAGAAAGCACAACTAGATTCCATCTTCACGCTGACTTGGGAAGATTACATGCGCCTGGTGGAAAGAATTGATTCCGCCGCGCCAGTCTGATACTCTCGGCCATCCGGCGCAATTATTGACGTATGGCCAAAGTTAAAAGTCCGTGGAACACGATTTCCCTCCACCCGCTCGCTGGCGGCCTCGACACGAGGAGCCGCCCCGCTGACCTTCTGGCCGGCACATTCCGCTGGAGGACTAATTTCGACCAAAGTGACGAGGGCAAACCGCAGCGTTCCCAAGGTTGGACTCGCCCCTGGAAGGCCAATGTCAACCCGCCGTTCGTGAACCAGGACTTGCACCGCCGGAACGTCTTGCCCGGCCAGCGCGAGCCGATCACGATGTTGTTTCGCTCAACCGACAGCGTGGGCCGACGCCGGCTGTTCGCCGCCTCGCGCTCCACGCTGGCCTGGCTGAACGACCTGTCCACCGATACCGACGCCGCTCCCGGCGACTGGAAGGAGCTACTGACCGGCCAGGGCGTGAACCACATCGCCGGCCTCACCATCGAGCCGCCGATGTTCCGCGCCGCGGAGTTGAAAGACACCGTGCTGTTCACGAACGACGTTGACGAGCCGATGCTCTACGACATCGCTGGGCACTCGATCAATCAGATATCCGAACTGCACACGAATATCGGTCTGAAATCCGCTAAATTCGTCTGGCAATGGGCGGGGTCGTACATTCTCGCCAACACGGTCGAGGGAGGCGGCTATACCCGGTACAGCACGCGCATCAGGATATGCGATACGAACCTGCCGCAGTCATGGGTGGCGGGCGGCGGTTCCTTGGCCGCAATGCAGGACTTGCCCTACGGCGACGAGATCATGGGCGGGGGGCCGATGATCAACGGCTTCTACATCTACACGCGGAACGGCATTTGGGTGCTTTCGGTCGTGAACGATGCCACGGGCAATCCTGGCTGGACGTTCACCCGTGCCTACACCGAGCCCGAGAATCAAGCCGGGTGCCTGGCCTATCCGAACACCCTGGTCTCGACCGGCACGGAGCATTGGTACATGTCCCGCGACGGCGTTTACCACTGGAATCCGTTCATGGCCGAGCCGGTGCGCGAGGACTGGATGCACCGGGCGTCGGGCGTCATCTACAAAATGCCCGCCTACGCCTTTTCGGGTTCACCGCCGCTGGCCCCGATTGGCTGGTACACGCCCGCCAGCCGAACGCTCTCCTTCTCCTGGCCTGCGCCGGGCGAGGCCAACAACAGCATCACGCTCGCGGCGCGGCTAGACCAAAAGGTGGCGACGGTCATCGATCACGGGTTCACGGCGGCGGTCAACCTGAGGTTCACACCGGAGGTTGGACTGGTGGACACAGAGGTTGCCAACACGCTCGTTGCATCGGGCGCGGACTGGTGTATCAAGGAACTGGGCAACGGGGTTTTTTACAGAGAGCAGGCCGACCTGGTGGGCGGCGACCCGGCGAACGATCTGCCCCTGGTCGAGACCTACCACAACGACGGGTATTTCAGCATCCTGCGCGGGCTGTTCCCGTGCGGGTTTGGCGACAAGGAAAAGGCGATCCGCTCAGTGCTGCTCAACCACGACACGAGCATCGAACCTGATACCAAGGTGGTAATGCTGAGAATTGGAAACGCTTACTCCAACCAGGACGCGAACGATTTGGACAACGTGTGCGCCGTCCTGTGGAGCGATCCGATGGCGCAATCGCTGGGCTGCTTCGACCCGAAAACAATCTCCGCGATGAAGGCGGCGGGACAGCGCCCGTCAATGCCCGCGTGCGAGTGGGATTTTCTTTATCAAGGACGATTCTTGTATTTTGAACTCATGATCTCCAATCCTGACGGCACCGCCCCAGTGGGTGCGGACTCCGCGTGGTCGAACATTGATTTCAGCGTGCGGCTGGTAGGGGCGTAGCCGCCTTCCCGACCTTCTCGTTGAGCCTCTTGAGCCTCCACGCCCCCAAGTGCCGGAGCGGCGATGCGTAGCTTAACGTTTTGCTCAGGTAATTGGCCCGCCTCGCCCGGTGCATGATGTCCATGGTGCAACCGAGGCAGAAAGCGTCAACCTGCTCGACGGTCATGCCGCGCCAAGTCGTTCGTGCAGCGATGCGACCGAACGTGCGCCGGGCCAGGCCGGACTTGGATACGGCCCGCTGCACCCGGCCCCTGCGGCGGCCCGCCATCGTTTCCAGCACCAACACAGGCGGCCATTGGTCAAGGAATTGCAGGAGGCTCTTAGGTCGGGGGCGTCTCATTTTGCTTCGCGGCCTGGGCCGCATCGAATCGTTTCTGAATCTTCTCAAACTGCGCGATGCCGACTTTGAGAATCTTCCCGGCCATTTGCGGGTGGGCCTTGAAATTGACGAACGCCCAGCCGTGCGGCTTGTGCGGCATATCGCAAACGCAGGCCGTGTAGCCCTCGGCGAGCTTGCCCTGGCAATCGCGGCACACGGCTTTCGACGGCTCTTGCTGGAGGCTGCGCCGAGGCGCGAACAGGTCCAGGCAGATGATGCAGATTTTCGTCGGGCGAAAGGTCGGGACAGGAAGGGAGACGCCCCTGCCGGTGAGCTTGCCATGGGCAACGCCATCGGCCATGCCCTTCATGTTCGTGGCGAGGAAACGGAGAATCTCGTCGCTGGGGCCGTTGTTGTCAGGCATAATTCAATGTGCTGCCGGATTGGCTACCGGCCTACTTGCGACTGCACAGGGCAGGCGCTTAACCTCGCGGTATCGTTGGCAGACAGCCCCTTTGAGGGGGTCAAATGTCCCAAGGCTTGTACACGGCCAGGACTTCCGGGGCTTCGACGACTTGGCGCGGTGAAGCGTTGTAAAGCGCGGCCCCGGAGGATTGTCTGAATAGATGCGTCTATCACGAGCACGGCGCGAGTATCGGCCAACGGTGGCCGATTGTCAAGGGTCAAGTGAATCTGATTCCGTTGGCTTCCGCTCGGGTAATCTCCTCAAACAAGTCCTCAAAGCCCCCGTCGTGGATTTCGACCGGTTCGCCCTTGATGAGCGCGAAGTTCTTCTTGAGCGCAGCAACGGCCTGCTCTTTCGTGTCGCCAAACCCAAGGACAACCCCAAGCTCATCGTTCTTACCGGGTGGGAAGTGGAACATATCCCCGCGCAGGTAGTAGTGGTAGAGTTTGAACCAGCGCCGTGCGTCTTTGGGTATCTTGAGCACCTTGCGCTCGCACGGGTCGCCTGCCGTGTAGTGCATCGTCGCCTCGGCAGCGACCTTGCAGGCAAAGTCGGGCTCAATCAGTTCGCCGTTCGCCCCGCGCCAGATGACTTCGGGCAGGTTCGTGCAGGACTCCAGCAAATGCTCCTGGGTCTGCCCCGCCATCCTGTGCGTGGGGTCAATGAAGTGGGGCACCTTGTCCTTTATCCGAAGTTCCGTGGCGATGAAGTTCCGGTACTCGTTTTCCTTGAGCAGCGCGGAGAGGGCGCGGTTGACGGTCTGGATTTCCTTGGGGAGTTGTGTAGCGTCCAACCACGACCCTAAATAAAGTTGATTTTTTTTCTCAAACCCAAAAAACGATTTCGCCGGGAACCTGCCGTCCACACTCCAGCCATCGTAGCCGATTTCAAAGGGCGTCTCGATGGGGTCGCAGACAAGGAACACAACAGATTCCTGGTCCCCGCCAAACTCAACGGCCAGCGATTCGAGCTTCGGCTGGCTGTGCTCCCAGTCAATGTGCTTCCAGGTTTCCATGTTGCCCCGGTAGCGATTCACCTTGATCCACTTGTCCTTCACCGTTTTCAGGTGCTCCCGCAACTCGGACAAGCCGATGATTCTCACCGACGGGAACACCGGTAGTTTCAAGTCGCGCAGCATTTTCAGGTGCTTCGTGCGGAAAAGCTCGTAGTTGCTGACGCCGTTGGAGCCCCAGACGGCTTTGCCCATGTCGCGCAGGTGGTGCTGGAGCCCGGTGTAGCCGATGTCCGGAACGACAAACAGGTCGATCTGGTCAAGGACTTCCGGCTCAAGAAACTCGTCGCACCGTGTCACGTTCTCCAGGCCCGTGCCGATGTTGCAGCGGTTGATGTCCCGGTACTCGTCCTCCATCGGCGAGTGGTAGTAAACCGTGTCCAGAACCTCGCCCAGCTTTTCGGCCAAGCTCAGAAAAGTTCCATAGTCCACACAACAGCAGACCACCTCGTCAACGGGTTTTAGGTTCACAACTTGGGTGGTTGGCGGTCGGGAAGCGGCACCCGGCAATCGCAGTCGGGAATCTGATAGTTAAAGCAATGGCGATTGGAGTCCCACCCCCTTAGCGAGGCGGGAACGCGCCTGTTTCTGTACTCTCGACCGCACTTTGGGCATTTTGGTTTCATATTTCTGTTGCAATCTCTAGCAACTCATGAATATAATCCGGCTGTGTCGAACCAGAAGGCTTATCGAAGAAAGTATTACCTCAAGAATTGGACGCGGCAGCGTCGCCTTTCCGACTTGTGGTATTCTCGCCACAGGACTCAGCTTGCAGCAAAGTACCGGCAGCGTCGGCTGGAAGACCCGGCTTACTTCAAGGAAAAATCCAAAAAATACTACGTAGCACATCGCGCCCAACGCAGGGCTTGGCATAAGAATTACTATCAACTGCACAAGAAAGAAATCAACCAAAAGACCAGGATGAGACGTGAATCTGACCCCGCGTTGTTTACAGCGAAGCGGTCTCGGCAGGCGAGAAACCGAAAATTGTCCCAGCACGGAATCAACCAGGAGAGGTTCGACCTTCTCATGAAAGCGCAGAATGGAGTCTGCGCTATTTGCGGAAATCCGCCGAATCACAAAACAAGATGGGGCAAACCGGCCCCGTTGAACATCGACCACTGCCACGAAACAGGAGTTCTCCGAGGGCTTCTTTGCCACAACTGCAATGTTTCCATTGGTCTTTTTCACCACAATGTCTCTGTATTGAAGTCAGCGATTGCCTACTTGGAATCTTTTTTGCCAGGACCGGGATAGCGGTCGCAAAGCTCTTGGTCGTAGGCCAGCCACGGCACTCTCATTTCTGCGGCCATAACTCTCTCGATTGCGGTCGCAACGCAATGCTCATGAGTGTAGGGGGATTTCGGGTCATCCCCAGCGTTCACGTCAAAGGCGTGAGTTTTGTTGAACTCTTGGTCAAATCGATCAACCGACTCCTGGGACACTCCATTATTTTTACAGAGCACCGCTTCGCAGACCTCATGAATGGCCAGCAGCACTTCGTATCGCCAGTCGCTCATTGGGGCGACCTGGACAGTTAAGTCTCCGTTCGGGTCCCAAAACCAGTCAACGCCGTCCACTTCGGGGCGCATGTCCTTGCGCTTGGTGATCTTGATGCTGATGTTCATGGGTGTTTACGGGTTGAGTATGGGCCAGTCTGTCCCTTTGCAGTGCATTATGCACGGCTTTCCGGTTGTACGTCAATTCCCTGGTGTTTTCAACGAAGTAGCGGTTGTAGTCGCTGTCGGTCATGCGTAAAGCCGGGCGTGCCGGCGGCGATTCCGGTAAACGCTGGCGAACTTCTTGGGTCGCCTGTAGGCGGGCGTAACGGCCCGCCCAGTGGCCCCCAGACCACGCGAGAGGCGCGGACGTGCCAGCCTGCCACTCACCAGGCGCGGACGCTGTAGCGCCCCGCCCAGGCTCACCCTGCCCCGTTTGGGCATTGTTCCACGTGGAACACCCATCCCAGAGCCAACCCGCCCCGCAGAACCAAGGCCGGGCGTCCCGCCACCTAAGCCAGCGCCGATGCCCGGCAAAGATTGCCTGCCTGCCAACGCACCGCCTCGGTCGGATTCCGCCTGTTCTTGGGTGAAATGGACCCTCGCGCCCGAAAGTTCGCCAAACCTCGAAAATGCCTCCTCAGCCTTGGCGATGTCGGCCTTCTGCTGGTCGCCCATTCGGGAGAGGATTAACTCGCGCTCACTTTCATTGGGCAGCCGCCCGAGCTTCGCCGTCCAGGGGTCCCTCGCCATGATGGCGGCGCGCCAGGCCGCATCGGGGTTCTTAACGCCGTGGGCCGCCCGGTCGGCCAAGTATTCCTGGTGCGCCTTCTCGAAAGCTTCCGGGTCGTTCTTGTAGAGAGCGTCAATCGCGGCATAGACCGAGGGCGTGGCCGAGGTCGCCTTGGCACCGGCCCCTGAGTAAGCCCTGCCCTCCATGCTCGGGGGCATAGCGGCGGAGATGGCTGCCATGGCATTGCGGTGCTCTCGCAACCCGGATTTGTCGCCTGTGGCGACTTCGTATGTTTTGGCCTGGAGGGGCAGCCAGCGTTTGGCCATCGAACCCATGGCGTGGCCCCAATCTCCAGTTCGCAATCCGTCCCCGGTGGCATTCACCAGGTCCATCACGAATCCCCACATGACGAACATTGAATCCAGGTGGCCCATCCGGTCTGGTTGCTTGAGGATCGCACCGTTCACGATGTCGCCGATTCCGGCGAACCAGTTCGCGGTGGCCCGTGTGATTAGCCGGGCGTAATCCTCTGGCGTTCGGGCGTTGACCAGTGTGGGGTTGCTTGTCGCCTGATTGAACAGCGCCCGGTTGAGGGTATCCGAGGTCTGGATCTTCATCAGACCGTAGGCCGCCAGCGCAACGAGAATCGGAAGGGCCGTCGCCGCAGTCACCAGGGCGGCCCGTGCGTTGGACTCCGTGCTGAGGCGATTTAGCACCGCCAAGTGCCGCCCCATGGAGTAGAGTGGCAGACCGTGAATGAAGCCCAGCGACCGGCGCAAGGTGCCGCCTTGGGCCGCGAGATTCCGCGTTCCGGGAGTGTTGAGCCCGCGCTCCAAGGCAAGCTGGAAGTCGAGCGACGCTTCCTCGCCATCGGACAGGAAAGGCACGCCACTGGCGTCTTCTCCGCGAGCCTGCACTTCCGAGACCGATTTCCAATATCGCATCATGAGCGCGTCGAGGCTCAGGCCCGTCACTGTGAACGCCCGCCGTTTGTTAGCCGCCTCGCGCTTGGCGAGCGAGCCCTTGCTGCCCGTGATCTCCTCGTCGGTCAGCAGGTTCGCGGGCTTGGTCAGGTCATCCCAGTCTGGGGCGTTGATCAGCTCACGCCGGTTGGCGAAAGCTTCCATCGCATTCACCTGCAAGTCACGAACGATGTCCATCCGCTGCGAGCGAATGTCCGAGTTGAGCAGGTAATCGTTGTACTTGACCGGGCTGTAGGCGCGGAGAAATTCGTTGTGAACGTCCACTACCGATGCTGTCGCATCGTTCAGCCGCCGCAGAAATGGCTCCTGCTGGCGGTTTTTGAAGATGTTGGCGAAATCGTCCACCGTCTTGTTCCATGCTTTGGCAATATCGTCTCTCGGAAGAATGGCGAGTTCTTTCAAACGCTCGACTTCATCGCGCCTCCGCAGAACCATCTCCAGGTATCTGCTCAGGAGATTTCCGGTGAACGTCGGGTCATTCAGGTTGCGGGCCACCGCTTGGCTGAGGCTATCGGTCCTGCCCGCGAAGTGGGATGCCACGTCCTTGAACCCGTTGGCAAAGAAACGCCCCCATGCCTTCATCTGCGGCCTGATAAGCGCGTTCTGCAACTGCATGTTCACGGCAGCCGACACCCCGAACATCCCGAACGTGTGGGTCGTGCGGGTGGCGGGATTCAGCAGGATTTCCCCACCGACGGCAGATTGGAGGCGGTTGAACACGCGCGATGCCGCCGATTTTTCCTCAGGCAAACCCCAAGCCCGCTCGGCATCCCTGAGAATACTGTGTATGCGGCGGGCGTTCCGGTTGAGCGTGGCGTAGTTGTAGAACTGCTCGCCCCGGCGGGCCTCTTGCCTCAGTTCCTTTTTGCTCGTCTTTCCGGCTTCGAGATCGGCTTTGATTCGGCCCATCTGCTCCCGCAGCGCGCCGTCCAGCGTCCGCAGCCCCTCCAGCGCCGCCACGGTGTACCACGCCTTGGCGTCGTTGGCTTCCCTAATCCCAGCGGAGTAATCGGCAATCCCCAAATCGTAGAAGGTGTCCGGCGCCGTGTCATACTGGCTGCGCGGTCTGCTGAATGCGTTCTCCGCGCTCATCACCCGCACGGTCGGTTTCGGCTTTGCCGATTCCGTTCCCTCCTTCCGATAGTTATCAAGTGCCTTGTCGATCTCGGTGAGGATCTGTCCTTGAATCTCGCCGGGCGTCCTGATGTTGGCCTCGTTGCCGGGACTGAAATCCTGGCGGTCATGAATGTACTGCGTGAGTTCGGCAATCGAAGTCGGCCCGTTCTCTCCAAGATGATCCCGCAGGGCATCCCGGTACACGCTGGCGAACGGAGTTTTGATGGTGTAGGCGGGGCGCTCCATCTTCTGCAAGTGTCCCATGACGATCCGGCGGAAATTGTCCTCGTCGTCCAAAAAGGCAACCCGCTCACCATTGGTCTTGAGTTGCAACCAGTCATCAGCCCATCGGTTGGCCCTGGCGCTGCGCTTGCGGGTCACGGTCATCAAGCCGGTGGGCATCCCACGGCGCTGCATACCCACCTCGCCGCCCACAATCACGCGCGCCGGTAAGCTCCGCGCCCCGGTATATCCGCCCGCTTCTTCGGCAATCACGCGCAACCCGCGTTCGTAAAGGTACTGTGACCGAATGGCATCCCAGTCCTCTTGGGTGACAACATGCCCGCTCAAGGTGCGTTCGCCCCGCCGAATTGGGGCGCTGCCGGTGCGTTGGACGCTGGCCAGGAGTTCGCTGCCAACATGGTCCTGCCACTCGCGCGGTGTCATCCCAGCCTTCTCAGCGGCGCGGCGCGTGATTTCGTTGGACAAGCCCAGACCCTTCCTGGGATCGTTTATGTGTTGCAGTGCCAGCCGGTAAACCTTGTTCATCGCGTTTACCCTCACAGCGGCAAAATTCGCCGCCATGCCAGCCACGTTTCTCAGAACGCTCATCGGATCGCGCAACCAGGCGAGCAGGTCGAATGCGTAGGGCAGGAAATGCGGAACCGACGGGTTCATCGCCGGGTTCAGGTAGAACTCCTTGTTCTCTATGAGCGACCGCATCGCCGCAACCCTCCGCACGTCGTACTTCGGGTCTCCGGGATTGGCCTCGTAACCGGCAACGTAGGCCGCCGCGTTGTCGAAGAAGTCCTTGAATCCCTGCTTGGCGGACTCCACTTTGAGCTTTGAAATCCCAGGATCAATCACAACATCTTTGCCGGTGATCGGGTCCTTAAACGTCATGGTGTAGCCGTCGCTGGTGCGCGTTATGGCCTGCACGTCGAAGTTGGCGAACACGCGTTCCTGCAACCGTTTGAACTCCGCATCGGTCTTGGTCTGGCCGATCACGCCCTGCGCTGATTCCCAGTCGCCAAGCTGGCTCACGGCGCGGGTAAGCGCGGGCTGCAACCGGCGCAGGGCAAGCCGGGCCAAGTCGAGAGGCGTGGTTGCCCCGCTGACCTGCCTGAGCATCTTCTGCATCTCGTTCCACTTGCCTTGCTTTGCGGCACTCCTCAACTCAGCCGAAAGGCGGTCTATCTCGGCGGCGGACTCTGGGTCGGAAATGGCCCGGATGTCCAGGACCCGGCTGGCCAGGTCGTCGCTGCCCAGCATCAACTCCGCAACGGTCCTCAGATAATCCTGGCCAATGCCTATGCCGGCGTCGTTCATGTTCCGCAGCACCGCCGCCTCGTTCCCGCCATTCACGCGGTAGAACTCGTCCAGCACATCGCTGGCCGTGAGATTCGGGCGGGAGAGAAACTCGTCCGACAGCGTGCGCCCCATCATTTCGAGCACGCGCCGAATGGAAGTGTTGGACTGGCGCAACCGTTCGATGTTGCGCCGGGCGTCGGCCATTTCAGTGGTGGCCCCGGCCTGCTCGGCGGCGCGGAGCCGTTCAGTCTGTTTGCCGTGATAGGCAACCGCGATCTGATCGGCTGTCTTTCGCCACTGGTCGCGCTTTTGGCCCTCGTCACTGATTTGTCCCGCCAGTTTCTTAATCTCCGCCTGATACTCGGTGATTTTGGATTCAGCGCGAACCTCTAGGGCATCCCGTTGCGCGAGGAAACTCCAGAGGTTCTGCGCCAGGCTTCCGGCCACAATCTGTTTCTGCGCCGGCTGGATGTCCGGGTTCGCCATCAACTCGTCGAACGTATGAACCGGGGATTGCCCAACAGCCCCGCGCCCGACTTTCAGTGCCTCGACGCGCTTGCCGAAAAGTTGGTTCAACTTGCGGGCGGCCCCGGCGGGCGCTCCGACAAGCAGCCGTTCGGCCATCGTCTCGGCCCAGGCGTTCTGAACCTCAAGGTCGGCGGCAACCTCCGTGCGCTCGCCCTCGGTCAAATCCTGCGCGGCAACCACTTCACTTGCAGCCTCCTTGGGATTTCGCGCCAGCGAAAGTTTCCTCGCCCCTTCAAATTTCACGCCATCCGCTGTCCGGTAGGGCATCTTTCCGGCGAGGATCTTTCGCCACATGGCGTCCTCTCGGGCGGATAATCCGAACCTGTCCTTGATCGCCTGCCACAGTTGCTTCAATCCAGCCTGGATCTTCTCCACGAACGTCCGAGCCTCTGGCTTCGCCATTTCCTCCATGCCCTTTTTGGTCATCAGCCAGGCGAAAAACTCGCTGTCGTTCGCCAGGTGGTAGAAGTCCATGCCGACCTTTGTGGCCAGGAAATCATCGGAAGTCATATCACCAGAGAGCATCCTGCCAGCGTGCTCGTCGGGCACCTGGTTGATGACTTTCAGCAGGGCCTCACGGCGAAGGGCCTTGACGTAGTTCCTGTCCTCTCGGCCAAGGAAATTCTCGACCCAGTGCATGAACTCGTGTAGCGGCGTGTCCGACCTCGACCACTCGAGAAACTTCATCACGCCCCCGCCTTCGGGCAGATTCCGAAACACGCCCGCCGGTTCTCCAAGAACCTGTTCGGACGGATAGGCGTCACGAACGATGACCGTTTTCAGTCCAGGGAATTTCTCGAACAAGCCCTTCTTCTCCATCCAATCGAGCGTGTCCTGCAACGCCTTGCGGGCCTCGTCAAACTCGGGGCCGGTGGGAACCGTGCGCGTCTCACCGGGTAGAAGGCTGCGCGGCCCCGCCTGCACGCCGCCCGGTCCTTCCTCTTTCGGCTTCTGTCCCGCCTTCACCAGCAGGGCATCGCGTTGCTTCCTCTGCGCCGCCGTCATCGGTTTGTTGGCATCGGCGAGCGCCTGCAACTCCTCAAGCCTTGCGGATTCCTCAGCGGTCAAGCCTTTGGCGGCGGGAGGGACGGTCGGGGCAGTTTCTAAAGTTCCGACTCCCCCGTAACCATTTTCCTCTGCCCAGGTCTTGAGCTTGGGATACATCCGGTCAAGCCGTGCCAGAATACGGGTAGCCTCTGCCTTCTGTGCTGGAGTGCTTTCTGGGTTCCTGTGGGTTTGTATCGCCGATGTGTAAATGTCGCGCTCGTATGCACCCTCAGAAACCTTCAACTTCGGCCCCTTCCCCGCTTCGGGCGCGGGCGGCTGGGCGGTGGGTTTGGATTGAAGCTCGGCGATTCTCCGCTTTACCATTTCGGAGTATCTCGCGTTCTCTTGGGGCATGAACCAAGTTCCGGCGCTTGGCACTTCGATCCCCAACTTCGCGGCAGCGGCACGCATCCGAATCAATGCGGATTCCGATTGCTTCTTGAGTCGCTGCGGCATCGTTGCGCTGCTGTATTTCTTGCCAAGCTCCAAGAGTTGGTCCGCCGCCTTGTTTGCGCTCTCCATCGCCGCCTGCTGCGCTTTCGTCATCGGCTTGCCAGCCCCTTCCCCCGTCGCCTGCGCAGCCGGTTTGGTCGGAGACTCACGCTCACGCTGTTCCAACCACTCAAGACGCGTCTGATTCAGAATGGCAAGTTTGCCTCGGCTCTCTCGCGTGATTCTCAACTCGTTCAACTCGACGCGCTCTTGTGGACTCAAGGGGCCGGTTCCCGTTTTCTCCTTCTCAATCTCGGCCTGGATTTGCGCGTCCTCTGGAGCCTCAGCCGGTTTGGCGGGCGGCGCGGCGGGGGGCTGTTCTTTCGGGATCGCCAGTTGCCCGTCGTTGCTTTCCCAAACGGGCTTTCCACTTAGTGTGGTCTGCTCCTTGACCAGACCCGTTTTGGATGCCTTGCGAATCAGTCGAATCAGCTTGGCGTGTTTCTTTAGCCCTTCCTCAGTGAAATAGAACTTGCTACCCGCTGGCACGTCAATCGGCTGCTGGAGTCCAAAATCCAGCAACTCAGGAAGCTCAAGCTCCTCATCCTCAGTCAGCTTGGACAAATCCCATGCACTTCGGTCGAGAAGTCCCTTGCCGTCTTTGTGAGCGAAATGGGTAATCTTCTGGCCCGCCTTTTTCCCGGTCGCGGGCGCACCCAACTCTGCGGCGGGTGGGGCGGTCCTGTCGGCTGCAATGGCTTCCCTCAGCTTGCTCGGGTAAAACCGAATGAGTTCGCGTATCGGAGCAAGTGTCAAGTGAAGGCTTCCGGTCTCGGGGCCAAGAAGCAGCCCCGCCTTCTCATTGCCACGCTGGTAAGAATCCCAAAGCTGGCGAATCAGGCCGTTTCCGGGCTCCGCGCCTTCGCTTAGGGGCTTTGCGCTCTTGGGGATTTGAGACAGCCAAACGGGGACGGCCCCGGTTACGCTTGTCTCGGCGGGCGGGGCGGAAGGCTTTTCAACAAGCGGAATCGTCTGTTGTCCGCGAACCAAAGTCCGTTTTCCATTGGCATCCTCCACTACAACGGAATCCGGGTTTACGGCCACAATCTTGCCTTGGAGTTTTGCGCGAGCGTCCGAAAAGTCCACTGGGTCTCCAACCTTGAACGCAGCCGGGGCGAGAGATGGGAGATCCACAATGTCAGCGGAAGGCGCGGGAGGCTGCGTCCCCGGCGGCGCGGCGGGCGCTCCAACTTCCCTTCTCAGCCATCCCTCGGGAAACTCGACCTCCAGTCCGTTGATCTCCACAACCGCACGCCCACCCTCCCCAACAGCCCGATACGCCCCCTTCCGTTCCTGGCCCGATGCAGGATCGCGCACCGTCACCGCCTCGCCGGGCTGAAAAGGCGTTGCAGCGGCTGGCGGCGCTACCGCTTGAGCCGCGCCCGGCGCTTGCCCTGGCGGGCCTTGTCCAACACGATTCGGATCATTTGCTTCCGCGCCACCTCCTTCCCGTGCGCCCGGAGCGTTCGCTGGTATTGCGCCCCGTGGCGCAACTCGTGAAAGTTCTTCTTCTTGACTGACTTGCTGCGACCTGGGAGTAGGGGCATTGATTTCTCCTGGTTGAGGTTGTGCGGCCTGTAATCGTGCGAAAATGTCTCGATTATTCCGTGCAATTGCCTTCTGTTCGGCCTCGAATGAATCCCTGATCCCCTTTTCAATCTCCGTGTCGCTCCAACCACGGGCCTTCATTTCTGCCCGCATCTGTTCGGGGTTGGTCCACCGGTTTGATCCTTTGTCTCGGAATCCGCTCTCGTCGAACCATTGGTTCAAGTCTGACCGGAATTGCTCCGTAACCGCGTCGTGGTAATGCGTGGCCGCGAACTCGGTCGCCAGGTCAATCGCCAGGTCGGCGTCCACGCCACGCCGCGACAGGATGCGACTGGCGGCTCGCACCTGCACGGCGGGCGGTTCGCGGCGGGGAGCAGCCGGAACGATGGGTTGGCCGGGACGGGAAACGGTCGGGCCTTCAAAGGGTGTGATGATGGGCGTGCGGGCTGGACGCGCAGGTGGTGGTTCGGGCGGGGCTGGTTCCGGGGCTCGTGGCGAGAATGTCGCGGCCCACGCCTGCAATCCTGGTGGCGGTGTAACTCCGGCGGGAGGTGGTCCAGCAAGAGCGGCAAGGTCTTCCGCTTCCTTTGGCGTTCGCCCTCTTGGCATGAGGCCCTGCATGATGCCCATGCCCGCCGCCGCTTGCGGAACGCCTTGCAGAATCGGGTGCCCACTCGCAATATTCTCGCCAAGTTGGGATGCCGCACCAAGGCCCGCGCCTTCGGTCACTGCCGCCGCCCGCCCAAGAAGGAATCGCTGGACGACCTTCTCGCCCACCGTTGGCGCGAACCGGTCCACGATCCACCTGTCGGTCGCATTGCGGAGAAACTTGGGCATCAGCGTCCAGATCGCGCCCGCTGTCATACCCGACGTAAGCGCCCGTTTCATGGCAAGGTCCGCCGCGTCCTCATCGCTCACGCCCTTGGCCTTGGCCTCCTCGAAGTCGGTATCGAGGTGCCCGCCGATGGCTTGTGCCGCCATCTGTACCGGGGCAAACGGGCCAGCAGCGACCGGCGCAATGAATCCTCCAGCCATGCCCGCTGCCCGCGTGAGAACTCCGCGCTCTGTTTCCGGTGGAATGGGATGCGCTTCGGGAGCTACATCAATAAGCGTTTGACCAGCTTGGTACAGAGGCGACTTCTTGGCGGTTAAATAGCTTTGGAATGGGGTGGGCGGTGGGCTGGGCGCGTATGCACCTTCCAGTCCAAATCTGTCCCCAGTTGGGGCTGATCGAGGCCGTCCTTGCCCCGCCAGATAGGCTGCCCCCTTGAGCGTTTCACCTATGCCAATTTCACCTGCCTGCAATGCGGCGGGGATGATTCCTTTCAGCCCCAGATTGGTCCACTGCGTCGGCGCTCGCTTGGCGACTTCCGAGAATATCCCCTTCAACTCCTCTTCTGTCGGAGGGCTGTCTCCTTCCAAGGAAACCGTCAGGCCGGTTGCGGGATCGTCAACTTGATACCTCGGCATGGCAACCTCACAACCTCACCTTGAACCGACCGATTTGGATAGTGTTCGTACCGGGAGCAGGCGGTGGCTCTGGTGCCGTAAGAGTGCTGGTGTCCGGCTCGCCCGCCCCAATGCCAGAAAGGCCAAGCCCCGAACTGGTCCCTGACGTTGCGGGCGCGGCCCCTAACCCTGCCTCAAACCGCGACCAGTCGAACCCGGTGGACAGCGGGCCTTCCTTGGCGGGCGTCTCCTTCGCCCCGAACGTCGTCTTGTGCAGCGGGCTGAACACACTGCCGTCGTCGCCAATCAAAAGCTGGTAGGGTGTGGCGTCCCGGCGCAATGCAATCAGCGCATCGCGGGCTGCATCGTGCGCCGCCTTGGACGCCACCGCGTTGCCCCTGGCTTCGGCAATCTTCTCGTTGGCGGCGGAAATCTGTTCGGCGGTGGCGGCGGGGGCACCCTTGCTTATGGGGGTCTTCGACACCCATCCCGTAATCGTTTTGTCCCATCGGTAGCCGTCAAGCGGAAGACCCTTCGCACTCTCGTTCACAACCGACGCCAGCGTCGTCTGCGCGTCCTGATATTCTTTCGCCGCGTCCTGCCAGTCCTGCGCCGCTTTCTTGGCTCGTGGCACCAGCGATTCTCCCGCCGCCGCGATGGAGTCCAGAATCTTTCGCTCGTCCTCGTTCTTCTGGTCCCGGCTGAACGTCCACCGCTTATTCTCCGCAGCCAACTGCTCGCGGGATAATCCGGCGCCGATGTCGAACCGGCGAGCACTCTCCGCCTGCTGCGCCGCCGACTGTAGCAATCCAATGCGGTTCTGCTCCGCCGTGTCCTGCCTGGCCACGTCCTGCCGTTGCGCCGCGTTCACCTGCGCCAGCCAGTTGTTGCGCGTTTGCTGCGCCGCCGCGAGCCGGGCGAGATTGCCCTCGTCCACGCTCTCGTTGAAGCCAGCGAAATGCTGCGATTGGCTGGCGAGGTCACTAAAATTGGCCCCGATCAGAGGAAGAAAACTGGGGTTTGGCATAGGCTTGATTAGACGACTCCGTAACGCTGCACATTAACGTCTCCAGTATAGGTTCCCTGTGGCAGCGCCGTCATGTCAATAATCCGACCAGTGGCAGGGTCGAACTGCATGTTCGGGTTGGCGTTTCCGCTTGGCGAATAATTACGCGGGCTCCCGTCTGGATTGACGTAGGGCCATTGCAGCGTCGGATCATTTGACCCTGGATAGGGTTGGCTTGGGTATCTGGAGACAGGAGCGCCACCCGCCCCCGGCGTCTGCGGGTTTCCCATCGGGTATCTCGGTTGCCCGCTTGGACTTGATCCCGGCCCCGGCAGCGCCGGGTTGCCCTGGTTGAAACCCTGCGGCTGCGAAAGGTTCGTCCCCATGATGTCCTGCAAACCCTGGTAATTCGTCTGGCTGTAAAGTTGGTTGAACGCGCTGAGCAGTTGCAGGTCGCCCCCATAGATCGCGTTGCGTATCGCCGCCGCCGCACCGGGCAGGTTCATGATCTGTTGGACGGCCTGCCAGTCCTGCGCCGCCGCCGCCTCCTTGAGCGTCTGGATTGACCGCGTTGTGCCCTGCGATGAACTGAACTCGGCGGAGGCAATGCCAGGCAGGTAAGAACTGGCGTAAGACAGTCCCTGCTGGCCGATGTCTCGGGCCACGGGAAGGTTGAAATTGCTCAAGTTCGAGTACCGCTGGTTCACCTTCGCCATTTCATAGGGCAGCGAAGCTTCGTAGCTCTTGGAGAGCGCGAGGGCGCCGATGTCGGTTCCGAGCCCCATAACGGCCCCGCCAGCCTGGATGTTCTTGCCCCGCCCGTAGCGGCTGACAACACCGCCCGCCGCCTGCTGCGCCAGCATCTCCGCGCGGCTCAGCGCCGTGTCGTAAAGCCCCAGGTCCGCGTTGGCTTGGCTGACGACGCCGCCCTCCGCCGCCGCGTTGGCCGCGAGTTGCTGTTGGTATCTCTGGTTCGAGGCAGCCAAGTCGCCAGAGTAACGGGTCTGCGCTCCAGTCAGGGCGGAAACGGTTGGCGCGATGTCGGTTGCGCGCGCGCTCGCCGCGATGGCTCCGGGCACCTGACCCTTGGCCGTGCTCAGGTAGCTGCTGAAATCCTTCAATCCCTCGGCGGTCCCGGCATCGAACGACGCTTGCAGGTTCGCGGCGGGCACGGCTGCGGGCGAACCCTTAGGGATGTTCGTGGCGAAGTAACGCTGTGAGGGGTCATTAGGATTTATGCTTTTCCCGCCGGAATATGGAACGGTTACGGCAGATTCCATACCATTCGCGTATTGTTTTCCTCCCCAGGAGCCGGTGTAAAGCTGCCCTGTTTTGCGCGAGTGAACGCGCCCGGTCGTGGCGTCCCAAACGGGGAAGTCCTGCCAATCATTCGACGTGTCAAGCCCGCCGCCCCCCGCGCCGCTCGCGCCCGTCCAGTCGCCTGCGGAGTAGCCGGACGATCCGGGCCAGTTGTTTGAAGCCAAAAACCCAGCCATTTTATGTTCCTCCTCGAATTGAGATCGGTAGTTGCTTCTGTCCCCAGTCGGCCATCTCATGGTCGTGCTTTGCCAGCGCCTCCCGCAAGCCTGGAAAGCGGACCAGCATCGCGGGCGGCAACTCCAGCCGAGGCGGGCGCGTTACGGGCAACTTTGGCCCGCCACTCGCCATCCTCTGAAGACTAAGCAAATCCTCTGCTGAGGGCATGTTCTGTGGTCGCGCCGGCAACCGGGGCTGTTGTATGCCCCTTCGACCACGCCGTCAAGGACTGAATTGGCCCCCGCCCCGCCGCGCGCGCGAAAAAAGTTGGCCGAGACGAAGATTCTTGTTGACAGCGCCAGGACGGACCTGATAATCTCGCGGCAGATGAACCGACAGCATCAAGTTTCCCGGTCCACCGTCGAGGCGGTCAGTCCCACTCCCAGGGGCTGTCGGCTTCATCTCCACGTCTCTACGGTGGACCCGAACACTTACCCTCCAGATGACCTATTCCGAAAAACTCAAAGATCCCCGATGGCAGAAGAAGCGGCTTGAGATTTTGCAAAGGGACGGGTTCGCGTGCCAGGACTGCCGCGATAAGGAATCTACCCTTCACGTCCATCACCGATATTACGTCCCGAAGCGAGCCCCATGGGAATACCCCTCGGGAGCACTACGCACCCTCTGCGAAAACTGCCACAGCCCAAGCGACCGGGATGATGGTGGTCGATTCATTGGGCAGGAGTGGGAGTCTGCCTGTATGGGCCTGCTCGAGATGGTCGGCGGAGATTCTGAGATTTTCAACGTCTGGGCGGACATCGGGACACTCGCCCGGGCGAAAGGTCTGGAGCCGAGCGACCTCATCCAAAAAATGATGCAATTCGCATCGGGCGTATGAAAAGGTTCACCGACTCGGACATCTGGGATAAGCCGTGGTTCAGGAAGGCACCGCCCCGCGTCAAAGAACTCTGGCGCTACCTTTGCGAGCATTGCGACCATGCCGGCATCATCGATCCCGACTGGGAACTGTTCTCCTTCACCATAGGGGAACCTGTTACCGAGGATGACCTTTTAATGCTCAATGGAAACGTTATCGTAAGGCAAGGAAAGCTCTTTCTGCCGGGATTCATAGCCTTTCAGTATCCTGGGCTCAGCGAGGACTGTAAGCCACATAAGCCCGTTTTTGAAGCAATTGAGAGGCATGGGATAAGGTATTCAGAGCTTACCGGAAAGGATTTCAAAAGGTATTCAAAGGGTATTCAAAGCTTACAAGACAAGACAAGAACAAGATCAGAAAAGGATCAGAGAAGGGGTGTGGGGGAACCAACGCCGGCAAACAACGCCCGCCGGGAAATTCCCGAGGCCGGCCCGGACCCCCGATTTGAAACCCTTAGCGTCGCGCTGTCCACGCTTTATTGCCGACCGAGCAACGCGATCACGGACGGGGCGGAACTTCACTACATGGCCGAAATCTGCCGAAGGCCCGACATTGATTCTGAGGTTGAAATAATCAGCAGCTACAAGCAGAAGCTACCATCAGACGAGAGGAAATATTTCCCGCAGTCGGTCTGCCGCCTGTTGGAACGCTGGACTGAGGTTCTTGATCGAGCCCGCAATTTTAAGGCTCCGAGCTGCGTCTGATTATGCCAGACTACACACGCAAGACGGGCGTTTGCTTGAAGTGCCAGCAGCCGAGGGAAGCCTTGTTGCATAGGCAATTTCGCGGAAACGGTTCAGTCTGTTACCTTTGGGTTTGCTCAGTCTGCCGAAAGCGGGGGCCGTTCTCGGCCAAAGAGCTTTTCATCCCAAACGAGAAGGTCGAGGCGGTTGTGACTTGCGCTCAACGCGATGCCTTGCCAACCATAATGCCGCCCCTCTATGGAAGATGTGCAGTGTGCGGCTCGCGGGATGCTGAGGCTCACCATTGGGCACCGAGGAAGCTTTTTGGTGATGACTGCGAAAAATGGCCCCAGGATTATCTCTGCGCTGCGCATCATGCGGAATGGCATCATCGAGTAACCCCTAAAACAGAAGGGCCACCCAATGCCTGATCCCTATATTCCTCCCGCGACGCTGGACAAGTTGGCCAGCCCAGCCCCCGTGGGGACCCGCCACCAAACGGCGATTGAGTTGGCGATGCCGCTTATCGGGAACGGCGCGACGGATTCCGCTGTGTTCGCGTTGCTGCGGGGAAAGTTTGAGCCGGACTTTTCGGACAAGGAAATTGAGGCGGTAATCCGCTGGGTCCGGGGGAAGAACCCAAGTCCGTCATCGGTTTCAGGGAATGGCAACGGTGGATACCACCCGCCTGCGGCAAGGCTATTACCCCCTAAGCCTCCGTCGAGAACTCCGGTTGAGCAATGCGAGTGGTGGACCTCGGGGGCAAGGCTGGACCCTGCGGCAATGTCCCGAACATCCCCAGTCCCCATACCGGAGGATTTCAAAGAGCAGACCATCACTGCGCTGTCGGGGCTTTATTCAGACAAGGATACGTTGAACATCGTGTGCGCATTCACTCAGGATGAGGGCAAGGTAAGGCCGTCCGGGGCCGGCAGGTGCGACACCAGAGACGGGTGGATCGGATGGTGCAAGCGTCATTCAGTTCCAAAACAAAAGGCGGGAGCATGGTTCAGGATCAACCCTTGCCATAGTCCAGGGAGCGGCGAGGGTGGGGCAATAATGGACAGGGACGTGACGGATTTCAGGTTTGCCCTGCTCGAATCCGATTGCCTGCCCATCCCGGTTCAACTGGCTCTTTTCGTCCGTTTGAAGCTGCCCATCGCCGCAATTGTCACCTCCGGCGGAGCCAGCGCCCACGCCTGGGTAAAAGTCGGTGCGGTAAACGAGGAGCACTACACGCGGCTGGTGAAGCGCTTGTTCGCCCTGCTAAAACCGTTCGGCATAGATCAAGCGAATTGCAACCCATCACGGCTCTCACGGTTGCCCGGAGCGCACCGGGAGATTGGCGGAGACGGAGACGGGATGCAGCGCCTTTTATGGCTGAATCCAAACTGTGGAGCATTGACGGACAAAGCTCTGGCTGATTTCGAGGAGTCCCTGGCCTTGCCAGCTATTGAGGAATTCCCATTGAAGTCCCTCGCGCAGTCCTCCGTCAATCGGTACGAGGATCTTTACAACAACCGTGGCAGGCTTGGCGTGCCAACGGGAATCCCCAAACTCGACAGCGTGAGCGGCGGAATGAAGAAGGGCCAGACATGGGTTGTGGCTGGCGAGACCGGGAAAGGAAAGAGCACGTTCGCGCTGCACGTCATTGATGCCGCACTTCGGGCGGGTTACGGAGTTTTGCTGTTTAGCTTGGAAATGGACAAAGAGGAGGTTTTTGACCTGATTATTTCCAACCGGGCAGGCATTAACCGAAACAAATTCAACAATGGCCAGTTCCATCCGTCCGACTTTGAAACGCTGAGGGATGGCATGGCTGAGGTTTCTAAACTTGCCCTTTACATCGAGGATAGCGCAATGACCAGTGCTGACCAGATACGGCTTCGTGCCATGCAGTTAAATGCGGCAGGGAAGATCGGACTGGTGGTTGTTGACTACGCTCAGTTCATCAACCCGGAGTGGATTCGAGACAACAGCCGGGAGCAGCAGGTGGCTTCCATTAGCCACAAGCTCAGGGCACTGTCCAGAGAATCCCGCCTGCCGTTTCTGATTCTCTCGCAGTTGAACGATGAGGGGAAGTTGCGGGAATCTCGGGTGCTTGGCCACAATGCCAACGTGGTGCTTCTCGTCGAAGTGGACCGGGACAAGATGACCATCAAGACCGTCAAGGGACGCGGCATCCCTTGCGATGAATACACTCTGGAATTTGCTCGTTTGTATGCCCGGCTGATACCGGAACCATTGATCGCGCCAACCGCCGATGATGAAAACCGAAACAACCGAAACCATCAATCATTACCGTACCATGACTGACACTGAAATCAAAAAGCACGCCGAAGAAATGGCCGACTTCCGTGCGGACTTCTGGCGCATCTGGCTGGTAATCAATCCAAGGATACTGCTCGCTGGCGGCCTCATAACCAGAGACCGGCAACTGATCGCCGCCGAGCGGGGCGCATGGGAAATGTTTCGCCAAATAAAGTGCCAAAACGCTGCCGATTCCTCTGGACGGGTCGAGAGAAAAAGTGTTTAATGAAGGAAGCGGCCCCGGTCGCCCAGTAAGTTGACCGAGGCCGCATATCGAACATGATCACGATAACGCCTCAGTACCTTGCCGAGCAAGGATTTTCTTCCACTATCGCCACCCGCTTCTGGGCCAAGGTCAACAAAGACGGACCGAGTCCGCCGCATTTTCCCGAACTTGGGCCGTGCTGGATTTGGACGGCAACAATTGACTGCCATGGTCGCGGAAGAATCGCAATGGGCCTCAAAAGGGCAGGCAATGTCGGTGCATCGCGCGTCTCTTGGATAATTCACTTTGGTCCGATTCCAGAAAGGCTTTTTGTCCTTCACCATTGCGACAATCCTGCGTGCGTAAGACCCGATCACCTTTGGCTTGGAACGCAGGCCGAGAATATTTCTGACTGCTCCCAGAAGGGCAGAATGCACCCAGGAGAATTATGCTGGAATGCACGACTCAATCCCCATAAAGTCCGCGAAATAAGGCGGTTGTATAGCGGGCCACAGCGCAGAGGGCGCAGAACTGGACCAACCATCAAAGAACTCGCCTGGACCTTTGGTGTTTCAAAGGGGGCGGTGGACGGGGTTTTAAGGAATTACAACTGGGAATGGGTCAAAGCCCTTAAATCGAGACGCGAATGAGACCATGATCAACATCAATCTTAGTGTAGATGTTGCTTCTTTCTGCGGGTTGCGCTGCCCTACTTGTGCAATGGGCCAGGGACGCATCCCTCAGAAACGGGAATTTATCGAGCCATCCCTGCTTGAACACGTCCTCGCCCGCGTGCGCCAAACGCACAACATCCGTATCTGTTCTCTCTGGCACTGGTCCGACAGCCTCAGCCACCCGGACCTGCCAGAACTCGTGAAGATTGCGAAGCGGTATGCGCTGCAAGTCCACGTTTCCACCACCGGACACTACTGCGCCTGTTGCCTGGATGATTTGGTAGCCGCAGAACCCGACTGCTTCATCGTTGGGCTGTCGGGCTGGAGTCAGGCCGTCTATGCACGCCACCAGCCGGGAGGCAAAGTCAAGGCTGTAAAACAACTCCTGGGCTGCCTGTCCAGCCTACGCGCCAAGCACGTCATAGTGAACTATCACCGTTACAAGGACAACCTGCACGAGGAGGCCGGTGCCCGCAGGTTTTGCCGCGTTGCCGGCCTGCACTTCAACGCTGTCTGGGCCACGCAAAACTGCATCGAGGATTTGATTGACGGGGAGAGTTCCGACTTGCTCGTCGTCCCCCTCAAAGAACAAAGAAGAATAGTCTCAACCAGTCCGCACTACACTTGCCCGTTAATAGCGGAAGTCCTCGCTGTGGGCATTGACGGCGGCGTGCGGCGGTGTAACCTCTCCGCGAACATCGAAACGGTCGCCAACCTCCTCTACGACTCGGTCCAGACCGCCCTTGACCGCCGCGACCGGGCCCTGTGCAACCGTTGCCACGAATCCCGCGCCTACCAACTCATATGTGGTCTCAACCCTAAGATTGAGCGCGAGGCGGCCCGTAGGGTGGCTGGTCATCAGTTGCGCTACCTTGTGGAACGGGTCAAAAACAAGGTCTGGTTGCGACTCATCCCCAAGGCCAACCCATGAACGATATAGTCACAGCAGCCATAAAAAACCTCGAAGAACACTTCGGCTGGGGCGCGCAAATTTCCCTGCTTAAAAGATGGCAAAGCTCGCGTGGAGACGTGTGCATCGGGTTTTCTGCCGCGGTCGTGAGCAAAAGCCGGTTGAGTCTCGGCGCGGGCCGGACTATTGAAGAGGCCGTCGCCTCGTGCGTAGCGGACGCTGGCGAACAAGAGGGCCTTAGCTGGCCCAAGAATTACGACCCCAACGACGTCGGAGGATAAACGGAAAAGACCCATGAACGAGCAAAAAGCTTTCGGGTGGAAAGACCTGGCCTTGGTCGCTTTGCCGTTCCTGGTCATTTACGCGCTCTGGTTCGTCATTGGCAATCTCATCATTTTCATCCTTAAATTGACACGCCCATGAACACAACAATGCCAGATTCCCCATTCAACCCTCGCCCGTCAGACGCCGAGTGCGCCCGCACCGCGAAGTACGCCCTCGCGCACGGCTTGATTCACGCAGCCAAGCCCGAGACCCAGGCCGCGTCCGTTGTGCCTAAGAAGGGCGAACCCGGCCACATTGACCTTCGACGCAGGCCAAGCATCAGGCGCAAGCTCTTGGAGGAGCAAGCCGAATGGCTACACAAACAGATTGAGGTCCCCAGAGACCCCGTGCCTGAGACCGAGACCTTTGAGGGGGGAGACGATTGACCTATGCTGATCGAACCATTGCGTAGAGCGGTCGCCAAAATTGAGTCCGAACTGCGCCGGGATCAGGATTATGCCCCGGTCGAGTATGCCGCCGGGCTGGACCCGGTTGGCTTGATTCGGAACCTCAAGGCGGCGATGGACAAACTCAAAGCAGCCGAGCGGGAGGAACTGGAGAAAGCGAAGGCCCGGCCATGACCCGCTTTCGCCAGCTTCACAAAGGCGCGGAGAGAAAGATTGACATGCCAACGGTTCCTGATAGGATTTCATCGTGCAACAGTTAGACTCAATCTGCCGTCCGTCCCAGAACGCCGCAAGGCTACACTCCGCTCCCAGCGGGACTGTTGCACACTGGGGCGGCGGCTTTTTAGCTCTACTTATGAAAGAAATTCCGCTGACTCAAGGCAAGGTGGCACTTGTGGATGATGAGGATTACGAGCGGTTATCAGGCTACAAATGGCACGCAAAAAGATACCACCGCAAATCGCGCGACGCGTGGTGCGCGGCAAGGGACCTTCCCCGTCCTTATGGAGGCAAACAACATACAGTTAGAATGCACTCTGATATTTTGCCTGGCGCAAAAGAAATAGATCACGCTGACGGCAATGGGTTGAATAATCAAAAGGCAAACATTCGTCCAGCCACGCGCTCTCAGAACCTGCACAACCAGCGCAAGGTTTCTGGAACATCTAGCAGGTTTAAGGGCGTTTATTGGGTGGCTTCACGCCAGCGATGGAAGGCGGGAATACGTCTCCCAGACTCTCACCGGCGATTATATCTTGGAATGTTCTCATTAGAGGAGGATGCCGCTCAGGAATATGACCTCGCTGCCGTTAAGATATATGGCCAGTTTGCCCTCACCAACAAAATGATGGGTTTCCTATGATTTCGCCAGCTCCAAAGGGGCGCACACATGAGATAAATCGTCAACGCAAGAGCACTGTGCGCGGGGGCCTTTCGGCTCCCCTGGCGACCAATTTATGAATGACCCAATCGAACTCATCAGCCTCGGCGCGGGCGTGCAGTCCAGCACAATGTCCCTAATGGCCGCGTGCGGCGAGATAACTCCAATGCCGGATGGTGGCATCTTTGCGGACACGCAAGCGGAGCCGAAGTCCGTTTACGTTTGGCTCGACTGGCTGGAGAAGCAACTGCCGTTTCCGGTGCATCGGGTAACGCAAGGAAGCCTTGAAACCGAGACTTTGCGCCGCCACGAACGAAAGGACAAAACTGGTTATTGGGTCCATAGCGGGATTCCGCACTACAGCATTAATGCCGACGGCAGCTTCGGACACGGGCCACGCCAATGCACAGAGGATTACAAACTCATTCCGCTGGCCCGCGAGGCGCGCCGGCTTATCAAAGCTGCCGGTGCAAGGAAAGCAATTACCTGGATCGGAATATCACTCGACGAAGCCCACCGCATGAAGCCAGCCAGGGTTAAGTATCTTGAGAACCGATGGCCGCTGATTGAGTTGGAAATGACTCGCCGGAAGTGCCTCGACTGGATGGCAGCCAAAGGTTTCCCCACTCCCCCACGCTCCGCTTGCGTTTTCTGCCCATACCACTCGGATCGGGAATGGCGGCGGCTGAAAACCGAAGAGCCGATGGAGTTCGACCGTGCGGTAGCGTTCGAGAGATCCTACCAGAAGGCCAAAGCAGAAACCGTTTCGGTCAAGGGATTCAAGCCTTTCCTGCACGACAGCCGGAAGTCGCTGGACAAAGTTGACTTCTCCACCGAAGAAGAGCGCGGGCAAATCAGCTTGTTTGGAAATGACTGCCTTGGCATGTGCGGCGTATGATTATGGAACTCAAAATCGTAACGTTCAAAGAAGATTGGCCCGGAGAATGGAGGTTATTCCTTTTCGGCCACGCAACCAAGTTGTGCTTTATGAGCCCAAAGGAGTGGCCCGGATTCATGTTCTCAAGAACAAAACCAGCCAGTGACCAAACTCATTACTGCCTGCGCTTTCTATGGGTTGATTTCTCCTGGAGCAGATTCAAACGGAAGCCCAGGGTCTAACTGAGCCTGGCGACCCTTTATGGAACTGAAACCCGACGCCTTTGACCGCGACTTCGCCGCCCGCCTCTCCGAGCTTGGCCTGGACGAGGACAGCCTGCCGCCGTGCGCCGTGATGGGCCTGCTTGCGGGCAAGTTCATGCTCGTGACACGGGAGCGGGGCAAGACGCGGGGCGATGTGCTGGTGTGCCGACCGACGAAGCGGGCGCTGGAGGAATTGTTCCGATGATCCCGACTATCACCACGCTCTGCGGCGATTGGGTCGAGCAACTTCGGACGCTGCCCGACCAGTCCGTACACTGCTGCGTCACCAGTCCGCCGTACTGGGGCCTGCGCGACTACGGCGTTGCCGGCCAACTTGGCCTTGAGAAAACGCCCGATTGTGGGCGGCAGGGACTCATGCGGCTGCGATCTGACTTAACCGAAGTTCAGCGAGAGTACGTGGTCCGACGCCTTTTGGGCGCCGCTGACCGCGATGCTCAGAATGGTGGCAAGGATGACAAAGCGTAATCCCATTCGACGGGTCGTAGCGCAAGTCTGGATGCTCTGCCCAGGACCGAACGTGGTGTGCATGGAGCTTTCCCCCGCGCTTGCCGCATTTTCGACACGCCCAGTTGTCTCTGCCCAAAACCGCCGCCCGAAACGCCTTGTACTTCGGATTGTGGAAATCGGCGTTCCTAGCCGGACTGGTCCCGCCTTTCCAGAACGGGTGTCTTGGGCCGATCAAATGCGTGTTCCTGGGCGGCGTACAACCGGCCCGCTTGCAGCCAATACCAATTGCCCGCTTGTGTGCCACAGACAGAACGCGGCCACGATTTGCTTTGGAGATTCCAATCGCTGCCTTTGCTCTCGCCTCCGAAGTCATCAACTGCTGCTGCCTTCCACTGGCTTTTGCAATCGCGGCAATTTTCGCCCTAACGTCCGGTCGTTTCGCCACATTCCGATGCAGATTGGTCCAAGTCACCCGGCAATGGTTCCCGCAGAATACAAGACCCCGGCCACGATAACGGCGGCGGCACTGTTTACATCGTCCCCTATGAAGTTTGGCCATCAATGAACACTCTAAGCCGAAATGTCCTTTTCCGCAAGTCGGAAATCCCCTCCGACCTGCTTCCTTTCTTTGAGCCAGCCGAATGCGGTGAGTGCTATATTTGCAAGCTCATCGCCGGCTTCCGCGAGGTCTGGCGCGTCCTGCGCGACGATGGTACGCTCTGGTGTAATCTGGGGGATAGCTACGCGAGCGCGCCCGCCGGGAACTTCGGCAAGGACATGCCTAAACCCGGTGATGGCGGGGCCTATCGAGAGAATAAGCCGAAGATGGACTGGAAGCGCGCGGGCCTCAAGCCCAAAGACCTGTGCGGCATCCCCTGGCGCGTGGCCTTGGCGCTCCGGGCCGACGGCTGGTATCTGCGCTCGGAGATCATCTGGGCCAAGAGGAACTGTATGCCTGAATCGGTGACTGACAGGCCGACCAAAAGCCACGAGCAGATTTTCCTCCTCGCCAAGAAGCCGACCTATTTTTACGACGCGGAGGCGGTTAAAGTTCCGGCCTCAGATTCCTACGCCAATGATGGGCGATGGGAAACCGGAGGGACCGAGACCAATTACAAAACCGGGTACGCGAAGGCGATGGCCCAGAATCCCAAGATGCCGCACCGGGTTTTCAACGGAGAGCGGCGAGGGACTGTCAACCTAAGAGATGTTTGGCATATTTCTTCCCAAGCCTACCCCGAGAGCCACTTCGCCACCTTTCCCGAGGACCTGGTAAAGCCCTGCATCCTCGCCGGGACGAGCGCAAGGGGCTGCTGCCCGAAGTGTGGAGCGCCGTGGGAAAGGGTGGTTGAGGCCAGTGGTGGGACCATTGGAACCGATCAAGCGAGTTGGAAAGCTGCGCGAACGGAAGGCGGGTCTTGGTCGACGCCAGCCAAGTTGAGAGAATTGCAGAAAAGCTATCGTACTGAGACAAAGGGGGGGGAATCTGGTTGCAAATGCGGCTGCCCTGACACCGTGCCCGCCGTTGTCTGCGATCCCTTTGCGGGAAGTTTTACCACCTGTCAGGTTGCCCTCGAACTCGGCCGCAGCGCCATCGGCATTGAGCTTAACCCGGCATACGTGAAGCTCGGGGAGCGGCGTTGCGTCGTAACGCCGGGACTATCACTATGATCCGTTTCTTGTTGACACCCAGCGTCCCCGCGTGCCAAACTGTGGGCGTATGGTTCCTGAGTAGTCCGGTTAGGTGGAAGGGCCGGCGCGCCAACGCCGGCCCTTTTTATTTATGAACTACGCACCACCGCGACGCAAGCGGCTTGCGGCCAGGCCCAGGACCGACAAGTGGGCTCGCTACCGTCAGAAATGCCGCCTGGAAGGCCGCTGCCCGCACTGCGGCCAGCCCTGCGCCCCATACTCTGAGTGCCCCAGACGAAGGCTTTCCAAGCAGATCAACACCGCCGTCAGGGGTCTGCTCCGCCTCGGAGTGGTCCAACAACTAGCAAACGGCGCCTACCGCTTGTCGTCATGGGATTCCAATTCCAGCCTCGAAGAATTGCGTTATGCCAACTCAACAGAAACCTAAGGGAGCGAACAAACTCCGGCGCTGCGGCGCGCACGCCGTAATGTACGCCGCCCAGTTCCGCCGAACCGCCCGAAACAAAATCCGCCGCCTCAAAAAGAGGATGTGCTTCGACCCCACAGCAGGGCAGGCGATTAAGCGCATCGAATCCGCCTGGGCGCAGACTCCGGGCGTGTCCCGCGTCTAGGTTCTGCTCCTGCCCACCGTCTTGCGCGCGCAGAATGGTCAGGAGGCAAGCGCGGCGGCGAGCAGGACCGAGGCGATGATGGCCGGCGGTTTCATTGCGGGGGTATGTTACCGGGGGCTGTAGATCATCCGCCCATCCGTGACCGTGAAATTGCCCTGCCGTTCGCTCTGCCTGGCCGCACGCCGCGCCCACATCTCCCGCCGCGCCGCCTGCCATTCCGGCGAGTAGTACCCCGCCTTCTGATACTGCGCAATCCTCCGGTCGGTCAGCGGCCTGCCGCGCAGCAGCGCCGCTGTGTTCCAGGAACTTCTGATGTGGCCCTGCCGCGTGTCGAACGTGAACTTGCTCATAAATCGTCCGCCGCGCCGGTGCCGGGGTGTTTGGCCTTCCATCCCAGCAACTCCACGCTCTCCTGCTGCCAGTCAAGAACCACGTCGGGGTCTGGTTTGTTCATATCCATTTTCCAAGGTCTGATTCTATTGGCGGCGGGGGCTTCCGGTAAAGGGGCGACTTCTCCAACTCGCCCCGCTCGGTCCAGAATTCGTGAAGATAAACGTTATGTAGTCGCCGCCCATCATCAAGAAGCTCTCCGACGCTTTTGTACCCAATAGCGTTCTGATTTTTGGTCGTAAATACCCTCAAAAAATGCTCCTCAAAGAACCGGCAGATGATTGTTTTTACGGCGCTCCTGCCCCATCTTTCGTTGAACCTCTCCCTCCAGTCGTGGCAGGTTTCGCAAAGGCACTCCAGCGTGTTGTCCGGCGCATCCCACGGCTCGCCCTTGGAGTAAACGAGGTGATGGACTTGGAGTGTTTCCTCCTTGTCGTAGCAGTTCTGGCACGCCCATCCCGCTCTTTCAAAGACCTCCAGCCGCTTCTTCTGCCAGCGCGGGTCGCGCAATTTCGCACTGTATATTTCCTTGTAACTCATGCCGCCTCCACAGCCGGTTTCTGTTTCTCAACCGCCTGTCCCGCCGTGTCCTCAAGTTCCCGCTTGTGCCTGGCCACCCGCTCCGCCGTAAGCGCCCGCCGCTTGGCCGACTTTCCGTTGTGCCGCTCGAAATTCACTATCGTCCCACCCCCAGCGTCAAACCTTACCCACCGCACGTCCGCCAGGGCCTTCCCAAACCCGCGCATACCCGACCTGTCATCAGCCACCGACCAGGTGAGATACGCAATCCTCCCATCCTCCGTCGCGCTGTCCGCCCAGGCGTAGAACTTGAAGAAGGCCAGGAACGCCGCCGCCCGTGAGCAATGGCAGAGCGCCATGATGCGGTCCATCTCGGGCTTGGCCGGCGTATGCACCTCGACCTTGATCCAGGCCATAGGCTTATACTTTCGCCGGGAGTTTCAGCCATCCCTCTTCGTATCCTATCGCTACCGCCGCAGGGGCGTTCTTTACCCCAAGTAGCCGGTAGATGGTGTAAAGCTCCTTTGCCACAGTGGACTCACCCACCCCAATCTCCGCCGCGATTGCTTCGTTGTTTTTACCCTGGGCCTTCCCGAGTAAAACGGCTGTCTGCCGCCCTGTCAGACCTCGGTTATTCAAAAAGTCCATACGCTATCCATTTCGACCCAACTCTATCCGATTCCCGCTTTGAGTCAAGAAGTTTCTGTGACTTTTTCCTGTGCTACGACTTTACGAAAAGTAACGCACCCAGCGTTAGCAGATCGGTAACGCTCAAGCGTTAGCAGATCAGAGGAGAAGAGATTAACAAGAAGATCCTCTCTGAGCGTAGCGAAGAGTTCCCGCCCTCTGCCGCTCGGCCAATCCCATACCCGCCCTGTTCACCCGCTGTACGAACGCTGCCCCCCCCCCCGAGTGCTCGAACAGCCTGCAAAATGCCCAAACCACCGCCTTGCTCACCTAACCTAATCCCTTGTCCCGCAACATCCCCAAAACTCTGAAATCTCGAAGGACCGGGTATGATCGAACCCGAGGGCACCCCGGCCCCCCAAAGCTCCCCTCCCCCTCGCGTCGCGCCTGGCTGTCGGCTGGAAAGGGGGCCCCGCCGGCCTGGCGCTGCGCTGGCCTGGATGGCTGCTGGCGCCGGCCTAGGGCTGGGGGCGAGCACAACTCCAGGCCGAGGTAGGGACCAGGAGCAAAAGGAGGGTGAATCAACGGTAGGATGGGTGTCCGGGCTGGGCGCCCCGCTTGAGCATGGGTGTCTGTAGGGCGCGCTCCTCAGTCCAACCCCGGCGAGTCCTGAGATAGACCAGCATGTAGGGCAGGCCCGCAGCAATAGCACGCTGGCGCAGGCTGGACGGGTTGACTGGCGCCCCGCTATGGTCTCGATTGTCGGCTTGCTGCTGCCAGGTAGCCCACCGGCAATTGGCCGGCTCGTAGTTCCCGGCGCTGTTGATACGGTCGAGGGTAAGGCCCTCGGGCGGCTCCCCCATATCGGCCAGGAAGTTGTCGTAACCCTCCCGCCCCGACCACCGCCCACAGACCGCGATCCCTCTGGCGCCGTAGTGGGTGAAGTTGTGGGCCTTGGGGCGGTTGCACCGGCTTATCATCCCACACCACTTGCGATATGACCGCTTAATGCTTCCGTCCTCATTCCGAATTGGGTGTTCGTGCATAAGTTATCCTGTATGCACTGAATATAGCACAACCCACGAAGCCGGGCAAGTGGTGTTATCTTTATGAGCCCGGCTTACTCTGCGGGGTGTCCACCGGCGCAACCGTGGGCGCAGGCGGCTGCTGCTCCGGCGGG
>Ga0209777_10001112_pt1 | contig 40630 bp, 42 predicted proteins | sample FrelakmetHBP12HB_FD_187147 | JGI IMG/M metagenome (GOLD analysis project Ga0209777, IMG submission 187147) | Freshwater lake sediment microbial communities from the University of Notre Dame, USA, for methane emissions studies -HBP12 HB (SPAdes)... | ecosystem: Environmental > Aquatic >...
ATTGAACATTCCGACCAATTTCTCGGTCTCTTCTATTATTTCGACGGCCATATTATATTGTTCCCGGATTCGGAACCTTGTGTCGCAGACCTAATAGAAGAGACCGAGAAATTGGTCGGAATGTTCAATGACCTGTGTATGGAAGAACAAGCCCGGCGTTATCGTATCGACCTTGAGGTTATCCAGAAGGGGATTAGTGACAGTAGCAAAGCCCAAACAACCTATCTTGTGGACATGGCGAAAGCAGAAGCTCTGGATGCTATGGGCGAGGATCGAGCAGCCACAGAGTTGGTGGCGCGGTACCTTTAGCTTGGTTTAGTTTTACTTGTCCATACCTCTCAACATGCCGCGCAGGTAAGAGATTTCACCCATATGCTGCGCCGTATGACTCACAACAAGTGAAAGAACTCCAGCCACGGTGAACTCTCCAAAAGGCAGTTTTACTTTCTTGTCAAATGCACTAGGAGTCAAACCCTTTAAGTAATCCAGGGTTCCAGCACGCACTGCATCATAATAGTCTAACAAATCTTTCATATCCGGCACAGGGAACGCATTAACCTGGTCAATAGTGTAATGGGACCCCGTTTCACTTTCCTGCATATTCAATTTGTTGTACCATTTTCCTGATTCCCAAATCTGAGGTTTGCCCAGAAGCCTCGCCTGTACAAACGAGTCCTCCGACCTCGCTACGTGAAAAAGAATCAATCCCATTGAATTACACCCACAGGCCGGCCTCCACATTATTTCCTGCTGGGTCATGGTATTTAAGAATCTGGTGGAAGTTCTTTTTAAACCATCCAATTCATTTTTGACATACTCTTCGAGTTCCATTTATCCCTCCTAAGTGATTAATTATTATGCGTGTAGCTACTGGAACTATTTCGTAATTATAGTCACCATACCATCTAGTGTCAAACATAGGTGAAGTTAGAGCAGCCCTGGAGTTGATCCAGTGGCATTGAGAAATCTAGTTCGAAGGTCAAGAATCATACAATTAACGTAGAACATGGCTCTTCATCTCCTGAGCCCAAGGTATTCACAACGTTCTGTGCATATGTTGAAATACCAATATTAACGAGACGAATCATGAATGGTGAGCGAAACGGATAAATAGTGAGAATTCGAAGATAATGCTATGAGATTAGACAGTAGTGCATTTGAGACCTGTGTATATTTCTTGTCATCTTCTTATGTTTTGATTTGGGCATCGGAATTTCCTTTCTATTGCCTATTTAGCGCGCGGATGCGATTTTTCGTATGTCTGCCGGACATACTCACTGGTGAGATGTGTGTATATCTGGGTAGTTGCTATATTGGCATGTCCGAGCAATTCCTGAATAGTCCTCAAATCTGCACCACCGCCTAGCATGTGGGTGGCGAAACTGTGTCTCAGGGTGTGTGGAGTTACCCGAGAAGTTATACCGGCCGCTTTCGCGTATTGTTTCAAGATTTGCCAGAATCCCTGCCGGGTTAACCTTTCACCGCGGCGGTTCAGGAATATTGCTTTCTCATCCTTGTTGAGCGCCAGTTTAGGACGAGCATCTCTGAGATATGCTTTAATCACTTTAACGGCCTGGGGATGAACCGGTATCAGGCGTTCCCTATGTCCCTTACCAAAGGCACGTACATCGCCATCCACCAGATTAATATCCTCGACATTTAAAGACATCAATTCGCTAACACGCATACCGGTGGCGTAAAGGAGCTGCAGCATCGCCTCATCTCTACGGGATTCAGGCGTGGTGTCTTTAGTCGGTTGTTCCAGAAGCGCGCGTACCTGATTGATGGAGATGGGCTTCGGTAGCGACCGCCCCACGCCGAGAGATTCGAGATTGTGAGTTGGCGCTTCTTTCAGAACGCCTTCGCTGGTTAAAAACTTGAAAAACGAACGGGCAGTCGCCAGCTTACGGGCACGGGTGGTGGCGGCATATTCTTTTTGTCGTAAACTCATAAGATAACGAATGATGGACTGACGGTCTACATTAAGCCAAGATGGCATGCTGCCTTTTTGATTAGCCTCTTCCTCAAAATAACCCATCATTTGTGAAAGGTCGTTCTTGTAGGCCATGAAGGTATTTTCGGACAAGCCTTTCTCGGCTTTAAGATATGCCAAAAACTTTTCGATATCCTCTCTCACCACAAACCTACCAGTGTAATTACGTCATCTATCTGACGATCATATTTTAACTTGGGATTTCCAATATTAACTCTTAGTAAGCTGACCTCATTCCTCTTTAGTCTTAACACCGATGATATGCTGAGCACATATGATTGTAAAGGCTGGTCAGTTCCCCAGACAACACATACTATCCCGGAAGTTCTTTGGAACGGCGGAAAGGGCAGAATGGGATAAGGCTGCTGCCGAGGCGGACTATCAAGTCGTCTTGTGGCGAGACTTGGCGAGCTTTATTTACTAAACCGTAATTTGCCGGTTTCCTTGTAAAGTTCTCTCAATCCTTCTTGCTGCCCTGCTTCTTGTTGGCATACTTATTTATATGCTCCTTGTGTTTGGTATCCCTTTTTCCACCACGCTTACTCATCGTCTTCCTCCTTTATCCAGCAGAACATGATAGGTCACTCCTATCGTCTTTTATTACTCAAACCAGAGCTAGTTTTCTGTTTAATGACTTAATAATTTGTTAACAGAAGAAACACAAAACTTGTGCGAACCATTAACCTTGAGGCTGGTATGTCACTGGCAGTCTAACTCTTGTGTTTGTTGATGCGAGGCAAAAAATTGACTTCGACTTTCTGATATATGTATTGGGAGATTGGTGATAACCGTATTGAAGACAAACTCGTTCACCATTGAGCTCTCAATACACTGGTCATTTATACATCTCAGGCAGCGTGACCACACTCGGTATTTATTAGAGTTATTAGCCACTATTAATACCTCTCAATAAACTCATTGTTTTACTGAAGGATTTTCAGGAACAGTCAGATTATCGGCATAATACCATAAGAAAATCTTTTGTGGTGTCCTTTACAGTTCATGCATGTCCTTGCCTGAGGTAGAACCTGCAACCGGGCTGGCTTAATTGGCTTGCCACAGGATTCACATAAACCATACTTTCCCGCGGCTATCCTCGCCAGGGCATTCTCTGTGTCTGCCAACTGCTCATCAATCTGCCGCTCGAGTGCTAGGCGTTTCTCCAACTCAAAGCATTCTGTAGCTTCCTCCTCCCGTTTACCGTAAGGGCTACCTTCGCGCCTTTCTGTACCTGGAAGCCCATTCGCTTGCAGCTGCTTTTGTTCATCGAGCAACCGCTGCCTTTCGACTTTGAGGCTAGATTGAATCTTTCTGATGTCGCTGTCCATTTCCCCCCCTTTGAGGGCATTCCTCTCCGGGAATAACCAGACCATCATGCTTCTTACCGAGAATAGTGGATTTATTATGAATCATAAATGGTGTGGGGTCTAAGCTGTCTGGCGGACTTAGGCACTACCGGAGGGATAGGCAACCATTTTCAGGGTGCCTTGTATTATATTCGTATACGAAGTATTTGTCAATAACCTTTTTGGCCATACTTCGTGAACTAACATTAATACGTGGATTAGAAACCAGTTTAATTCTGATCAGATTTGAGTAACTAAGACCATGGGATTGCTGTGAGGCACCGGTCAGAATATCTTGGTTCCAAAATGGTTGATTTACCAACACTATGACGAGATGGTGTTCCTTATTCAGGCTACTAGTGAATATGCCCACGTAGACACTGGGATCATTGTACAGCCATGAGTACGATTACATGATACCCTTTCGCTTTTCGATTAAATAAAAGCCATTTCCCAATTAAGGGTTTAAAAAGACTCCTCGATTAATTCCATTATATTACAATAGAAAACGTTATTGAACATGGTTATCTTAAGATTTGGAGGAGATTTCCTTTATTATTCCTAACCGTGGTATACTCGCTTCGGAAAGAAGAAAATGCATATTGCGTTAAAACGTTTGCTTCTCATTATTGTTTTGCCTTTAATTATCGTAATCGGCAGTACCTCGTTGTGTTATGCAAATTCACCTCCCCCGCCAACCGTATCGATTATAGTCTCTACGCCTCCCAAAGATCTTGAATTGAGCATTGGTTCAGTCCAAGGCAAAAGAACAGCCAAAATTTTCGAGAGCTACTATACGTTTTATCTCAAACTTGACGATACTAATCCATCGGCTTTAATGATCTCTACCAGTGAGGGCACATTCGAAATAGCGTTACCCCAACTCCAGAGATACAACAATGTATTCAGACTAGATATTGATAGTCGGACTTTGACTTCCGGCGCATCCTCATTTCGAGCATATCAGTTTGCATTAATCACGATTATATTAACGCTCCTGATAGAAGGTGCGCTCTTTTTCCTCTTTGGCTACAGAAAAAGAAGTTCATGGATTGTTTTTCTGATAGTCAACATTATCACCCAGGGATTATTGTATGTCTGGCTCAATATTACCTTTTATCCATTAGTGAATTCATATTTTGGGTCTATCTTATTTAGCTTGATTAGGGGAGAGTTTTTAGTTTTTATCTTTGAAATTATTGCATTCTTGATTTTTATCCGGGAGCGTCCCCGGCTGCAAACATTTTTATACGTGGTAGCAGCAAACATGGCAAGTTTAATTGCAGGCGGATATATACTAAACGCCTTATTATAGAACTGACATCAATGACTTTAGAATAAAGAGAACGGTAAAATCTGCTCACTGCCATTCCAAATATCGGGATGATTATCCAGCTATGAGTACGATTATTTTGACACCTTTTAGCTTCAAAATGACGGTTGATACTACCATGTAGTCATCTGCATTACTGTGATTAAATATTTGCACATTATTAATATACAAACGTAGTAGTAAAATCATTTACCTTGAGGGTGTAAGTCGTACCAATTGTAAAGTCACTACCAATGTCAATAGTTTTCTCAAAATAGGTATAGATTGCGGGGCAAAAAACATCCCTAGGGTGTTGAGTGGTAACCTTCATGTTGATGTTGTTGCCTTCTCGTGTTATCTCGATATCATTAAATGTAGTACAACCATCTTGAAGCCCCCCCCTTGATGTAAACCCCAACTTGCTGGGGATTCGCCTTCATAAGACTTATCTTTACTTCATGTATCGGTGCTAGATTTATCTCGGGGTTACTAACTGTCGATGGCTTTATCATTATCTGTTTTGTGTAAACGAATGTGACCTTGTTTTGCATAGTTGCATTTATCGTTAGGGGATATGAAAGACTGTCACTGAACCCTCCACTGATTAAAGAGAGTTTGGTGCTGATGGTTTTATCGGGTAACAAAGGATTAGAAGCAGTAACATCATAAGAAAAAACAAAGAATTTGTTGAGTTCAAGGGTGGCAGATAAAGCGATAATTGGTATAGTACCCACATTCTTCAGAGTGATCTCCACTATTGCTCCTCCGGGATTAATAGGTTGAAGAGGACCTGATACCGAAATCACTTCAAAAGGGTGCTGATTCTGAGGTGTTGTCGTAGGGGTGGGTATTAGAGTTGATTTCGATGGAGTTGAGCATCCCGCGATGGCAACAAGTGTCGCTAGAAAGACCATTAGAGGCATTAATTTCCGTTTTAAGTTTATATTCATTCCCTTGCCCACAAAATTAATAAATTAGGGTTTTTTGGGCGTCTTCAAATTCCTGGTCGTGTCCTATCTTTTCCAAAATAACCCCAATTATGGCTTCACTTTTCACGGTAAATCGATTGTAAAGGATACTGCTACCGTTTTCGGCCGTGCCGCTGCATTCTTGACCAATCCATTTATCCGCCAGGTATTCACCGACCGGAACAATAAGTTTCATATTCGCTACATCCGCGTATTTGGTGCTTCCCCAAATCGTTGGTTTAGTAGCCGGCATAGAACCGGTGAATCCATTTGCGGTAAAGGAAGATATTTCAAAACTTACGGCATCTCCCGACTTCCCGATTACCTTAGTAAGATAGAAACCTGGTCCCATCGCCATGCAGTCGCTGTTGTTTAATCGCCAGTCGTATTGAACAACATCTCCAATTTTCGGTTCCCGCTGAGTATCTACTAATACGATATCTCCCACTTCATAACCGTAGCCACCTGTAATCAAGGTTATTTGTTTAAACTGCCCTTGGAGTGGTGCATAAAAATCTAAGCCGTGTCCTATGGCATAGTCTTTAATATTATCGATAATATCCTGCGGAGGGAGTGTAAGCATACTGCCGTTGGATACGAAGGCTCCTTCGCGCCAAGTGACCCATTCACCAGGCGGAACCTTCCCGAGGACGGTCTTAATCGCCTCCTCACCAACACAGTGTATATTTACCCACCCCGTTTCAGAGATAAAATATTCGCCGGAAATTATTTCGTCCAGCGTCTTATTGCGGTCAGTGCCGGTAATCAGAGTAAAGTGCCATCCATCCTTTTCCTGCCATGAATAAAGCTCGTACCCTTTCATCGAACCGGGCAGTGCCGATACCCCGGATACTATTAACGCGGTAATTAATTTGCCAGCTTTTTTTAAGGCACGGATGATTTCCGGTTTATTCCTGGGGTCTTCTCCACCGTAAAAAGATGACGAGGGATAACCCAGATCAAGGGTTACGATGTAAGGTGCCGATGAACTATACGGCTTCCAGATGGTAACCCCATCAAATGACTGGGAGGATATCGGAGTCCAAAAAGCACCCCAATATATCGGGTTCTTATCGATGCAGACTAAAAATGATTTTCCGCTGGTGGGCACTTCCAGTTGAGAGATACGCTCAAAAGCACCCTGAGTAAGCTTCAGTTCATGGGTTTGCTCATTATACGTAATGATGTCATTAATTCCGATAATAGACTGGTCAGCAAGCTCGACATGGCTTAGCGCCTCCATTTGGCTCGGGGGAATATCATCCCGCGTCAAATAGATGGCGAATCCTTCTCCTTTTTTGGTGGTGCAACCGCTTGATATGATAACAACACAAACCATAACGAGCGTAATTAATCTTACCGTGATCTGATTGAATAACCTCATCATTAGCCCTTTGGTATTCCCTCTTATTATAAAACGAAACAAGGAGCTTTTTGTTATTATGCCATATTCAAACAATAATATGGGTGCAAGTCCCAATGGCCGTCACTATTTACATATTGTACCCACCAATTACAACAAGCGTGCCTAACAGAACCGAAAGGAGCATTACGAAAACCGTGGCTCGCCTACCTCGATAAAAAGCTATTGAAACTGCATGTATCAGTCGATCGTGGGTATCTTCTTCGAACCCGACAGATACTTATTTTCACACGGCTTTACGGAGTTGAAACGACAAAATCAATAATCTAACTGCAAACGTTCCTAGCCAAGTAACAGCGTTTAATACCATAATGCGTTCGTATAGTCCGAAAAATCGAAACTCATCGGTCAAGAAAGGGTAGCATGCAGCTAATATTAATGCAATGATACTTGTGATTAAGGTATAACTGAACATTCTTTGCCAGCGCCGGTCATTCTTGATGCTGGTTAGCATCAAAGCCAATGCTACTGGAAAGAGACCGAACACGCAATCGGCAGCAACCGCATGCACTCGACTGTTGAATGTTGCTGGGGCTCCAACTGCTTTAGTGTGGAACGTGCCCAATACCAGCATGCTAAACCCGAAAAAAGCAAGCAAAGCTGTGCCAAAGCCAAAACCACGACGCCGCTTGATATTCAGGTAGAGCCCAGCCGTAAAGGACTCAACCATCAACCCAATTAACATGAAACCGATTGTTTGAATCCAACCCATAGATGTCAGTGCTAATGAACTAATTGACTGACGAACCAAGCTATATTTTGGTTGGGTAAATGCCGCTATCAGGTCCATTGTAACAAGTATAAGCGGGCCAACAATTCCGGCCAACGCCAGTATTCCATGAGCGTTCATTATCCCTAAGACGTTTCGCAAAGCGAGTGTTTCAATCGTCGGCTCTGGCGCATAGGTAGGAAGCCTGATCGTGAGCCAATTTGTCTCCATCAGTAGCCAAAATAAAGCACCGAGAATGATGATAATTGCGGCTATCATTTTATCGTTACCACCATATCTTTAGACACGTCACGTTTTCTTCGCCATCGGATTGCCATTTAGGATCGAAGTCATGCTGACGATTTATATCTAACTAACAACAACTTTGTCGCAATTGGTCGGAGCGTGGACATGATGAACGATGTTTAGGTTAGTTCATCAATTCGAAGGTTCGACAATTTCTACCTGCAGAACGTAATTAAAGGTTACCTCATTTTGTAAGGTTCCTTCTATGGTCAAAGGGTACGAAACATTAGTGTCAAAGCCTGCGGGGATTACTATCAAACAAACAGATGTAAGAATCAACAAGGGGAATATTATATTTATTACATTTTTCACAATTTTGACCACATAGCTTAATGCTAATTACTATAACGAAAAACTATCCATAAAGATAGGGTCATCAGTAAAAGTGAGGTTTAGGTAAGCAGGTTATTACAGACACTATGACCGGATGGTGAGCCCAATTGTCAAGATTAAGAAGACCCTACCTTTAAACTCACTGTTAAACTAGTGACACCAACTAATGTTGCTTTGATGTTTGTACTGCCAGCCGCAATGCCAGTGGCAAGGCCAGTGAGGGAGACAGTGGAGATAGCAGTGTTGGAACTAGTCCAGGTTACCTGAGATGTAATATCAGCGGTTGTGCCGTCTGAGTAGGTCGCAGTAGCGGTAAACTGCACGGTGGAGTTTGCCGATAATTGTGCCGGGGAGGCTGGGGCGATGGTAATCGATAATAATTTTGAAACATGTAAATTTACAGCCGTACTGGTAACTCCAGCTAAGGCAGCAGTGATATCGGCATCTCCATCCCTAATACCGGAAGCAACCCCAAACTGGACAGTGGCGATACTAGGATTGGAACTGGCCCATGTCACCTGAGAGGTAATAAGTGACGTAGACCCATCCGCATAAGTGCCAACAGCTCTAAATGTTCTAAATAAACCCGTAGCCAAAACATCTAATGAAGTTGGTATTATAGAAATTGAAGATAAAACCCCTATTCTCAATATGACTACTGGACTAGCTATGCCAGTTAAAAATGCAGAGATGTCGGTACTCCCAGCCGTAACACCGGTCGCTAAACCGGTAGAGGACACGGTTGCGACGTTAATATTGGAGCTAGTCCAGGTTACCTGAGAAGAAATATCAGTAGTTTTACCGTTCGAATCAGTCCCGGTAGCAGTAAATTGTAAAGAAGTACCTACCGCCATCTGACTTAGCGAACTAGGCTCTATCGCAATCGCAGAAAACAGAGGAGTTACCACTGTTAAAGTAACTGCGGTGCCTGAAACGCCATCTAGTGTAGCCACGATCTCTACGTTCCCGTCGGCATTGCCGGTAACTAAACCGGTCGAGTCCACAGCGGCGAGTTTATTATCGGAACTATCCCAGGTTGCTTGAGAGGTAATGTCCGCTTTTGTGCCGTCGGTATAAGTCCCGGTTGCTGTAAATTGTAGTGTAGAACCAACTGCCAACTGATCTGGATGGTCAGGTGTTATTGCTATGGATAATAATGTTACCACTCGTAAAATTATAATATTGCTGACGACACTGTCAAAGGTTACCGAAATGTAGATATTTCCAGACTTGATGCCGGTAGCTAGACCGGCAGTAGAGAGAGAAACTACTGCATTGTCAGAACTAGCCCACGTGACTTTAGAGGTAATATCCTTGGTGGTGCCGTCAGAATAAGTTGCAGTCGCAGTGAATTGTTGGGTGGATCCTATCGTAAATTGTGTAACTGAACTTGGGGTTAATGTGACGGTGGACAATGTAGGAGTTTTAGAAGAACAACCTATACCAAGCAGTAATAGGGAAACGATTACCACAAAATTGACACAATAACCGATAAATCTCGCGTGGATATTTTTCAAATTAGCTTTCCTCTGTAATCTGTTAATAATAAGACTAGCTCCAAAGGTAAACTATACACCGAATTTTAATTACTTGATATAAATTTTAGCATATAATTATTAAGGAATGTTTAAGATGACTGTAGAGTTATGAGAAGGGGAGGCAGGAAACCAAATCTATTGAACATGGGTATCTCTTAATATATCGCTATATTTTTATCCATCCTGTTTCGCCGCTGGCTCTGGTTGTAAATAAATGCCTATAGTCAATTGGAAATGAACCTACACTTGAGAAAATGAAACCATGGGTAGCCCTTTACTGATATGTAATAAAGTTAAATGTTCTTGGAAAGGAGATATCGGAATGCATTATGTTGGAATGTATTGCCATATCACCACCTTGGATTTCCTGTCGGTTAAAGCCGATAGCGTCGCCATCAGTGTTAACGGCCTCATGGAATTTGTAAAAACGATGCCGTCACTCAGGACAATCGGCCTGGAAAAGGGCGCACCATCGTTTCATCGTGTGCGAATCTGATTGAATTATATAATTAAATCATGGAAGCAGAAAAACCAGATAATCTGCATGATTCACTCGACCTCTCCACATATGGGGAAACTGGACTAGTCGAGATGGGAGAACTGTAATATTATTATCTTTCCACAATTGGCTGTGCTAATATTATGGCGAGACGAAAATGACTACAGAAGAAAAACTTAAAGCTCTGGAACTGGCCATTTCCCAGATTGAAAAACGTTTTGGTAAAGGGGCTATCATGAGACTAGGGGAATCAACTGGTGCGGTCATTGCCGGTGTCATTTCCACTGGTTCCATTTCGCTGGACATTGCTCTTGGTTTAGGGGGTATTCCAAGGGGGCGTATAGCCGAAATCTACGGTTCCGAATCATCGGGTAAGACCACTCTGGCTCTACATATAATTGCTGAAGCACAAAAGCAGGGTGGTGTCGCCGCCTATATTGATGTGGAGCATGCACTAGACCCTGTTTATTCAGGACACCTGGGTGTCAATGTGGATGAGATGCTCATCTCCCAACCTGATACCGGAGAGGAAGCACTCGAGATTTGTGAAGCGCTGGTCCGGAGTGGCGCCGTGGACGTGATTGTGATAGATAGCGTGGCCGCTCTCGTGCCCCGTGCCGAAATTGAAGGGGAGATGGGAGAGAACCAGGTTGCTTTACAGGCTCGTCTGATGTCAAAGGCACTCAGGAAGCTGGCAGCGGCAATTGGGAAATCAGGTTGCGCGGTCATCTTTATCAACCAGCTCAGAGAAAAAGTTGGCATTTTTTTTGGCAACCCGGAAATAACACCCGGGGGCAGAGCCCTCAAGTTCTACGCCTCAATCAGGCTGGACCTGAGGCGTACCGAAACCCTCAAACAAGGTGAGGAAGCCATTGGTATCCGGGTCAGAGCGAAGGTTGTCAAAAATAAAGTTGCGCCGCCTTTCCGGACGGCTGAGTTCGATATTATGTTCGACCACGGCATTAGCCGCGAAGGTGATATGATTGACTTGGGTGTAACGCTGGGACTGATAAAAAAGTCTGGGGCTTTTTTCTCTTGGGGTGATGTCCGTCTCGGTCAGGGAAGGGAAAATGCCAAAACATTCCTTTCCCAAAACGGAGAAATTGCTAAAGAGATTGAGCAACAGGTTAGAGCCTCAGCATTACCTGGTACGATTGTAGCGCCGCCCAAAGACCAGTGAAAATCAAGCCATAATGTCTAACAACTGGGAAATCATTGATGGGCTACGGTACAACATCACCAGCATAAAATTCTAAATTACTTAGGCCAACTCCTAGCGACCATTTGTTGTTGGCAGTTCAAGAATATAAAATTACACTGCGATAAATAGAAAAGGACGAATCGAAACAGCGATGAGTGCTATTGATAATTTTGCTCTTTTGCTTTCGACTACAGAAGTTATGAAGCAAGTGCTCAAAAGCCTGAAGGAGGAACCGGCACACATTCTAGGTGATATTTGCCGAGAATACCAGATAACTGGCCAGTCAATGCCAGACCACCGTCTTCAGCTCACAGGCTATCTGGGGGGAGCCGCGCTTACAGCTCTTCTTTCAGCAAGGATGATAAAGCGGCAGTCCGAGGGGACACTGTCCCTCTACTCTTATGAGCCTACTTCAGAAGGCCTAGAGCAATATGAAAGGCTTAAAGTTGATGGCTTCTATAAAGGCTAGCTAAGCTTTCAGAAGTACCATCAAGGACGCCAGAATCGGTAGGCTGCCAGCTTGCCGGATCACCACAAGCGTCATTTATCCAATAGATTGCCGCAGACACTATGTTTGGATGGTGTCCGATGCAAGATCGCACGGAAAGAGACGCCACTGCTACGCTGGATGCGATAATCATAGTCATTGGTGATTGTTTTCTTAAGGTGCGGAAATCGTGCTTCGAATGGAACTCTAGGTTCGATGGCGAAAATTTGTATGGTTTTTCCCAGTAGGTTATTTACGGAAAAGGCTTAAGAATTGGTCTTCATACTCTTCGAACAGACCCCAGCGATCAAGCTCTACCTTCAACTCGCGCGGGTCAAGCTCGCCCCGTGCCACCAGACGGAAAAGCTCGTCGATTCTTATTCTTGCTTCAGCGGGAACCCCTTTTTTATCTACATCCAGTAAGCCTCTTGCGCCCAGCTGGCTGACGTTGTCCTGAACCGAACGGTTGGTCATTTCAAAGATGAACCTTATGAGAGCCACGTCCCATAGTTCGTCCATCCCCTTGATGATTGCTTTCAAAGGGTCGCCACTCTGGTCGATTTGAGTATTCAATTTCTCGACGACAGCCTGGATACTATCCGAGACGATGTTCAATTCTTTGGGTTCATTTTTATACGCGTAAAGCAGGCCGGGAGCGTTCCTGCCGTATTGCTCGATGAGTTGCTCGAAATAACGGTGGGCGTTGGAGCTAAAACCCTCCAGATTCGTCATGAAATAGGGGGTCACAATCCTCGGACGTTCCGCGATTACTCTACCCTCACGGATAACGGTCTCCTCAGTAGTCTTGATAATTTCGGCATAAATAGGCTCAGTGACCAGGTAATAATAAATATTCGTCGTTCCGAAGGTATGCAGATTTTGTTTCGGAGCCCGCAGAATCTCTGTGTGTGCCACCGCTTCTCTTATTCGAGCATCATCAATTTCCACCAATCATCTCCATATCAGGGAATATCAATCAGGTTGCGCCGGTATTCATTAAGATGTTCCATATATTGAGCCTCGAGTTGCATTATCACCCGGCGCCACTCTTCCTGGAACTGTGGCTGGCTTTCAATGTCGATATTATCCATATTCACCATGGTATTAGAGCCCATTTTCTTTTGTAACGCTTGCTGAAGTTTTGCCGCGAACTGAATCTTCACCTGCTCGTAAGCTTGTTCCTTTTGCTTTTCACCCTGGTCAGTAAAATTGTTGAAAATGTAACGGATTTTGCTGTAAATGTTCTCCACGCCGGCCTTATCTTTTTTCAGCAGTTTGATGCCATCCATAACTTTAAGGTTGGTCTTTTTGATAGCATCATTGCGGGGCAGGTCGATATTCCGTACCATAACCTCCGCAATGCCCTGAGTGACGAATTTGCGTTCGTTTTCTTTATATTTGTTTAACTCAAGTAAGAGGTTCAAGTCTCCTTTGAGATATTTAGTTGCCAGCTGTTCACCTTGGGGTACAAATTTCCATTTCAGACGTTCTTCCGGGGTGGCGTTCTCGATTTTGCTTATCTTTTCCAATGCGATTTCGTAAGCGCTCTTAATATCTGCCATATCAAACCTCCAGGAGGTGAAAGTACTTTCCTTATATATCAAATTATACTATTTTTGGAGTGAGGTATAAAGAATTTACGAATCGTCAATTAATTTGATAGTTTGTGGCCACTGGATTCAATTGTAGATTCTCAAGTATACAATCAACAAAGTCCATTGAGGTCTATCCGAAATGATTTTAATTGCAGACACTATGGAGGGATTGTGCTCGTTCCAAAAAGGTATCATAACTCATATTGCCTGAAGTAAATCACGGGTGTATAATCCTCGTACCACAATGACTTCTTTTAGGTTGGGTTTATTTGATATCCTTCATATCGTCATCGGCCATTATTACCGGGAATAATAAATTGGATCATTCTGCGTCTTTAAAAGAAAGTGAATCCGAAGATTTAAAATACCGTGGGACGATTGAAATTGAAATAAATCCCGCATTTAGCCCAAGCATAGGGCTCCATCGAAAAAGAGTTTTTTAACAGCAGGCGAAAAAGGTTATCCAGTTTTGCTCGAAACACGATAACCGATATCAGAATCAAAGTCGGGACAATGATCGAAATAAAGACGGGAAAATACGACTTTCACCTCCTTTCTATAGATTTAATCTGACTATACCAGAGGTGAATTTCTGTTACGGATTTCTGTGACGGTTAAGCAAAGATAAGTGCCGCACCTCCGATTACATTTGTAGTGGTCCGAGAGATTGCCGATGTTTCTGTTCTATTTCCACAGGAGCGACATTGATAGATGTACTGCCTCATATCTTAACCTCGCCTAGTTGTTCCCACGAAATCGAATGCAGACTGAAAAAGATAATTTATTATTGCCGCATTGTAGCTTTGAATCAATGGTACTTTCGTCTGGTATGAAATCACGCTCCCACCAAGTCTCTTGAATACGACATTCCCAGAGTTAGACTTGATAAAATACAAGCGAGTATATAAGCCTCGGATTACCGGCTTTCCATATTTGATATGTTAAAATATATATAGGCGAATTTATTAAGAGATATATTAACTTCATTCCTTATAGAGTGTGGAATTGTTTTGGAGGGGAGGAATATGCCTACATTGTTTTGTTTGAAATGCGGTTTTGAATTCTTAGAATCAGATCCATCGACAGAGCACCACAATAAAGGCTTCATCTGGCATGGTGCAGTATTATGCAAAGATTGTTTGGCAATATCTGGTATTAATCCGAAGTTAGTAACAACTTTTTCGGTTTATCAACCTAAGGAACACTCAGGCATTATTTGATGAAAGCAGGTTTTTAATATGATAATCGAGTTAGGAAGCTACGTCAGAATATCCGATGATTATCCCATCGATAGAACATTACAGCATCAAACTGGTTATATCCAAGCTTTACCAAACGCCGAGCACCCCGATGAATATCTCATAAAACTCGACGGTGGGGTAGTGTTAAATCCTCATTTAGTGGGAAGAATGCTTCGAATACGTGCTGGCTATTTAGAATCTGGCAACCAAATCAGACACGTCGGATAGTTTAGCTCTTGAGTTATGTTCCAATAGAATCGAGCCGATGCCATCAATATCGATTTTGCGAGAATCTGTCATTGTTATGATTACTCCAAGCTTGGGTTAACCATCAACAAAAGGTTGCAAGGGTTAACCTGGTTAAGAAAAATGTGTGTATACTTTTATTAAACAAGCTGACCTTAAAAACCTAAAAGACTTTGATTTAATTCGCCAATTGGATGAGACACATTAATGCTTACCATAATATTAGCTATAATCAGTGTTATTTTGGTTCTTGTCGGTTTCTAGGTACCATTCTACCATTTATCCCGGGAGTCCCTATCGCATGGTTGGGGCTATTTATATTCGCTATCGGTACTGGTTTTAAAAGAATTTCCCTTATTACAGCCATCGTATTTTTCGTAATAATGCTGCTGACTTTTGCTGTCGATTTCTTTGCACCTATGCTGGGGGCTAAAAAAACAAGGCAAGCATATGGGGAATTGTCGGAGCTTCAGTTGGGACTATCTTAGGTGTTATTACTCTAGCATTATGGGGAATTATCGTAGGACCGTTTGTTGGCGCTATGCTTGGTGAAATACTAAGTGGGAGAGAACGTGGTCAGGCTTTAAAAATTGCCTTTGGTACACTTATTGGTGTAATTGTCGGCAACCTTTTAAAGATAACTGTGGTGCTGATTATGTTGGGATTTCTGCTAGCTTCATGGTTTCGATGACCGTGTGTGGCTATGGTCTATGTCTATTTGACCACTTGATCTGGAAACGATTTGCAGTTCACTTTACCAGTTCATCCTTAGTAACTTTCAAGATCACTTTATCTCCAATTTTATTTATTTTTTCTACTCCAATATTTACCTTCTTAATAATATTTGTCCTTACCACTAGGTAATTGATTGTCCATAAAGGAAAGTTGAAATCTAAATCAACCACTGTCCCTACGGCATTTGCATTTTTGTCCAGAACTCCCTTTCTAATGACATTGCTAATAAGCATATCCGCCTCCTTTTGCTTTTGCTGCTCATTCTCGTTTGTATTGTAGCATAATCAAAAATAGCAAAGTAAGGTAAACTTTCGCGCAAACTTTATGGGAAATTAGACTCAATATTCACTGGGTTTTCTTTAGCCACTTTCTGGACTATCGGCTAAAATATAAAAGCATAGATGCTGGGTGTAAGATTAAGTTAGAGAGTCATCAAAGATTTTGGGGATGTTAAGGAGGGTATCATATGCCAAAGGGCACAATCAGCAAAGTCATCGCAGACCGTGGTTTTGGGTTTATCAAGACAGAAGAAGGGAAAGAGATTTTCTTCCATCGCAACGAGTTGGAAGGGGTGGAATTTTCTAACCTTAAAGCAGGACAGAAAGTGGAGTTTGAGATAGGCCATGATAGAAAACAGCGTTCGCAGGCAGTAAAGGTGAGAATTAGTGATAATCAGGAAGTGGAACCACCTCCCCCGCCTTTGTCTTAACTTTATTCCGTGTAGGCAGAATGTCCGCAGCATAACCTTAAAAATGGAGAGTGAATACATTGATTCTTGGTGACATTGTATTTTGGCTTACAACGTTTTTGGTCTTGATTATCTCAATAGTTATTTTGGTTAAGAGAATTTGGCTTCCGTATTCAAAATTTCTGGTGCTACTAATTTCATTTTATATGTTTATTAATTTTCTTCTACTTTTTAGTATGCCAGACTGGATTAAAAACATTGGATGTGGAATTGCATTTTTGGTCTTTCCGATACTCGATGGTATCACGACAGACATCGCACTCACGAAATATGATGCAAAAGAAGCAAATCCGATCATGGCATGGGTCATTAAGATGTTAGGTATAAGGGTCGCCATGTTCATCCCGTTCACATTCTACCTCATTTTTGTGTTACTTTTTTGGGAAAAAACGGATAGCAGTATCTTATTTGGCCTTACGATTGGATATATCGTCGTGATATTAAATAATGTGATAGTTATTCATCGTAACGGGAAGAAACTGGAGATGGCAAAAAATAGTGAAACCAACATCACCTAATGACTCGGTTTGGGAAATGTTGAACCCGAAGATCACAAAAGTGTTCGTAAATTGGTAGAGATGTATTTACGATACACAGTTATTTTTCATTGAGCAACCACCCCACTGTCACCTTCAACGCCTTGGCTATTTGAGTATTTCATAATCATAGATACGATAAAAAACTACATACCTAAAAACAATAATGGGCACCCATTACTGAGTGTCTGCTAAAGATTCCTAAATAAGGAATAATGTAACGTGTTAGCCAATTGTTTCCGTCTGTTTGCCGGGTATCAGACCAAAACAGGATACAGTGATGGTAGCGTTACCTTTAGTAGAATCTTTATAGTAGAAGTTGACCGAATTCGTTGCGCCATTGACAGTGACAGATGTGATTACCAGTAACCCATCGCTATTGGCGCAAAATATTCCGCCGGATGATGATGCCAGGGTAATTACGGTGCCACTGGTGACGTTAACCGGGTTGCCGTCAGCATCCTGGATCTGGATAGTGATCATTTCAGACATAGATCCAGCTTTGATGATCTGAGGATTAGATGTGAACACAATCTTAGCAGGAGCCGGTTTGGGCTTTTTCCCCTTTTCCCTTGAAAAAAGTGTAATAAGTACAATTAATAGAATTACGGCCACTCCAATCGCAATCCAAATCCAAGCTGACATATTTAACCTCCCAAATATTTTTTAATGCTTGTTCCAGTAGAGAAGCTCATTTCAGTTTATGTGCGCTCTTTCTTGATCGTATTAAGCGTCTTGTCCTTTCTGGCTTTTCTCCCACCCTCGTTACGAATTGTGCCTTTGGGTAGTCCGTGCTTTTCCTCAATCTTCCCAACGGTTATGTCTTTCCTATCTTTCCTTACCATTTCTTCAGATAACCTCCACTCAGAATATTTGAAACGAAAATCTTATACGATGATAGCGAGATTCTATCCCTAGTTGTCATAAGTGTCAACTCTTCCTTGACTTGACGTTACCCTATAACAGTACCACCTTAATTCGAATCCAGCATTTATTTGGAATACTACTTAGGCATCAATTTAACTCTAAGGTGGACTTGACCGATGACCTTTCTGTGGGGATTGAATACGTCTTTCACCTTTCTTTAAGAAATGAATGAAAACGATATGGCCGCATTTGTGACAGTTTTCTCTATAACCTGGCATCCCTTCCAAAGGGTCGGGGATTGCTTCAGCGTCTTTGTACAGCTCTGGCATTCTTGCCCACCAGCTACCTTGGCACCCATCCCACGGACATTTGACTTCTATCGTACCTGAACTTAAAGTAGACATTTTATCTCCTATTTGACCGTATGTTTGAAGATTTCCTGGTCTTGGAAGGGATTTATCCGTTGCTTTAGCATACTCCTCTGTTATCCTGCGATTCAATGAACTGTGTGGTCTGACTTCAGCTAATCCGCAACCAGTTCTCGATGACTTCCAAACACAATTAATCGAGAGTGAATACAAATGTGCTTAATACAAAAATAGCATTCTAAAATTTTAAACAATATAATTTACTTATTTGTATTTAAAATACACAAATTTTGAATTGTAGCGCTTGTAGGGCTAATGGAATTTTGAAAAGCTACTAAATATTGAAAGGTTTAAATATTGACTAAGATTAGTCATCTTTATCTTAGTGGTGTTTGTTCAGAAGGTGTGGTAAAATCCCTTTACACCGGACAACAGGATACTACCTGAAGTTAGCCTCGCATTATCCGAGTAATGCTTAACTCCTCACAAAACTCACATTACATTAAGTGTAATTAGGAGGTATTTATGGCAATTGTACGTTGTAATGACCACCCGGTTAACCTTTCCCTGGCAAAACATATATATACAAAAAAAGGTAAGCCCATTGGCTATCCTCATACTTCAGCAATATGTGGAAAAACTGGATGCACATCTCCTGGTTTAGTCTGGCTTACTAAAGAGGAGTTGTTGGAATTCAATAACGGCCACCGAATATTTGATGTACATACCCAAACAGTCCAGATTAAAATTGAAGACCAATTAATGTCAATACAATCTTAACAACCAATCGGAGCAAATAAATCCAAGGACACATGCAAGAACACAATCTTACACAACTATTAGTTGGTTGTCAACCTCACTTTTCTTCACTTTACTTAACCAGAACGATGTTAACTTTGGTGATTACCTGCAAACCTCTTCAGATATAATTTACGACGTCGCTCTCTTGATAACTTTTGCCGTTCTCTATTTCTATGGGCTTCACAATCGGTGCAATATTCAGGTGGCCTTCCTGGCTTACCTTCTGGGTTTGGATTAAAAGTCTTACCACACCTCTTACATATTAGTGTGTTCTTTCCCTGATCTCCCTTATCGGACTGATGATCTCGTGATAGTTCATACTCTAAAATGCCTCTTACAGTTTCCAAGTCTTGTCGCACGTAGAAACCACATCTGCCGATAAGGCCACACTTAGTCATCGATCGTATATCATAGCCGGTTACTTTCCGGTATGCTCCGGGAACTTTTATGTTGAATCGTTCTGCGAATGTTTCGGGATTCGTTATATACATTGGTCACTCCCGAACTCTTGATTTAACAAAATCGGGGAGTGACCCGGTAATACTTCGACATCGTTGCGGTTGAAGAGTTTGGTAAACCGTTCAACCCATGAATCTATGCCAATGATGGCAATGCCAGAAGGTAAAATTGTATGTATTGGTGGAGACGGGGGAGGGATGAAATCACATCTTCAATATTTTCTGCAGGGCTCTATCCGGTAAGTGTTTAGTAACTCTGATGACGCTAGGTTTTCCGAAAGACGAAAAACGGTCTAAAATTCGTAAATCTCTGGATGAGATAGTATGCTTGGAAACATTCCGGGAGTAAATTCTCTAAGTAAAAAAACGTTTTGTATTCGCCGTTATGATAGTTTTATACCAATTAGTAATTACCGCCTGAGTTAATCTTTGGCCCTTTTCCCTTCACGCGCTTTCAATGCCACCAGCCGGTGATCAAGGTTCTCTGGACCGCCACAATCCGGAATGTAACACGTAACATCACTAAATTGACAATCCTTCTTACAGCTAGGGCAAGTCGGTGGTGGTAACTCAGCTTGTACAACATATTGGCATTCGGAACATAGCCACCAGTTCATCGTTACTCCTTATAACTGTCAGCTTCTACGTTTACCATGGTAGCTTTAAGGTAGGCTTTATCCGGGATTTCCCCAATAAAATCTAAATGAGCCGACCACGAACATTTTAGTCCTGGAAACCGATGATATACCCCTCCCATCTGATTGTCAAAGACTTAATTATTCAGTCGATTAAAGTGCTTTCAATCAACCGGATGCCCTAATTTTTGGCTTAGAGAAAAGGATATTGTTTAAATTTTATATTAATGAAATTAAAACTGTTCAGCATTAAGTTGGAGTTAAAACCGCCACCGAAGTTTTGTCTAATTGTTTTACAAGCGCTGTAGTTAACTTCACAGCATTGTCGTAGTCTGTGCGCGCAATAATAGAGTTGTGGCTATGTGCATAACGACAAGGTATTCCTATTACAACCGACGGCACGCCTATACCATGGACGTGGATTGTTGAACCGTCATAACCCCCGAATTCCATCGAATAGACCTGGAGTGGTATCTTAAATTTTGCCGCAGTCTCTATTGCCATATCACGAAGTTTGAGATTAGGTATCATGCGGGGATCGTAATTTATAAGTGCTGGACCAGCACCGATTTTTCCTCCGGTTTCATCAGGATTCCCTCCAGGTACATCTGTCGTGGTGCTAACATCTAATATTATGGCAACATCAGGATTAACAGCTTCAACACTGGTCGTAGCGCCGCGTACTCCCACCTCCTCCTGTACCGTAGCAACACCGTAAAGCGTGTTAGGATGATCTTTCTTGAGATTCTGTATCACTGCGACTAGTGCCGCGCAGCCAATGCGATCATCGAATGCTTTTGTCATGTAAGTTTTTCCGGGAACATTAAGGATAGTGAAGTCACTGACTGGAATAATGGGGTCACCAATACGTACTCCAGTAGCTTCAACGTCTTTTCTTGAAGAACCACCAATATCGATGTAAATATCTTTGCGCTCGATTGGTTTTTTACGTTCTTCGTCAGTCATTATATCTCGCGATGGACCGCAAATCACGCCGATTACATTTCCCCTAGTAGTTTGGATATTTACTCTGTGTGCTATCATAATTTGGTTAGTCCAGCCACCAAGTGAATTAAACTTGATGAAACCACTTTCGGTAATCGATTTGACCATAAAACCTATTTGATCCATATGGGCTGCAATCATGACGCTGGGTTCATTAGTTGTGCCGTGCACCCGGCAAATTAAGCTCCCGAGGCGGTCGATAGAAATATCTCCTAATAGCGATACATGCTTCTTGAGGACTTTCCGGATATCAGCTTCATATCCAGAAACGCCAGAAGCTTGTGTCAACTCACGGAGGAATAGCTCAGTCTTATCCATATATCCACCTCACACGCTCTTTACTGATAACTGGAGTAAACTCTATACAATAGAAAAGTATATGTCAAGAAAGAACAGCCTCTCTTTGGTAACAGTTACTTTTGACACAACGCGCGTTGTTTTGGTTATTCGAGTTCATCTATAGGAGTGCACGTGTTATTAAAAAAGCACTTATTGAAAAGACTCTGGCTGATAAGGTTAGTTCAGAGTCCCTCCCTCCATCTGAAACGCGGCTTGGGTGAATTCAAGATGGTAGCAGTTGTCTCGTGTAATCATCGGCATCACTATTAAATGGTACATAGCTTCAAGTTTGGTCAGTGACACGTATAAAGAGTATTTCACACTCGTTCCTGTGAAAAACTAACGTAATTAAATGATGGAGGGAGAATCCTTCGCTCCATGTGTGCGTTGGTAACCGCAATTAACTTGATAACCGCCGTATTCCTTGGGTTTGCACACCGGCATTACCAAGAACTGACTTGACAGTCTCGTATTGCTCCCAATGAAAACGCAGCGCAACGGTACTGCCGCTGGGCGCGTCAATCGGTGCAGCGATTCGGGTGATAGTGCACCCTTCGTTGATAAGCAGTTTCTCCGCCTCAGCTAACATAGCAATATTTTGGAAGAGAATAACCCCATGATTACTTCTTGAAGGTCTATCCGTAGGTAAATCAAATTCAGTATTTGATGCCGCATGTAGCCTTGAAGATGGGGTAGTTTTAGCAGGCCCATTCTTGCTCGTTGGAGGCCAGATAAAAGGCTGTTTGGGAGCGACGGGCGGCTCATAATTCGGTATGACCTTGTCTTGTACCTTCGGCCAAACAAAGGGGTCCTGTTGAGCTGGTGGCGTCGATTCAGAAGTGGATGGGGTCTTCACGACGTCGCTGCCATCGTTTTTCTTCTCAGCTTCCTGTTTATCCTTGAGTTCCTGAAGGTTGATCTCTGTTATTGGCTGACAAGAAATCACCTGGGAGTTCACTATTTCTACTCTAAAATTAGCCCTGCACTTCCAGCAATGGTATGGACCTTTGTAATTTCCATCCCCCACGGAGAACTGTCCCAAAGACTGGCAACTAGGGCATGTTATTTTCGCAATCACCTTCTATCCTTCATCCTTTGAATTTCTGTTATCCGGAAACTCTAGCCTCGATTCATAAAGGCAACAAGCATAAATCATCAAGTAATTTGTTCTAAGTCTGTTTTTATGTCCATAAACTTCTCACCGATTTTACCAAATTGATATCATCACAGCTGACCCCAGCTTGGTCATAGAGGTTCTTATTTCTTTCCAGGATATCATTCGCTTAGAAAATTTTCTGAATTATCTCATTTGTATTTACGTTACGGTAACTTTCTGAGCCAATAGGTTTAAGCAGATCCCCGCTTGTAGTCTTCCATCTTGTTATACCTTCAGTTTTACTGACCGTACCTATGCTGCTTAGAATCGACTCATATTCCTGAAATTCAATAACCGAATAAATTACTCCATTGTCGGACTGAGCTTTGAAACGGGTTATTTCCTTGGTACTTTTCATTTCTCTTAGTTCACCCTATCTTAATTGTACCATTGGTAGAATATAAAGCAACAGAGAAGTGACGGTAGTTTATTCTCTGTTTGGGTAAAACGGCCCGCCCCCTGTAACGATACCACGTGTTACCTCGTAATGCTGGTTATAATAGCTTCCAATGCCGGAGGTCGGTAATTCTTGGAGCTGTGTGGTCGGATTTTATTATATTCTCTTTGCCACGAATTCATCAACCAGAAAGTGTGTGTATAGGGAGCCTTGCCCCAAACATTTTAGTTTTTATTTAGTAGCGATTATTTCGTTTGTCCATTATTGAACTTATAATAGGAATTATATTTGGTAAAATAACCTAAGAAACGGGACAATATCACTCAACATTAAGCCTGCACCAAAACGGTTTTGCATTTTTGGAGTATCGTCCAAATCTAAAAAAGGCTTATTTATCCCAGATCTAAATGGTCCCATTATTGAGAAGCTCATCTCACTGGAGTATGCTTGTACTTAAAGAAATTAGGAGGACAAATGTTCGAGGTAATATTTCTCTCCAAGCAAGGAAGTACCCGAAAAGTTGCCCAAACAATTGCGAAAGAACTTGGCGTAGATGCCAAGGATATTAAAACAGTTGGAGATATATCCAAAGACGCCTTTGTTTTTCTTGGCACCGGAAATTACGGGAAACCTGCAAAACCAATTTTGCAATTCATCGAAAAGAATAGTCATCAACTAAAAAATATTGCACTATTCGGTACTTCGGCAAGTGGCGTTGGGAGCGAAGTGATCAGTGTCGAAAAAATATTAAAGAAGAAAAATATTTCTGTTGTTGGTAGATTCTACTGCAAAGGTAAATTTCTATTTTTCAGAAGACATAATCCGACAAACGAGGAATTGGAACAGGCAAAGGCTTTTGCAAGCAAAACTGCCGATATTATGTCCTGATATCGCATCACCAATACCGACTTAAAGATACTTGAGAAACTGGGGGTAGAACGTACTAAAACTCGTGTAAACAAAACGACCTTTAATGAGCTAAAGGAACAAGCCAAAATATGGCCTTAGAATAATTGCTCAATATGAAATAACTTCAACCGTAGGCGAATTTAGCCATCCTTCAAGGACTATTCTCCATATCTCCAGCCTGGTGAATAAAACGATGAAATGTTTCTGTCTTGTAAATTCACTTGTGGTACCCCTCATTGCTGATATATTTCGGAGCATCGAAAAGGTTGAGACGGGAGTAGATCATCGAATCACCGAGTTATTTGCCAAACACATGGCTTTCTATATTTTTTTATTTGGAGTCCCCTATCTTTTCGAATAATACTTTTTGTCTATGATTTTACGAAACATTTCCGAAACATAAACTTAACATTGTTGTAATCCAACAGAAATTTGCCAGAAACAATTACTCCTTAGACTAACAATATGGATAACTATTTGCTGGTGTTGGTTTAAGGAGGATTAATGGAAAAGAAACAAATCAATGGGAAAGCTGCCAGAGTTCAACCATCCGGCGGCATTAAAAGAACTCTAAATCTTACATCCCTCACAGTTAATGCCATGGCACTCATCGCCCCGGGAGCTTTTCTCTGGACCACATTCCAGTTACAAGCTGCCCAAATGAATGGAGCCTTGTCCACGGCCGGTGAGATGTGGACAGGATTGGTCGCTGCGCTCGTCTTGGCTTTTCTCACCGCTATTTCTTATGCTGAACTTTCAGACATTTATCCCAGAGCAGGCAGCGGTTCATCTTACTATTTCGCTGAGGCAGCTCTCTTGGAAAAAGAAAAAGTTCATCACCGAAAGTGGGCACGCATTGCCAAATTCGGTATTGGTTGGATCTCTCACCTTTATTATTGGATATATCCTGGCATAATGGTGGCTTTTTCGGCGACTTTGATTGTATACATTTTCGGTTTGTTCGGTATTGGTCTAGCAATTTGGGGAAAAATTATTGCCGCTACCATCTTCGCGTTTATTAATGGATATATTGCATTCCGGGGTGTTACCGGTTCCACCATTACCTCTATCGCTATTAATGCTATTCAATTGGTTTCCCTGTTGGCATTTTCAGTACTGGCAATAATTTACCGGATTGCTCACCCGGGGTTAGTATACGCTGCAACTGTGCCAGCCATCCTGTTACCGCATAATTTTACTAATGTCATATTCCAATCAACCATTGCCATACTTTTGTTAGTTGGGTTCGAGTCGGTGACCGCTTTTGGTTCGGAAGCAATCAATCCTAAAAAGGATATTCGTAAGGCCATACTGTTGTCATTGATTATACAAGGTGTGTTCGCTTATCTCTTTGAATACTTTGCCGCTAACTACTTTGTGAGTACGCAACTGTCTTCAACAATTACCAATGGAACGACTTTGGCCGGTTATGCTGCAGCCGGTGCTTCCGGCGCACCCATCGGTGATATGATAAAACTCATCGGTGATAAAATGCTCGGCGGGATTGGACTCCCCTTAGTACTGATAATGGCCTTCACTGTTGTTCTGGCTCTTATCGGTACAACACTGGCTTGTTTGAACACCGGTGTTCGCATCACATACGCTATGAGCAAAGATAAAGAGTTACCGTCGATATTTGGTTTATTGCATGGACGCTTTGCCACACCGCAGTGGGGTATCTGGGTTTTGGTAGGTGTATCGGCAGCCTTTGGTGCCTATGGTGTGATTAATGTCGATAATCTCACGCAAATTACATTAGCATCCAATACCGGCACGTTTTTGGTTTACGGTTTGACCAATCTCATCTGCCTCGTCGCTTTTTGGAGCCGACCTGGCGCTAAATTCATGAAACATAAGGTGATCCCGGTACTCGGATTTTTAGCAAACCTCATGATGCTTACAGGTGTGGTCGTGCTAAGCTTTAAAGCCGGTGGTAGTACCTCAAGGGATACCATCTTAGCTTTAGGAATGGTTTTGGTCTGGATAGCGGTCGGCATCATCTGGTTTGTTGTGAATACTCGTAAACAAGGACATGAAATCCTTGTCCGCCATCAGAATAAACTCGCACACGAGGATTTGGTTGAATTACCTTAATAAACGGTAATAGCAAAGATGAATAAAACCGCCCAAATGATTCCCGTTTACAGTTCCCCTACCGAGTCAGCTGACTCGGTAGGGGCTTCTATTGTCTGGAGAGCGGTTACCCACAGAGGCTTAGTGAGATTGCATAATGAAGATGCATTTTATGCTGGATCTAAGGCGAATTGCAACCTTTTTGCCATTGCCGATGGACTAGGAGGACATCGGGGAGGGGCCGTGGCCAGTAGGGTTGCTATTGATGCTATTAGGAGTGAATTTGAAAAATGGAATGGGAAAGGTATGTCGCGGTTGGTGAGCGAGGCAATCATAAGCGCCAACCAGGAGGTATTTAACGAAGCACAATGGTACCCTGGTCTTTCGAAAATGCAAACCACGGCGACCTTGGCCGCTTTCGAAGGGAATTCGTTACTCATCGCGCACGTGGGAGATTGTCGTTTTTACAGGTTGAGAGAGGGGAGACTAACTTTGCTGACCCGCGACCATACCGTGGCATCGGACTTTCTACGATTACGTTTAATTTCTCCCTCTGGCATCGCTGAACACCCGGGGAGGCACCAGTTAACCAGGTCAGTCGGGTCCAGTCTTTTCGTCCGCACTGATATTATTAAGGGAAAAATAAATTCTAGAGATTCTTATCTTCTTTGCAGCGACGGCGTCTGGTCAAATCTTAGCAGTGATGATATCAAGGATGCGCTCTTAAAAAATGAAATTGATAAATCCATGGAACGGCTGATTGAAATACCGCTAGATTCTGGCGCACTCGACAATATTACCGCCATAGTTATTCGTATTAAATGATAAATCAGATTTGATAAATAGATTCGCTGGGCATATAATAATTATTCGCTGAATCAATATCACAAAATTAGTAAACAACGGCCTTAACATCAGGGATTTTTACAATGTTTGAAAATGGTACCATCGTTTGTGGTTACGAAATAGTAGAGTCAATCGGTTTCGGAGGACTCAGTCATACCTACAAAGGTCGGGGTTCAGATGGATCTTTTGTCACTTTGAAATTTCCCGTTCCTGCGCTGGTTGGCGACCTGGCTACTTACGAACGGTTCCTACGTGAATTTAAAATAGGGCAAACCTTAGTTAATGCTGCGGTTCCTAAAGCTCTCTCAATTATTGAAAACCGGGAAGGTCCATGTCTGGTTCTAGAGTATGTCGAAGGAAAATCTTTACGCAGTATACTTCAAGCCCGGGCGCCACTTCCATTGGAAGAATCGCTGAATATTACTAGTCAAATAGCCGGTGTTCTTTTTTACCTCCACAATAACGGTGTTTACCACCGAGACTTGAAGCCAGAAAATGTACTACTAGACTCCCATGGCCAAGTACATATCGTTGATTTCGGCAACGCGTTATTGCAAGGTGCCAGGCGGGTCACATGGAGGAATTTATCAGATATTACGGGGACTCCAGATTATATGTCTCCGGAACAAATTCAGGGAAAACGCGGCGATGCACGCTCTGACCTATACGCCATAGGTATAATGTTTTATGAAATGTTAACAGGTAATGTCCCATTTCAAGGTGATAATGCGCTCTCTATAATACACCAGCAACTAACAGTAACACCAAAGCTTCCCCGTCAGGTTAACCCCGCCATACCCCCGAGTATTAACGATATTATTATGAAGTTAATACGGAAAAATCCCAAGGAGCGCTACCAGTCTGCAGAATCATTTTTTAAAGACTTGAAAAATTATAAAACACCAAATTTCGTAAAGTTTCCTCGCGGTAAGGAAAAAGTCAGTGGGTTGGTTACTAATTGTCAGATATTGATAACAGGTGTTATTATTGCAGTCGGTTTCCTAGCAATAGTAGCATTGATGCTTTTGATTGTAAATTTACTGCGCTGAAATCAAAACCATAGGGGTAAATCGGCGTTAAGCGAGAGTTAAAATGTTTTTTCATTTTAGGAGTGTTGTACGAATCTAAAAATAAGGCCAATTTATACCTTATCTAAATGATCTCCTTTTGGCACATTTATTAATCCCCATATCTAAATACTTATCATACTGATATTCGGGATTCTCCTGCTAGAGTCCATAACTAATTTGGATCAAATACCGGTCAATCTATATTCTATACAATCCTATCCTATCGGTAATAGAGATTGTTGACATCCGGACGGGAGGATAATATCATCGGGGTGAAGGTAAAAGAGCGCGAGATTATTTTTCCAGTTGATACAATTGTTCACGGTACAATATTTATTTGGAGTTGATTACGGTGGAAGATAAAACCAAAGTTAAACAGGTACTGGCCATTTTGGGTAGTCCGCGGAGAAAAGGTAACAGCGCTACATTAGCAGAACGGATTTTGGAAGGGGCAAAATCCGCTGGCGCAGAGGTTGAGACAGTGTTTCTTCATGACCTGAAGATAAGTCCTTGTCGGGCTTGTGATACCTGCCAGAAGCCACATAGCAAAGGGTGTGCAATTAACGATGACATGCAGAAAATTTACCCGATGTTGATAAAAGCGGATGCCTGGGTTATTGCTAGCCCAGTTTATTGGTTTACAATGTCCGCTCAAACAAAGATTTTTATGGATCGTTCTTATGCCTTATCCGCTTATGCCAAGGATCCTTTCGTCGGCAAACGGATTGCCATAGCGATGAGTTACGGAGATGTCGACCCAGTGAAATCTGGGTGTATCAACGCTTTACGCACGTTTCAAGATGCTTATCGGTACACGGGATCGAAGATTATTGACATGGTTTATGGCAGTGCCAATAAGGCGGGTGAGATCAAACACGATAAGATGCTGATGCAGGAGGCCGAAGAGCTGGGTAAACGGTTGGTGAGTAAATAATTGGATAAGTTGTATTCAAGACAAATTCTGCCTTAGCTGGGATAATTATGATTGTACGTAGACCACCTAAAGATAATCCAATTTTATTTGATAGTTTTTAATACCAGCTTTACCCAACCGCGGTTATATTTTATCTTTATTTTCACGCAATTTGACCCACCATTTATAAGTAGACGGGTATTATTTCTATACTCTTCATGTTTTATTGCGTGTTAGAATAAACTACGCAAACCGCTCAGTGGTGGAATAACTAATGGCACAACGGATTATAATGCATATCGACCTTGATGCCTTTTTTGTTTCGGTGGAACAGGTAGATCATCCCGAATTGAAAGGTAAACCGGTAGTGGTTGGCGGCAATCCTGATCGGCGGGGTGTGGTGGCTACGGCTAGTTATGAAGCACGCGCCTTCGGCTTGCATTCCGCGATGCCACTTTCTACTGCTAAGCGCCTTTGTCCCCAGGCTATCTTCATCAAGGGCAATTATCAACGCTATAGTGAAGTTTCTAAGAAGTTCATGGCAATCCTGGCTGATTTCTCACCCTTCTTAGAAACGGGAGGGCTGGATGAAGCTTACTTGGACGTCACCGGTTTTGAGTCATTACATGGTTCGATCCACCGGATGGCTATCAAAATCAAACAGCGTGTCAAAAATGAACTTGGTATAGTTGCCTCTATCGGCATTGCTTCCTGTAAAGTGGTGGCCAAGGTTGCTTCCGATGAGTCCAAGCCCGATGGATTGATTGAAGTTCCCCCGGGTGGAGAAGCTGCCTTTCTGGCGCCGCTTGCCATCCGCAAATTACCTGGTGTTGGGAAGAAGACAGAAGAGGTTTTAATAGCTCTGGGCGTTAGAACCCTTGGGCAACTAGCCCGAATGCCTCTACCGGCTTTAAAAAGCCGTTTTGGCGTGTTCGGTGAGTGGTTGTACCGTCACGCCAACGGCGTTGATAACAGTCCGGTAACACCACCGGCAGAAGCCAAGTCAATTAGCCGGGAAACGACCTTTGCACAAGACACCAGAGACAAAGTCTTTCTATCCGGGATGCTGCGTGGCATGGCGGAGAGAGTCGGAGCCGATTTGAGGAAACAAGGTAAGCAGGCGAAATGCGTTTCTATCAAGGTTAGGTTCAACGATTTTACAACCATCACCCGGCAATGCACTCTTACCCAGATGACCGATATAAACCAGACCATCTTTCAAGCGGGGAACGAACTATTACAGAAGGCGCTAACAGCAGAAAGGCAAGCCGTCCGGTTGATTGGTATCGGTGTTTCAAACTTGAGCGAACCGGGCAAGCAATTATCATTGGCGAATAGCACCGATCAGAGGCTAGAAAAGTTAAATCGCGTGGTTGACCGCATCCGCGATAAATATGGATTCACTTCGATACAAACGGGAAGTACATTAAGATTCGGGGATCATCCCTGAAATTTTTTTAAGGTCAGGACCCAATTTTTTACCTTATCAAGGGGTGCGATTGCATGTTTGGACTGCAGGTTTGTTTTATCGGTAGATTTTACCCAGCCGATAGTTGTTCAATCACTGACTTTTTATTCCCGTAACTGCATAATATGGTACATATTGGCGATAAAAGCGAGTTTCGAAGCCTTTCTCTCCTGCCTACTATCCTTTATTTACTGAGACTGTGCGGATACTTTTGGATACTTTAGCTTCATTATTTGGTAACTAACTATGGTTATCGTCATAAAAACATACCTTAAGTGGTATAAAAATAGCCCTTATCTGGTCAATAGCTGGCTCATAAGGAATGGTTACCTGCTTTGAATGGTCAATAGCTGGCAGATAAGTGCTCAAAATAACTCATAAAAAAAATTTGCTGTATTAAGGATCTTGTTTTCAGGACAGTTACTATTTCACTGATGGCGGTCACTTCGATATATTTACCATCAGGACGGCCCTGCAGCCGGTCAATGATTTTCAGGAAATCCAGCTTGGGAGTCCGGCCGTAAGGAATCATTTCATCTTTAGACAATCCCAAAATATCCCGCCACTGTTCGGTAGACGGCAACTTTTCTTCTGCCAGTTCCGCAATTTGCCAGTCTTTCAGTTTCGTTGCATCGTAAGGCACAGTATTACCTCCAATTTGTTTTTATTATAATATTCTAAAAATGAATCTTATCTAAGCTAAAACTCCGCCGTCTACGACTAAAGTATGTCCGGTAACATACCCTGCTCCTTCAGAAGCTAGGAAAACCGCGACTTGGCCTATTTCTTCCGGTTCAGCCATTCGGCCTAAAGGTATACTATTCTGAATATATTTGTTGACATCCGTGTTGATAGTTTCGGCAGAGGATTGTATACCTCTTTCTGCAAGAAATTGTACGACCATCGTAATCATTTCAAGCCCTAAGGAAGCTGGGTCAAAAATGTACCTCATCATGTCTGTTTTTACAGCACCGGGAGCGATCGCGTTAACTCTGATATTAAATTTACCTAGATCCCAGGCTAAGCCGCGCGTGAGCATTATTATGCCGGCTTTAGACACACCGTAAGCACTGCTTGCCCGTCGGAGATCAGGTATTTTTATACCTTCTACTGAAGAAATATTGATAATACTCCCGGAACGTCTCTCCATCATATTCGGTATTACCGCTTTACTACACAATAAACAACCATTAAGATTCACAGAAAGCAGGTGGTTCCAGTCCTTTTCACTCACCAAGGGCGCGGCACTATCGGGCGAGGCAATGCCAGCGTTATTGACGAGAATATCGATTTTACCAAAATTGGTGATTATATTCTGTACCGTTCTATTAACCTGACTTTCGTTGGATACGTCCATAACGTACCCTGCTGACTTTCTTCCGAGGTTTGTTATTTCGAGTGTGGTGTCTTCAAGATCCCGGTTTTCTGAGACGTAGTCAGACACGACGACATCAGCTCCGGCTTTAGCTAAAGCGATAGCTATGCCCTTTCCCATACCTTTCCGGCTGCCTGTCACTAAGGCAACCTTCTCTTTCAGAGAGAAGTAATTCACTATCTCAGACATGTTATTACCTCTACTAGTTATTCGATTTTTCGTACTTTGCTGGCAAACAAGTCAAGGCTTAGCTCGGCCATCATCGATGGCTGATATTGTTTTACCGGCAAATTTTTTAATCGGTTTATAATATTAAACGAAATAGGAGCCTGCTCGAAGGTCATATGATTTAGACTGATCTTCCCTTCACCAGTCCAAGCCTTACTGACATAAGCTTGACTAGGGAAAACCGTGGCATAATTAATCTCAGAGCCTTGCCACCCTAACTTAGATAAGTATCTCAGTAACATCCAGTTGGCGTTCTTGGATGCTTCTGAGATTTGTTGGCACATTTCGTCGCTTACTGGTTGCAGGTTTTTTACTTCGCCAACAAAAAGTTTGTTACCATATTCGGAACAGGAGAAACGCCATGATCCCCTATGGAACGTAGGGTCTGGGATTTGCCCGTAGAGTTTGGGGGCTCCGGCCAATTCACGCCCGATGATAATAGGATAGGTATCAGTTTCCCACAACACGGCCGAATAAGTGCCTTCAAGGTAGTCCTTTTTGCCCTTGAAGACCGCTGTAAAATCTACTGCGATCAAATTATAACCGCGCCCGGCCAGGAAATCACAGCCGTTGCAAACCTGTAACGTATAGCTGACCGCGGGCACATCGGCCGGCTCGAAAGGTTTGGGAAGTAATTTAGCCAGTTTATCTTTATCGGTAACATAAGCTACCGACATCTGGGTAATATGAGTGTAATGTCCAGTCGCCATTGATTGCCACGGCCCGAAATTGGCAGGCATAAGGTATCCTTTTTTTTGATTGATCGTGTAACCCAAAAATCCGCTCCTTTATTTATATTCATCCGCTGACTACGTATTATCCACTGATTCATGAATAATCTGATATTAAGGCAAATTATGTGGGTGATAATTCTTCGCCGTATCTATCATCGCTTTAAAGTTTTCGAATTTACAATCGGCAGCTACCGTACACCCGGAGCTTAAAATTAAACCCGTTTCTTTGCCAACAACATTGATTAGTTTCTGGCAATAAGTTTCCATTTCCTGAGGTGTGCCAACTGCCTGTAAACCCGCTGACACATCACCGGCAATACACATATGGTGCCCGAGAATTTCCTTAGCCTTAAAAATATCGGTTTTACTATCTAGTTCGCAAATACACATTTTTGCCGGAAGGTCGAGTAAATAAGGTAAATTGAGCGTCCAGTCCTGATCAAAATGTAATTGGGTGATGAAGCCTTCTTTTGCGAATGCTTGAACCATTTTTTTAATGTAGGGCATTTCAAAACGTTCGAAGACTTTTAACGGAAAGTAAAAACCACCGCCTCGCTCCAACACGAGCATAACGCCGGGAACACCAGTAAGGTGAGCAACTTCTATAGTGTTTATAATCAAGTCATCAACCATGGCATCCATGACAGCCTGGACTTTGTCGGGCATGCGATGAATATCGAGAGCGAAGGTAGTCATGGATCTGGAAGTAGAAAGGGTCATTAATGGGGATGAGACAATTGCACCTATAAGTGAAGGAGTGCCTCTGGTTTCCCAGGTCGCTACCTCACGGCGCCACTGTGTCAGCTGCCTTTCTGCCCAGGCGATGGATTTTTCCAGAGGTACCGGACTAGCACGACGCAATTTCTCCGCCCAACCCCACCAACCCAAGTTGATAATATCGTCATAATCCTGTACCGACATTGACGTGTCTTCGATGTATTGGGGAGGGGAATCTGGAGGTAGTTCAACCCCTGGATACTTCATCTTTCCCGTTCTACCGGCTACTGGATGTTTGGGGTTCGGTGAAGTGCTATAACCCGGCAGTAAAAACCCGTCCCACCCTCCTATTTCATCAAAAAGGTCGACCATTGATTGCCAACCTTTTCCTTTGTAATCTGCAAAAGCTTGGGCTAAAGTCATGCCAGCATGTTTTGCCGGAAACATGACGTCCAGCAACGGAGCCACCGGCACTCGGTCATATGGCTGTAATTTTACAGCCGCCCACATTCGTTCTTTTCTGGTCATGGTTTCTTTTATCATTTTCGCTCCCTAAATGTGTGGATTATAATTTATCGCCGTGTCAATCATAGCTTTGAGGTTGTCGAATTTGGCATCTACAGGTGTACCGCAGGCTACCCCAAGGATGAAACCTCCACCCTTACCCACCACGTCGATCAACTTTTTACAATATGCGGTAGTCTCTGCTACAGTTCCTAGAGATAATAATCCCGGTGGGACATCGCCCATGATGCAAATATGATCCTTGAGAACTTCCTTGGCTTTGAATATGTCAGTTTTGCTATCCAACTGCATAATGCATTTACCTTTCGGTAATTGCTTCAGGTAGGGCAAATTTAGCGTCCAATCCTGATCGAAATGAAGGATGGGGGTAATGCCTTCCTTGACGAAAGCCTCTACCATTTTTTTCATATAGGGTAATTCGAATCTTTCGAAAATTTTTAGAGGATAATAAAAGACACCGCCCCTTTCCAGGATCAACGATTTGGTTAGAATTCTGTATTCTGGGAGAGAATCATTGGCTTTAGCGGCAGTTATCGAGATAGAAATCAGGTCACCAATCATGGCATCCATGACCGCCTGAACTTTATCGGGTATCCTGTGCAAATCGAGAGTGAATTGTGTCATAGTACGGCTACTTGAGAGCATCATTAATGGTGGGAAAACGTCTCCCCCGCCGAAAATCGGGTAACCTTTTTGGGGCCACAGCATGGCCCCAGCTTTCTGGGCTTCTCGTTCTTTCAAAGCGCGGGCTTTGATTCTTGAACGATATTCAGCCGGATCCCACCCCCTGAAACGAGGATAAAAATCCTCCATGAATGCCTTCCAGCCGAGTTGTATAATTTTATCGTAATCTTCCTTTTTTAAAACTTCGATTTCTTCCCATTGGATAACGTCATCTTCCGGAATGTCCTGACCGGGCACTTTTATTACCATGGGTGCTTCCAGCAGGTCCCGTTCTTCCGTGGTATTTCCACCACCTCCGCCAACAATATCCCAGCCCCCCAGTTCATCGAACACTTCAAGCAGGTATTTCCCACCGATGCTCCGGTTCCGGAAATATTCGCCCTGCGTGTGTCCCTTGTAGCGTACGGGGAACTTGTAATCCATCGCCAGGCTCACGGGTGTTCTATCCGGTTGTTTGTGACCAATGGCATCCTTGACCCTTTTAAGTCGAGTCTGTAAATTTTCTTCCATTTCCGCCACCATTCCATTACCGACTGTCTAGCCGGTCATTTGTTTCACCAGTTCCGGATCGTACTTCGCTCTTCTGCCGGGGCATTTTACGTTAGGGCAAAGCTGACAACTTTCAAAACCTGCTTCATTGGAAAAATAAATACCACTGCGGGATTTCTCTGGTTTCATAACATTGCTATTCGTCAGAGTCACTCCAACAAGTTTTTCCGAGTCTTTGAATATGGTAAACATTTGTTTCTGTTGGCTTAAAGGCCAATCCATAAACTCACCTGGGTTCATATGACTGATGCTCTTTACGGCATAACGCTTTTTAATATATTCGGACAGATATTGGATCGATAAGTACAGAGCGTAATTTTTAATAGTGTCAAAACAGAACGCCCGCATAGCTTCGTCGGCGGGTATTTTTATGGTGTCTAACTCTCGTCCGCAGGTACAAACGCAGGGAAAAGCCCGGTTTTCTTTTTCGAGGTTTTTCACCAGTGCTTTGCTGGTGAACTTTACTCCATCGACGTTTACGTAACTTTCATCGATTTGTTCCACCCTTGCGACCTTGTACGTGGCCTTGGGCCGTGCCACAGCGCGTGCCTGCTCCAAGAGTTCAGATGTCATTTTTTCTAGTTGGGGGTTGTGATGACGCAAGCGCATCCCTTTCAGTACATCGTTAGTTTGAACGCTAAACGGTATGTTCTCTAATACTTCTGGTTCCATAAACAATTCCTTTTTATAATTTCTAGTGTTTTGTGGGTTGAAAGGGATAATAATTCTTGGTGGTGTCTATCATTTTCTTAAAATTGGCGTCTTTTGTATCAGGAGGCACAGCACAACCGGTACTAAGGATTAATCCAGTTTCCTTGCCCACCACGTCGATCACTTTTTTACAATAGGTTTCCATGTCTGCTGGGGTGCCGTGGGAAGAAATCGATGGTGGTACATCTCCCATAATGCACATGTGGTCTTTAAGAATCGCTTTTGCCTTAAGGATGTCAGTGGTGCTATCTAACATACAGATACATTTTCCCTTGGGAAGCTCCAAGAAATATGGCAGATTTTTAATCCAATCGGTGTCTAAATGGATTGTAACTGTATACCCAGAGTGTGTCCATTTTAGAATCATTTTTTTCATATAAGGCCAAACAAAACGTTCGAATAATTTCAAATTAAGGTATTGACCTGAGCCTCTTTCGCAGGACATCATGATACCGGGGATACCACTCGCTGGTAGTGGTCCGGCGGCTCTCATGCCGTTCAGAGCATCCTCCGTCATGTCATCCACCATTGCTTCCAGCGCCGCCTGCACCTTATCCCCGTGGCGATACATATCTAGAGTGAATTGGGGAAGCGTCCGGAGCAAGCATAAATTCATCTGCGGGTCGATAAGCAGCGCCCCAGCCATTACGGCTACTCCAAGCTTGTCCCAGGTTGCCACGAAACGGTGGTACCGGTCCATCATGAAGGCTGCGGTTTTTGCCATTTCCTCTTCCGTTTGTAGCGTCCCCAATTCTTCTGCAGTCTTTTTTAAGAATCCCCGCCAGCCAAGGTCGATGATCTTATCGTAATCTTCAAAAGTGATCAACGGAGTCTCCGCGTACTGAGGGGGCGAATTTTCAGAGATTTGTTTACTACGACCGGGATACCTATAGCCACCTAATCCACCACGACCCCGGTAAAGTGATAATGCATTGGGAGGATAAGGTAAGGCGTGTCCGGCTAAAGTGGCTCCATCCCAACCACCGACTTCCTTCCACAAGTCGACTGTTGCTTGGAAACCTTCTTCCTGCTGGTTGGCATCGTAAGCATCGGCGCTCGTTTTCCCTTTATGAACCATTGGATATTCTGCATTGATGTGAGGAGCTAGCGGAACCCTATCGTAAGGTTGCAGATTGATAGCCGCTAAAATTCTTTGTTTTGCGGTCATGGTTTCCTTTATCATTGTTATCCTCCTTCTCTAATATAATCGGGTCACAGTGAATAAGTCGCAGATCGAGTCTTAGCAGTATCACAAAGAGCTTTCATATTTTCAAATTTTGCGTCAACCGGGCATTCACAGCCAGTGCTCAGTATAAACCCGCCATTTTTACCGATAACATCTATTAGTTTTTCACTATATGCCGTGACTTCTTCCGGGTGCCCGAAAGAAAGAATTGCAGCTGGTACATCTCCCATCAAACAAGTATGGTCTTTAAGAATTTCTTTAGCCTTAAAAATATCTGTGGTGCCGTCTAGTTCACAGATGCACTTTTGCCGGGGCAGTTCCAGAAGGTAAGGTAGATTTTTTATCCAGTTGGTATCCATATGCATAACTGTAATAAAGCCTTCTCGCGCGAACGCATCCACCATTTTTTTTAGCTGTGGGAAGAAGAACCGTTCATAGGTTTTCAGGTTGTAGTATGCACCAGAGCCACGCTCGAGAGAGATATTCACCCATGGCAGACCGGAAGCCTTTACGTCATCGATAGCATTGTGAATAAAATCTGGGACCATGACTTCCAGGGCGGCTTGCACTACATCGGGATGACGGTGTAAATCCATGGTAAACTGAGGGAGGGTTCTCCCAAGGGATAAGGTCATTTCGGCGGAAATAACCAGAGCACCGGTCATCACCGGTACGCCCATTTTGTTCCAGGTCTTCGTGTCTTCCTTGTAAACCGCTAACTCAGATTTTTGGGCTGCATCCAATTGCCCAAGACTGGTGCCCGTTACCTTTGGAAAGTACTCCTCACAAAATTTATTCCATCCAAGGTTGATAATTTTCTGGTAATCTTCGAAATAGATATTTTCCTTTTCCGCATACTGAACTGAAAAATTATCAGGTATGCCTTTTTTCCCAGCAGATATCATTTCTCCCATTGAACCACTGATACGTGCGCTACTCCGGGGCCATGAAAATCCCGCTACATATTGGGCGTCATATTCTCCCAGCATGGTGTACATGTCTTTAAATGATTGGAGTACTTCTTGAGGCACTCGGAAGCGTAGCCCTTTGGGTAATTTCATGTATCTTGCTACCCATTGACCCATTAGCGGTATAACAGGCACACGGTCAGTGGGTTGGAATTTAATGGTAAAGAGAAGTCTTTGTTCCTTGGTCATGGTTTCTTTTAAAAGAGGCATAGTGCTCCAAGTTATTCTCTATTCTTTCTAATGTGCGGGTCGCCTATTGCCGTGGCGACGATTTCCGTGCCTAAATGCATATAGTTTTCCTGGAGTGTCATCACTTCATCTTTACGTTTGGTGTAAACCTTAATGCTATGTGCCCCGGCAATTTGAGCTTGTTGCTTCGCCAGTCTCCTCGCGGTCATCCGGGCGAATGCTACCGCTTTTTCGAGGTCAATGAAATCTCGTACCCCGGTGGGAGCATACACCCGATAAGGATTATCGATCCCGGAAGGTTTTCTCACCAGGATGCGTACGTGTTGAATAACTCCGGCAACTACTGAACCTACTGCATTTGCTACTTCGGCATGTTTTGGGACCAATAAACCAGTATTTAGACTTTTAGCTAGTGGTTTCATGTAGGTCACTGCGGGAGCGCCAACCCCAATTAGTGGATATTCTAAACTTACTTTAACTCCCATACGGTGCTTGTCATCTGCACCCAGGGCACGATTGATAAATAATTGGGCTGTTGGGTTTTTAACTCCAGGGTTAATTTCTATTTCTTCGGAAAGTACACTATCTAGCACGATTTGTCCCGCCTGTATTACGACCTGTTTAAATATTCGTTTACATAAGGTTTTTTCATCGAGTTTAAGCCTGCGAGCGAATAAACTTGCTCCTATTCGCGATGCTTCAGGCTGACCGACCTTATATTGTCCGAGCACCTGTACAGCATCAGTTGGTGTAAAAGCACTAATCGCAATCAATCCAAGTTCGACCAATTTCCCAAGGGAGTATTTGTTATAATAGGGGGTATCAACTCCTTCAATAAGCTTATTCACCGAAATTGGTTCGTGCTTGATCTGGTTATAAATCTCCAATTGCTTGGCAGTTAAATTTTCTTCTTGGTTTCCCAGTTCTCTCTCACGAATAACAAAATATCCGTCGTCAATATTTGGGTTATTATCCAATTGTTCACGCAAAATCTGTGTCACGTAGGGGAAATTATCGGCGAGGATACATAGGGGTGTTATTCGGTGCGGGCCGACGCTTAGTTTACCGTTAGCCGATATCTGTACTTCACTATCACCGCCTAAACCGGTAGTATGGACATTCAATGCCTCTATCATGGTTTGCCAGCCGCCCACAATTGCTCCCTTGTGGTTCAATGTCGGGGTATTATTTTCTACCATGGCTACATCTGTCGTTGTGCCACCGATATCAACAACGAAACCATTCTTGACGTGGCACAAATGCAAAGCTCCGATGACGCTGGCAGCCGGGCCGGATAATATCGTCTCGACGGGTCTTTCCAAAGCCATAGATGCGTCTATAAGAGAACCGTCACCTTTAACGATCATAATGGGTGCCTGAATTCCGTGATTATGCATCGATTCACGAACCTTGTAGATGAGCTGTTGCATCAAGGAAATCAATCTTGCATTAATTACTACTGTAATAGCTCTTAACGGTGCATCCAACTCGGTAGTCAACTCGTGGCCGCATGTTACGGGTAAGTCAGTTAACTGGCGTACCATTTTTTTAACGATTAATTCATGGCTAGGATTACGTACGCTAAAATAACTGGAAATTGCGAATGCCGATACTTGAGGAGCAAATTTTTCGATTGCCTGTTGTGCGGAGACTAAATCCAGCGGTGCCTGTTCATCCCCGGATACAGTATGTCCCCCAGAAATGAATACGACGTGCTTATCAGCCACCAGTTTACTGAAATTATGCTCTTCCAGGATACGGCGGTCATAGCCTATTAATATCAAACAGACCGGGCTACCTTTACCTTCAACGATCGCGTTGGTTGCTAAAGTCGATGATAATGAGACCAGTTCAATTTTGGGTGGTGGATTTGGTAAAGCTCCAGTGATTGCAGTATTGATGCCAATAGCAAGATCGTGTTTGGTCGTAAAGGCTTTAGCGGATTTAATAATGCGAAACCGATTGTCCATAATAACGGCATCGGTATAAGTGCCCCCGGTATCTATCCCCAGAAACATCGAAAGTCCTTTTATTTTATTCGGTTACCCCATTGAGTTTGGTAACATGGTCAAATGGCGCAACCGTGAAGGAAAGAGCATTTAAAGTTATGTATTAGGCCAATTGTTTCACGAGGTTTTTGATCATTTCAATACCTTCCAGGGCGTCGTCAGTGAAGGCATCAGCCCCGGTGTGGCGCTGTACGAGTTCGGTCACAATACCGCCGCCGATGATGACCTTGACCT